>JGI24891J29808_1000615_pt1 | contig 15044 bp, 13 predicted proteins | sample FreactcultuFSWF8_FD_29808 | JGI IMG/M metagenome (IMG submission 29808) | reverse complement strand
GCGACCTCCTCGGATCTAGACTGACACGGCGTTGAGTAACAACGAATGACTGCGCACGTGTTAAGACCACGGGTGTGTTAAACCACTACACTACCACGGCTTTTTTGCTTATTAAAAGAGGACAGGATTTTCTCGAATATATGGGTTGGATGTATGCGTGGGAAAGGAGCTTGGTTGAGAGAGTTTTGGTTGGCTACGAAGCTTTGGTTGCGTGGCTCTTGGGTGATGTCGGAATGATCCAAGGACGCCGGTAAGGGTCTCCAGCCGGCTGTATTTTAGATGTTCTTGTGGTTTGTCCTACTCTCATTTCCTTTTGATCCGTTATCATTGGAATTTGAACTCGCCAAAGTAGGCGCAGAGAGCCTGCAGTAGATTAGCCGAGTGCCGATATGCATGATATCATGTTCCAAACTTACCTTGCTAGAGCCGTTCGTGCAGTAATGCACAACTTCAAGCTTTTTGTCCTTAGGGGCGTATTTGGCCAGTTGGTTCAGGTCGGAGCTGCGAGGCAAGAAGAGCACGAAGTCTGGGGCGTAAGCTGCAAAGCTGTCATAGATGTGCTTGAGATTGTAGGGTTGCATAGTACTGAGGTCGAAGATGTTATCATCGCTGTACTGAGGACCTAGATACCAAGTCAATGCATGTACTATCGAAGACGGTTGGAGTGGGAGGCGCACCTCCCCAAGGTGGGCTGGCAAACACGATGGCGTCTTTGGCCAATGACTTCAGACGCTTTTTGAGGACGTCGAAGCAATCGCCCTCAATCCACCAGATTTTTGACGCTACACCATATACCTCAGCATTGTGACGTGCGCAGGCAAGTGTTGCAGGGTCCTTCTCGATGGCGAAAACCTGCTTAAAGCGACCAGAGAGAGCAAAGGCGATAGCATTACCGCCGGCACCAGCAAAGGCATCTATGATGATTGACTTTGATTCAGGTCCGCCAGTCTTGATGTGATCGGCAATGCGACTGCGATGATGTTAGCAAGAAACGTATAAGACGAAAGAGGAGTGCATACTTGGCTATCGGTTCGGGGGTTACACCAAACCAGACGTCGTCAGTCATCCAGATACCTTCATCATAACGAGACCAAATATCATAGCGTTGGTGCCAATATCTGCTCGGTTGTCAGCATCTGTTTCTTCCGAGAATTCGATATGGCTGACTTTTGGATGTTCTCTGGCATTTCTGATGATTCGTCATAATGGTGTACGCCCTCCGGCATCAGTTCTTCACCGCCCATATCTCCTGGTCAAGTGGGCAGTGCTCGAAATGACGCGTTTGGATTTGTTGTCGGTAGTGTGACCTCTACCTGGTCATACAATCGCGATAGCGAATGAAACCGGCCTCCAACGAAGTATTCGTATGGAATCGAAAGCGAAAGCGAAAATTGATCAAGCTGCAATGTCGAGCAGAAAATGATGCAGAATTTGGTCGATAGATGGTGTTCCTTCGATAGACTGTTGCTTCCCAAACTGACTGGACCGTCACTGCTGTCTGTTCTCCGAAAGTCAATTGGTTGTTGTCGATGCCGAAGCAAGAGCGACTGTTGCTTGTTTGGCGGGCAGAGATGCCTGACGGTGTAAACGGCAGGATTTGCCGAGGTCGAAGCTGCACTCACGACCCTGTCTCAATCGTAACTTCCACCTTTTCCCTCTTCACAGACCGATAACGATACAACAACGATCACGACACACTTTTACAATGCTTTTCAGTAGACCTTGATCACCTTCTCATAAGACTGTCGCCTTTCTCCACCTCTCGCTGCGATACCGGGCCGCTCTTAATTTTGCCACTGTTTACAGCAAACAGCATGTCCAACATGAACAAGGTCCTTGGGTTTGAGCGCATCAACGAACGCAAGAAAAGACCAAACGCACTCATCAACTTCATCAAACCTCTGGAGGGACCTGACAAAGCACTGGCGCAAGACTTCTTGGAACGTGTTGCTGCTATCTGCTATCCGATCATGAAGGAGAACCACATCGTCGTCATGGCCTTGGAAGAATATCTACCCAATCCGGAATTCATCGGACGCAACTTCAACGCCGGAGAAGTCATTCAGCTGGTACTCAAAGCTCCACACTCCAATCAATGGCTACCATTCAAGCATGTTCAAATGGTCATGATGCACGAGCTGGCGCACTGCAAACAGATGAACCATTCTCGTGCTTTTTGGAAGGTCAGAAACACATATGCCGATGAGCTCAAAGTCCTCTGGAACAAGGCATACACAGGCGAAGGTCTATGGGGTAAAGGGCAATCTCTCCTTTCCGGACAGTACATGACCAATCACATGCCGGAAGCCGCCAACGCACCAGCAAACCTCTGTGGTGGCACGTTCAGATCCTCTGGTGGCCGGAAACGAAGACGGAACGATGAGAAGCCCAAAGTTACCTATGCCGAACGCCAACAACGTAGGATTGCAAAGAAGTTCGGTGTTGCTGGTGTCGCACTAGGTGACGATGAGGGCATCAGAGCCAAGCTCGAGTCTGGCCAGAAGGGCGGCAAGCCTGCTGTCAAGCCGAGAGTAGCAGGCAGTAAGCGGGGCAGAGAGCTTCGAGCTGCTGCAGCATTAGCACGTTTTGACACTGTGAAGAAGGAGGCTGTCAAGGAAGAGCTCAAGACGGAAACAATCAGTGACGACGACTACGAGACTGATTCTGACTATGAGTATACGAGCATCGAGCGGACTATGAACCCCAACGACGGCAACATGGTCAGAGTGTGCGAGAACGAAGACGCAGAGGACAAGGATGCACAGCGAGAATTTGATGAGCTGCGTGAGATCGACAATGCCATGCCGAAGCTACAGATTACATCTTCAAAGCAACCAGCTTCGAAAGAAAAGACCAAACAGACTGTGATACCGGACGATGATTCAACCGAAAGCGAGGACGAACAAGACCTTGACACACGCCGTAACTTCATCAAGCCGTCCTTCACGAAACCGCGCGCGCTTCTACCGCCCGACGACGATGCATCTACAGATAGCGAAGATGAGATCCAGGACGTCACATCCATAGTGGAGGAAAAGAGGAAACAAAAGCAGTCACGCGAGAAAACACCTACCGAATCATCTTCGAAGAAACAGCCCGAACCGAAGGGCAAAAAGCCACGACAACCTATCTCAGTCGACACTAACGATGACTCGACTGCAAGCGAGGGCGAAAATAAGGGCAGCAAGATCGACAAATCCAAAGAGAAGGTCGCAGAGCCGTCCTCTTCTGCCACAATCACCAACACACAGCCAGCCAAAAATAACCCCTCGAACACAATACAAGAACAACCACGTCCAGCGCCTTCAGCAACTCAAACTTCGGCCTGCAAAATCTGCTCGCTGGAGAACGAACCCGCAGCAGCCCTGTGCGCAGCTTGCTCGCATGTACTCAACCCAGCTCTGATGCCGAATTGCTGGAAGTGCACGAGCGCGACTTGTAAGAGCGTCGGATACATTAACCCAGGCGATTATGGTGTATGTGGATTATGCGGAGGAGCGAAACCTAGATGATCAAGAAGCACACAAGGAATGATGAAGGATAGAGTATAATAGTCAGCTGTATTGCTTCATAAAGCTGAGATTAATGAACATTGTATCATCATATAAGTCTCCTGCTTGCGAGTTCAAACATACGAACAATTAGGACAATAGCCAAAAGACAAGACAGAGAAACGTTGTTTCGCAAGAGACAACAACAAACGCATGTATTATTCCGATGAGTGTGTTTCGAGACACGCAACAAAAAAGGTGGTATCGAGAATTGATGATGCTAGCTAAACCACAAAAAAACAAAAGATGAGAGGACGAACGCCCAAAAGATACAAAGGAGAAGAAAGTCTGCAGTCGCTTTGAAAAAGAAAAACTACGCTATCAAGAAAATGAAAAAAAGGATGTGCCATCGGGGGGAATAAGCGTTGCTTGCAAAATGATGAGATGCAAGGCAAAAAAGACAAAAAAACAACAACAGGGAGATTAACAATAAGCCAAAATTTCAACATGGACAACCCAAAGCAGATTTTTGTTTCTTCACAAGTTCCAAAGACATGCGCGGCAGGCAGAGAGGGCTCAAGTGGAGAGACCGGCCACCCTTGTCCTCAGTGCTTCCACCTCATCCTCGTTGGACCCGTCGGTTTGCGGAGGCAAGGGTAGAGCTTTGTCGAGACTATATCTCTCGTCCTTGGGTGGTGTGAGCGGCCTATCTCCCTGGTCGCGCAAGCTATACTTGTCGTCCTTTGGCGGTGTCAATGGGCGACTGAAGTTGTTGACTGCACGTCCATTGTGCTCAAACTCGATAGATCGCTTGGAGGACGGCGGACCGTCCGTTTTCGGGGGTGTAGGTGGCGGCACTTCTCCAAGATTTTGGCTCACGCTGGCATTGTGTGTTGCTGCTTGAGAACTGCCCTTGCGACCGCGGAAGGATTCTTTCGAACGCTGAGGTGTGATTGTACGGGTAGGTGTCCTTGAGGACGGGCTGCCGTTTTCTGCAGCCTCGCCAATAACAGGCAGGGTAATCATGTTCTCGTTCTCGGCGTGGGGACTTCTGACTGCACCGATAGCACGGTCCGGTATGTCATCCTCGTTGGCACCACGAGCCCTACTCTTTTCGGCCTGCTTCTCCGCCTTGCGCATGACCTTATCAGTGCCGGCGGGATTATGGTCCTGGTTTTTGAGTATGTTGACGCCAGAGAGTTTGGGGTCGTCAAGTGTGCCCTCGATGTTATGGATAGCCTGGTTGAGTCGCTCACTGCCGTGCTCGCATTGCTCTTTCTCCGCCTCGGCACGTTCGCGCGTCTTGGTGATGCCTGAGATGAATCTAATGAATCGATCGCCGTAGCGTTCAGGAGGAATGGCAGAAATCTGTGACTCAGGAGAAGACAGTCCTTTCCAGAAATGCTCGAATCGCTTGATCATGGAGTACTGTAGAATGTCAGTGTGAGTCTTGTTGTGCACGAGCTCGTCGACTTACATGTGTCAGACAATCGATGATTCCAAGGTAGTAAATCTCTTCTCCAGCCATGTCGTTCTCGTGGGTTGCCCTAAAACCGCCATCGTCGCTATAAAAGTAAGAATGCTTTCTGTGGCCTCCTGCCATTTCGTCGGGCATTTTGTCCAGAATCTGACCCATGGGGACAGGCTTTTCGTTCTTAATGAGTTGACGTAATTCCTGTGCCTTCCGTGCGTTCTCGAGCTTGCTAGGCGTACGCATAAGCATGTTCGGCGGTTGGTCTTCCGATTTGTGGCCTCCAGGCTGGAAGACTTGCAAAGTCTTGTCTCGTAGCTTGTCCTCGTTTCCTCGCTGCAAATCATGGATACCGACCAACATCGAATAATCCATAATTTTCAACTTTTGTAGAAGAGCAACATCCTTTTGCATCTGCTCGACAAAGGCGTCCTTCTTAGTGGGGCCGAACTCCAGATGAAGGTTTCGTCGTAGCCAGTTGAGGTCTTTTAGTGTTGCTCTCGGATTCTTTTCCAGCTCATCTTCCTTGAAGTCTCTACCGATGGTACTGCCCTTAAGATCGAACGTCCGGTGTATATCTCTGTGCGGAGGGAAAAGGTTGTTCATGACGACGAAGTGGATCTTTCTACCGTAGGGAATCTTAACTCTGTGAAGACCGTAGAATTGACTGAGAAGCGTGTTGGGGTTCTCCTGGACGTGGGAATAATAGTCTCTAAGAATTTTGCGGAGGAATTTATGTTCGGCGTGATGAATGGTCTTGATGATATATTTGTAGTCGCGTGAAAAATAGAAGAAACTGCCAGATTTGCCAGGAGAGCCAAGTTCGGACAAGATGTATTTTGAGGTTAAAGAGACAAGGTAATCAGCAGGGTCGAGACCAAACTTGCTGCGAAGATGACGGAAGACCCAGGGGGCGTAGTCCTTGAATTTGAAGTCGTACTTGGCCGAGGGAGTGAGTTCGTTGCCGGTGATATCGAATGAGAACTTGTGCTTTGCGTCAAAATCGGCGTCGGTCAGATCCCGATCAATCTTTGCATTTGTCCTCGATACGCAGAAACGGATTCCAGTAAGCATGTTGTAAGCGGTGACCCAATTGACGTGATGCTGATCGACTTTTGTGCCAACAACAACTCGTTCGTCGTCTTCGTCACGTTTTCGTTTACTTGCCCTCTTGTTCTTGTAAGCCTCAGCCCAGCGTGCAGCATCATCGTCCTGAATGACCTCGTCGAGATGGGCTTCTGAGGCGATTGAGCGGGTTGCGCGACGCACGAGTTGAGAGGAACCCCTTCTCCTACTAGGGGTTGTCGGTGAGAAACGACCAGTGGCAGAGACGACATTACCATCAACAGTGGAAGGCGCTTGGCTGTCACGGGAGGTGCGGCCAGCCGCACTAGGGACTTCGAGCGTGTGTCGGTGAACCAGCCGGCCAGGAGGTTGGGAAGAGACCGAGGCCATGGAAGAAGAAGTCTGAGAAAAAGCCGGAGGGGAGGAGGCTCGATGGGACGAAGGAGGGACGCGGAGCATAGTTTCGGTGGTGGCAGAAGGACCAGCTTCACTCACGGGTGGTAGTACAGGACTTGGCATGGTTTGGAGGGGCAGAGCAGACGAAGTTGGCGAAATGTTCTCTGGCACGGCGAGGGCAGACTGGGATGGATTCGGCGACCGAGCGACTCCATTGGGCCTCTTTGCAAAGTAGCCTTCTTCCTCGCGAGGGTTTGTGGACATATCCAAGGACCTCTTTTCATTGTCGCTCCTCGATGAGTAGATGGAAGGCATGCTACCCTTTGACGACACGGTCCTTCCGCGTGTGCTATGCGACTCGGACGACCGGGCATGTGGTAGGGATGATATAGCGCTGTCTGCTCCATGCGGTAGGCCATTAGGCATGGGAGAGGTGGGCTTGGGCCATGCTCCGGGAAGGGATTCAACGGCGGGGGTTTGTTGTTGTGACGGGCTTGTTGCTGATAAGGATTTGGGGGAGAAAGAATTCTGGCGGTCGCGTTCGTCGGCGAGGAATGATGGCATGTCGACCTGCTTCATCAGGTAGACGGCATTGAGCGGGGACGTGACCTTGCTCAATGTGTCCCCCTCTGGGACATTCAGGCGCGCGGATTGGGCCAGCGTTGCTGATGGAGCACAAGGGCGGTCGGGCGGAGAAGTCGGCCTCGTCCCGGGACAAAGCTGTAAAAAGGCGGTTGGAAATGGGGGATATCGAAAGTTGGAAAAATCAGAGCAGGGCCAGTGTGTCGAACGGCATGCACAACAGGCAGGAGTCGGAGTCGGAGTCGAAGTGCCAAACGACGTTGTGTGCGAGATGGCGCGCGTTCGACAAGGCCGGCTGTTCAGGGACATCCGGGCCCTCTTGGCTCAGCCCTGTCTCGTATAGCACGCGTATACACCTTCGGCCCTGACAACATCCGCTTGTTTGCTGCTAATTTCATTTCCTGCTTGTCCGCCTTGGCAACACTCTCGCTCTAAATCTATCCACTACCTTCGTCATCATTGTCGTCAATCAACCTGAGAGATTACTCGACACGCAGATTGAAAGAAAAGCGACTTGTTTGCGATAAAATACTATCTCATATCTGTCTGCCGCTGGCCATTATAAAAACAGCGACCATGGTCATGAATCCCAAACGCCCCCTACCTAAACCTTTGAACAGAATCCCTCGAAAAGCAAAATAATCTCGTAGTAGTCCCAGTGCTGGTATCTCGTCAAGTGTTCCCTCACCCCTATCGCTACACCGGACGCCCTATCAATCACGCCCGTCAGAGGACCCGTTGTCCGTCATAACAGTAGAAGAAATCATCGAACCGCTCCGTCTAGGCAGCCTTCTTCTTGGGGGTAGCCTTCTTGGGTGCGGCCTTCTTCTTGGTAGCAGCGGCCTTGGTGGCGGGCGCTGAAGGTGCGGTGCTCTTGGTGATACGACCAGACTTGGTCTTTCCGAGAACGACGGGTGCCTTGTCCTCGACAGCAGGAGCCTGGACCAGATCAGTATATCATACTACGCACCCAAGCTTCGAATACATACAGGAGCGCTCTTTCTGACCTTGGAGACGTTAGCCTTGGTCTTGGTGGCTTTGGCGGGTGCGGCGGCCTTCTTGGTGGCAGCGGCCTTGGGTGCGGCCTTGGTAGCAGCCTTCTTGGGTGCAGCGGCCTTCTTAGCAGGTGCCTCCTTTGCAGCAGCAGTCTGTTTGAAATCAGTATCATGTCTCTAGTGCACATGGCATCCTCGACTCACGGTCTTCTTGGCCTTAGCAGCTGTCTTCGGTGCGGCCTTGGTGGCCTTGGTCTCGGTCTTCTTGGCAGCAGGAGGGGAGCCAGCCTTTGCCTTTGCGATTTTCACGGGTCCAGAAGCACCTATTGCCAGTCAGGGTCCTGTCCAACTAATATACACCTATCCCGAGGGTCCAGGAAAGATAGAAGAGGGATCGAAGCTTACCCTTGGGACGCTCGAAGACACCGGTCTCACTACCCTTGGCGAGAGCACGGTTGAACTGAGTGGTGAAGGCAGCCTCGGTAACGCTTGAAAGGTTGTTGTTCGCCTGGACGTATTTCTTGAGAGCCTGACGACTGTGGGTGGACACAAGTCAGCAAAGAGCACATGACGCGCCGAGAAGAACATGGGACGCGACTAACCTGCTTCCTTGACGATCCTTAAGCTATTGCTCGAAAAGAACGCGTCAGTAAAGGTTCCAGAAGAAAGGGAAGAGTGGCGTCAGATCCTGGACGAGATTGCGAGCATTGTCGCGACGCCGCCCGTTCTCGAAAGAACGCGTTTGCGGTATGATGTACTGACATTGATAATAGCCTCCTTGATCATCTCTGTAGAGTAGAATCAGTATTCGATCGCGACAAAGTCTAACAAAACGCGCCGGCGACGCGACAAGTCTGTGAGCTGATACATACCCTGGTAGCTAGCATGGACGGGCTCCTTGGCGGCAGCCTTCTTGGGTGCGGCGGCGGCTTTCTTGGGAGGCATTTTGATATGAGTTGATGTTACTGGATAATTGAGCTGGTCTTGAGGGTTCGAATGATGGGTCGAACGCGTGAATCGAAGTTGGTTGTATGTTTAAGATAACGTGATGGAAGTCGAGGGTGTGCGGAGGGGGGGTGCGGGGGTCAAAGCGGTTTTTAAAGTCCAGGGAAGATCACCAAAATCACCGAGTCCTGACAAGCCAGTGATCTTGAAAAGCAGTCACCATCCACGATGCTGATGTTTCCGGCTTTATTGTCTGTATTAATCTGTCGCTATATCAGCTTTTCAATTCGTGCGAGGCTTTTGTTACTCGAGACCATACCTATCTCGCTCAACCTCCAGTGTTTCCATGGGCAGAACTTCGAGATCAGCCTCCAAAGTCGCTAAGCCTACTTGGGATTACATGGTCTTCTGTCGTTCCAGAGGTTGATACCACGTCACCCGCCCAATTGATCGACAGTCTGGATATTCAGGATGTGAATTTAGCTTTGAATCGAGGTCGGAACTAAATCGTACTCGGACTTTACTGTGTTGTCTGCGCATCAAGTGTTGTCCAGACATGTTTCTCGAAGCTCAAGCTCGAGATCTTTGCCGCATATCATCTGGTCCGTGCTCACTAAGCGAGGTACCTTGATTGCACGTCACGTCCTGGACTCCTGGTGATCCATCGATCCGAGGCTTCATGGGTACTTGGAGAGCTGAGCCAGACCGCGTGATTCCTTCTGAGGAGCACGTTTGCCAGGGAAGGTATTCGCTCTTCGCGGTTCTGAAGCACATGTCTCCATGAAAGATCCAACTGTGTAGACGAGCCGAGTATGGTCCTAGTAGATTCCCGAAGAACACGCAGCCAAAATCGTGCTTCGAGAGCTCCTACTCGAGAGCCACTCGATTTGGATTTCTTGCGTCCTTTTTCGAACATACTCCTCAGTGCTATTGCGAGATGGTCTGCCAGGAGGACAGATGCACGATATCGCGTGTGTGTTCAACGGTCATCAACAAGCATCCAGCGAGCCTTGTTTTTCGGTCCTCCATGACATTCGCTCCGAGCAAAAGCGCCGCAACATCATCAAGCAAGACGACGAAGACCTTTAAAAACTCATCTCCAATCACAAGACTACTCTCAGACCGCTACGACGTCTTGAAAGAGTCGTCCATCTGGCTCTATGGTGGAAGCTACTGCAGAGACAAGGAAATTGCCAGCATCTCTAGATAGCAATATGTATACTACTCGCATAGGCTAGCGTACCTTGATCGTCCTTGATTGTATCCTATCGGTAGACCGTTCGTGAAATACAACGTTCCGCGCTGATTCGCGCGCAAATATAAGAGGTTTGCTCGTGAAGGAGGAGATGGGAGAGTAGAGTCAAGGGGTCAATCGGCTATGCTGAACTTCATGGTCGTCAGGTACGCACTCAGGCATTAGAAATCCTGATGTTCTACAATGAAGGCGCTCTCGATTCGAGCTCCCTGGCTCTCGGAGCATTGCGCATAGTGTTACAGGTAAAATCAGGGTACAGCCGAGCAACTCGCGCCTAGAGATTAGGACTCGTATGCGTGTTTCCTTTTCACTCCTTTCGAGCTTTGTTTCAATTTTCCACCTTCCCACAACGGGGAGTCACTGCTAGCCTGCTGAAATCTTGCTTTTATCATGTTCGTCCTAACGATTGTCCAATGATCTGGGATTTGGAACATGCCATACGACAATATGACAGTCATGCTCTTCATTTAATTTTACATGATGCTTTGCTTTTGAACTCGTCGTTACATGCCAATGAAAGTTGTTTACCTTCTGGGCATACCTCTTCCTCTGCCGCGCATCGCCCTTTGGGCAGCACCAGGGGGAAGTTGTTGACCAGGGGCTTGGGGAGCCTGGGACTCTTGGTTCTCTATGCACTAAATTAGTAAAGATTCGAGCCATGGTTGGAAATGGATGGCACCTACTGATGGTCTCGTCAACGCTCAAGATCAAGCAACTAGCCTCAGTGGCGGCTTGAATAGCGTTGATCTTGACAAGACTGGGCTCCCACACGAAGGCGGCCATGTTGTCTCTGACACCCTCGTTCTGGAAGTCGACACCAGCCCAGAGGTTACCCTTTCTGTGCTCAACACGCAGTCTGTTCAAGATGTCTGTAGCGTCGAAACCAGCGTTGTCGCAAAGTTGTCTGGGGATGACTTCAAGTGCCTTGGCAAAGGCCTTGATGATGCTCTGTTGCTTGTGGGGAATCTTGCTGTCGGCGTAGGTGTGAAGGTATTTGCTGATCTCCATCTCGCAAGCACCACCACCAGCGACGATGCTCTGGTTCTTGATGGCACGCTTGACAATCATGATGGCGTCGTGCAGACTGCGCTCGACTTCAGCGATGAACTGCTCAGCACCACCACGGAGGACAAGAGTGCAGGTCTTTGCGCCGGGGCAGCCCTCGAAGAAGTTGAACCTCTCACCACCAATTTGGCGCTCCTCGAAGGTTTCGCAAGTACCAAGGTGAGCCTCGTGGATGTCAGAGCAGGTAGATTGGATAGAAGCGCCGGTAGATTGGCAGACACGCTCCATGTCGTCTGAGGCAACGCGGCCAGCACAGAAGATGTCGCGGTCGGCAAAGTATCTTTTGAGTTGTCAGTATAATTCTCAGTGAGATGTGAGCGAAATAACGTACTGTGTTGCAAGATCACCAATAGGCAGCTTGCTGAGAACAATCTTTGCGCCAGTCTTGAAGAGAGCCTCCATCTTGTTGTAGATGATCTGCCACTCAGCGTCGACAATGGCCTGGTACTCTGACACTTGCTCAACGCGGACTTCTGCGTTATCCTTCTCACTCTTGAGCTCGAGCTCGACGTTCAGGCAGACAATCTTGGGGTTCTTGAAGGCCTTGGGCTGTTGTTCGAAACCGGCGTAGGAGAAGGTCTTCTTGAATGCGACACCGTTGACGAAGAGAGAGTCTTGCAGAGCACCACCAGTAATCTTCTTGATACCGATGAGCTTGTTGTTGAGGTCGTTTTGATCCAGGGAAAGCACAGCGTCGACAACCACTGTAGGTGTGTTAGCAGATGTCTCGGAGAGCGCATAGAGGCGGCGACATACTCTTTGTGAAGAAGTCGGCATTGCGGTGGATCAGCTTGCTGCTCATCGAGGTTGCGGCGAGTTTCCGCAGGGTCTCTCTCTGGTTGTTCTCCTGTGTGTTGACGGCAATCTCCTTGATCTTGTTGACAGCCATGGTGCTGGCTCTTCGCAGACCCTTGATGATGGTCTGACTGCTGACACCGTGCTCAACGTGCTCCTTGATCTCCTTGAGGATCTCTCCAGCCAGGACAACAACTGATGTGGTACCATCTCCAACTTCGGCGTCTTGCGAGCGGGCAATGTCGGTCAGGATGCGGGCGGCAGGGTGGACGATGTCGAGCAGCTTCATGACGGTAGCGCCGTCGTTGGTGATGGTCTGCTTGCCGTTCTCGTCAACGAGCAGGAGATCACCTCCGTAAGGGCCGAGGGTCGACTTGATGGTTGCTTGGACGGCGAGACATGCGTTGATGTTGGAGACGATCTGGCCGCGGCCCTGCGACTGGTCGGTGCCTGGGCACAAGCTAGTCAGCTGTTTGTTGCGCGCCAAAGGATACAGGGTGAGGCGCACCCTCTCTGAGGACAACGATAGTCGGTGTTTGACCACCGAACGACATTTTGGTGTGATTTTCTGTGGATCGAACAGGGTGACGTGTATGCTTGAGCTACTCCTGAGAACGAAGATGGACACAAAAGAGGGCGAATGACTTGATTATGGAGATTATGCGCTGGTCGCAGTGTCTGGCAACTTTTCTCCAGCCTGCAACATCAACAAATTGAGGTCCGAGCTCCCGCCGTTTTGCTCTCTTCACATGCAACGAGAACAATAATCCAACCATTTCAACCTCCAAGTTTGCTAATTCGACTCAACCATCGACAAACCTAGCTCCAGCATCTCAAATTATTGACCAAGGACTCGCACTCTGCTCCACCTTGTCTCTTCAAACTCCTAGCAGCTTGACGTCTTGTCCTGAATCAATCCATCATCCATAGTTCCTCCTCAAAACCTTGGCCCGCTTTCCAATCTTCCTCATGGACTCACATCAGCTCCATCGGCCTCAGGCTTGTATGTCTGTTGCAGCCAAAAGGTCAGCGAATCTCTGGTCTCAATCGATGGAGCATTTGGAAGTATGTCGGAACATACCTTGAACTCTGATGTTAGTCGAACCAACCCCTCTGGATCCATGGTGGCCAAGTAGTTGGTGATGAACCAGCGTTTACCCTCCGAATCCTGGTAGAAACGTTCGCCTTCGACGTCGCCAATGTACTTTTCTATCACTGTCTCGCCACCGATGTGAAGCAGACCTTCCTGCCCTCGGCTCACAATGTTGTCTCTGTTGTCAACGTGACATATCTTGGCCAAAGAGCCCTCCAAAACCGTACCGATGCTGTCTGAGTAGCCCGACAAGCCCACATAGGGACGTGTACACGAAGAAAACCAGCCGAACACCCCAAGCCCTTCTGCCATCGTCAATGACGACGTAGCCCATCCACTCTGCAATGCTTCTTTTCCTCGATACAACAAATTGGCACTAACGACTCCCCCATGCACGACCAAACTCTCCAAAGAGTCAAGCTTCCTAGTAGAGCGCGAGGGATCCTTGATCAATTCTTCCAAGTTTGAGGGGGTGCAGACAAGGTTTGTGCAGTTGTGCAGCTCGACAGAGGAGAGGGTCTTGGGTGCATCGAACAGGGCCGATGGAAAGACGAGAGTCCCGCCACTGTACCATGCTAGCATTGCCGCATCCAAAGTTGCGCTGCTTGAAGATGGGCAAGTGACCAAGAAGCTCTTATGAGAGGAAGAACAGGGGTTCTTCATGACCATCGTTGTACGAATGTTCGAAGCTTTCAGTGGGCAACCTTTGAATGGGTGGTCGGGACTGTTCTGGCTGAACAGCAGTACTGCTTTACGGTCCTCGTTATCACTCGGGTACGGTGGTCGGGGTGGTAGGTCCTTTTGTCCGCCGATCAGACGAGCCCGTGCCAGTGCCGTAGCCGGAGGCTCAAGACTGGTCCAATCATTATGAAGGAAGCCTTTCTGCTCATGACACACGATCTTTACGATGATGTTTAGTTCCGGGTATAGCTCGTCAAAGGTGATCGCTTCTCTGAGAATAGGAACCAAAACGACTGTGGGATCGAGTAGATCCAGAGGATAAGAATGTCCTCTCCACCTGTCGATGTTCAAGGTCATAGGATTCAATGGCACGAAGGTCAAATCGAGTATGATCGCTACCCAGAAGCTGAGCGCCCAATCCGCACTGACAGGTAGGAAAGCGAGCAGGGTGCCCCCTCTTTTGATACCACAATCTTGCCACACAAGCGCAAGGTCTCTGGCGGCTCTCATCATCTGACGGTAGGTCAAGGTCAGACAGCCAGCTTGCGGAACGAGCCCAACTAGGTTCTCCAGATAGCCCCATGACTGGTGATCGCAGATCAGGGCGACTTTGTCCGGACCTTCCAGGCCTGTGTAGTAGCCGTCCTCCAGCGTGATAAACATGCTATCTGAGCCCTTTTCTGTTCCAAAGCCACCGTCGATATACGAAGTATTACCGCGGCGTTGTTGTTGTATGCTCGCCATTGGATCTATGTTGCTGGTGAGACTCGAATCGAGCTGGGTCAAGAGAATGTGTTTCAGCAGCAAGGACAGAACTGTCCATTTTATGGATTGCGCAAATCATTCACTCTGCACATCGCGGACTCCCAACGCCGCTAGCAATCAAGCGATATCTATTATGGCTAACTTCGCGGCGGGAGTGCCCTTTATCCGCGCATGGAAAGCCAACATGAGACTTCTTTATCATGAGAGACAAAGGTCAAGGTACAAGCAAACAAGATCAAGACATTGAATTGAAGCAAAAGGGGTTTGCTCCATAAGATGCATGGAGCGAGAAGGCTGAAGCAACAGTGTTCTCTGGAGTCAGACATGGCGCACACAAAGGAGCAAAAAAACCAGGACTTAACTTGGGAAACATCTTTTCGACCAAATCATCAACGCGACCAACCAGGGTGGGAGTCGAACTCACCACCCCTGGATTCTATTTATG
>JGI24891J29808_1000613_pt1 | contig 15117 bp, 10 predicted proteins | sample FreactcultuFSWF8_FD_29808 | JGI IMG/M metagenome (IMG submission 29808) | reverse complement strand
AAAATTCATTCTATTTATGCAAAAAATTGGTTCTATTTATGCAAAAAATTGGTTCTATTAAATTATTACTACCTTTGATGTCGATAGCGGAATAATTCGTGTCAAAATAAAAATGTCAAAAACAGTAAAAAAACCTGGAACGGAGTCAGGTACAAAAAATGGTTCAGATGGAAACGTTTGTAAACCTATCCGTAAAAATTCAATCAGTAAATTTTTTCACATTGTTGCAATGCTTGTACTTTTGCCTGAAGGCCAGCTAAGAAGTGGAAAAAGTGGTTCAATTGTTTGGAACAAAAATGGGGTTGTAAAAAAGTTTCGCAAACCTGCTGTTGTCAGAAATACTTACACATCTTTAGTTCGTGGAACGTTTCAAACTTTATCAAGTGCTTTTCGTACTCTTGGTTCAGATTCTATTGCCGCATGGAACGCTTTTTCTCTTCCGTCTAAAAATAGAATTGGTAATACTACTTCGCGCTCTGGTAAACGTGCTTATATATCTTTGAATACTAATCTACAGTTGACTAGTCAGACATTGGTTACTTTACCTCCTGTTTTGACTGGTGCTGAAGCTGTTGAATTAACAAGTATAATTGTTAATGCTACCCTAGGCGTAATTACTTTATCTTATACTCCTGTATCATCAGGTACAGCCATGATTTATGCAACTGCAGGCCAGTCGGCCGGTATCTCGAAACCTTCTAAATCTAAATATCGATTAATTGGTGTTGTAGATATGACAGCAGCTAGCCCAGCTTTATTAAACACTGCTTACACAGCTAAATTCGGAACTTTAAATGTTGGAGAAAATTATTTCTTTGAGGTAAGGAATATTGCTCCAACTGGTGAGCGTTCCGCTATTACTGCAATTTCTGCAACAGCTATATAATTGTTATTAGCTATTGAAAATTGGTTGCAGAATTTTCGGTTCTGCAACCTTTTTTTATTATTATTCATAATCTTAATTTTATTATCATGTTAATTTTATTTCCTGAAGGTCAGATTAGAAGTGGTAAAATTGGGTCGTTGACGTTTTCTAAACGTGGTTATGTATCACCTACAAAGATTCATTCACAGCCTGTTAATTTCGCTACTACAAATGTTCGATTTCGTTTTTCAGAACTTAACATGTTCTGGCGAGATGGTTGCCGGTCAACTCCAGGTTTTAAATATGCTTGGAATTCTTACAATATTAATATCGTCAATCGGGTAGGTAATATTGTCACACTATCTGGCAAGGCTGCTTTTGTGCGCGTTAATCAGTATTTATTCCAAAGCAAGCAGCCTCCTATTATTTTTCCTGATGTTAACGCAGTAGTGCCAAATTTGCATGGCGTTTCTTTTGACCCTATCGTCTCTATATCTTCTATAGGAGTTTCATGTAGTAACAATAGTACTGTTCATTCAGTTAATGTATTTGCTACAGCTCCACTTTCAACTGGTGTTTCAATACCTGACTTAAACGTATTTCGAAAATTAGGGACTTTTGATTATACAGCTACTACACATCACAACGTATTTTCACNATATATTAAAGTATTCGGTAATTGTCCGGTTGGTTGTAAAATTGGTTTGTCGGTGCAAGCCATTTCATCGTTTGGCATTCCTTCTGTTCCACATACATTCGCAAAAATTGCTACATAATTTTATGACCTACTTACAGATTTTATCAGGCATTCAATTCAAATCATTTTTATTCAATTGTGTTTTTCAATATGGTGATGATTACAATTGTCAATTAGGGCCTAACGGTATTGGAGTTACATCATTATCTGTAATTGATTGGTTTGATAATTATTTAAAAGTTGCAACTAATCTTGGCCCCTTCACAATTTTTTATTCCACTTGCACCCCTTTATAATATGGTTATCTTCGCTCGTATCTTCTTATTAATTATTTTCTTAAATATTGGTTTAGGTTGCGAAAAACCTAAGATTTTACCATGTATTAAAGCAAAGGTTATTCCATTTCGTCACCATTACTTTTAAACAAATACCGCCGGCATTTCACTTCGTTCATGCCGGCATGGTGCTTACCAAATTACCGCCCAGCATACCTGTTATGCACTTCGTGCATCAGGTATGCTGGTCATGGTTGGAATGGTTCTACATGTGACAATCGATGTGCAAGTCTGCTATTCAACATAAGATGCACTATATTCAGCATATAATGTCATCTGTCATGCAAGCCTGCCAGCCTGCCATTCTATCTGCATATAGTGAATCTTATGTTAAATAGTTGCGTCTTGACATTAACGGTGAGAAAACAGCCACCCAGCCGCGCCGCACCAGTCCGTTATGCCATCTGCCATGCAAGCATGTCAGCCTGTCATAGCCGGCTGTTACAGCGTGCGGCTGGGTGTCTATTATTATTCTTTTTCTTTTTTTTATTTCGCCACATTTATTATTTATAATCTTGTCATGGTATTTGCAGAAAAAAAGCAAATACACACGCCAAGATTATAAATAATAAATATGGCGTAGCCTGTGGCACTATGGTATATTTGATTTTTTTATTTGCACAACCTGATCTGAAAAGCCTGCTACTTCTTTAATTATTCTGCACATGAACAAAATAAATATTATATGCCCCCCAGCGCAGCTGTCATGGGGGCATATAATATTTATTTCGTTCATGTTGCAGTTTTTTATGGCAGTAGCAGGGTTTTCAGTCAGGTAGTGCGGGTTAGCGGTGCCGTTTCTTCTTATGCAGTATCTCATGTTGTTGCTCGGTGTCGCGTCCAGTTTCCAGCGTCTAGCATTGTAGCGTGGCAGTTATCGCGTTAGTATATCAGCGTTTCACATGGTTCCGATAAATTATCCAAAGTTAAATTTTCTAGCCAAAAAAGCATCATGAAAAACAAGTTTTTCATGAAGTTTTTATTGTCGAAAAATTGAACGTTTGGACAATTTATCGGCTGCAACCGGACACGATAAAAAAAATTGGTTTTGTCGTTTTTTTGACTACAATCTCATCCTAAATCCCGAAAGTTTTGACCATTTGCAATAATTTCGACATAGGACGCTTTTTCTTCGATTATAGGTTTTGACTATCATTGACATATTCTAACTGTTGTATTGGTGGTTTTTTTGTGTACATTTTATGTAGTATTTAATATATAATTAATAAAAGAAATGAACAGGCAGGCTCCGCATGCCTGTTTGCTTTTGTCATTTATTTATATTATAGTGCCTTCTTGTCATTGTTTGTACTACACATTTGTCATTGTTTGTACTACATGAAAATCATTGTTTGTACTACTCTATAATCATGGTTTGTACTACAGTGTATTCTTTTAAGGCTTACTACCTTTGTATCGCTGATTAACTCTAATGTGTTGGCATTATCATGAATAGAATTGTCAAAGGAAATTACATGTTATACATCTGCTTTTATCCGGATGCGAGAGTAGCTTTCTACTACATTTACCGTTTAGATGCTGCTGGGAAAATAAGTTACAGAGTAGCAGATATTGTTAATCGTCAAAATGCTATCACAGTATTAAATGTTGCTATAGCTCAATCTTGGTAGTAATTAAGAATGATTCTAAATGGTGTAATATCACTATTTAGAATCATTCTGTCTTTACTATCATGACAATACTATGACAATTCTATGACAATCGGGTGCTATCTCCCCAATACATTTGTCGCTCATAAATAAATAACTAATGAATATACTCGTATTATGCGAATACTCTAATATCGTGTCCCAGGCTTTCCGAAATAGAGGACATTATGTTTTAAGTTGTGATTTTGAAGCATGCACGTCTCCAGGTGCTAATCACTATCAAGGAAATTGTTTTGATGTGATAGATTACAATTGGGATATGATAATCGGCTTTCCTCCTTGTACGTATTTGGCGAAGGTTCAAATGTTCCGCTTAAAAAGATGCCACCTAAGGAGAGAAATGTCCGCAGCTGCCCAGCGTTTTTTTATGGATATTTATAATAACAAGTGTCCCCTGGTTGCCTTGGAAAATCCAATAGGGATAATGTCTAGTGTCTACAGGAAGCCTGACCAAATTATCAGCCCTAATATGTTTGGTAGTCTTTATCAGAAAGAAATAGCATTACATTTAAAGGGGCTTCCTCCATTAATTCATACATATATTACACATGGAAAAAAAAGTACATCTAATCATGTAAATAGCCGAATGTCCCAAGCTGTTAAGTCTAAAATTAAAAGCAAGTTTTTCCCCGAACTTGCAGCCGAAATGGCGAATCAATGGGGGTAATAATTAAAAACAATTTGGTAACTATATATTTATTCAACCTAACTAATTTTTAGAAATGCATGATTTTAAAGAAAAAGAAAATTATTCAGTTAAAAATAGTATTGCGCGAAATGTGCAAGGATATTGATCCTGTTACGGATATTGATTTAAACGAAGGATTAAAAGCTATTGTGCGCTAATGAATATCCGATTAACACAACTGGACGGTAAGTTGCCAAACCTTGCATTAATGAAGTTCTCCCATTGGCATAAAGCGAAAGGGGATAATGTTTTTTTTGAAAAAAGCATAAGCAAAGGAATGTTTGAACCAAACTACGATGTTGTATATGGTTCGGCAATTTTTAGTAGTACCGAAAAAAAGATAACTCAATTTAAACACAACTTCCCATCAGCAATTATTGGCGGTACTGGTAGCGGAAATATGAATACTAAAGTCGAACATTTAATGGGTTGCGGAGATTATGATTATGAGAATTACGATTATTCTATTTATCCTGATTTTAAACATTCCATAGGTTTCACTCAAAGGGGTTGCCGTTTGCGTTGTTCGTTTTGTGTAGTTCCTGCGAAGGAAGGTCAAAACATTGTTGTTAATACCATTAATGATATTTGGAGAAAAGGAACGGAAAAGAAAATACATTTATTAGACAATGATTTTTTTGGTCAAGAACAATGGAAGGAACGAAGCATAGAGATAATTGAAGGGGGGTTTAAGGTTTGTTTCAATCAAGGTATAAACATTCGTTTAATCCATCAAGAAGGGGCTGCATTACTTTCGCAAATGAAATACTATGACGATGATTTTAATAAACGAAGGATATATACAGCGTGGGATAATAAGAGGGATGAAAAAATATTTATGAAAGGAATAAACCTAATATTAAATGCAGGTATTAAACCAAATCATATAATGGTTTATATGTTGTGCGGTTATTGGAAGGGCGAAACATTTGAAGATATTTATTATAGGTTTAAGCAAATGACGGATATGGGGCTGATGCCTTACCCGATGGTATATGGAGAAAATAAAGAGTTAAAGAAATTTCAGCAATGGGTTATTCGTAGGTATTGTCAATTTACAACTTGGGAGCAATTCAAGACTGAAAAGGAAAGCGATTATTACAATAGGATAAACAAGAAACAAACATCAATTTTTTAAAAAACAACAATAGGTTGAATAAATATATAGTTACCAAAACAATTCTATCATGAAAAAAAAAGATTTATTAAACGGTGTGCCATTCAGGCACCAGGCTCTTTGTGCATTAGTCAGTTATGACAAGAGTAACAATATTCTAGTATATCAAGAAGAGCCAAATGTTGGTTTTTATTGTTGCGATGTAGAACGAATAACTACAAAAATCATTACCCTATCCGTTCAGAGGTCGGAGGGACCTCTTAGTACAATTAGTATTTTTATTGCATCACTTAAACCAATATTCTAATGAACTACGAAAACGAAAAAAAGAAAATGTTCGAGCGAGTTGTGAAGTACGAACTATTATTGCTACAGATGAACAGAGATTCGCCACAGTGGAATAATATGCGGGAGTTGATAGATTCTATCAATTTACTTATTCGTTCAGCAGACAGCGCTATTTACAAGGCTGAACAAAGTCCTACTAACGTGGAAAAAAGATTCAGAGGAATAGGTACCGAGTTACGCAATAATTGGAATAGAAAGTAATCATGGAGATACGCAGATACTATTTAAGGGATTCACAGTTGCACTGTATTCTCTTTTTCTTCTCCTTTGGTCAGTTATTCGTTAAATGGTCGTTTCGTCATTGTAGGCTGTTTTTTAGATGGTCTAATTTTTAATATTACCGTCACTTATAGTACTTGGTTTATCGTAAGTGCCACAAGTCAAATTTATAAACGTCATTAAAACGCATTAGATGGAAGCATTAAAATTTTATGATTTGGAAGGGGTAGAGATACTCCCAGTTGTTACAGCTAACAAAAAGCACATTGTCGCCTCTTTTAAATTGGCAGAGCTGGAAAAAGAGAGAGAAAACAATAAAAATTCAAACCTCGTTAACTATCTTTCAATAAGTCCCAGGAAGATTGTTCGTTATACAAAAAACGAAAACGCAAAACAAAAAGATTACCGGTCTTACTGGTTGGCTGTCGGTGCCATTTTAAATGATGACGGAACATTAGAAATCAGTCCCGAGCTGCGAGCAAGTCAGAAAAAAAACAAACTTCATTCGGGCATACTTTCCAACAAAGCGAACAATCGAGTCCAAACCGCCATCGACTGGATGCTTTTATTATCGAAAGAAAAAGAAACTTTAAATCATACCTTCCATTCATTCTATAAATGGAAATTAAATTTTGTAACACTTACTTTATGCTCGAAACAAGTCCATTCGGATAAATGGATAAAGGATAATTTGCTAAATCAATTTTTGGTTGAACTTCGAAAATATTGCGGAGTTGAAAATTATTTATGGAGGGCAGAAAGTCAGTCCACTGGTAATATTCATTTCCATATTGTAACGGATAAATTTCTCCCCTGGAAGGAACTTCGGGACCGGTGGAACCGGATCCAAAATAAAGGCGGTTATACGGATGCTTTCAATTTAAAGTACTTACATAAAAATCCAAATTCAACGGATATACACAGCCTTAAGAATGTTAAAAATGTAGCTGCTTATTTGTCTAAATATGTTGGCAAGTCATCAAAAGGAATAATTATTCATGCTTCTAAATCATTCGATATATCAAACAAACCATTTTTATTTCTAAATACTCACTGGATTACTCCCCAGGTAAAGTCAAAATATTTCCGTCCTATATTCGGGAAGTTGTGGAGCTGCTCGGAAAAACTATCCAAACTCGGAAAACTTAAAGTAAAGCAATCAGATGTAATGGCTTGCCAGCTATCAACTTTTGAATCTTTTAACTCCCAAGCTGTTAAGATATTTGATTACGTAAAAATTTATACATGCAAAGCCGAAAATCTGATAACATCCAAATTGTCATCAATTCGGGAGGTACTGGCTCATCATGTCAGATGCATATTATATCCAGTGATACAAGTAGAGTTACAGATATAAATTTTCGAAGATCGGCCGATAGAAAAAAATTGTGTTTTTTTTTTATTTGATGGTTTCCAAAAATTTTGCAAGTGAAGTTTTACGGTTTTCAATTGAATAAATGCAACTATGATTAATTAAAAAAATAATTCTATAGTCTTATCCTTTGAAAATTTTTTTTAAAGTTTTGGAAAAAACAATGCAAAATTTATTTAAATTTTCACTTCCAAAAATTGGTTTTTTCACTTCAAAAAATTGGTTTTGTCGTTTGCTTGTCCCAAGCTTCTATCCTTATCCTTTGAAAATTTTTTTTAAAGTTTTGGAAAAAAAAATGCAAACTTTATTTAAATTTTGGCTTCACAAAATTCATTCTATTTATGCAAAAAATTGGTTCTATTTATGCAAAAAATTGGTTCTATTAAATTATTACTACCTTTGATGTCGATAGCGGAATAATTCGTGTCAAAATAAAAATGTCAAAAACAGTAAAAAAACCTGGAACGGAGTCAGGTACAAAAAATGGTTCAGATGGAAACGTTTGTAAACCTATCCGTAAAAATTCAATCAGTAAATTTTTTCACATTGTTGCAATGCTTGTACTTTTGCCTGAAGGCCAGCTAAGAAGTGGAAAAAGTGGTTCAATTGTTTGGAACAAAAATGGGGTTGTAAAAAAGTTTCGCAAACCTGCTGTTGTCAGAAATACTTACACATCTTTAGTTCGTGGAACGTTTCAAACTTTATCAAGTGCTTTTCGTACTCTTGGTTCAGATTCTATTGCCGCATGGAACGCTTTTTCTCTTCCGTCTAAAAATAGAATTGGTAATACTACTTCGCGCTCTGGTAAACGTGCTTATATATCTTTGAATACTAATCTACAGTTGACTAGTCAGACATTGGTTACTTTACCTCCTGTTTTGACTGGTGCTGAAGCTGTTGAATTAACAAGTATAATTGTTAATGCTACCCTAGGCGTAATTACTTTATCTTATACTCCTGTATCATCAGGTACAGCCATGATTTATGCAACTGCAGGCCAGTCGGCCGGTATCTCGAAACCTTCTAAATCTAAATATCGATTAATTGGTGTTGTAGATATGACAGCAGCTAGCCCAGCTTTATTAAACACTGCTTACACAGCTAAATTCGGAACTTTAAATGTTGGAGAAAATTATTTCTTTGAGGTAAGGAATATTGCTCCAACTGGTGAGCGTTCCGCTATTACTGCAATTTCTGCAACAGCTATATAATTGTTATTAGCTATTGAAAATTGGTTGCAGAATTTTCGGTTCTGCAACCTTTTTTTATTATTATTCATAATCTTAATTTTATTATCATGTTAATTTTATTTCCTGAAGGTCAGATTAGAAGTGGTAAAATTGGGTCGTTGACGTTTTCTAAACGTGGTTATGTATCACCTACAAAGATTCATTCACAGCCTGTTAATTTCGCTACTACAAATGTTCGATTTCGTTTTTCAGAACTTAACATGTTCTGGCGAGATGGTTGCCGGTCAACTCCAGGTTTTAAATATGCTTGGAATTCTTACAATATTAATATCGTCAATCGGGTAGGTAATATTGTCACACTATCTGGCAAGGCTGCTTTTGTGCGCGTTAATCAGTATTTATTCCAAAGCAAGCAGCCTCCTATTATTTTTCCTGATGTTAACGCAGTAGTGCCAAATTTGCATGGCGTTTCTTTTGACCCTATCGTCTCTATATCTTCTATAGGAGTTTCATGTAGTAACAATAGTACTGTTCATTCAGTTAATGTATTTGCTACAGCTCCACTTTCAACTGGTGTTTCAATACCTGACTTAAACGTATTTCGAAAATTAGGGACTTTTGATTATACAGCTACTACACATCACAACGTATTTTCACAATATATTAAAGTATTCGGTAATTGTCCGGTTGGTTGTAAAATTGGTTTGTCGGTGCAAGCCATTTCATCGTTTGGCATTCCTTCTGTTCCACATACATTCGCAAAAATTGCTACATAATTTTATGACCTACTTACAGATTTTATCAGGCATTCAATTCAAATCATTTTTATTCAATTGTGTTTTTCAATATGGTGATGATTACAATTGTCAATTAGGGCCTAACGGTATTGGAGTTACATCATTATCTGTAATTGATTGGTTTGATAATTATTTAAAAGTTGCAACTAATCTTGGCCCCTTCACAATTTTTTATTCCACTTGCACCCCTTTATAATATGGTTATCTTCGCTCGTATCTTCTTATTAATTATTTTCTTAAATATTGGTTTAGGTTGCGAAAAACCTAAGATTTTACCATGTATTAAAGCAAAGGTTATTCCATTTCGTCACCATTACTTTTAAACAAATACCGCCGGCATTTCACTTCGTTCATGCCGGCATGGTGCTTACCAAATTACCGCCCAGCATACCTGTTATGCACTTCGTGCATCAGGTATGCTGGTCATGGTTGGAATGGTTCTACATGTGACAATCGATGTGCAAGTCTGCTATTCAACATAAGATGCACTATATTCAGCATATAATGTCATCTGTCATGCAAGCCTGCCAGCCTGCCATTCTATCTGCATATAGTGAATCTTATGTTAAATAGTTGCGTCTTGACATTAACGGTGAGAAAACAGCCACCCAGCCGCGCCGCACCAGTCCGTTATGCCATCTGCCATGCAAGCATGTCAGCCTGTCATAGCCGGCTGTTACAGCGTGCGGCTGGGTGTCTATTATTATTCTTTTTCTTTTTTTTATTTCGCCACATTTATTATTTATAATCTTGTCATGGTATTTGCAGAAAAAAAGCAAATACACACGCCAAGATTATAAATAATAAATATGGCGTAGCCTGTGGCACTATGGTATATTTGATTTTTTTATTTGCACAACCTGATCTGAAAAGCCTGCTACTTCTTTAATTATTCTGCACATGAACAAAATAAATATTATATGCCCCCCAGCGCAGCTGTCATGGGGGCATATAATATTTATTTCGTTCATGTTGCAGTTTTTTATGGCAGTAGCAGGGTTTTCAGTCAGGTAGTGCGGGTTAGCGGTGCCGTTTCTTCTTATGCAGTATCTCATGTTGTTGCTCGGTGTCGCGTCCAGTTTCCAGCGTCTAGCATTGTAGCGTGGCAGTTATCGCGTTAGTATATCAGCGTTTCACATGGTTCCGATAAATTATCCAAAGTTAAATTTTCTAGCCAAAAAAGCATCATGAAAAACAAGTTTTTCATGAAGTTTTTATTGTCGAAAAATTGAACGTTTGGACAATTTATCGGCTGCAACCGGACACGATAAAAAAAATTGGTTTTGTCGTTTTTTTGACTACAATCTCATCCTAAATCCCGAAAGTTTTGACCATTTGCAATAATTTCGACATAGGACGCTTTTTCTTCGATTATAGGTTTTGACTATCATTGACATATTCTAACTGTTGTATTGGTGGTTTTTTTGTGTACATTTTATGTAGTATTTAATATATAATTAATAAAAGAAATGAACAGGCAGGCTCCGCATGCCTGTTTGCTTTTGTCATTTATTTATATTATAGTGCCTTCTTGTCATTGTTTGTACTACACATTTGTCATTGTTTGTACTACATGAAAATCATTGTTTGTACTACTCTATAATCATGGTTTGTACTACAGTGTATTCTTTTAAGGCTTACTACCTTTGTATCGCTGATTAACTCTAATGTGTTGGCATTATCATGAATAGAATTGTCAAAGGAAATTACATGTTATACATCTGCTTTTATCCGGATGCGAGAGTAGCTTTCTACTACATTTACCGTTTAGATGCTGCTGGGAAAATAAGTTACAGAGTAGCAGATATTGTTAATCGTCAAAATGCTATCACAGTATTAAATGTTGCTATAGCTCAATCTTGGTAGTAATTAAGAATGATTCTAAATGGTGTAATATCACTATTTAGAATCATTCTGTCTTTACTATCATGACAATACTATGACAATTCTATGACAATCGGGTGCTATCTCCCCAATACATTTGTCGCTCATAAATAAATAACTAATGAATATACTCGTATTATGCGAATACTCTAATATCGTGTCCCAGGCTTTCCGAAATAGAGGACATTATGTTTTAAGTTGTGATTTTGAAGCATGCACGTCTCCAGGTGCTAATCACTATCAAGGAAATTGTTTTGATGTGATAGATTACAATTGGGATATGATAATCGGCTTTCCTCCTTGTACGTATTTGGCGAAGGTTCAAATGTTCCGCTTAAAAAGATGCCACCTAAGGAGAGAAATGTCCGCAGCTGCCCAGCGTTTTTTTATGGATATTTATAATAACAAGTGTCCCCTGGTTGCCTTGGAAAATCCAATAGGGATAATGTCTAGTGTCTACAGGAAGCCTGACCAAATTATCAGCCCTAATATGTTTGGTAGTCTTTATCAGAAAGAAATAGCATTACATTTAAAGGGGCTTCCTCCATTAATTCATACATATATTACACATGGAAAAAAAAGTACATCTAATCATGTAAATAGCCGAATGTCCCAAGCTGTTAAGTCTAAAATTAAAAGCAAGTTTTTCCCCGAACTTGCAGCCGAAATGGCGAATCAATGGGGGTAATAATTAAAAACAATTTGGTAACTATATATTTATTCAACCTAACTAATTTTTAGAAATGCATGATTTTAAAGAAAAAGAAAATTATTCAGTTAAAAATAGTATTGCGCGAAATGTGCAAGGATATTGATCCTGTTACGGATATTGATTTAAACGAAGGATTAAAAGCTATTGTGCGCTAATGAATATCCGATTAACACAACTGGACGGTAAGTTGCCAAACCTTGCATTAATGAAGTTCTCCCATTGGCATAAAGCGAAAGGGGATAATGTTTTTTTTGAAAAAAGCATAAGCAAAGGAATGTTTGAACCAAACTACGATGTTGTATATGGTTCGGCAATTTTTAGTAGTACCGAAAAAAAGATAACTCAATTTAAACACAACTTCCCATCAGCAATTATTGGCGGTACTGGTAGCGGAAATATGAATACTAAAGTCGAACATTTAATGGGTTGCGGAGATTATGATTATGAGAATTACGATTATTCTATTTATCCTGATTTTAAACATTCCATAGGTTTCACTCAAAGGGGTTGCCGTTTGCGTTGTTCGTTTTGTGTAGTTCCTGCGAAGGAAGGTCAAAACATTGTTGTTAATACCATTAATGATATTTGGAGAAAAGGAACGGAAAAGAAAATACATTTATTAGACAATGATTTTTTTGGTCAAGAACAATGGAAGGAACGAAGCATAGAGATAATTGAAGGGGGGTTTAAGGTTTGTTTCAATCAAGGTATAAACATTCGTTTAATCCATCAAGAAGGGGCTGCATTACTTTCGCAAATGAAATACTATGACGATGATTTTAATAAACGAAGGATATATACAGCGTGGGATAATAAGAGGGATGAAAAAATATTTATGAAAGGAATAAACCTAATATTAAATGCAGGTATTAAACCAAATCATATAATGGTTTATATGTTGTGCGGTTATTGGAAGGGCGAAACATTTGAAGATATTTATTATAGGTTTAAGCAAATGACGGATATGGGGCTGATGCCTTACCCGATGGTATATGGAGAAAATAAAGAGTTAAAGAAATTTCAGCAATGGGTTATTCGTAGGTATTGTCAATTTACAACTTGGGAGCAATTCAAGACTGAAAAGGAAAGCGATTATTACAATAGGATAAACAAGAAACAAACATCAATTTTTTAAAAAACAACAATAGGTTGAATAAATATATAGTTACCAAAACAATTCTATCATGAAAAAAAAAGATTTATTAAACGGTGTGCCATTCAGGCACCAGGCTCTTTGTGCATTAGTCAGTTATGACAAGAGTAACAATATTCTAGTATATCAAGAAGAGCCAAATGTTGGTTTTTATTGTTGCGATGTAGAACGAATAACTACAAAAATCATTACCCTATCCGTTCAGAGGTCGGAGGGACCTCTTAGTACAATTAGTATTTTTATTGCATCACTTAAACCAATATTCTAATGAACTACGAAAACGAAAAAAAGAAAATGTTCGAGCGAGTTGTGAAGTACGAACTATTATTGCTACAGATGAACAGAGATTCGCCACAGTGGAATAATATGCGGGAGTTGATAGATTCTATCAATTTACTTATTCGTTCAGCAGACAGCGCTATTTACAAGGCTGAACAAAGTCCTACTAACGTGGAAAAAAGATTCAGAGGAATAGGTACCGAGTTACGCAATAATTGGAATAGAAAGTAATCATGGAGATACGCAGATACTATTTAAGGGATTCACAGTTGCACTGTATTCTCTTTTTCTTCTCCTTTGGTCAGTTATTCGTTAAATGGTCGTTTCGTCATTGTAGGCTGTTTTTTAGATGGTCTAATTTTTAATATTACCGTCACTTATAGTACTTGGTTTATCGTAAGTGCCACAAGTCAAATTTATAAACGTCATTAAAACGCATTAGATGGAAGCATTAAAATTTTATGATTTGGAAGGGGTAGAGATACTCCCAGTTGTTACAGCTAACAAAAAGCACATTGTCGCCTCTTTTAAATTGGCAGAGCTGGAAAAAGAGAGAGAAAACAATAAAAATTCAAACCTCGTTAACTATCTTTCAATAAGTCCCAGGAAGATTGTTCGTTATACAAAAAACGAAAACGCAAAACAAAAAGATTACCGGTCTTACTGGTTGGCTGTCGGTGCCATTTTAAATGATGACGGAACATTAGAAATCAGTCCCGAGCTGCGAGCAAGTCAGAAAAAAAACAAACTTCATTCGGGCATACTTTCCAACAAAGCGAACAATCGAGTCCAAACCGCCATCGACTGGATGCTTTTATTATCGAAAGAAAAAGAAACTTTAAATCATACCTTCCATTCATTCTATAAATGGAAATTAAATTTTGTAACACTTACTTTATGCTCGAAACAAGTCCATTCGGATAAATGGATAAAGGATAATTTGCTAAATCAATTTTTGGTTGAACTTCGAAAATATTGCGGAGTTGAAAATTATTTATGGAGGGCAGAAAGTCAGTCCACTGGTAATATTCATTTCCATATTGTAACGGATAAATTTCTCCCCTGGAAGGAACTTCGGGACCGGTGGAACCGGATCCAAAATAAAGGCGGTTATACGGATGCTTTCAATTTAAAGTACTTACATAAAAATCCAAATTCAACGGATATACACAGCCTTAAGAATGTTAAAAATGTAGCTGCTTATTTGTCTAAATATGTTGGCAAGTCATCAAAAGGAATAATTATTCATGCTTCTAAATCATTCGATATATCAAACAAACCATTTTTATTTCTAAATACTCACTGGATTACTCCCCAGGTAAAGTCAAAATATTTCCGTCCTATATTCGGGAAGTTGTGGAGCTGCTCGGAAAAACTATCCAAACTCGGAAAACTTAAAGTAAAGCAATCAGATGTAATGGCTTGCCAGCTATCAACTTTTGAATCTTTTAACTCCCAAGCTGTTAAGATATTTGATTACGTAAAAATTTATACATGCAAAGCCGAAAATCTGATAACATCCAAATTGTCATCAATTCGGGAGGTACTGGCTCATCATGTCAGATGCATATTATATCCAGTGATACAAGTAGAGTTACAGATATAAATTTTCGAAGATCGGCCGATAGAAAAAAATTGTGTTTTTTTTTTATTTGATGGTTTCCAAAAATTTTGCAAGTGAAGTTTTACGGTTTTCAATTGAATAAATGCAACTATGATTAATTAAAAAAATAATTCTATAGTCTTATCCTTTGAAAATTTTTTTTAAAGTTTTGGAAAAAACAATGCAAA
>JGI24891J29808_1000612_pt1 | contig 15148 bp, 11 predicted proteins | sample FreactcultuFSWF8_FD_29808 | JGI IMG/M metagenome (IMG submission 29808) | reverse complement strand
CCGAAGGCGGGGCTCGAACCCGCGACCTTGAGGTTGTACTTTATCAATTGATAAGAGCCACACGCTCTACCGATTGAGCTACCCCGGCAGGTCTGATGATCAAGTTCACTGAGTGAACTGGCTGTTGACGATGGAAGAAAGGGTGAGATTTGGGTATATGTATCCTCAACGCGAAGAAGCCAGGTGGTGCTTTAGACGGCCGCCGCCGTGTTGATTCATGCTTGGTGCTGTCTGTTTAGTGAAAGCAGAAGGGATCGACGACATCATGTGCTGTTGAAGGCATCGAGTGCCGTCTGAAAGCACCCAACCAGAAGGTCTGCTTGTAATGTCGAGAAATATAAGGAAGAGGGAGGTTGATGTTGTGAGATGGAAAGGAGAGATAAAGCCACGCCGCTTGCCCGCTTCGGCCAGCTCCACCTCATCCCTCGGCTGAAGTCGAGTTCTATCTTGGCTTGCATACATAAGCAGTCATCTCAAGGGCGTGCATATCACTATCTAGACTATATCAGAAAGTTCATTTCTACTTTCCACCAACGTCCTTCTTGTCTCGAGACATCTACACCAATCATCTCCTAAACCCAACTTATCAATCTTCCAAACACCACCATGACCAAACTCACATCTTTCAAACTCCTCTCCTTCGACGTCTACGGCACTCTAATAGACTGGGAAACCGGCGTGATCAATGCTCTCCAACCTCTACTGAACACCAACAACAAAACCTCCTCCTACACACGCAAGCACCTTCTCCAAATCTATCACAAACACGAAGCCTCCCAACAAACCAAAACACCAGAAATGACATACTGCGACCTGCTGTCTACAATCCATCCAGCCATCGCCGCAGATCTGGAATGCGAGAAACCATCAGAGGAGGCAGATAAAGCATTCGGCGATTCAGTAGGAAAATGGCCTGCTTTCCCCGATACCGTAGCCGCTCTACACATCCTCAAACGCCACTACAAACTCGTCGTCCTTAGCAACGTCGATCGCACCTCTTTCTCAAAAACCAATGCGGGACCACTTCAAAACTTCCCTTTCGATGCCATCCTCACGGCTCAAGATATTGGAAGCTACAAACCTAACCTCAAGAACTTCGAGTATATGCTTAAAGAAGTGAAGGAGAGATTCGGAGTGGAGAAGGAGCAAGTGTTGCAGACGGCCCAGAGTCAATTTCATGATCATCATCCGGCCAAGAAGATGGGGGTTAAAGGCGCTTGGATCGTGAGACCGGGGGCGGAGATGGGGAATCAGGAGGAAGAAGTATATGATTGGAAATTTGATACGCTGGGTGAGATGGCTGAGGCTGTTGAGAATGAGGCGTAAAGTTATGGGACGTAGTTCTTTCTTAGATGTGTATAGATGGGTTAGTCAGCTGTCAATACGTAAGAAGTTTCCTCGATGGAAGATATGGTTCTTGGAGAGCTGCTGAAGAGAAGAACCTCTCTCGTTGGAACGTTTTCTCGACAGTCGAAGCAACCTGCTTTGCGACGGTTTTGATGCACAACACTTGCGCTGTGGATATGGAGAGCGAGGGCAAAGTCGATGGCAGAGGTCTAAGGCAGGCACAATCCAAATCACATGTCATTACACAGGCACACATCAGACCAAGGAAAATATAGTTGCTCCAACAGTGTATGCATTTTAATTCAAACATCGCGATGATATGTAAGCACTGTAGCTGACAGATGCGAAAAGCAAAATGAAAAGGAGTTCTAGTTCATAAACTCGTTCCGTCTCTATATCTCCTGATCACAAGCAGGACGATAACTTCAGAGAGTACAATGTCTTTGTGCCATTCTCCCTTTGGTACGAGCAAAGGGTCAAGCATTCAGAAAGACTCCAGGTCAATATCAATATCCTTCGATTCTGAGGTATGATTTGCGACCTCTAGGGTGGCGGTTGGTGCCGTTCGTGAATGTGTTCTCGAGTCGCGAGATCATGGCGTCGTCGGCTTCTTTGAGTAGTTGTTCTCTTGGCCTTGTGTCTGTAGATGATATAGACGGCGATGGTGAGGTCAAGTTTGTTCTGCTGGATGAGGAAGAGTTCGAAATCATGCTCATCTCGTCAAAGGCGTCGCTGGTCCAGCCAAAGACTTCGTTGTGGATGCGACGTTGTTGTGTGCGTTTGCTGCTGATAGGATAGCAGGACTTCTCAGGTGTGATTTTGGCAGGTCTGCTGATGGTGGTACGCAGTTTAGCTTGTGCGGAGGTGAGCCATTTGGTGAGACGGCAGATCTTTCGTGCCTTGCGGCTTGATGTGGTAGTTGGTGTCTTGAGGCCTTGACCTGCGACGGTGGCAAGTGCCAGAGTGTGAGGGTGCATGATGTTTGCCATGTTTTTTGAGGTAGATGAGAGAAGAAGAGTGAGGTGTGAGTAGCGTTTGATGTGCTTTTCGCTTTTAGTCGTGGGTTGATGATATGTATGAGTGTTCTTGACTGACAGCAGCTATAAGAACTTGGCGATGGACAAAGGAAGCGAAGTGCAGGACGGCGATGAGATTTCTCTTATACTAGAATATCAACTCACGATGAGTTCTGCCCTGAGACATCTCCTTCATATGAGTGGTTGTGACCTGGCACCTGACTAATAATACGCCTGTGGTATAGGACTTTAACCCCAGCCAATGGAATTCGTGGAACATGCTCAACCACGGTAGGTTCTCAGGCAGCGATATACCACCAGGTGCGACTTTCATCCAAGTGAAATTCGTCAAAGGGAAAATTGACAGTAAATGACAAGAGATATAGAAGTGTGAAGCGGTCAACTTACCTCGGATTCTCCTACAATATCTCGACGACTCGAACGTCTTCGAGGTTTTCGCCGTGTATTCGATCGAATACCTTGTCTCTTAAGAATCTGTGCGAAGTGCCTCAAACTGTCTCAAAAACTTCAGTAATGACTATTCTCCCTGTCGCGTGGGTGAGGATAAGATCAGAACAAGATCTTCGCAAATCACAAGCTGGTTCCGTTCGTCGTCCCTTCGTCGAAAATCATCGTCTTTCTCAGAGTTTTGACGTCGCAGACATCACGAAGCTTCAGCACCTTATCAACCACGTTTGACATCGCGACCCCATCTGATCTCTTGCACGATGGCTTCATCGTCAACACCGCTGGACGCCTCGAGCTTGGAGCATAACCCAATACAGTACACGACGAGTAAGAGCTCAACCGAATCAGACTCGACCATCGACTCGGAGTCGGAGCCAGTATCCGCATCACCGGCTTTGCAAGAGAATCCATTCAGGACTGCATTCGACACACCGCAGTCAAGTGTGGTCAACGTTGTCCTCAGAAGGGCAGCACAACAAGCGAGAGCAACAAAGTTCGTGGAGTGTGACTGTGTGAATGGTGGGCTCTGCGTGGGCGCAGGAGATGGAGCGACATGCGACTGCGACGTGGTTCCTCCTCAGGTACCAGACACAGAGACCAAAGCAGAAAAGGTCAAACGGTTCGGAAAGAAGGCCAAATCCAGTATCTCCAAAGCTCTAAAGAAGGTATGGAAGAAATGCACGAAGCGTTGACCAGATGAGGCAGACAGATGGGGGAAGCCAGAGTGGGTGTCAGGGACCTGGTGATGGAGACTCCTCGCCAGCGATCGAACACACCTCGATTGATGCCGTTACCGCCAGGCAATCATGTGGTTGGCGCCAAATAGGTCCTGATTATCCGAAATAACCAGACGATTGGGGCGCATCGATATATGTGCGAAGCTTTTCAAGACTCACCACCCATGTCATGACTCAACGGAAACCACATCTGTTCCAAGATGAGAAGCGCCGTTACCTCACATATGGTCAACATCTTGATGAAGGACAGGAAGCGAAGAGGCAGAGCTGAAGCGGAGGAACGGGTGGTCGGTGTCTTCGGCGGGCCGGCGGGTCGGCGACGTCACTGTCCCTCCGACTCCGAAAGCTCTCCCAATTTCTGTCTCAACTCAGTTCCTGTCCGGACATTTCACACACCATGTCGTTCCGATTGAGCACACGCAGCACAAGCCTACGGGCACCTCTTACTCGCCTAACAACAACACCCATCTCCCGCCGTCACCTCAGCGCATACGGCTATGAGCAAGCAAAAGCACTAGCCTTCACCAACTACGGCGAACCCAAAGATGTTCTTAGACTACACGGCCACAGCATCTCGCCAGCCCACAAGGATCTCGTAACCCTCCGCTTCCTCGCCTCCCCCATCAACCCAGCAGACATCAACCAGATCCAAGGCGTCTATCCCAGCAAACCGAACTTCAGCACCACCCTCGGAGCCCCCGAACCCACCGCCGTAGGAGGCAATGAAGGTGTCGCCGAGATCCTCTCCGCCGGTGGCAGCGTCAAAGGCTTCCAAAAAGGCGATTGGGTCATTATGCGCTCGCCCGGCTTCGGCACCTGGCGCACCCACGCCCAGACTACCACCGAGAACCTCCTCAAGATCGAAGACAAATCAGGCCTTACACCTCTTCAAGCCGGCACCGTCAGCGTAAACCCCTGCACAGCCTACCGCATGCTCAAAGACTTTGTGGCCCTCAAAGAAGGAGACTGGTTTATTCAGAACGGCGCAAACTCCGGTGTGGGTAGAGCAGCAATCCAACTCGCAAAACTCTGGGGCTACCGCAGTATCAACATCATTCGTCCCCGCTCAGATGCCTCGGCCACAGAAGCAATGAAGCAAGAATTGAAAGACCTCGGTGCAGATATCGTCCTCACCGACGCCGAAGCAATGGATAAATCCTTCCGCGACGTCGTCAAACAAGCCACAAACGGAGGTCGCGAGGAAATCCACCTGGCTCTCAACTGCGTGGGTGGTAAACTCGTCAACTCCATGGCCAAGATCCTGGCAGAAAACTCGCATATCGTTACCTATGGCGCCATGTCCCGCGAACCAGTCACCGTTCCTGCTGGTCTCCAGATTTTCAAGAACATTTCCTATGACGGCTTTTGGGTGAGCAGATGGAGTGATGCGAACCCGGCGGATAAGAAAAAGACTGTGGAACATGTTTTGGATCTTGTCAGGGAGGGCAAGTTCAAGGATACACCATTTGATGAAGTCAAGTGGGAGTGGGAGACCAAGGGTGATGAGTTGATCAAGGCTGTCCAAGGCACATTGCAAGGCTTCAGATCTGGCAAGGGTGTCTTTGTGTTTGGCAAGACCTAGACTCAGAAGATGGAAAAATTGATGAATAATGGCTGTAATAGAATATTGTCCTTGTGTATACATCTCGAGCTCCGTTGGTCGAGAAATCTTAGTTGAATTGATGCAAAGTAACTTTCTAAAGCTGTAAGAAACCCCCAAATACAATGATGAATGCCTGGGCTTCTAGCCTCGAGGCAGGAAAAAAACGAGAAAGAAATCATTGCAATCATGATTAAGTAGACAAGCAGAAACCAGGACCTTCCCTGTTTGGTGAGGAAGCAGCTTAAGCAGGAAGACCGGCAGCAATGGCATCCTCCTTCTTGGGACGAGGACGTCCAGAAAGAGTATCCACAATCTGCACCAGATCCATCCAGAACTCGTTCTTAGGGCGACGGTCCTTCCAGTCAGTCTCCTCCTTCTCAACCTTCTCCATGCCGGAGAATTGGACCTTGGCGCCGGTGATTCCTATAACCGAGCAAGACAGGGGGTCGTTGGCGATCTCGTCCTTGGACTTGCCGATGAAGGATTCAATGTGCTGCATACTCTTAACACCGAAACGGACGGCACGGACACGGTCCATAGGTGAGGGAATACCACCCTGTTGCACGTGTCCGGGGACGGCGAAACGGGAGTCGAACTTGCCGCCGCTCTCTTCGCGGATGATGTTGGCGATGATCTCGGTGGTGTAGGTCTTGGAGGCCTTTTCGTTACGGAGGATGATCTTTCCACTACGATTCTGACCCTTGTCCTTGGCGAATTGCTCTTTCAAGTGCTCGATGTCTGAGGCGATCATCTTGAGGTGGATGCCCTCTTCGGGTGTGTAGACGGCGACGGCACCGATGGAGAGACCGGCGATGGTGGCAATGTAGCCGGAAGCACCACCTTGAGTTTCGACGACGAAGACACGGCGGCGAGAGGCGGCGGCGGACTGCTTGATGGCGTCACAGTAGTCGATCAAAGCGTTCAAGCAGGTGTCGCTACCGATGGAATATTCGGTACCGGGGACGTTGTTGGAGACAGTAGCGGGAAGAACGACGATAGGGATCTTGAAGGCGTCGAAGTCGCGTCTGGCCTTGCGGAGCTCAGAAACGGCAGTGAAGGCCTCGAAACCACCAACAACGAATAGAGCATCGATCTTGTGGTAAGTCAGGGCATCAGAGACACCGTCGAAGTCCTCAGATGGAGTAGCACGGTTGGTTCCAATTTCCGAACCACCCTTGCTAGCCCAGTTCTCGGCGTCGAGCCACTTGATCACACGAACAGAGCTCTCCTCATCCTTGTAATGGCGGGCGAGACCGGGGAAACCGTTGTGGAGGGCGATGGGGGTATGGCCGCGGGTAAGACAGTAGGCAGTGGCGGCACGGGTGGCAGCGTTCATACCACCAGCGGGAGCTCCGACGTGGATGATACCGACACGCAGGCGCTATGTATATGTTAGTTGCGTTTTCGTTACAATGTTTCGGACAAGAATCTTACCTTTTCCTTGGGCAGAAGAAGCTCCTCCTTGTCGGTCGACACTGTAGTGCTGTAGGCGGTCCAGTACTCGTCGAACTCGGCGCCTCTAAGCTTCATGGCAGACTTGAAGTCCTTGCGCTCAATGGCCTCAGCAACGGATTGGGTCAGCTTGACAGCCTCCATCAATGACTTGCGGACAATCTTGTTCTCGACGATGCAAATGACGGGACTAGGGGTCTCAGGGGTAGAGTCGAGAACAGCCTTGACGGCCTCGACACCCTGAAGAGTAGCCAACATACGGTCGTAAGCAACAGCAGTACCACCACGCTGAACGTGGCCAAGAGTGGTGACTCTGGTATCGAGACCGAGCTTGCCAGCAAGCAGATCCTTCACCTGGTTGGGCGAGATGGCGTTGAGCTGACGGTCGTGAGCTCCCTCAGCGACAATGACAATGGTCTTTCTCTTTCCGAGTTTGCGATGACGCTGGACAACGTCGCACATCTCAGTCTCCCAGTGCTCTGAAGGAGGGTTCTCAGGAAGGAATACAAAGTCGGCACCGGTGGAAACACCAGCCATCAGGGCGAGCCAACCACAGTGTCTACCCATGACCTCAATGACGAAGGCACGCTGGTGAGAGAAAGCGGTGGCATCGATGTAGTCGACAGCCTGGCAAATACGTTGCAGCGAAGAGTAGCATCCAATTGTGGCATCGGTACCAGCCAAATCGTTGTCGATGGAACCGACCAGACCGACAATGTTGAGGTGCTTGAAAGGCTTGACTTGGTCTTCCTTGAATGTGCCGTTCTTGACCAACTCCTCGACCAGGCTGGGCCATTCGCCTCTGAATCTGTCTGCACCAGTCAAACTGCCGTCACCACCACAGACGACCAGGGCGTCGATGCCCTTGTCGATCATGTTCTTGGCTGCTTGCAGTCTACCCGGGCGCTCCTTGAAGGCCATGCATCGTGCTGTTCCGATGAGAGTTCCACCTTCTGAGAGCCATCCACGGACATCTTCCCATTTCATTTGCTTGATCATGTCACCGCCCTGGACGAGACCCTCGTAACCTTCGTAAACGGCGAATGCATCACAGCCCGAGGCGATTGTTTGACGAACGACGGCACGTACTGCACCAGACATTCCCTGGGAGTCACCTCCGGAAGTCATGACAGCAATGCGCTTCTTGCCCTCAGGCATTGCGGGAGGAGCGAGGTTGACCTGCGCCATGCTGAAGGTCGATTGTAGTGTGTTTGTATGCGGGAGGGAGAAGTTGATATATTATTTCGAAGGCGTGAGAAGCTGTACCAGACAGAGAGCTTGGCCAACTGTGTTTATAAACTTGTCGCAACACGTGGTGGAGAGATGAGAGTGAATGTAAAAAAAGAGCCTCGAGCCAAAGCGAAAGGTGAAATCTTGAGCGCTCCAAGACTCCGGTCATACCGCCCACCGTGATACGTCACTCTCAACAACACCCCACTGTTGGCCTGTGCCAGTCAACATCACGGTCCGACTGCGGTCTTACGGCCAAGAATCTCACCATTGTTTGTGACACCACCCCGAAGGCACTCCATATCAGCTCAGAAGACTTGTGATTTCTTCCCTCCCATGCTGTTCTATCTCACTATCCATCATTCACTTCGTTCAAGCATGAGAAAAAGTCTTTGGACCCTGAAAATCGCTGCAGCTAATTTTCTGGCGCCGGCTTCACGCTCCGTTCCAGACTTCTTGCTTGACTGTCTCCCAAAAGCCGTTTTGTTTCATCTCGTCCTGAGCCTTCCACTCAAACCTATCTTTAGGCGTCCGCAAGATTAAACCATCATGTGCTGAATCTTCTCCTGCGTGAACCTCGATTCCGATTTTGTCATTGCTGTTTGCTTTACCAAGAACGCCGCATCTGTCGTTGAGCGTCCAGCCAGTCAGTTTGTTTATGATTCCTTGACCGAGAGCGTTTGCGATAGCCGTATTCAAGTAGTCTTGGAGTTCCTGAATATCTGGTATTTCAACTCTCGAGAGGCCAATGGGTGAAGTCACCAACATAGCACTGCCGAAAGCGGGTGGTGAGATTGATGTGCGGACTTCGATACCATATTCAAGTGCTTCGGACAAATGCGGTACCTTGAGCGAAACCTTCAGCCGTGAATGGATTGGAGTAAGGCCTCTCTGCATGAGTGCATCAATTGTTTCTGCGGACCTCAAGAGGGCGGGGTCGAAAGGTGCTGTTTCAATTGAGGCTTCAACAGACGCTGCATCGAGGGTCTTGTGAATACGTTGTAGATAAGTGCTAATGTCAGCAAGCACCGTGCGGTGCTGCAGTAGGGTCAAGACGGGTCGCATGATACTTGCGACTGGCGTATCGCGTTTGGCGCTCGACATTGGCTGAGGTAGTTCGGATCGGCGTACCAGCCTCTCGCGATGTGTGTATGAGAGGAACAGGCGAAGAGCAAGTGCAATAGCCTGAGCCCAGGCATCTTCTGACTGCTTCTCTCGTGGTTTTGTCTCGATATCGGTCAACGGCAATAGGTCGATCAGCACTTCGTGTGTTTCTGATGCAGATAATGAAGCAGTGGGTGACAGTCTTGTCGGAAGACGGATGATAGACTCGCGCATGTCAACTCCGTACGATGCGAGACTTCGTGATTCCCGAATTATTTCGTGGAATAACTCCTCTTCGTACAGAGAGTCTCTGGCATGGCGAATTCGAGCTTCAAGGGCAGACTCGGAATCGGCAGATGTATCCGGCATCTGTGAGACACCAATGATGGTGTCGCCCTTTTGAATCCGTACTCGCAGGACTTTGCTGTTGTTTCCCATGCCCTTATCAAGTAACACATTGCCGTCTTCGTCTGATCTGAGGGCGGCGAGTCCACGGTCTCTGAATTCTCCGAGAGCTTCCAAAAAGCCAAAGCGTACACCCAAGTTATGTCTCTCCCGAGGCAGACGCGAAATTGACCAGCCCTTGTCGCTAACAGACAGGACCTGTTCCCAGTAATGAGTCTCTCTTCTAACGTTCTTCTCCAGACGAGTGGCTGCGCCCAGCAGAGAGTCGGCAGATGCTTGAAGCGACTGCATCCTCCAACTGCGAGCGATCGTATCATCCAGCTTCTGTTGCTCCTTGTCGGGTTGCACATTGTGCCACACGTCCATGGCTAGGGTTCCAGGCTTGATGAATTGCTTCAGATGAGGCGACATTGTAAGTTCGGCTTGCTTGGGAGCATCCTTCGAAAGTAGAAGAGAGACAAAGTCTAGGGCGATGAGTGCTTCATTCCGTGCCGAGCTGGGAATGGTCAGTGAACCGTCGACTTGCGAGGCTTATCAAGGAAGACATACTCGACATGTTGTCTCATCTCAGCTCTGGCAGTCCATAGTTGCTCCCGGCGGTCTTTGCCCTCTGCCCCGTCTACTTCTGCGCTATCTTCATCTTCGTCTGTGTCGGAGCTCTCTTCCTCGTTCTCGTTGGCAGCGATTTCAGCCTGTAGTCCTTGCTCGGTAATGTGTCGAAAGTGGCCGCGCTCATCATGGATGCGTCCTAGAACAGACAAGAGGGTGTCTGCTTCGTTCTCGTCTCGTGGTTGTAATAGCGACGAGGGCAGGGTGATGTCGGCCATGATGGTTATGATCAAAAGCTTGCCGCGGCGGCTCAGCGGTTCCTGAGCGCCTCGTGCTTGCGAGAGATCGACGCCACGCCCGCTTGTGTCCGCTGTTTAGCGCTGTGGGGTACAGCATCACATGCGTATCAACACCCTGTCACTGTTGTCGGCCATCTCCGACTCATCTCTGTCATACCTTGCTGGCTTCCTTTCCTTCTCACTTGCAATCTCAACCTTGATCTCACAATCTCACAAACAACAAAGTGCTCACAGAACAGTAACTGCAAGAATGACTACCCGATACCGTGTCGAATGTATGTTTACCTTTTACATGCCATCCCACAATGCTGACTACATCTAGACGCTCTCAAGGTTAGTATGCGGACACATCGACGTTACCTATGTTTCTTACTAACACTTTGTTCAAGACTCATCGTCGTGATCAATTGGTAAGCTCCTCGTACTACTGACTTTCCCGTGTCACCCAACTGAACCTCCCTCTAGATTGAATGGATCAAAGGCCTTTTGGCAGTACCATTCGTGCTTTTGTCTCAGCCCACAGCCTTGTTTGGACAAGATGGAATCCACGGAACTGACCAGATGGCACGTAACGCCCACGAACGCTATGCACAAATCATGAGTGATGTCGAAGGTCTCATCAATGACCACATATCTCGACAAAAAGAAGGTACTCATTTACACTCGAAACTCAAACTGCTGGTTCCGACTGTTGGTTTCTTCTTCACTCCTCTACTTCTGAAAGATGCTTTTGAGTGGCAAGATCAAAGGCGGTACATAAGCTCAAGAAGATTCGTGGCTCCCAGTTTCAACGATATCCGTCTGATCCTAAATACCGCTCAAGTCATGTCATTGATCAAGCACAGTCGCCTAGATCTTGTCACATTTGATGGTGATGTCACGCTCTATGATGATGGTCAATCTCTTACAGACGACAACCCTGCCATTCCTCGCATTCTGGAGTTGATGAGAAATGGCACCCGCATCGGAATCGTGACAGCGGCTGGCTACACTGAAGCTTCCAAGTACTACGGCAGACTACACGGTCTACTCGATGCCATAGCAACATCCGATCTCTCTGATGATATCAAAAAGAATCTTATCGTTCTTGGAGGAGAGGCGAGTTACCTGTTCCAGTTCACTAGCGACAGCCGGGATAGACTCGTTCCCATTCCGCGCAAACAATGGTCACTGGACGAGATGCAGTCTTGGACTCAAGAGGATGTTACAGAACTGCTTGATATCGCAGAAAAATCCCTTCGAAGTTGTGTCGATGCGATGAGGCTCAAGGCCGACATCCTCCGTAAAGAGAGAGCAGTCGGTATCATTCCAGTCGCCGGTTTCAAGCTGTCACGAGAGCAGCTCGAGGAGACCGTTCTCGTATGTCAGAAGACCTTGGTACGTGACACGAATCCCCTTCCTGTCATAGCATATGCTAACACAAATTAGGAGATGAGTCCCGTTGGTAAGAGGCTGCCATTCTGTGCTTTCAACGGTAAGAAACGAGATGATTACATGGAGATCACAAACTGACATTCTTCAGGCGGAAGCGACGTCTTCATTGATATTGGTGACAAGTCTTGGGGAGTCCTGAGTTGCCAAAGATACTTTGGTGGTATCGAGGGAAACAAGTCCCTTCATATTGGCGACCAGTTTTTATCAATCGGAGCCAACGACTTCAAGGTTCGTCGAGTCCCAGCATCTGCCATAGACACACATACTGACCACAATAGGCCCGGCTTGCTTGCACTACAGGATGGGTCGCGTCTCCAACAGAGACAGTCGCACTTCTGGACGAGATTTCCCAGCTCTCAACGGCGCCCGAATCACTTCCAGCCGATGCGAACTTCGAGGACCAAAGCATGATGACCTGAGAGCCCGCTCTTTTCTACTTGATGCCCCGGCTGTTTTATCATGGCAAGCGAATGTTTTCTTACGATGCATATATACCTTTCTGTAACATCTGATAATGATCTTGACATACCGTTGCATAAGTTCTACTTTCCGCGCAGACCCTTCAAGACCAATGTACCATATCTACTACCTTCAAGAAAGGGGTAAGCTCATCGAGAGTAGTGGTCAGACACTCTCAATGAACAGTCTGACGCGTAGCTCGTTCGATGACATAAATCAAGTGAATCATAGGTTGGATGCTCATACTCGGTGGCCGATAGGATTATCGAGACCCTTGAAGTTGTGGTCTGTGCACCAAAAGTTGCGAGAAGGATGGCATGCTCGACATTTTGCCTCTTCATTGTTACTGTCATAACCACCAAAAGCTCGATGTCGGAGTGCCGGAATAGCTTGTTGAGATGCATACGTGCAATCGCTGCCGAGGCGAGCACAGGACCGCGTCCATATCTCCAAAGTCGCATAGCGCCGCACGCGCGATCATCCCAGCTCGTCCGAGAATACACAACCGAGTCCGGAAGAGACAGCAGACCCCGTAACGACCGTACGCTGGGCGAGGACACGCATTATCCTGCGTCGAACACAAAGAGAGGCAGTCGCACACCCCTCGACAATGGAGTACCACAAAAGACATACGACCCGGCACAGACATGGATCAAGCGCAATCAACACCATCAGGTGCGCCCGCACGAGGAAGACCGAGAGGATAGCAAAATGCCAAACATGAGTCTGGCATTGGAGAAGAAGGTCAGGAGAGAATTGCAGTTCCTACCGGACCCTCTCAAGCTCGCCGATCACGTCCGCGGTGTCCTCAAGAAAGGCGATGTCGAGAAAGCACTTGCTCTTACCCGCATCGCCAGTAAAGACATGGAGTGTGTCGTTAGTTGGAACCACATCATCGGCCACTTGCTGTCCGAGAAACAGGTCTCCGCTGCCCTGAAGCTATACAACGAGGTAGGACTTGTCTTGTACCCAGACCTTGCTCATTCTCTGACAATCGAATAGATGAAGAAGCGCGCTCAGTTTCCCGACTCGCATACCTACGTTATCATTCTCCGCGGCCTCTCCGAGCCTCCTGTCGCCGCCGACACGCTGGGAAAAGCCCTTGCCATCTACCATTCTCTAGGCGCAGAGAATTCTCGAGTAAAGCCCACCACCATACACACGAATGCTGCGTTGAGAGTATGTGCACGAGCACACGATATGGACGCACTATGGAGCATTGCCGCAAAGATTCCGGAACAGGGTGCTGGCGCCGCTGATGCTTACACCTATGCTACTATTCTCAATGCAATCAGGGAGCATGCTCTGCTGGAAAGTGGTGACAGAAAAGACGACAGTGAGATTGCCGCCCTCAGAGCGACATCAATTCAGCAAGGTCGACGAATCTGGGGAGATATTGTTGGAAGATGGCGAGCTGGAAGCATCATGGTCAATGAAGAGATGGTCGGTGCTATGGGTCGTCTACTTCTCATTGGCTTACAACCGAGAGATTGGGACGATGTCCTCTCTCTTATCGAACAGACTATGGGAATCCCTCGTCTTGCTCCTAAATTGGGCAGCAAGATGAGAAAGGCCCAGCATCTACCGATTCGCGTGCATGATGATGTCAAAAGGGAGCAAACGAATGTGATAGATGGTGAAGAGCCCGAAAGTGAGTTCGATCGCGCACTCTTGCTTGACAAGCGAGGCAAAGAATCAGTTCAGCTCATCCCACCCGGCAACAACTCTTTGTCACTCCTTCTTGAGGCTTGCAAGCTCACATATGCATTCCGAGAATCATACGAGTACTGGGATCTGCTGACCAACAAATCTACCTACAACCTTCGACCCGACATGGACAATATACATACGTTCATGCGTATCCTACGACAAACGCGTGCTTCTGGTCGTACTCTCGACATCATCACGGACACTATCCCAAGGCTTGGTTGGACTCCTCACCGCAAGACTTTCCGTATTGCCATGAGTTCTTGCAGCCGTGACAAGAAGAACCCGAATGTCATGGAATACGCCAACACGCTTGTGAAGTTGAGCGAACACTATAATATGGAACCGGATCCGAAGATGCTATTGCAATACATGGAGCTGGCTTTGTCTACCCAAGACGGAGAGGTCATCAGGCAGACAGTTGAGCAAATGGAGGGCTCCATCACAAAACTCAAGTCATTGATCTCCTTTGGACAGCACGACGGCAAGAAGTCGTCGTCTTGGGACAAGCAAGATATCGTGACCTTGATGCGCACGGTTGTTGGTGCCATTGATCAAGTGACAAACAAACAATTGATTCCTGCAGAGAAGATACAGAGCCTGGTACAGAAGCGGGCGAAGATGAACGCTTTCATCACAAGACTGATGGACAGGATGGAAGGAAAGAACATCATTCCCAAAGAAAAGCTCGTCGAATTGCGAAGAGACAGCAGACAACTCAGACACCTTCGCCAGAAGCTGGTTGAGAAGGAGAAGAAGGCAAAGGGCACGTGGGTGAAGGACAAGAAGGACCTCAACCCACAGCCTCTGACTGATTCGCCGTTTGATGCATAGAGTAGAGAGACAATCCAATGTCTATCATGTATAATTATGTATATTATCCACTGTACAAAACCACCTCTGAAAAAAAATACCCATGCTTTCGCCACGATGTTGAGAAGCTTGAACGGGAAGGGTCCAACGACCAACGACCGGGTGAGAGTGTCAGCGAAAAGGCGAAAAACTCCAGTCTTGGCACGAACAAAGTTCTCCCTGCCGCGCTAGGCCAATCACTTTTATCAAGCCCGTGTCGCGCCTTCTACTTTTTTCTCTTCCATCCTTCACACCCTCTCTTTCCATCAAAACACCTCCCTTTGCGACTTGAACTTGTCGCATTCATCTCTTTCACGAGCGCAAAGTTCATATCACAACACTCCGACCCTCATCCTCTCAAACACCCTCACACCAATCTACATCATGTCTTACGGTGGTGGTGGTTACGGCGGCTCGCGCGGCGGCGGCGGTAGTTACGGCGGTGGTAGCAATGGCTACTCTGGCGGGTACGAACCCTCGAGATCC
>JGI24891J29808_1000609_pt1 | contig 15206 bp, 17 predicted proteins | sample FreactcultuFSWF8_FD_29808 | JGI IMG/M metagenome (IMG submission 29808) | reverse complement strand
CAAAGGGTATTTAAGTGATTTAAAGACTGTAGATGCGTGACAAAATTTTTAATACTGTAAATGTCCGAGTAATTATTAGTACTTTGTCCTACAAAAAAAAATCTTATAAATAGCTAAATTACTATTTAAATTCTTTTGTATCAAACCATTTATTTAAAGCATCTTTTAATGTTTTTTTGTTTAAATTATATTCAAATCGCCCTGTTTTATATTCTTTTGGTGTAAAGTATAAATGAATATATTTTTTTATAACATCTTCCTTTGATGATGCTTTACAGCTTAAATCTTCTTCACAGCATATTTTATAAGCTTTGTATATTTCCATTGTTTTATAATATTTATCATTATCTCCAATATTACTAATAATATCTGGGTTTATTTTATCTTTCTTTTTATCATCATTACCATCATTTGAAAATTCAATACCATCATCAAATTCATTTTTATATAATTTGTATAAATACCTAATAATAGATGGCGACGCATTGATTTTTTTACTTAATTTTTCATCAGTTTCTGGTACTGTATAAATATCAAATTTACTAATATCTTTATTCATTAAATAATGAAAAATATGTTTACCTGCATCAAAATTATATAAAATTTTATTCATATCACTAAAATATTTAGTATTGCGTTTATATTTTTCATTACAAATATTAAAATTTGCTGTACGCTCATCTGATTCACCTAATAAACGATTATAATCATTATTAGTAGCAATAAAGAAATTCATACAACAATCCATACAATCAGATACATTAATACCTTTATATTCAATATTAATTGTAGGACAGCGTACTAATCCTTTAAACATACTAATATCTTTAGTATTTCCTAAATCTACGCCTTCTTCTAAAATACAAAATAATTTAGCCATTAAATGAGAGTTAAAACGACTAATTAACTGTTCGTGATTATAAATAGTAATTGATAAATGTTTACCAAATACATAATTCATTAAAAACATTAATAAAAATGATTTACCGATACCTTGCCCGGCTTTAAAAATACTTACAGCCCCTGTTTTAATTTCCGGATATTGTAAAATATGTGCTAATTTATTAATTTCAAAATTAAAAGAATTTTCATTATTATTGCATAAAATTTCTTTATACATATCTAAAAATGTTTTTACAATAGATTCATCATATACAAATTCTGGTTCGTATTTATGTAAAAATCCTGTAAAAATATTAAAAATATTTTTAGGCGTTGTATCTACACTGTTTGAACCATAAGGATAAAAACTAATGTTATCATATACATTAATTTTACTACTAATATCAAATATTAATTGACTTAATTTAATAGTATAAGGCATATCTTCAAATATAACATTAACCATAATTTTAGTACTAAATTCTTTAGCAAATTCTATTTTATTAAAGACAGTATTAAATTTATATTCTTTAGTTTTAGGGCACCGATAATCTTTAATTTCTTTAATAACTAAAAATAATGAACCACGCTGAAAAATATTAATATAAGTGCGATTAAATAATAATGAAATATCTTCAATAGTAATATTATGTTTATGTAATTTACATACATCAGAAAAAGATATTTGATTATCATCATAAATCATAGATTTACCAAAAGAATTAATACAATCAATAATAGAATCACATATTGTTTCATATGCATCGGTTGCTTCTTCTTTTAAATCTGATTTAGATTTAATTTTTTCTTTTTTAATAATTGGTTCAAATTCATTTTTCCAAATATTATAATTAATACTATCACTACCTCCAATAATCTTTTTAAATTTAGCCATTGTAATAATTGCTTCATTACGTTCAATTTTTTTATTATTAGAATTAGGGATTACATTATGCCAAATATTTTTAGCTTCTTCGTAATTATAATTACGGTTTGCTTTTTCTTTTAATAGTTTATTCCATGTAGAAAAACCTACTGAATTATTAATATTTTTTTCATTATATAAAGCATAAGCAGGTTCTACCCATAATTCATAGTTTTTAAAATATTTATCATCTAATAAACTTAATAATTTATAATATTTAAGGTTGTAATCTTCTAATACTTCTAATACTTCTTTTGGTTCTTCACATAATGAAAATAAAAAATCTTTAAATTCTTTAGAAATTTCATTAACTGATTTTCCATTATTAGATTTTGATGTAATGCAAAAACGGCCATTACTTAATATATCCATACTAGAATCTTGAAAATTAATACAATTATATTTTGTTAATAATTCAGCAATATCTTTATCATATTTAATATAAACATGATTATATCCATTAGTAGAATCTTCAATATAAGTATCGAAAGTATGTTCAAATTGTTTAAATAATTTCATACCTTTTTCTTTATCAAAATCTAAAACCATATAACCATTAATAATACCACATAGAATAGATAAATGCGTATGTTTGATATCAATTTTAGATTTTGTTAATTTACCCCAAGATATAAGCCATAAACCTTCTGGATGGTTCTCATCTTTTTTTCCTTTATAAGACCAAATTATTTTTTTACCATTATCTTTAAATGATAAATTATGACTAAAGCAGATTTTATCTTCAAACATATTTATTTAATTTTAATCTAAAGAAATAATATATTCTATTATATACACAATTCAATCTAGTAATTCAACTCTCTCAAAATCTCTGCCACGAGATTTTTTTTTTGACTTATTGTCAACGATGTATATATATAAATATATATTATATTTAAATGTTAATTAAATTAAAAAAATAATTATAACAATTCTAATATTATAATTAATTTATAATTAAAGAAATAAATTTTATATATATATAATAACAATAAAAATGAATAATCTTTTTAACAATATCGCTGACAGCACTAAACGTGAACGTCTACGATTTTTAAAGAAAATTGGTATTATCTCACCTACTAGCTATGATGTATTATATAATATTAATGATATTATTAATGACCATATTAAAGCAACAGTAAATACAACCACACAAAAAACAAAAGCATTTCATATTATTCAATTTTTAAAAGAAATTGGAGATAATGAACTATTAGAAGAATATACTAAAAAAACTAAAAATATTGTACAATCTGCTTTTGAAAAAGAAAAATCTAATAAAACAGGTAAAGAAGAGCGTTATATTAATTTAGAAGAATTACAATCTAAATTTATTTCTTTAGAACCTGAAAAATTATCAACAACAGCATTTTTAAAATTATCAGATAATGCAAAAGTAACATATATTAATAAATTACAAAGTCATACATTATTATCTTTATATATTATTAATCCTCCTTTGCGTAATAACTTTTATAACTTAAAAATTGTTTATAAAAAATCAGATGCTAAAGAAGATGGTATTACTAATTATTTAATTGTAACACCACGATTAATTTCTATATTTTTACAATCATTTAAAAATGTAAAATTAGTTGGTAGTACTACTGTTGAATTAAATTCTTATTGTTCAACTTTAATCCGATTAAATGTAAAACTTTTAGAATATTTATTTAATAAAAAACCAGAAACTCTATTTTATCATATTTCAAGAAAGAAATATGAACCTTTAGAAGAAAATGCAATTAAAAATAAAATTATTTCAACAAGTGATAAATATTTTGGTATTCCATTATCTATTAATGATTATCGTCATATTTGGGAGATTGATATTCAAAATAATCCAAAATATAAAAATTTAACATTTTTAGAAAAAGAAAAATTACATAATAAATTATTACATTCAGTAACAACTGGTATGAAATATAACACGACGGGCGTAGAATAACCCTGATTCGGAGTCCCTAGTTAGGGACCCTCACAGGGTTCAATACTATATAAATATTAATAATGTTGAAAAACAAAGTCTATTTGTGGGCTTATTTTTTTTGTAAAATATTTAGCACCTTCTATTGGAAATGTTTGTAAAAATCTTCTATGTTCACCAGCTATTCTATAGTCATTATATTTATAACCATTATCTTTAAGCCATTTTATACAATGTGCTTTAGATATTGTTTTAGTAATTAAAATAGTTTGAATCATATATCTTCCTTTTTTATAACCAAGTTCTTTTGCCTCCTTTTGTGTAATTTTTGGCATTTTTAAAAACTATATTATATTAATTATTTTTTTTTTACATTATATTATATATTATATATATACACATACACCATATATATATTATGGTAGAATTGATTAGAGATTTCGAAATACTAAAATTTGGTAAATATAAATCAAAAAACATTCATGAGGTCATGAATAACGATATTGACTACTGTAAATGGATATATCAACAACCATTTATTTCTAGCCATCCAGAAATTAAGGAGCTATTAGAAAATCGTTTTAAAAATGATGGTAACACTTATTTATCTTTTGGTAAATATAAAAATAAATCATTAGATTATATATTAAATGAAAAGAAAGATTATAAATATATAAAATGGCTTAAAGACAGTGATTATGTTAAAGAGAATTTAAAAAATCTTAAAAAAGAATTAGATAAAATTAATATAACTTTAAATTAAAATATATTTAGTATATTATATATAAAAATGAAAACATTCCATAAGAAAGTACATCATAAACATCATCTTAATGGTGGAGCCATTAAACATGGACAAGTTAAACATCATTCTAATTTACAAGTTTTAAAACAATTATTTAATGATATAAAAATAGCTGATTCTAAACATCATACTACTCGTTCTACTGCTATAAAAAAAAAACATCGTACATTTAAATTATAAGGTTCTACCATATAGTACTAATACCCAATAAATTTATTTTTTTTTGACCCTGGAAAATCAATCTATTGATTTTCTGGTCTTATGCGAGACTAACACAAAAAATTTACAATTTTTTGTTAGTTAGTCATTTTTTTTTCTAAATCAGCAATACGTGATTCATATATTATACGATTTTGTTCTATTAATGCTATTCTTTGGTCAAAATTATTATTAATTGCATTTTGTTTATGATTTGATTCGGTAACTATTTGATTTAACTCTATATTTAAAATATCGAGCCTCGGCATATCTTGTTTATTTTGCAAATTATTTATTTGTGTTTGTAATTGATGAATCATTTTATTATTATTTAATATTTTATCATTAGATATTAATAAAGCCTTATGAAGAAGTGGGATTATATCTATCATACTTATTATTAATCTTACATCTTCCCTTAATTCTATTTTATCTCCATTTGAACATTTTATAGTTTGTTCCTCTAATGGTTCATCACTTGCTGTATATCCTACAATATTTGGAAAATTTTCCCTCAATAGTGACTGAGCTGAATATCCATAATGTCTTCTATCAATTGATTTTTTATATTGAAATTCTATCGGCTGACATTTATTTATAAATCTTTCTGCTTCTTCTTCTTTAATTTCAACTATGTTTTTTTTGGCTCGAATATCAGATATAACATCAATTTCACCACTTGTTACGAGTATGCCACTTGAAAATGACGCCGAAAATGGTCTGTTAGAGAACGTAGATGCGGTCCCACTGCCTGTTTGGCTTAAATAGCCAAAACTATTCAAAGTAGTGAATGTTGCACTTCCCCTTACATCCAAGGGGAAATTTGCAGATGCCCCTCCACCATTTACTGTTACGAAGCCATTGCTTGTACAATATAAATTGTTATTATGAATTGAAGTAATCCCGTACGTGGAAGTGTTATAATTATAAGTAAAGAAAGAACCGGTCCCATTTGCTGAGGCATAATGCATATGAACGCACATATTATATTGACTTAAACCAGTAGTGCTATATGAATTTGCATGTAAACCTGCTTGAGATATAACATTACCTGCTGAATTAGCTGTAAATATTTTAGTCCCTAATGAACCATTTCCTGTAGTTCCAGAGTAACCCACTATGTCACTACCAGAATGTAATTCTAAAGCGCTATTGTTTGCTCCAATCCCATATAATGCGTTCCCTCCCGATTGATATAAATTTATAATTACATCTGATGCTGTAGAATTAAAATCTAAAGGATATCGAGGCGCAAAAGTCGATGCATTGCCGATATTGACACCCGCAGCACCAATATTAACTGCATAAGTATTCACTAAACGAAGTATATTAGGACTTGCAGCAAGCTCAATCAAACCAGAATTACTCCCATTTGTGAAACCAATATTTGATCCATTATGATTTAGGTTCAAAGTGCCATTACAATATACATTACTAGCGATTCCCAACCCTCCACTTAAGACAAGACAACCAGTATTATAACTTGTACTATTAGTTGTTGAAAGTATTGATGTATCACCAGTCGAATTCATTAAAAGTTTATAACCTCCATTATAAATATACATAGAGTTTGGATTTGCTGCAGTACTTCCTCTTGCTCCAAATTCCCAGTTCTGGGAATCTGTTTGTAAATATATAGTTGTTCTTGCACCAGTTGCAGTAGAAGCTAAAGTCAATAAATTTCCACCTGATGCATTTGGAACTGTTATTCCTGTACCTACAAATAAAGATTTAGCAATCCCCATACCGCCTGCTAATGTTAAGCATCCAGTAGATACTGATGTTGAATCGGTTGTACCAGTTAATGTTAAAACATTAATATTGCTTATATTATGTCCTGACATATTAATATCACCGAACATTGTTAAACTTGTTAAATTACCTAATGATGTTATATTAGTTTGTGCAGCTGTAGTTAAAGTTCCTGTTAAATTTGTAGCTGTTAAAGTTGATATACCACTCAATGTACCAGATATAATTGAATTATTACCAAAATATGCACCACCAGAACATAATAAAGCACCTGTTGAACTACTTATTGATGCTGAAAAATTATTACTAATATTAATTTGTGAATTAATACCTGATAAAGTTAATATAGAATTAGAAGCTGTCATATTAATAGATGAATTAAATATTGAATTATTACCTACATAAATTCCACCATTTGGTATAATTAATGCTCCAGTTGAACTAGAAGTTGAAGCAGTATTATTTGCTAATGAAATTTGCGATGCTACATTTGTAAGTGTTATTCCAGCTGTAGATGTTATATCACCAGATAAAAATAATTGAGGAGCATATAAAGAACCAGTTAAAGTACCACCTTTTAAAGGTAGAAATGTTAAATAAGCCTGTTGTAAACTTAAAAATGATGGATTAGCAAATGCCCAATAAGTAGGATTATATGTATTTATTTGTTGTAGTGGTGGATTAAAACTCATTAGATTTTAAATTACTCTATAAATTAATATATTTCTTTAAGTATATACTATATATTATATATAAATATGGTTAAAAAAATTTCAAATGATATTACTAATCATTTTGGTGATGTTGCAAATAATCAACATATTAATCCTAAGACTGGAATGATGAAACAGAATCGTATGATTATACTTGGTCCATCAAATTCTGGAAAAAATAATTGTGTTTATGAGATTCTAAAGCGTTCACCAAAGATTTATAATGAGTTACATATTATATGTCGAAATAAAGACCAGCCATGTTATGATAAATTAGAAGAAAAATTAGGAGATTTTGTAACTTTTTATGATGCTGATAATATACCTAAAGTTGATGACTTTGAAGTTGAATATGATGATGAAGAAAATCCTAAAAAAAGATTAGTTATAATAGATGACTTTAGTAATGATAATAAATTACAGAAAGAAGTATTTAGCCACTATTTCACACGTGGTCGCCATAAACATTTATCAACTATCTATTTATGTCATGCTTATCACTTAGGATGCGATAAAATGATTCGTTTAAATGCTGACTATTTAATCATTTTAAAGACAAATTCTAAAGCAGATTTAAATTTAATTATGCAAGACTTTATGATTGAAGATATGGACAAAAAACAAATAGAAAAACATTATTATGATATAACGAAAAAAAAAGGAGATTTTCTATTGTTCAACAAGTTAAATGGTGGTTTATATCACAACTTTCATAAACGTCTTAACTAAAACAATGTCTCTAATACTCGTTTAAATTCAGCATCACTAATCAGTTTATTTTGATATAATTCTAATATAACAGATTTTAATTTTTTGATGATTGCTGGGTTATCATTACCTGATTCTAACTCTCCTTTAAGTTTTTCATATTCAGCTTTTAATTGGTCAAATGGATTTTCAAAATGGTGTAAGTTATATTTATTATCATATTTTAGTTTAGTAGTATTTAATACATCATTAAATATTTTTTTGCTTTTAAAATCTAATGAATCGTAACGATGTTGGTCAAAATGGTCAGCATATATCATATCTTTTATAAGATTTATTAAATCATTAGATACATGTTTATGTTTGTGTAAATAAGTGCCATTAGGATATCGAATTGAAATTTCATTTTTATCTAAATTTTCTTTTCTTATATATTTATTACCTAATTTAGCGTATCCGTCAGCTGAATTTGTATATCCTAAACGAACTTTTTTATTTTTATGTATAAAACCTGTACCATGTAAATAATGGTTATTTATTTCGTGTTTTATAATAGCATTAATAATTGCTTGTGTTGTTTTTGATCGTCCTAAATTAATATGTTGATTTTTTGCTATTGCTTTTAATTCTGGTAAAGATTTAGATTCTAAATTATCCCTTCTTTGTATTTCAGTTTGTCTTTTATCTGTTTGTGGTAAATTTTCAAATGAAATTAAATTACCTTCTGGTACTTGATTTAAATGACTATTATTATCAACTTTTAAATCTTTTAAAATAATATTAGTTTCATTATTTTTAAATCGTAGCCAAAATTCACGAAATAAATGTAAAGGTATTTTTTTTGTTCCTTTAAATCTTTCTAAAAATACATCTGAGTAATTATAAAATTCATCTAATAAACCTTCTTTTTCTAAAAATTTAATAGCATTAGGTACATCTGATGATTTCATTACACGATGTAATATTTCACTTGCATTCTGTACTTTATTAATTTGTTCTGTCTCTGCATCAGTTAATATAGTTATTTCTTTACTTACTTTTGGTTTAAATTTAAAACCAGATACTGCAGCATTAATTTTATTATAATTTTCTTGTTCTTTTAATACTTTCTCTTTATTTAAACGTAGTTGATGTATTTCATCTTCTTTATTTTTAAAAGAATCAAATACCATTTTTACACTATAATAAAAAAAATATAATAATTTATATTATAATTAATTAATACCATTATCATCACGAATTAATAGGGTTATTACTAAGTTTGAATCCTGTAATAAAACGGGCCTAAATAGCTGGTCTACGATTGTTAATGTAATATTTGTAGTAGATTGCTTAGGTATCTTATTCCATTGATATTCTGGGGGATTGACTACTATTAGTTGTCCAAAATTTGTATTTTGAGTTGTAAAATTATATAAAATATCCTGTGGTACTAAAAGATTATTATTACATAAATTACAGCGTAAAAATAGAGATTCTACAGGATTTATAACTGGTGTAATAGTTGATAATTGTGTAAATGTAGTTGATTGAAGCGATGATGGATAAGTGGCCTGAGGTATTCCCATGATAGATGAAATATTTGAATTTATTGTCATCTGTATAGTGTACGATGTAGTGGGTAATCCAGCACCAGACCATAATCCAGAAGCTGGTTTAGTCCAGCCACTAGGAAGAGTTGCTGCTGTATAAATAGGATATAAATCGATTTCACAAGCATAATATACAGAATTAGCACTAATTGATATACCTGTCCAATAAGTTCCATTAGTTTGTACTAAATAAGCACCTAAAAGTATCATTTGGTTATTTACATAATTTAGAATATCTTGATATGCAAAATATCCATTTGGTAAAGCAATACTTAATGTTTGGTAAGCATTAACACCTCCTGAAGTATAAGGAATAGATAATGTAAAAGTATTATTTTTATATGAATTTGCATTAATATTGAAAATAGAATTATACATATTAATAGATGCAACAGATATAGAATTATTATCAAAATTTACACCTCCACCAGCAATTGTTAATGTATATGTATTATTATATCCATTGCTAACTAAATTATTAGTATTAAAAACTAATTGACGAGTACTCATATCAATATCTTATCTTCTGTAACCAAAATATACTTGCATGTTATATATTAGTTTATATATAAAAAAAAAATAATAATAATTCTCATTTGAGATACGAATGTACACTGTCATTCTTTACTATTACATTTATGAATAATATAATATTTAAAATTGTAGACTTATTTTTGATATGGATTCACATAATCAGTAGCTACCTGATTTAGTGTCTTTTATGGGCTCGTACAGCAGCCATTTTGGCTTTTGCCTCAGGACTGCCTTTTCGGACAGCCCCACCATGAACTCGTGGTTTATGCGCATGTAGCGTATGTTTTTTTACAGTATGTTTTTTTCGTGCTGGCATATTTAATCTATTGATTCTATATATAAAATACATATAAAATTATATAAAATAATTAATTTATAGAAGGAAACTACCACCACGTGCATTATGTTTATGTTTCTTAGCTTCACGTGCTTTAGCTAAATTATGTAAACGTGATTCATGTATTGACATTTTTACATGTTCTGTGTTGTGATGTTGATGTTTCTTAGGATGTACAGCTTTACCTGTTATGCTCTTTGCTATACTTCTTGCTGCTGATGTAAAAGGTATGGCTTCAGGGCCTAAAATAGCATTTGCTGCACCCTCAATTCCATTTAAAATATTAGTGCCATTTTTTTTTAAAAAATCACCAATAGTAGAAAATATAGAACCTCCGTGATGTAAATTATGATGTAATTCATCATTAGAAAATATAATTTTAGTGCCAGATTTTCCTTTATGTTTCATTAAATGTTTATGAGACATTGGATGTACAAAAATTTTGTGAGTATTACCACCTAATTCTTCTTTAGTCAAATGTAAATGACCTGTTTTAACAGCCTTTTTAAGCTTATGTACTGGAATATGTCCAACATTTATAGAATGGTATGTCATTTTATATATAGTATTCTTATAAATGATATATAATATATAATATAAATTATATAAAAAAATTTAATATAATTATTGATTAGACTCTAATTTATTTATGCGAGATTCTAACATTTTAATTTTCTTATGTAAAATAGGTATTATTTTTGTATATGCTATAGTAAATTTAATATCTTTAGGACTTATAAATCCATCATCATCTATTGTTTCTTCCATTGTTTCATCAGGTATTAATTGAACAATATTACTAAATCCTGATTTCCATAAATTCTGTGCTATATAACCAAAATCATCATTATCTATATTAGATTTTAAATTATACATTTTTGGTTCACATCTATTTATAAAATCATCTACTACAGATTCTGGTAGATTTACAATATTTGTTTTAATTCGTACATCTGAAAAATTTATAAAAGCATTAGCTGCTACATCTGTTGAAAAAATACCAGAATATGAAAAAGTACCACTTGTTGTAATTGAACTTATAGTACCAGCTGAATTTATATAATATGAAGATGCACCTGGTGTATATGGATTTCCAGATGGAACCATCGCATTTATATTAGTATTACAATAATTTACTACATTTAAAGGTACATTAGATGTAATAACTTGTGATGTCAATGAACCTAATATTAAAGAACCATATATATTGCCTCCATTTTGACTTAAATATAATGAATTAGCTTGTGCTAATGTTATACTTGAATTATTAGAAGGAAAATTTAAAGGGTTATATGTAGATATTAAATTTAATGGTGCTATCGTAGACATTATAACGTTTTATATAATACTATTTATTTATTATTTTATTTTTATTAATTAAACTATTTATAATTTATTTGCGTATCAAAGAATCACCCTTATTCGTGCTCCCAATTAAGAGTCCCTCATGGTTGTTATATTTCTATGTATATTCAGGGATTTCACCAGTAATACGATTCTCAGTTATAGAACGTTCATAACCTAAAATTACTACGAAATCTAATCCAGAATTACAGTTATTAGTACCTTGAATTAATACAGCTTGAGGTACATCTTGAGCAATACGACTGACATCAGTTAAGTAAAAAGACTGCGCCATTGACCACTTATACTCATCAATAAGCCCATTTGAGAGGTAATGAGTAAGACCACCATTAAGGGCATTAAATTTAGAAAACTCATCAATAAATTGTTGATAGGTATAGTTAATTTGATTGTTATATAACCATGTATTACCAACCATTACATTGAAATTAGTAATACTTGCACCTGGGCAACAAGTCCAGGGCGCAGAATCCTGTAAAGTTGCAAAAGTATCAACATTATTTACACCATATACTATATTACCAGTAACAGTACCTGAAGTATTCTGAAAAGGAATTAAACATACACTTCGAAGATTTTTAAGATTTGCTGATAATTGAAGTTGAAAGTTAGAATTATAACTATTAGCTTGGCCACGATAAATTTGAGTAAAATAATCAATATAGTGATGAGTTTTTAATGGACGTTCAATTAATGCTGATTGGTCGATTAAATCATAGAAAGGCACGTATAAACGGGTTGTAGTAAATGGAAAGTAAGTACCACAATTTGCAGCTGTTACATTGGCACAACCAGTTAATACACCAAAACTTACATTAAATGAGGCTGCAGGTGTAGCCTGATTTGTGTCAGCAATTATACCATTGTTAACATTTGAAGAGGCAAGTGAAGAAATCATTACAGGGCATGTATTACCCTGAGTAAGAGAAACTGTACCGACTTGCATTTGATTTACACCATGATTCGTGGCAGCGCCTTGATTCATCGTAACAGTACCTGTATTCATGAATAAAGTTAGCTTAAGTTTAGGATTCTGACTTAAATCTAATTCACGGAAAATAGGATGAAGATCAATTAAACGAAGTTTAACCATCGTATACCACGTTCCCATTGAAGCACTTGCAGCATTAGTTCCAGGCACAAACGTTGATTTACCAGATGATGAATTAATAGCTGCTGAATTAGCGGCAGTGTTAGATAGCCAACCAAACGTGTTACCGCCTGAAGAATTTGCATTTGCTAAAAGACGTTTAGTAAAACCAGAATTACCACCAACTAAAGGTGTAACCTGACCAGTTTTTGCTGTTGTATACAAAGTAGGAGCAAGAGTTGAATATATATTTGTAGTATTATTATACCATCCATCGCCGTTATTAAATGCTGTCGCTGAGCCACCAGCAGTCGTACCAGTACCTAATTGAAAACCGATTGAATTGACGTCATCAGGGTAAAGCATCGAATCTGCGCCCCACTTCTGAACGTCATCATAACTCCAGTCGGTCATTGCACGGATGTTGTTTGCCATATTTAAGTAGTTTTGAGGTGTGATGATAGTCTTTCCCCCCATTTCTACTTGAACGCGGTCAACTATGTTCCAGAGGCCGCATTTGTATCCAACTGACATTAAATTAGCACTACTTGTTTGTGCAACTAATCCCTGCATGTTAACACAATAAGGAACAACAATATATGCATCACGAAGTGAAGCAGCCCCAGAACCTCCTGAAAGCTGGTTTGTGAGGTCTATGATCACTTGCCCGCTAGTGTACCCGCCTTGGTTTAAATCAATGGCATATGCAATGCTTTTACCTTTAGAAAATAGATTTTCAGTGTCAGTTTGTTCTGCTGATTCAAATAAAAATTTATCGCCGATTTGTGTAGAATCAGTCATTATAAAATAAACTTATATGAAAGTATATTTAGCATTATATATTATTCAAAAAAATAAATTAAAAATCAAATATTTAATATGAGTATTACATCAAATGTTCAACTCGAAAATATATGTAAAGAATTAAACATACCACTTAATGGTATTTATGTTATTAATGAATTACCTAAAGAGTTTAAGAAAGGCGCATACATTTATAATCTCAATGGACAGAGTCATTGGGTGTGTTCTTATAACAATGAGTATTTTGACTCTATGGGTGAAAATGCACCAATTGAAATACTTAAATTTGCAAAAATAAAAAAATATAATACAAAACAAATACAGGATGTTTACCAGAATTGGTGTGGTATTTACTGTGTTTGTTATTTATGGTTTAAAACTAATGGATACACTCTAAAAGACTTTTTAGATTATTTTGAACAACTTAATCATTTTAAATACTAAGTCTAACGAGGGTATAATTGCTTAGCTCTTTTTTTAATAATAGGCATTAAATTATAATTCATTTTACTATAATTATAAAATGTACACTCATTATTTAAATATAATTTTAATTCACAACAAATAAGATTAATATTATTCATACAATTTTTATAAATATAATAATATGTATTATCATATTCAAATATTTTTAATTGTAATTCAATTGGTAGATTGAACATTATTTTCTAAATTCTTTAATCTAATTAATATACGTATATTATTATCTACTAAACATTTATCACAATAAAACATAATAGATGTACCGCCACTTATCCATCCATATATTATTTGTTCATTATTTAAATCACAACGACAAAGACCATTACAATAAATTTTAGGTATTTGTATTAAGTGGTCTGTCATTATTTAATATCTTTTTTATATTACTATATGTATATATTATATAGGTATATATATATCTAAAAAAATATTAAATAAATATGTTTAATTTACCTTCTGAGGTTCAAGATAAGATATTATCTTATTTTAACCCATTTATAGAATATTATAAAAAAGAATATAAAAAGAGTTTATTATATATTAAGAATCTTAATAATAATGTAAAACCTGAATATTATAATTTTATAACATTATATGAAAAATATGACCCATCATATAATTATTACAATAAATATTATTTGTGCGATTGTGCATGGACACATCGTGTAGATTCAACAACACCAATATTTTATATAAATCGTACAGGATATTTTATAATTTTTGAGGGTGAATATAAAGATTATTTAAATGCACTTAATAATAACACACATTTTAAAATGGGGGGAGTTGTAAAGACAAATATAAATTTAAGAATAAAAAAACATTTAAAAACAAAACAACATATAGAATGGAGTCAAAAAAAAGAAGCAAAAAATCATTATAATTTAGTAGATTTTATACCAGAAGATAAAGAATATCCTGGATTATATATTATATATTTAAGCAGTTTAGAGGATTATGCAGATATATTTAGTGAATTATATTTTTATAGAAAATCAGTTTATAAAAGTATAAAAGAAAATCATTTTATATTACTAGGTTATTCATATACAAAATATTAATCAAAAAAAAAAAATGCGTAGACTAGG
>JGI24891J29808_1000608_pt1 | contig 15210 bp, 19 predicted proteins | sample FreactcultuFSWF8_FD_29808 | JGI IMG/M metagenome (IMG submission 29808) | reverse complement strand
GAGCGGTCTTGCGACGACGGCGACCCAGCCGGTCGGCAGTGTCCGCACGACCGGTGGTTTCCTTGTGCTCAAGCCGAGCCAAGACATCACCCTCCAGTCTGGACAAGCACCGTCGCTCGTGGGCAACTTCACCTTCCAGTTCAACTGCGATGTGCTCAACACTTCTGGTAATGACCTCTCCGCCCTTACGCTGTATGTAATCACGGCGAATAGTGGTTTCTTTGAGAGCATCAAGGGCTCGTCTCGTGTAATCAAGGGAGTGCTCACGGAGGCGGATATCATCTCTGCCCCTCTTGCCCCTATGGGCACTCGTGGTGCTCTCACTCGTGTCGTGGGAGGCAAGTCGGTTCTCCACCGTCTCGGCAATATGATGAGCCGTGCGAAGGATATGGTGCTTCCGGCACTGAAGGGGATGACTGGGATGGGTTCAACTGGCGGTGCTTCAACTGGCGGTGCCTCAACTGGCGGTCGCCATCGCAAGGCATCCTTGGCTGCTCGGTTGATGTAAATAGTCTATCGTAATATCGCATTGAAAATATATTTCGCCCTAACAAAGGATGTCCGGTAATCTCCCAGCAATCAGAATACCGAAAGATAACTTCTGGATACAGAGTGGGGACGGCAATATACTCCCCTACATCGCCACAATCAAGATGGTCGCATCGCACAGCACAAACCCAAATGAACCCATCCAGTTATGTAAGGGTCATTCTAATCAGTTCATCTGCCTCCAATGCGACAAGTTCTACACTACGATAACGACGAAGTAAGCCATCTCCACCCAAACTCCATATGAGCATTGAACCAATGCTGTTATGGATTACGCCCACAGTAGATAGATAGCCAAGTTATTGGGACTGTAAGGGTCTGCCTTCCAGTTTCCCTTTATCCGTAATGCCCTCGTCAAATACAGCATCCTCCGAGTGAGTGCTGTCCGATAGGGCACTTCACCCTTTTCCTCTGCCTTTGACCATAGCAAAAAATCCATCATACCCTTGCGTCCGAAGCGACGGATAGTGCCGTCCGGTGCTCTGATTTGGAACTTATGGGTCTTGTCGGTCGCATACTCAACATCACCGACAAGTCCTTTTGCCTTCGCTCTGCGTCTGACCTCTCCAAGATACCAATCCACACCGCTACCGCTATTGCGTCGTAGGTCATTATCGTGATTAGGGTTTCCGTCAAGGAAGGAATAGACCCTACTTTGAGCCCACTGCTCCTTGCTCAACTTCGCACTCATAGGAGCATTCACGCCTTTCACAAACGACCCCTTCAATCGGACAGAGGTCGGATTGGTCTTGTAAGCACCAATACCCCTATCATAGACTTCTTGTAGGATGTCCAGTGGAACATAGGAGACTTCGGAGAGTTCCTTGAGGGAATACCCTCTGTCCGGAAGATTATGCGTCTTCAAGAAGTGCTGTCTATGGGTCATTCCAGCACCAGTTGCGATATGGAGTGCGGTCAGTTGCTTCTTTGCGGTCGCAAGAGGCAGTGAATGGTTGCTATGATACTCGCCAGTAGCAGTCGTCATAACCCTATACCCATCTGGTAGTTCTACAATCTCGTAAGGCATCGCTACTCTACACCGAGATTTTGATGTATCCCAATGTAGCATAAATCGCAGAGTTTGCCGGTTATACAAGCAAACTTTGAGATAGACTAATACTTTGCGATTTACCCTACACAACCCTACACTTCCAATACAATCTCCTTCCGCTTGAGACCCACATAGACGATACCACACGCTTCACGCTTCCGTGCGACCCCATTGAACTCCAGTAGCGACTTGAAACACGCATCGGCAATCTTGTCTATGTGTGTGTCCTCCAAGTATGCCCTCTTGAGGTCTGCGGAACCTATCTTGTGGTTCTCGTCCTTTGTGATATTGTAGTGCGTGTTCAACCAGACCTTGAGCGGATTGTTGTCGTCCAAGTAGTCGCAAGTCGCTTCTGAAACCGACTTGGGTTGCTTGAGGGACTTCAAGTCCTTGATGGTCTTATAGGTCTCCGTGAGCATCAAGCAGAACTCATCACGCCACGCATCGGACTTACAATGACGCTCCTTTACATCTGGGTCGCCCAAGCGGTGATAGGTCTCGGTCATCTTGTCTTGTGCTACGAACTTGAAGGGGAACTGGATGATACGCATACGACGCTCAATCCCACCATCAATCTTGCTCATCTTGGGGATGTTGTTCATCTGGAGGAAGACCTTGAACTGCGGAACATACTTGACGATGTGCTTGGAGTGGAGCGTCCGTGCCTCCACTGGGTCGCCACCGCTAATCTTCTTGAGCAGACCGCCTTGTAGTTTGTCGTCAGTCTCCGGTTCCGTCGTCATCATAATCCGCTTACACCTTGCCTCCACGAGTGCCGGAATAGGTTGGTCTTTCCGCTCCAGTGGTTTTGTGAAGAGGGTGTTATCCACCGAATGGTAGTAGTCGCCGAACACGGCTTTGAGCAAGTCCGCCACGACACCTTTGCCGTTGCCTCCAGAACCGGTGAAACCATAGAACTCCTCCCACCGATTGCCTCCATAGAGACACGATGCGACGACCTTGAGGAAGTAGTCTTCGGTCTCCTTGTTCTCAAACAACCCATACAAGAATGCCTTGACCTTCTTGCGGATGTCTGGATTGGACTGCTTGGGATACGCATATCCACAAGTGGTGCTTACATAGTCCAGTGGCGTGAGCATCCGGAAGACACAAGTGTTGAGGTCAAAAACGCCGTCCGTAAAGGCATAGAGATAACGGTTCATATCTATCTTCGCCTCCAAGTCCTCAAGCTCATAGAAGGACGGTAGGAAGGCGATAACGCCATTACAAAAATCAGAGGTGCCGAAGGTCTTGTATGCGTCGTGGATAATCTTAATCTTGTTCTGGTGCTTCTTGAGCAGTTCCTTCTGCTTCTCTTGGTCAGTAATCTTCGCACTCTCCTTCGCATAGGTCGCCAACTCCGCTTTCTTGGTGTCCATTGTGAGGTCTTGGAGTGTGTCGGCGATATGCCTCTTGAGACCGGATGGTTGCGATTTATCGTAGTGCTTCCAGATATTGCTCTTGGAGAGCGAATACCATCCCAGTGTCTCGCACCAGAGGTATCCGTCCGGATTGATGTTGTAGAAGTATTTGGCGATGTCCTTATGGTTGATGAGGGCAATCAAGTTCCAGAAGTCCATACGGTTCTCCATCAGACCCCAGAACGCAGTAGGGTTATCAGTCTTGAGCCACTTCCAGAGCGTCGCACCCATTACCTTGCGTCCCTTCTCCTTTGCGAATGATGACCACTTGTCTTTACATACACGCTTGGAACCGGCACCATAAGAGGGATACTTGCTCTTGGTCGCCGTCTCCCACGCACTCATAGAGATACGCTCGTTGTAGCAGACCATACCAATCTTGACCCAGTCGTCGTAGTTCTCATACCGCTTCTTGTCCAATGCCTCAATCACCTTGAGCAGATTGCTATCGCACTCCTCGTTGGTGGGTTCCGTTGCGACGGTCGTTGTCGCAGTTTCTTCCGCCATAGGGACTTGAACCTCTTGTTCCTCTACAACATTCTTAACACCACCCACATACCGTGCGTCCAGTTTCGTAAGGAACTCCACGACCTCATCCGGTAAGGAAACCAACTCTTCATCCTCAAAGGGTTGTTTAATCCAATGATACTCTGCGACCGTCTCGCCCTTGTCATCACGGCAGACACTGGGTTCGCAGAAGATACAACCGCCGTCGTTGCGGACATCCAGTTTATCGCCGGTGGTCTGGACTATGCGGTCATCATACTTGAAGACATAGTGAAAACCGTGCTTGGTCTCGGCAATCAGATTACAATCCGCCATCAATACCATCAACTCCTTGTTGTGTTCGCACTCTGGGTCATCAATGTCAATGACCGAGCAACCGGAGGTCTTACCGGTAAGAATGGCAAACCCACTTGCTTTCTTATTGTATTCCTTACTGGTCTTCTTCTCCCACCCAGACTGGAACCCAAATTGCTTCTTCCACTCGCCCTTCTTGTTCTGCTTTGCCGTCATCATTCCGCTCATCACCACAAATCCAAGACGCTCGTAAAGTGCGTGGGCATCGGACATCTCGCTTCTACTATAATGAGAAGAGTTTTCTTTAGATGGATTTTCCGCAACGCCGGAGGTGGTTGCCGGAGGCGAGACATTTTTACCAGACCCAAGACCCCACGCATCCAAATCATACTCGGTGCCGGACATACTGCTATACCCATATATATTACCACTCCTTTAAACCGATTATCATCATATGGTAAATATGTGCTGTGTATATTATACGACAGCGTAAGTAAGTCAAATGAAGAAACTCAATGCTAAATGGGTTTTCCTATGAAAAAAACCGGTTTTTTTCATCGTAAATCTCATATAGTAGTAATAAACTTATGATTAGATGATTACTAATCGTAAGAATATGCGTGTAGATACTTACTATATGTAAGAATGATGGGGGCAAGAGGATTTGAACCTCTGTTCTCCGGTTCAAAGCCGGATGTCTTGACCAAACTGGACGATACCCCCAATGTAGGTCTATGTAGGCAAAATCGCAGACTTACCTCCTACATTGGGATTATTGTTGTCCTATAGAGAAACTCTGCGGAAAAGGATACACTGGACTGCATTGGACTGGACTGGACTAATAGGTTGCGAACCGCATAATAAGACCGGCAACATCCTCATTGAGGCGGTCGGCAAGGACATTGAACTTCGCCATATCTGAATGATACTTGACCGATGTCGTCATCAGTCTATCCACATTGTCCATCTTGCCCCTCAAGGCAGAGACCTCTGCGTTCAACCGCCTTATCTCCCCCTTTGGATTGGTCGCCAGTTTCTTGTTGCGACGAGCAATCTTATTAGCATACCGCTCCTTCAGTGCGAGGAGTTCAAATGGGTGCGTAGGAGCAGTCCGCATATTGATGGGGAGGCACGACTGCCAAGTGTGGGGCGTTCCATTGGGGGCATTACACGAGGGGCAAGGCATCTTCTTCTATACCTATACATATCACCCCACCTTTAGACCGATTTTCATCATATCGTAAATATGTGCTGTAGGTGCTGTATTACTTCTTAACATACACTCCTTGCTGTTCTCCGACTGAATGACCCATCGCATCAGCGTCCTTCTGTTGCTCCTCCTTGATGTCTCCATACTTGGATGAGAGGTAGGAGTGCCGGAGCATAGAACTGCCGACCTTCTTACCAAAGACCTTGTTGAGGATGCGTGTAATCGCATTGACTGCCGTGAGCGGTTGTCCATCACCATAGACAAGGAAGCGGAACTCGGTGTTCTTTGTAATCTTGCCCTTGTGGAGCGGATGGTGCTTCAACAGCATAGCGATTGCTGTATGTAAGTCCGATGGAACCGCCACGAACTGCGTCCCATACTTCTTTGCTGTCTTATACTTGTTGAAGACCATCTGATTACCCAGAAGGTCAAGATAGTTCTTGTTCGCATCCATCTTGTCGTTCCACTTGCCGACCACATACATATCGGAATAGTCTTGGTTGCGACGAGGAGGGATATCCGTGTAGAGCGACAGCACGACCAGCGTCAAGAGTTCGTTATACTGCGATGCCGTGATGTTCTTCATCTGGGAGATGGTGTGGGCACTATCGGCAAGAGTGCTACGCTTCTTTATTACATCCTCCCATTCAATCCAGTTCTCCTTCTGGTTCTCCGTCTTCTCTCCAGAGGTCTCTTGTGTCCGGACAGCATTGGAAGCACTCATCATCTCATCGTGGTAATGCTGATAGACCTTCTTGTATGTCGCCTTATCCTTTACCAGCGACAAGACCGATACGACGGACGCAAGGAAGGTCTTGCGTGTGCTGTCCGCATATCCCTTCAGTTTCTCGTCAATCTCGGCGGTCTTGCGGAGGAAGGCAAGGTTCTTGAAGGGTTCGCAACCATTCAGCGTCCAGAGGTTCTTGATGTAGAGCGACGCACTGCTCTCGGCAATCTTCTTTTCCTCAATCAACTGCTTTGAGAGTTGGAGCATAAAATCGCTTACTCGGTTCATTGCTATATATACTCCGGAGATATTTAACTGGGGAGATATTTACGCAACAGCAATCGTTTGCTGTGCTTGGCGAAGGAGGTGGTCAAGGGTGCGACCGTGTGTCGTAAGGTAGGGCGACCCAGCACCAATGAGACCCTCCACTTTTTGCCGGAGGAGTTCCGGAGGATTGAGGGCAAGGATTTGATTACAAACAGCAAGTTTCCTCTCTGCCTTGAGGGTCTCGTAGCGACGCTTCGTGTTCGCCTTGACCTCCTCCTTGTGCTGTTCGTAATATTCGTGCTTCTTGTCGGCGTCGTATCTATCCTTCATCTTCTGGGTAAGCAACTCACGGTTCTTCGCATAGTAGCGTTCGTAGGAGGCGTTCTTCATCGGCATCTTATTCTACTATAATGATACGACTTTTCTTTAAACCACTTTACAGCACATATTTACGATATGATGAAAATCGGTTTAAAGATGGGGTGCGTAGTCTATATAGAATGGTAGAGCAGTATAATCGGAGACACTGGTGCGACCGATGCGAACGACTTCCAAGTGCTTTTGAGCACCTACCGGCAGATGAGGGCATCTTCCTCATCCAGATGCGTGTAGGCAATCAGTGGAATGGCGAATACTATCATATGTGTAATGATTGTATGCGGAACTATATCACTGACTTGCGGATTGTAGATGGTCCTTCCGAAGATGAGGAGGAAGATGAGGAGGAAGACGAGGAAATAAACGACCCCACGCATACCGAGAGTGATGAGGTGGATGAGGATAGCGATGACCCAGTTTAGAACTTAACAACTGCCCACTCTACAACAAGTGTGGAGGACACCGACGCATTCTGCGACAAGACGATTTGAACTTGCCCACCGTTCGCAGAGGAAGGTGTAGCATAGACTAACCAACAACCAAGCGTGTCTTGGTCTGGAACTTGGACTGTAGCTTGAACGATAGAAGTAGCAGTAAGAAGAGGACTGATATTCTGGACGGTGATGCTACTTGCTCCAGCAACACCACTGACGAGACCGGAGGGAAGGACAGTCTGGATGCCGAGAGATTGCTGTGTAGAAGCATTTCCCAGAGTTGATGCGGACATTCAGTATATATACAGCAAAGATATTAAGAGGGATAAAAGAGAACCGTCCAAGATACACTTGATATTCCTTCATCGCCATTGCTTCCAACTTGCCCACCGACCAGTGTAATCTCGGTAGATACAGACGCATCCACTGAAAACGCATACAGAAAGGACATATCGCCCAAATGTATATTCGCACTATCGTTTGTATCAGTTCTCATAAGGAAGTTTCCAAGTCCGCTATTTACCGTCTGACCATTAATCTTCAAGTTTAAAAACCAAGCAGTTGGGGCACCCAAATCGCCAGATGCGAGAGCAGATACATTGACTACAATCTTGCCGTTGGAGGAAGGGATATAGACGACAGTAAAGGGGGACATATCTTCATAAGTAGGGAATGTTGTAAGAGCATTGAAATAAGTAGCAACGCTTTCACGGATATCCACGACCTCCACCGTCGGTGCTGAACCACCTCCAGAAATACCAAGAGATGTCTGTGTTGAAAGCACTGCGAGACCGGACGCACTCATTGTATATATACAGCAAAGAGATTAAAGGTGCTGTATCTGCGGAATACCGACCCAAAAAAATAGATGAAGTATAGTAGAAGCAAAATGAAAGTTGTGTCGCTGTTTGATGGTATCTCGTGTTGCCGTGTGGCGTTAGAAGGTCGCAAAGAAACGATTGAATACTATGCCTCTGAAATAGACAAGAATGCGTTGAAAGTTAGCCAGAAAAACTACCCTCTTATCAAGCAGTTAGGGAATGTCTGCGACATTAGTGGTCTTACTGGCGTTGATTTGCTTGTTGGAGGCAGTCCGTGCGTTGATTTATCTATTGGGAAGAAAGGTCGCAAAGGTCTCTTGGGCACTCATAGCAAGTTGTTTTGGGAGTTTGTTCGCATACTTGAAGAGACCAAACCCACCTATTTCGTCTTTGAGAATGTAGCGTCTATGCCGGAGAAGGATAGATGGGCAATCACCGAGCGTCTGAAGGTCGTGCCTATTATGATTAACGCCGATTTGGTCTCTGCCCAATGTCGCAAACGCTTCTTCTGGACGAACATCCCCAATGTGGTGCTTCCGGAGGATAGGAAGATAGGCATTCACAGCATTCTTGAAGCACCCTCCGACGCTGTATGGCGTGGGGTCTCTATTAGGGGTCGCAAGGTAGGCGAGAAGTGGGTCAATAAGAAGGATGTCCGCAAGGACGACAAGACATCGGCACTGACCTCTTCGTGTTCGGCGAAGTTAGCATTGGTGGGTCGCTTGGTCAATCGTCGCTTGGACAAGGACGGAAATCGCCACGATGGAGACCACGCTGTTGCCCAGACTACGGTGTTTGAACCACGAACTGACGGTAAATCTGGAACGCTGACTGGATTTATAAAGGACAATATGGTCTTGGAAGAGAGTTCGGTTCGCCAACTGACCCCTATTGAATGCGAACGCCTTATGGGTCTTCCGGACAACTATACAGAGGGGATAGCCAAGACCGCTCGGTATAGGTGTATTGGGAATGCGTTCTCGGTTCCGGTTATGAGGCATATCCTATCGTTCATTCCGTGTTCTCACGGCGTGTTGCCTTCAGCTTGTGCGTTTTGCCGGTTCTAACACTTCATAAGGGCGTGTAGCAATGCCTTCTTGTCCATCTTGGTGATGCCCTTGATGCCATTCTTCTTACACGCCTCCTTGAGATGGGCAACGGTAATCTTACACTCGTTGCTATAGGTGTTCCCCTTCGCATTGGGTTGGGCGTTGAGGATTTCAATGCCGTTCTTTTGCCACCCATAGCATCGCCGTTCTCCAATTCTATGCTTCCCATCGCCAATGACATTACACCTATTGACAATATCGCCATAGACATTGGATGACCAGTATTCGTTTCCGCAATGCGTGGTGGAGTATCCTTGTTTAATGTTCTTCTTACGCATCGCCATTACCTTACGGCATAGACCTTCCATAACCTTCGCATCCTTCGCACACACTGCCTTGAGTTCAGTGAGGTAGTTCATCTCTTCTACTTATACTTACTGACCCATCTTTAAACCGATTATCATCATACGGTAATTCGTGCTGTGTCCGCTCAAGCTCCAGATGAAGCGTATTGTTCTGAACATACGAAGAGAGAACCTTGTGGGTTGTCCCTTCGCCATATAAAGGGATTGTCATCTGAACCGTCTTGGGTAGAACATAGACTTCCATAGTCCGACTATGAGACCACAGCATCGCCTTTGCCAACTTGCTGTAATACCCCATTCTATTTTAGAACCGGAGGTTTATTTGACCAACTGAACGCCCTTCTTGGTCTGCCTCTTAACGCACTTATCACAAGCATAGACATCGGTGCCATCTTCATCGTCGTCTTTGCTATACCAATTCAAGAGGGTGTTCCGGTCATCGCAAGGGCGACACTGGACTTTGCGACAATAGAAGCATCGGTGGTCATAGTTCTTGGTCTTCAATAGCACCTCCGTCAAATCCTTCTTACAAGTGAAGCAAGACGCACCACTCAAATCCATTTATTGTATCTATAGTTGTTCTCTTTAGGTATGATGAGAATGGGTTATGTAGGGTCGTGTAGGGTAAATCGCAGACTTTCTCTCGCATAGAGGGATTTTCTTGTCCAACCGGCAAACTCTGCGATTTAGGCTACATTGCCCTACATTGCCTACACAACTGTTTTCATTATACTACAGCACCAATTACCATATGATGATAATCGGTTTAAAGATGGAACAATATGTATAGGTATAGAAGAAGGATGTCTGCTCGTGAGAACTCATTGGATAGGCAGAGACGGTTTGCGTGGGCGAAGTATTACGAGGAGGTGCGTGAAGGACACGAGCGGACGATTGTCTATGTTGCTCGGCAAGTCGCCATCACCACTGACCCTACAATCCCTCAACACCTCAAGAACGAGATTGAGGAGATGGCAACGGCAATGCGGAAGCAGTATGAGTGTCCTATCTGTTTGGATATGATTGCCTCCGGCGAACTGGACATCACCAACTGCGGACACAAGTATTGTAAGTCGTGCCTTGCTCAAGTCTTGGCGTGTGCGGAACCCAAGTGTAGCATCTGCCGTAAGGTGTTGAAGAAGAATGGATGATAATAAAAACGAAGAGAAGACTATACAATGAGTGCGTCCGGTCTCTTCGCTAATACCACACTTAACACGCTTATTCCGCACGGTTCCGCTACGATATCGTCTGGTCAAAATACAGTAGTTATTCCTCTTGGAGGACAACTCGCTTGGGCGGATGCTGTTTGTCTTGCCACCGTCAATGGATATACATCTGTTTTAGCCGCCGGAAACCAACTATCGTTCTATGCGTATGGTGATGGCAATCTCTATCTATATATTTCCATCACAGAGGATAGAGATATTACAATCTCTTGGGCATTGCTGTCGCTGGGAACTTATGGATACGCTCCGTAAATAAGTGCGTTCCAATGCTTAAGAAAATGTCTCCGGTAATAAGAAAGGATGTCAAAGAAGCAAATGGATATCGCCTTTGGAAAAATCAATGAGAGGGAGATGCTACCTCTGATTGATTTAGTGTTTGGAGAGAAGCACCACAAGGAACTCCTCCCTTCCGGCGAAGAGAACGAATACGACCGCCACGACTTCTTCAATGAGACCCACACAAAGAAGAAGGAATTGAAATCAAGGCGTATCTCAAGCAAGGACTATTCAACTGCTATTGTAAATCAGTCCAAGATAGACCATCAAGACCCAAAGATTGAATACACTTACATATGGAAATACACCGATGGATTGTTCTTTCTACCGTATGATAAGACCGTCTGGACAAAGGATAACGGTTTTTACACCTCTGTGATGAAGGTCTGGAGGGATGGATGTTGCGAAGAGCAACCGGTGATGAATGTTCCCCACCGACATCTGAAACCAATGGTGGTTTAAAGAGAAAAGAATAGAATACAATAGAAAAGGAGATGCCTAACTATCAGAATGGTAAAATCTACCGCATAGAAGTATCCGACGGACATTTCTATGTTGGTTCAACTTGCGTTCCGCTGTCGCAACGCAAAGCAAGTCATAAGGCACGACGCAACATTGAGACCACTCCATTCCATACCTTTATGAAGGACAAATGGGAAGAGGCAAAGATAATTCTCATTGAAGAGTGTCCGTGTGCCAACAAAGAGCAACTTGTTAGAAGGGAAACTGAACTCATCAAACAAGTAAAACACGACCCTTTGTGCTTGAACACCAATCTCCCTATAACTACGCTTGAAGAGGCGAAAGAAAGAAACGCAAAGCGATGGGCGACTTATTATGAAGCACATAAAGATGAAATCAACGAGAAGAAGAGGGCAAAAGCGAACCTCAAACCTCTCGTGCCTCCAGTTGTTTAGAACGAGCAGTGTGCGTCTTGCCAGTGTGGTAAGAACCATCCGACATCAAGTGATAATGCCCACGATGGGCTTTCCCCTTGCTGTTATACAGTTTGAGACCACGAGACTTGACTTCCGCCGTCTGCTTCTTCGCCTCCGCCTTTAGACCCTTCTTGGTCGGATGTTGAAGAAGGTTGATGAGATGACTATGCTCTTGGAGGTAGTCCGTTGTAGGCATTGACACCGTCTGCTTACGCCCACCCTTGATGAACGCCTCACCATTCCTTGACGGCACTTGGTGCTTGGTCAGAGTGCGAAGTTCGCCAAAGTGCGAAGGGCGTCCAAGACCACTAATGTTGCCCATCTTCATCATCCCTTCGGCTGCTTCGCCTTGCGGTCCAAGAGCAAGGAGGAGATTGGCAGTATAATCGTCCTTCATACCCAGCAGTGCTAAAAGACTGCTGACCGTCTGCTTGAACTCTGTCTTGCTGATGTGCTTACTGACTTGAGGACTATCACGCAGTGCTTGAAACGCCTCCGGTTGTGCCTTGAGTTCAAGGAGACGCTTGATTTCCTCCAAGAGACCCTTGTGTTCTTGCTCTGTCATCACTCCGCCCTTGAGGCGACCGGCACCCTCAAAATTGGAGAGCGAATGTCCAGAGATTGCCTCATAGAGGTCGCCAACAGCACCGAGATTGGATACCGTCGTCTTGGACGGCACCACCTTCTTGTCAGCAAAGAGACGCCCACCGAGACGGTAGAGAGGGTCTTTGTCAGTGTAGTTGCGAAAGACCTTGCCACGCTGTTGGGAGATGAGGTCGTAGGGTTGGAACGCCGGATTATACTCCATCCCATACTTGAACTGGGGAAAGTCCCTCATCAGTTGATTGATGATTGCTCCGCCAAGACTGTGTCCAACAAGGTAATACTCATAGGTCTGCGGATTGTAGCGACCCATAATGTCTTGGACTGCCTTCTTGTCCGTCTGGTAGCGAGGCGTCTTGACAAGAGCATTGACGGTCAGCGACGCATCGGCATAGATGTCTTGCTTGTCCTTGATATTAGTTCCACGCACGGACACCACAATTGTCTTGCGAGGTTCATTGACCCACGCATCCACCGTCGGCGACGCAAAGACGAGTTCAAAGTCGCTGACCAGTTTCGGCGGTGCTGTCGCATAGGAGGTCTTCACGATATCAAGGAACTGCTTGTCAGTGGGGCGGACGCCACCAGAGAGATGAGCAAGACCTTGAACGCCGTAGAAGTAATCATTGACCGCCTTTGTAATCCACGCAACATCCTCTTGCGTAGGAGCGTGTCCGGATGAGTTCAGAGCTTGGATGACACTCACCAGTGTGGAATTGATATCGTGTCCTTGCTTCAGATTGTGGGCAATCAGTGCGTGGAGTTGCTTTTGCTGATGGTCAGATAGCATTCCACCACGAACGAGACCACTACCGGCAAGAAGATGAGCATCCTCCTTCATCTGTTTCTTTACACGAACGATTTCCGCATTGAGTTCCTTGATTTCCTCCTCTGTCAGTTCCTTCCCAGTGTGCTGGTGGTGCCAATCGTTGATTGCTTGAAGGATGGACGCCTTGCTCTTCTTGTGTTCCTTCGCAATGTATTCGTGTGCTTGTTGCTTGAGGTCATCACGCATACCGCCAGTCGCTCCAGCACCATAGGTGATGTGGTAGTTGTGAAGGGCAGTCTGCTTCGCCTCTCCTTCCGGCATTGCTTGGATGCGAGCCAACGCACGACGCTGACGAGATGCCCTCTGGCGTTGTGCCTCCCTTGCTCGGACATCTGCGAGTTGTGCCTCCGTCAGATTTGCTCGTTCTCCAGCACGGAACGCACGGTTCAGAGAGCGGTCGGCGACTGGGATAGTGGGGCGACCACGACGACGAGGAGCAACTGCTGGAGCTTGAGCAACCGCTTGACGACGAGGGAACGCCGTGCGGATGTAGGCAGACGGTGCGGTGATTGCTCCGACATTGAACCGTGCTGGGGTCTTCTTCGCCTTTGCCGGAGGTTCGTAATGGGTGGGACCACGACGCAGATGCTTCTTGGCAATCATCAGACCGACAAAACCAGCCTTCTTGTTGCCGTGAGGCATACCAGCACCTTCACCTTGTGGAGCATCATCAAACTCATCGGCAAGTGTGTTCATCGTATATATGATTTGCTGTGATTTTAAAAACGCCATATTGCGTGTCCCAACAATTTGGTGTTCTTAAATGTTAGCAGTATATATACAAATGTCAGACACCGAGAGTTGCGATAGTTATGGTCGTCCGGTAGGAGGTCGTCGTCGCCGTCATCGTCGCAGTGTTGCCGGTCGTGGTCTCGGAGAGCGAGACCCTATGGTTCATCTTGCGAAGGGCAATCTTGCCCAAGAACGAGCAGTAGAGGGTATGGGGTCTCCGGCACAGCAACACCGCAAACTCCACAAGGCGGCTCACGCCCATATGCTGGGTGCTGGATACACCGGTGGAGGTTTCTTGAGCGACCTTCTGGGTCAAGTGCCGGTTGTGGGTGGTCCTCTTTCCAAGATTTCCAGTGCCATCGGTCTTGGGCATAAGCACCACACGGTCGCTCACCACCGCCAACACGCTCACCAAGCTCGGATGAATGAGCATCTGGGTGCCGAGATTGAGCATCTCCGTCGTGGTGCGAAGGGCGGTATGGTCTATCACGGAGCGGTGCCTCACGGTGTTCTTGGTATGGGTGGTGAGGGGTTTGATAGCCACATCCCCTACGGTGCCGGTCGCCTCCACCACGCTCACGGTGGAGACTTCTGGAGCGACTTCAAGTCTGGGTTCAACAGTGTCGTGGCTCCGATTGCCGGTGCCGTCAAGCACCTTGCTCCTCTTGCTGGACCGGAGGGACAAGCGGTCTCTGGGGCTCTCGGTGCGTTAGGCTATGGTGCGACTGGCGGTCGTCGTCGCCGTGCGAAGGCTGGTCCTTCTGATGGTCGCCGTGTCCGTGCGGAACTCGTTCGCAAGGTGATGAGGGAGCGTGGTTGCTCCCTTCCGGAGGCGTCCAAGATTGTCAAAAATGAACATATGTATTAGACTTAAAGGTTCTTAACTAACAATATATAGAATGGACTACGCAAACGGCAAGGTATATCGCATCAGACTTGGAGACCATTATTATGTAGGAAGCACTACGATGTCTCTGGACAAACGCTTACAGTGTCATCGGTATATGGCGAAGAAACATCCGCATCTCAAGGTCTATACAAAGGCGGTTGAGATAGGGTGGGTAAATGCTGTTATAGAACTCATAGAGGACTATGCGTGTGCGGATTTGAAAGAACTTTTACACCGTGAAAATACGCATATCAACCTCTCCGACCCTTTGTGTTTGAATGCTCGTCCGGCACTTGTATCAGATATTGAACGCAAGGCAACAAAAAGGGGATGTATGGCGAAATGGCGTGAAGAGAATAAAGACCATCGCCGAGCATATGCTATTGAGTATAAGGCGTCTCGTCCGGCACTCACAGATGAGGAGAAGCAGAAACGCAAAGACTATCAGAGAGAGTATATGCGGAAGAGAAGGGCGATAATATCCTCTGATTAGATTAGCAATGGAGAACACCGATAAAAAAGATGATAAGAAGGTTGAACCGCCAAAGGTTGTCCGACCGAAGCGACAATACATCAAGAAGAAGGATAGATTGAAAGGGATAATCATAAAGGAAGGACCAGTGGTTGTCAAGTTTGATTAG
>JGI24891J29808_1000607_pt1 | contig 15214 bp, 27 predicted proteins | sample FreactcultuFSWF8_FD_29808 | JGI IMG/M metagenome (IMG submission 29808) | reverse complement strand
CCGGGAACCGCACCCACCACCGTGGCCGCCGTGGCCGCACCCGCCACCTCTAAAGCCGTGCCCACCGTTTCAATTTTTTGCTGCCCCGTGGCTTGCGTCTGCACCTCACTAGCCGTTATCTCTTGAGCGGCGCCTATACATCCATTAATACCACAAGACCCGCCACAACCAGGGCACCCTATTTTTCTTTTATCAACACCTGAAAGCCGCGTTAATGACATTGTATCAATTGTTTTATCTGAACTGAACCAGGGAGCCGGGAACCTTTTATTTATCTTACTCAACACCGGATCGATCCACGTTTCCGATCCATCCTTATTTTTTACCACAACAAACACATGGCCGGGGGAAGGATTTATATCATAGGACGCAAACCTGTAAAACCAATTATAGGTGCGCTCACCATTTGCTCGATTGACCGCATCCAACACGCCGGCGATATACCCTGAATAATGTTTACAATCCACCCCGATCTCCTCAATTTGCCCCAACTCAATAATCCCGGCCGGCGATCTCGTACTTTGATAACTCGAAGGCTCCGCGTTATAGTGCAAATTATTTTTGAGAAAGGAAAATAACTGATCCTCCAGAGGGACAGATTTTTTAAACGGATAACCGGCAACAAGGTGATCGTAATCAGTAGAAAAATGAACGTGTGCGTCAAGGACTTCATGGATGATCGAATTTGTAGTTTGCTTATTTACGATCAATTCCTCCCTCCCTTCAAACGCCGGTATCGCACTCAAAACCTTTGCCGTTTCTTTTCCCATTTTTGGAGAGGGATTTTAATTTGGGAATAAACCTACAAAGTTTCCCGAATATGGAAAAATCTTTTTTTGGGAGTGATTCCCATTTTGGGAGCCGCGCGGTTGCGCGAAGTTAAAAAAATAATTAATTAACTAGCCAAAATTTTATTCAAAATGTGTGCAAATTGTTCCAAATGGAACGGTTTTATACAATAAAAAACCCGGCATTTTGCCGGGTTTGCGGTATCAAAAGCATGGTTTTAAATCATTCCGGTATAGATTTTTTCTTTAATTCCTGGTATGGGATCAACTCTTTATTATTTTCTCCAGTCAGTCCCATTGTTACCGTGTATAACATTCGACCCGCGCCTCCCTGTATTTTTGGCGGAATCATTACCGCCACAATCTGAAAACCAATTACCTTAATATCCTCCTCACAATAGGAAAAATTGGAGGTGAAAATAGATCGCGCATCGGTTAGCGCCCTTACCAGATCATCGCCCTGGCTGCAAATGAATTGAATGTCTCGCATTTTGTTTTTTATTTTTTGGTGAATGATACAATTTAGAACGTGTTTTATCTGGAGCCGTGAAGGCATCCCTTTTCGAGAATCCACGGCCACCCTTGAACCGGAGATCATAAACCGATTCCGATTCTATTTTATGCAATTGGTACCCGACATCAAAAGCGCGGCCGGCCTTACCCGGATCGTGTCCAATATCCACACAAATCAAAACACATCCTGTTTTTTCCCTTTGTGTGAAATGGTACCCGTTATCCTTGAGCCATAAAGAAACGGCCGCCACATCCCGCGCGAAAATGGCAAAGATCAATTTTTCATTGTCCATTGTTTAGCTGACTTGAGAACTGATATAAATCCAATGTTAAATCCAACGCCTCCGTGGCGCTCTTGGCGTTTTTCATTTTCTCCAGGATCATAAGGCAGTCATTTAGTTGCCTTAATTTGAGATTCAATTCTGCATATCCCGCCTCCAATTCCATGCGCTTTTTTTGCATCCTTTTGATCAACGAATCCATCTTAATTAACTGGCTTTGTTCAAAATACTGTTCCATGTTATTTAGGTTTTTTGTTTAAAATTTCGGCCGCCCTGGTTGCAATACCGGAGGCAATGCCATCCAACCCGGATGAATATAAAAAATCCTCTACCGTAGAATATTTCAGTAATTCACGCTCCAGGCCGGCCGCGTGCTGGATCAGTAATTCATGCTTAATATTTAGATAATGATACCTCCGTTCCATCAAATCATTTCTATCAATTACCAATACCGCCCAACAAAGGGAGCGAACCACATCGGCAAAAAATTCATAATCCACGGAATTTTTTCCGCGAGCCTTTTCTAGTTTTGGAAGTAACTCATTTTCTAAATACAATACCTGATCATATATCTTATTTACTGGAATCCGTGCAATGCCCTGAGCGATCTTTTTATTTTCATCCCGGTACCTTTCATCCTTCAAATTACGGAGAGAGGAGCGGAGCCATAGATCGGCTTTAATACGTTCAATATTCTCCATACTTGTAATTTCTATTTTTTAGATACAAATCTTTGCCGCATTTGATACAATGGAAATGGCCGCCGGGTGAATGCGTTTGATCCAAATAATCCTGAAAAGGCCCTAAAGTTTTGCCCCACTCGTTAACGTGCCGGCAATTATTTTTTTGCCACCAGGAAACAAAGCGATCTAAAATTACATCCAGATACCACCCCAAAATAAAACAGGCGCTTATAAAAAGGACAACGGCCAACCATCCCAATAATAAAGGAACTTGTTGCATAAAATTAATTTTGTGATATATAAAATTTGCGATAATCGTAATCGTCCACCATAGGCATATCCCGCCACGATCGAAAAGAAAATTCCCCCGCGATAAGCCATTTGTTTAACTGCTCGAGTTCCTTGAGAAAAGGGAGCGGAAAAGACTTATTATTTATATACACCATTTGCCAAAATTGTTTTCGGTGGACGACGGGATAAAAACATTCTCCCGTCTCCTTATTGACTGAAAAATTCGCTTTTCCCATCGCCAACCGGAAACAAGACGGCGATACAATCGTACGGGTAAAGAGCCTGGAGACGCCGCGCGAACAATGCCACGCCGCACACCGGAAACCCTCGTTATTATCGCCCGAATTATTTTTACTGATATACTTTGTCAGATACCAGGAAAGGTTGTTAATAGAAACCACTTTTTTAATGTCAAAGGGATTTAGCACTTTGCCAATGGTGCGATCCTTATAGCGCCGTTTAATCTCTTCAAAACTTATTTGCTCCCCATATTTGTTTGTCGCCCTTAGCCCCGAATTGTATTGCTCCAGAACCCACAACGGATTATAAACGGAGACCGGCAAACGCCTGTTTATGATAATGTGAAAATGGATATTGCCCGGAAACTTTTCATTCTTATTTTGCCGCTCCGCCACCCACAAATATTGCAAATCGGGAAACTTTTTTTTCAATTGGGTAAGGAATTTATTTAGCACCATTACGGCAGCTTTGTCCTGGATTGCATCTATAAACGTAAGAGTAACAAACGCGCGCCGGCCTGGACAGGATCGGTAAAAGGCGGTTGCTTTATCTTTGATTTTTGCCCTGGATCGCCGGCTAAGGACATGATATTTTGGCGCTCCGATACCACACAAGCAATATCCAGGCTCACCCCCACATAATGGGCAGGGAATCCCGTTTGCGCATTTTTCAAGTGATCCCGAATCCGGGAGCTTATGGATAGCAATTCGTAACTCCATAATGTCCCTTTCATAACGTAATTGCTTTTCAATATCAAATCCGCCCGCCTCCTTAGCCACTCCACCCGCAATAATTCCCCTTCTATGTATGTCCTTTTCCTCGCTTTCATTATACTCTTTTTTAAACTTTCGATTAAATGATGAACCACTAAACCTGAATGCCTGGAAACCGGCCGAATAATAGCCTACGATTTTATTATAACCGGCGGTATATAGATAACCCTTTTCATCTGGAGCCGCCCTCCTGGCTAAAAATTCGCGTGCCTCGCGAGTGGCAAACTTAGAGCGATCCATTTCATAGACCGGCGGCGCCGGCCAAGTAAACCCGGTATAATTCTTTTTTGGATTTAGATATGAAAATTCTATAGGAACCTTCACTCTAGGTAAATCCGTAATATTGGGAACCTCCCCAAATGTAGAGTAAACCGCCGCCCGGCCTGGAGCCTGAAAATACGATCCATCTTCCCGAAATGGCATAGCAACAAAATTTTTAAGTGATTAACGCGGATAGCCCAAGTAATTTGAATCCCTTATTTCATCCCCACCATTTAAAAAATGCACCTCGTTTGCCGCATCCTGATATTTATCAAAAGAGGAGACCGCCTCCCATTGGCCATTGCCCCAATCATTACCAGGACAAAAAAAACCAACCTGAAAAACAACTTTAGCCGGAAACGGTGCCGTATTACCGGCGGCCATCCATTGCCTTAACTCTTTATCGCTTGCAATTTCCGTAATTCGTCGAAACACCCACATATTAAACAGATTTTGAATATTCAACATTAAACAAGCCACCCTCCACGCTTGAGGCTATATGACTTACCAACAACTCAGCTAGAACCAAAAAAACGCCTACGGCCTCATTATAAGTAAATCCCCTCACTGACACACTAATCTTGCCCTCCACCTCCTTAATAATAATCTCCTTTTCCATAAATAATTGATTTTTAAGTTAAAATACACTGGTTGAAATGTTGCCGCTATAATAAATCCAGAGAGCCCGCCGCGAACCGATCACCCTAAAAGACGGCAAATTTTGCTTTTAAGATGCTACAATTGCTTTGAATATTTGTAAAGCGACTTGCGGTACTATTGCATTGCCGTATGCCTTTATGCTTTCATTTCTGTGTTTTGAAAAGGTAATTCCAACCAGTTCGGAGGATAGCCCATCATTTCTGCTACAAAGCGGGGATTGAGTTGGGAAGTTGTCCCAGGTTCTCCGTTCATAGCTGCGTGCATTGAATGGGCTAACGTGGCGTTCTGCTTCTTGCTGTTCGGCCTTGTGCATCCTCCCTTCACATCCGATATTGCTGTCGGTGTCGGAAGTAACCCCGCTTTCGCAAGAAGATTTATACTGCTGTTTATTTTTTTGCCGTTCGGTCGTTTGAAGTAATTCCCGTGATTCGTTGAACCTTTTGGCATTTGCCCCGGTTCCTGAGCACCCGGAGTAGGCAACAAACCAAATCCTATCCCTTCTGTGGGGAGCATTGACGGCGCAAGCTGGAAGTAAAAACGGTGTGACCTCGTAGCCTTCAGCTTCCAAGTCAGCTTGCACCTTGTTGAATACCACCCCTCCATTCCAATTAGTAAGGCCGCGAACGTTTTCGCCCACAACCCAGGTCGGCTGAATTTCTCGAATTGCTCTAAGCATCTCCGGCCAGAGATGGCGCTCATCTTCCGTTCCAAGTCTTTTCCCTGCCTCAGAGTATGGTTGGCAAGGGAATCCTCCTGTGAGAACATCAATGTCTCCTCTGTGAATAGTAAAGTCTGTTGTTTTAATATTTGTGTAGCTTTTTGCATTTGGAAAATGATGTTTTAGTATTTGCTGGCCAAAAGCATTCCATTCGCAATGAAATACATTAGTCCATCCCATCCATTCGGCGGCCAGGTCAAATCCACCAATACCCGAAAATAATGAACCATGCCTCATTTCTTTACAATCTTTTTTAGTGCGTCATTAAAGCTGATGGTGAATAGGTATATAGTTACCTTTTAAGGATTCCCGCCCCACATCCCACGAGATAGAGTAAAACGATCCTTTTTTTCGCCCAACCTGGAGGCCGGCGCGCATGATGAAAAGGCAATAACAAAAGCCAATGCCAATATGACAAGCCAAAACAATGTAAATACGGAAGATTCTTTTTTCATTTCAAAGCGATTTAAAGGCCATTACAGCCCGTTTATTAATAGATGAACTTGACAACCGTTTCGGCGCTTGCGGTGCCGCCTTCGCTATCCTTTACAGTCAATCGAAATTTGTACACCCCTACCCTAGCTCCCGTTAATTTACAGATCGCGGAATCTGGATTGATAAGGGAAATAGAGGCGCCGGAAACCTCCACCCATTTATAAGAGACAATCCGGCCGCCTTTATTGGGATCATAGGAGCCCGATCCGTTTAACTCAGCCGTGCCGCCTCCAGTAGAGCGCGCGATGGCAACCGGCCTAACTTGTTGATATAACCTAGTATTGAAACCCTCCGCCACGATTGAAATTATTAGCAGGGAATAACATAAACTTTTCATATTGAGTAAAAATTTAGCCATGTTTAAGCCTATATAGTGCGGCCTCCGCACACATCAACTTATTTATGAAGTATTCGCACCTTTTTTGCCAAACAACCGAAGCTTTCACCCAATCGCCTTTAAAATATGTATTCACTCGCCACGCCGGCGGATCATTAAACAGCGAATAATAAAAATTAGAGCGCTCTTTAAAATACACGATCATTTCCTCGAGCTCCTCAAGTGAATAATTGCCCGGCCGGTGGATAATTATCTTCGCCGGCAATGGGCTGGATTCTCCAGCCTCTAAGATACGCAAACCTGTTTTTGTCCATCCACTCATAAAATTTGGCCTCCTTTTCATTTTCATTAATAAGCAATTCATCGGCGTAAATTATTGCGATATATTCCACCGCCGGATCATCCCGCCAATAATAAAAGAATTTATATTTCATCTTACTGGAAAAACTTTGCCCGTTACACGCGCAGAATGAACCACGGCATCCAACCGATCCACGATCATAAACTCAAGGTCACAATACTGCCCATAGCTCGCGATCTCCAATTTGAGCAAATCCATTGCTATTTTCATTCGCTCGAATTTGGTTGTATTCTCATGCACATCATTTTGCGCATCAAAGGCCGTTACCGCCTTATAATACCCCCTAAACATTTTCATTAATTCATCATTCATACCCTTGTATTTTATTTTCTATAATACATTCATTTTTTTCGTATCAATGAAAAGGATTTTTGTCAATGTTTTATGATTTTGCGTACCACCTTTTTTGGCTTGAAATATGTCGTGACCGGATTTTTGGGCATACATTTAGTAATATTAGCCAGACGAGACCTTTCGTATTTGACGCGACGCGGAACAAAGCCAATTACAGAAATAATTTCTTTGTTTGAAAGTTTAATTAATTCAGAAGTTGGTAACTTAATAAAATCATCTTGACCTAAAGAGAGCACGCTTAATTTATTTTCTGTATTCATTTTAATCCTCCTTTGTTTGTTGTAACATTAGTGTAAATAACTCGAGTTCACAGGCCGCACGGCGCAAACAGTCAGATTTTTCTAACTGCTTTTCAATAGTCTTTGCATTGCGGCCGCCGGCGGCCTTGCGCCTCAATTCAAGCGCCTGCTCTAAAATCGTTGCTTGCAAAGTTTCGGCTATAAAAATATAGCCGTCAATTTTTACATCATTTGGCATAAAATATATTTAAAGGTAAGGGAATAAAAAAAGGCATCCTTTCGGGTAAGGATGCCATTGGCCGGTCGATATATGCAGGAACAAAATTTTTGAACTTTAGCATTTAATAAACTTTTGTAGGGCTAAGGTAATAAAAACCGATCCATACCACAAAATTTATTTTAAAGTATTTCCGGCCTATAAGAGTAAACCCTGATAAGACTACCAGGGTTTGTACAAAAGTTAATCAAATTGCTTTTTAGCTATTCTTTGCAAAAATAGGGCATTATTCCCCACTCCCAAAAAATAATATCAAGGCCGTGATCGCAATTACTCCACCAATTAATACCACATTGTCTATTCCTGGAATGAGTGAATCTGGAGTAAGGTATAAGGCCGCACGCGCCGCCGCCCGTTTTGTTAAATTGCTATTAGGAACGCCGCCGGCCGTGATCGCCGTTTTGGCGATGGTATTTGCCACGGTTTGCGAATCCGCCCCGGAATTTATTAACGCCTGGAGGGAAGTATAAACCGATCCCGCATTATATGCCAAATCCGTGAGCGCGGCCAATTGGTTATTTGTTTGCGGTACCTGGAGCCAATTTAGAATGTTATTGGCGGCCGCCGTTTCATAATAAGTTAATAGATCAAACGCATCGCTTTGAGAGATCGGATCGTCCGTGGCCTCCACGCTTGATCCATCGCTGTAATAATGGTTACCATAGCCGATCGCATAGCTTGTACCATCTTGATAGGGACTTGCTTCAAATCCCTCCCAACTTTGCGTAAAAGGGATCGCAATTGATATGGCCGTATTTACATCCATACATTAAAATCCTGCCATTACCCCGCTTAACGTGGGATCGCCCACGTCAATATAATCACTCGCGCTTGCTGTATCGCTTGAGGTATTATCGGAGCTTGTGGCGTCGCTTATTGAATTAACCAAATTACTTAAAGAATTTGCGGCCGTTGCCACCGTATTGGCCGTATTATTTACCAATGCCGTTTGCTGCTGCAATGCGTTTTGCGGAGGTACCACGGGCTTAACCACAACGGCCGCCTTTGGCCTGGTTACGAAATACACCACGCCGGCCAATACCACGCCGCCAATGATCCATTTTGTTGTATTATTCATAAAAAATTATTTATACCGGGTTTGTAACAATGTACCATACCAATACGCAAAGGACAATGATTAGGCCGATATATACCCAATCATTAAAAGTTCCAAAGCGCATGGCATTTATTTTTGCGTTTGCGTGGCAACCGTTCCAGCCTGCGCGGCTTCAATTTGTTTGGACTGCGCTGCCGTCAATTCAATACCATTGAACGTGACCGACTTAATAGTGGTATCATTCAGATATTGAGTTACCAATTTAATTACATCGGCCGCCGCCTGGTTTACATACTGCATCGTTTGACGCGCTCCACTCGCGATGGTGAAGGCGATCGTTAAATTGTATTTCATGTCCTATTTTGGTTTTAAAAATTTAATTCAATAACGCCACCCGGCGGAGAACGCCGCCAATACTTACCACCGCCGCGCTGGTACTATCCAGGGTATAAGCGCCGCCGGTCAGCAAGGTACCAAATTCCCAAATGCTACCCTGACCACCTGGAGAACTTGGGTTATTCGTTGTTATACCTCCGCCGAAAAAATCAGCGACACCGAACGTAGCGGCCGCCGCCGGTGCATTCACAGCGAGATAGTTTTTTCGTAAGACCGAACCGCCGCCGGCAATGCTATTTGAAAATAGCAATTCCGCGCTTCCAAGATTCCCATAATCATGGGTCGAAATATTTTCAAAATCGACCAATTCATCCTCTAACGTCATTGCATACTCGACCCCATCTTGCATTCGCAAAAGGTTATTTTCGAGCAACGTGTAATTTGTTATATCAGTTGAATTATAAATTTGAATAGAGGTAGACGTCTGTGTATTTTCATTGAAGGTACTATCCGCAATGAGCAAACCCACCGGGTTTAAACCTGAAACATTGCTACCGGTAGGATTTGTAAAAGAGATTCCATCCGCCGCGTAATTCGTTGTATAATTACCCGAATTAACCCCATTAATACCACCCGAACCGAAATAAAAATCGCCGCCGACTAAATCAGTTAAATCTAAAGTATATCCATTTGTTAATATCTGCCTTTCTTTATAAAACTGCGCCGGATTGAGTGGGTCACCCACATCATTGCCCAACACATAATTAGCGAAACCACCGTCCCCCGATATACTTAATCCATTTTGAACATAAGCGGCTTGCACTTGACTTGTCAGTTGATCAATTGCCAGGGCTGTTAATTGACCTGGATCGGGGGGGCTAATGGGGGTTGTATTGTGCAGCGACATCGTGCCTTTTACCTGGAAAAAAAGACCGTCATCGGTATCGGTATCAAACAATCCTACTGAAATATGGTTGCCATCGGCCGCTTCTGAATCAAAAAAAGTTAAGCCGTTTTGAACTCCGGTTGCCACTGTATTTCCAAAAGAGGTACCAAAATAAAAACCATCATTCGCCGATCTCCTTAGCCAGACCATCGTATTATAGTTATCAACGGCAAATAGGCTATACCCTTTCCTTTCAGACGCGCCAAAGGTTGTAATATTTTCAGTTATTTGGAATCCGCCCAAATTGGGAATGATAAACGGATCGGAAGGCACGATCCACGCTGCACGTGACGTACCCTCTGACATAGGAAAATCGAAAGAAAAAACAATTGGAGCGCCATTCAAATATACTTCACGAGGGCCTGTTAACTGAGCCGCGATAGCTTCAGCGGAAGCGAAATGGCCGCCGAACTGCACGACGGGATTTAGCGGATCAGTATTATTTACATAGATTCCATTATTGCCCGTGACCGTTTCCACAGACCCCGAACCGCCGCCGGAAGGATTCGCACCCTTACCAAAAAATATTGAGCCGGTATTAAACATTTTTCAATTTTAGCATTCATTAATATAATACTTCCAACCAATCCAAACCACGGCCGATTGCCCGGCGCCGGCCGGCGTTACCTGAATCAACATAGAGTTATTTAACCCTACAAAAATTTCATCTTTATTTCCCGATACGCCGACACTTTCGCCGCTCACATCGGAGGCCAAACGCGGCAACAATGGAAACCCATTTACAATCACCAGGGTATCGCCTTTATTTACTGCAAAATACCCGTTTGCCGTTTTGGGAACGTCAATAGTCTGGCTTGAGTAATACGGTACATATTGGACGTTGTATTTTGTAGGTTGCATAAATTATGATGTTGGAAATTGATAAGAGATACCGGCCGCCTCAAAATCGTCGTTTACTTCCTGGAGGTGCGCCGAATCCAATACGTTTACTATAAAGGTTGTTAACGGCGTGGCATCGCACCCCACCCCTATAAAATTACACGGCGAAATTATAGAACTTCCCAATTTTGGCGTCCCAAATGCTTGTTGCAATAAAATCCAATCCGTCTGAGTTTCCAATTGCCCCAACGCATTTACGACAATACTCTGTGAATCCCCCAATTGATTTACCGGATATGGTTCACCATTGTTTAAAATTGTACTGGCCAACCCTTGTATGGTCGCCATGCTTAACCCTTGCGGAATCCCGGCCTTTTGCGCGGCAGCCAAATCATTTTGTAGCGCCGTATTTGTTTTATTTGTTACATCCGCATTATTTGAATCCGTCGAACTGGTGCCAAATAAACCTAGCTTCCAGGCGGCAAAAGCGCCGCCGGCCAATATGATCACGCCTAAAACCAAATTGCCATCCACCCCACTTATTTTTTTACGCCTTGCCATGTTATAAGTTTATATTTTCATCCCACGTAACCCGGCTAAAAAGAAATTCCATTTCCACTTGTCTTTAGAAATACTCACCAATTTTTCCAGCAAATCAGGAAGATCCGGCAAAATTTTTTGCAGCTCACCGATCGCCGTTTCAATTCGCTCCACATCGCCGGCCGCGCCTTCAATGCCTGATATTTTTCGCATAGTGATCGGATTACCCAATTCATCATATTGCTGCACCGGCCTACCAATACCCGCGATAAACTCACTCACCCGGCCGGCAATAGCTCCCAACATTTCAGGAACGCCGGGCACATTTAAAATTTTATCCACTGCACCCATTAAGGCGCCCGTTTCCGTTTCCTCCATTTCCGGCCTTGCCTCTAGTTCATCCAACCTTTTGCGAAGTAAGGCATTTTCGACGGCTAAATTCAATTGCTCTTGGGTATATAAACCCGCTCCCCCTATTCCACTAATCCGCCCCACACCGGCCGCCCCTTCGCCTTTATTCAACTGGAAATTGAAGCTTTCATCCGGCGGCGTGGAGGCCGTAATTTTTTTATCCTTTGGAATTGATTCATACATACATATTGTATATATGCCATAGGTACCGCTCGCCTTTATGGCCTCCAACTTTGTTTCCAGGAAGGCGGCATTTGCCCCTAACTGATTATCCAGGCGTTTAAAAATTAATTGCCTGTCATGAAAAACAGCAAAGGCGGGAATGTCGGAATCTTCAAACGCCTCAATGACCGCCTCTACTGTATTATATTGCACTAGCTTACCCATGTGTATAAACGCGATTTAATCCATCAAATCATTGTCATATTGGTAATATACCTGGAAAAGATAAGAGAACGGCGGCGTAGTTATTGGCGCCTGTACCATTTGAATATAGGACTTTGTCCAGTCCACTTTATAGGTATCTTTTAACCGGAATAAATCGGCTACCCAACTGGAAGTGCTGCCATTGCTCCACGTGCGATTCATGGATATTAACGGCACTTGCTGATAATTTAATGTACCAGCTATATTTAGGGTTAATGTCGCATTTTGCAGGTCAGCAATGGCCGCCACGGGATTACCCGGCGTCAAAGGACTGAAAGGCAACGTAAGCGCCGAAATAGATTCAATACCTAAAATATATACTTGACGATCGCCGGTAATACTTTGCAATTGCGGCTGATTCTGAAAATAAACAGACTGCAAAGCGCCGACGGTACTATTTATCGGTACCTCCACTAATTGTGTCATTGGCGCACGAAGATTATTCATATAAAAAAAATTTGAGTAAACCGGCGCACAGTTAAGCGCGCCGGCTTCGCATAGGTGAATAAATACTATTCCTTATAAAATAGCCCTGGAGGACTAATTTACAACGGTAGAATTTTGAGCCAAAACGCCCTCAAATATTACCACCAAACGGCTATTGGCCGCGACAGCGCTTAACGCATTTGGCAGGACAATTTGCAATTGGATATTTTGAGAACCAATTAACAACGTGAAGGGCTGCATAGGATAGAATCCATCATTAGCCCCGTCAATTTGCTCGGTTGCGTCCCCGCTCGTTTTGGTAGCAACTAATTGTTGCGTTTGGTTCACCACTTGATGTTTTGATAAACTATAGCCGGTAATATATTGGATATTGTTTATCATTAGCTTCAATTGTCCGTTATATAACCCGGTACCGGCGATCGCATCGGCGGCGGAAAATACGGTAGGGTTAAAATATGTCCACAGAGGAAAAGACGAATCAGAGGCACCGGAAGGCAAGGCCACAAATACCCCTAACCGTGTTGGCACAAAACTATCCTGGAGATTCAATCGAATCTCGCTAGGGTATTGTTGCGCCTGATTCTGGATATTACTCAAAACCGGGAAATTGTACGTGGCAGACGTTGTTACCAAAGGTTGCTCCAGGCGCAATGTCGATTGCGTCAATTTGAACGCGCTCACCGCGTCCCATTCCGGATCAAATTTTGGATTCGGTTGCCCACCGGCCAACCGCATCGGGTTAAACGCATTATTGAAAATTTTCACCGCCGTTTTAAAATCTTCGCGGAGGATCACGCCATTTACTTGAGCGCTCATAGTATATAAATTGAAAGTTTAATAATGAACCGCCGCCCCGCCGCCGTCAGGCTAAACGCAAACACGACGATCCGAAATACTTAAATAAATCAAATTAGATCAAAAGCCATCCAGGCGATTAATAAACGCCTTTATAGAGCCTTCCCATCATTTCAACCGTGCGCCCTACTGAATTTGGCTTTGGGAAATTACCGACGGCGGCAACATCCCGGAAACCATTTACACGGCGTGGCAATGCGGTTGCACTAGAGCCGGTACCATTCAACATTCCGGCAATACCCTGGAGAGCGCCGGAATCCTGACCGACACCAACCACACCGGCGCCAAATGTGCCTAATCCAAACCCGCGAACAAACGCATTATTCGCCCCAACATAAGCGATCGCAATACCGCCCACGGTGAGAACCGCCGGCGTTACATAGGCCGGCGCCGTTTTGCCGAATTGACCGTTTATAATATCGCCCAAAATAACGCCACCGGCGGCGCCTGCCAACATTTCAATTAACCCCTTGCCGGAACCCACAGCGCCCATTTTGCGCCTTTTATGGTGATGTCTTTTAGCACCAATTTTTTTACGTTTTGCCATTTTTCAAAGTTTATTGTTAAGAAAAGAATTACGAACAAGTATTTTCGGTTTGACTTATTGCCGGCGCACACGCTCCAGGTAATAACGCCCTCACCCCATTTTGCAAATAATAAAGAAACCATCCCGATTTTTGGTACCGCTCCCAATCGCACAAGGTTTGATTTAAGGTATCTACATCGGCCGCGTGATTCTTGTCTACAAAGACACCCACCGGAGGAAGCGTGATCGCATTTGCGCCAAAAGGCAACGAATTTCTAATATACAAATTTGGTTTGTTGGCCTTTTGATATAAAGAATAAACAGTAAGAGCGGCCAACCCCACCCCCACCCCAATTAATATTTTTTTCTTTTTATTAGTCATTAATCTAGCCTCCTATATTTTACTTTCAGCGCCCGAATCTTTTTTTCCATATTGCGCTTACCCTTTGCCGTTTTGGCGCTTAATAAAGCGGCTTCATACCAACCTATTTTTTCAGCCAATGTCTTTTTTAACCTGGCTTCCTGGCTTGAGATACTTCCCACGGTGATATTAACCCGTTTGGAATCGAAACGATCCGATCCATTACTTGCGGCACCTAGGCGCGATCGTTTCCGCAAGGATTTGGAAACTCTTTTTTTTGCAGCGCTCTTTTTTTTGGCCGCCGGTTTTTTTTTCTTAACGCCACCCAATTTGCCGGCGCGGTATTCCGAACTAGCTTTTTTTAGAGCGGCCTGATAAGTTCCTTTCGGGTGCGCCTTATGGATCGCCTTTGCCCGTTTACCTATTTTTACAATTGCAGGGGTAGCCATTATTTTGATTTTTTTACTAAGTAATAAATCCCTCCGCCAATTGCACCTAATCCCAACAATGCCAACCAGGGATTATTTTGCGCCCAATTCCAAAGAGATTGAAAAATATTGTTACTGGAGGCCGGAATTGCCGCGCCCGTATTATCCACACTCGCCACGCCTTGAGCCGCCGCGGCATCGATCCACACTTGCGCCACAGGCAACGTTGCCCATGAGCCAGGGGGAACCGGCTTTGTTTGCGCGGCATCCTGCCAAAATATAAACTCATTTTGCGCAATTTGAGACGCCGTCACCGCCTCCTCAATCGTTACGCCAACCGCTAATTTTGCGATCGGCGCATAACTCAAATATCGGGCTGCCGCCTCCGTGGCACTATACCCCTGTTTTTTCTCGTTTACATCCACGTCCGCCAAAATATTTACAGACCCACGATCATAAACAGGAACACCCAACACCGCAAAGAACCAGGCCAAAGCCGGCTGCAATAAAGATTGATTTACTTTATTATCGCTTGTTACATTTCCATTTCCCAATACATGGTATTGGTAAAACTGAATAAGCCATCGAACTTCATTATTATAAACCCAATTACTCCCAAACAATTTACCGGCCTCACTTACCACCGCACCCACGGCCGCAATAATAGCACCGGGAACCGCACCCACCACCGTGGCCGCCGTGGCCGCACCCGCCACCTCTAAAGCCGTGCCCACCGTTTCAATTTTTTGCTGCCCCGTGGCTTGCGTCTG
>JGI24891J29808_1000602_pt1 | contig 15534 bp, 10 predicted proteins | sample FreactcultuFSWF8_FD_29808 | JGI IMG/M metagenome (IMG submission 29808) | reverse complement strand
AGGATAGCCCAGATAATACTGGTAACGGGATATTCCGCCCTCAAGTCCAGAAATAGCTTCCAAAGAGGGTATAGCTGCCGCAGTCATAAACTCCGTTTGCAAAGACCCGTCTGAGCTATTAAACCAGCCGCCAATGCTGGTATTTATGCAATAATCAGCAGCGCGGGTAACGGCGGTTGTGGTGGTTGGTATGTATGATGATGGGGAATTGGCCGCCTCTAGTTGCGCCCCATAAGCATAAATCCCAGATACCCCATCACCATTAAAATACCCGCCATTAATAGTATTTACGCCAGGGCTTGGAAGTGGGCTAACTGATGTACAAGTACTTGCCTGTGATGCCGTAAAATATGTAGATGCTCTGCACCAGCCATTTCCTAAATTTTGTGCTGTGGCATTGACACCTGCCGCGACTGAGCAGTTAGTGAGATTAATTGTTACTAGACCGAGCTGGGCGTATGCACTATCGCTAAGCGACAAATAAGCATAAGCACCAGCTTTAGCATAGACCGAAAAAGAATAAGTGGTACCAACTGAGGTAAAGGGGCATGAGTATAGATCTTGATATGCTAAACCTGCTCCCGACACTACAGCAACTGCATTGTTAGTACCATCTATAGATGTCCCCGCATTCTGCGCTATAGATACAGTGAATGGTGTCCAGCTGGTCGCAAAATTGTTTGACTGTAGCAACATATTAGTTGCCGAACCCTCAATCAGCAACCCATTCATCGCGAGTGTGGAGGGGTTATAATCAAAGCGCGGTGCATTACTGCTAGCCTGTGTCAATATGCCAGACGAATTGTAATATGAAGCACTACTTGCCCGCGTAAATGTATAGCGACTATCCAGCGCACCAGATGTAAAATCAGAGGTATATGTTGCGCCCGCTACTGGGTTAGATTGTGTCGCATTTGCAGGTGCGCAAATCGCCAATGATAGCAATAATGTCAGTAAAAATTTAATCATTATTGCAACCCTCCGTCTGCCGCCCACTCATTTGTTCCAATTTTAGTTAAAACAACGCGCGACCATTGCCCCACAAAATTAAGTGTGGATACATACCTAATCGTTACGCCACCCGTTGCCACGATAGATGACGCGCCTGCACCATATTGGATTACATTTATTTGAGTTCCAAGTGGGTATGCCACTGTCGCATTTAAGGGGATTGTAACTGTATTGGCAGCTGCATTACTCGCGGTGATGGTATTGCCAGCATCGCCAAGAACAAGCGTATATGCCGTACCTGTTTGAGCGTTTACAGTACCATTGCCAGCCGTGCCACCATTTGCAACTGGCAAAGTTCCTGTAATACCTGTTGATGCGGATACACTTAAAGGCAGTGGATTAGAGCTTGTATAAGGCAAAAATTGTCCAGTACCATTTAGATACCCCATTTGCACGGGCTCGGCGATAGCATAAGCATTGCTTGAAGCTAAAACCAATAATAAAAATGCAATTATTTTCTTCATAATTAACCTCCTATAGCGATTGTTACTGGGAGAGGATTACTTGTTGATATTGGAACTGTGCAATTATTAGCCCCAGCAGGACATCCTACTGTAGTAGATATTACTGGCGTTACGGGCGTTGCAATGGCGAACGCTTGAAAGGGGAATAGTGCGATTAGAAAAAAAATCTTTTTCATATTATGTCCCCGCTGGATATGCTGGTTTAGTTGGTAAAGGTAAAGTTGGGTCGCCCGCAGTATTTTTTGGGTCTGCAATAACACGAAGAGCGTCATCGTACGCCTGCCAGTTTGCGGGAAATGCAATGCCTTTTTTTGCGCAGCGAATAGCCACTGTGTCTGATTTTATCAGCAATGCTTGAGCTTGTTGCTGATATTCCGCCCAAGTAATAGGTGCTGGCGGTGCGGGAATAATATCCGTGCCATTATAACTATCGCCGATATTAGCCGTGTCGCTTTTAACGAGTATATCAGTAGGCGTGTGCCAGTCTGCCACATCCGCAAGCAAAACTACATTCGTCACCATGCCATTTTCTATTAAAGCATATTTCATATTCTATCCTATGAATTCTAAAATTCTTAAAAATCCCTGCGATCCATTGCTTATGCCACTAATACCACCAGCAGCAATAGTCCCCGGACCCCCACTACCTAATGAAGACGAACCACCCATCACCGACCCTGGATAAGTGGTGTTTGCACTAGTTCCTGTTCCTCCCTGCACACCAAAGCCCCCCGTTGCACTTGCAGTTCCACCAACTCCGCCAGTGAAACTCGAAGGTCCGCCAGCACCACCATTGGCAATCATATACCCTCCGAATGCAGAGTTTCCCCCGTTAGAACCAGTGCTGCTTGAAGCACCACCCGCCCCAATTGTATATGTACGAGATGTGCTAATTGTTGCCGCACTATATACTGCAAAAGCGTATCCTCCTGCACCGCCGCCACCCCACGAACTCGCGCCACCTCCTCCGCCCCATAGTTCAACAAGGCAGTATTTCATGCCTGCTGATGGCGTATATGTTCCGCTTACAGTTGCTAAATACCAATTCACAACCTTAATATCCCCGGCGATTGCAGCAGCAGCAGCAGCAGCAGCAGCAGCATTAGCAAAAGCAGTTGTGGCAATCTGTGTGGTATTCGTTCCCGTTGTAGCTGTTGGGGCTGTTGAGATACCAGCAGGAAGTGTAATTGGCTGGTTAATAACTATATTATTCCCTGCTAATGCCGTATCACCAATCATTAGGATATTACTCGTATTTAGATTAGCGATAATGTGCGCGACACCGCTAGAATCTTTTTGTAGCATCCCCCCATTATTTTCTACTATCAACCTAGATAAATCTGTATTACCATAAACATTCAAATTCCCGCTAATCGTTCCGCCAGTTAGCGGGACATACGCTCCAATTACCGCATTCAGTGCGTTGATATTGAACTGCACTATCCAATCCCCAGCAGCTAAATCAGTATCAAAACTACTGCTTGATGTATTCGTATTGGCACACCAAAACCAATTCGGATAATTTGAATCACCAGCTGGGGCAACAACAGTATCGCCATAATTATAAAGAGTACCAGCAACCCATGGTCCTCGCCATAATCCTGTCCTACTCGCAATTTGCTGAATCTCCATGCAAAGAGTATCAAGTGCGCTCTCAATAACCTGCGGATAGAAGTTTGTTTGATTGGAAATTGAAGTCTGTTGCGTAAGCGGCAAAATCCGTTGTATAATAATAGAAGTACCAGTAGATATTGGTAAGCCAGTTAAAGGATAGGTAACAGTGCCGCCATAACTCCATATTTGCCCAGTAGCAACAGGATTGAGAGTTAGTGTATATGAAGACGGATTCAAAGTTACGGGAACACCACTAGCAGATACATAAGATACTTGAATATCCGCAGCAGCCACTGCTGGAAAAATAAAGCTAAACGAGTAAGTAGCTGAATTTCCGTAGAGCTGCGCCAAGGTTTGTGATGTGGAAACCGTCATATATTCTATCCATCATAGGGTTGTTACGCAATCCTGCGTTACTCTTGGGTATTATAGTAGAGTTTATTGGGGTTGGCTAGTGGTTTTTTAGCTTATATTTATCTATTTCATCCTTATTCGCCGACTGAATTAACTGTTTCTGTTCTTGTGCTGTTAATTTGCTCCAAGCGAAATCTACGAATTTAGTTTTATATTCTCGCTCTATATTTTTTATATCTCGATCACTTACACCTTCATATCGCAATTCTTTTTCTATTGGTTCGCGCTCCTTATCGCTATGAGCTGCCTTCAATTCACCTTCTAATTTTGCGGTGTAAGCATCCTTATGATTATCGTGATGATTTTCAAAATAGGTAGCGGATACTTTTTGCACAAATGCAGTTTCTATATTTGATGGTGAAGCGATGGGATTTCCTAGAACCCCCATGATCTTGGCTTTCGTACTATTAACTTCCTCCGCCTTTTCACCCGCCGTATAAGATATGGGCAAAGATGCATAACCGAGGTTTGACCATTGATGCAAATCATGCGGGTCAGATATATCTGCTCTGTCCGCGAAATCATGCCCAGAACCAAGATTGCTCCCTAACCCAACAGCTGTTGATCCAGCTAATAAGCTATTTCTTAAAAGCTCCCCAATACCTGGTATTAGAGTTTGATGATAAGTGAACGCTGCCGTTCCATTCAGTAGCCCTTGCTCATTTATCTCTTTCCTTAACACAAGAAATTCCTTAAAGAAGGCAGGAGTAGACACCCTAACTTCGCTACCATCTGGTCTTTTATCTCCTGTATCTGGATATACCCAACTAACAACCCCTCCTACAGCACCCGTCATCAATTTTGTTAATAATGCACCATACATTAACATAAATGCGGTATAAGCATAAGATTGTATCATATTATCAGAAATGTTTTTTCTGGAAAATTCTCCAGTTTTTAGATAATCATACCCCAATTTTAATGGTTCTACTAACCCCCGATAATTCTGTAGCATTGCAAGTTTCCACCCTGTAGATAGGAAAGCAGCATTAGCAGCATCTCGTACATTTTTATCCCAGAAAAGAGTATCTTGGTTCATTTCACCATAACTTCTATCTATTTCTTTCCCTATCTCACGGAACTTTTCCCCTCTCCTTCCTGCATCAGTTTTTAGGGTTGGGTCTTCCTTTAATGCTAATTCTGTTTTGTAATCATAAGCATCGCATTTTAATGAAGGTATCCAATGCTCCATAATTGGGAACATCGCTTTTGATGGTAATTGTGCTGCAACACCAAGCAACCGAAGATTATTAAGTCCAATTCCCGCAATCGCTTTATCAAAGTTTTCTCTAGCATGGACAGTTTCCATATAGGACATGGTTGGCTTGAATCCACCCTCTACCATTTTCTGCACATCATAATGCTGTTGTGGTGTCCTTTCAGCCTCTGGCGTATTCCATGCAATAATTTTAGCATTGTCACGCCCTATACCAAAAGTTGCTTCCTTATTGCGAGCGAATGGATTTGCTCCTTCTTTTCCAAATCCCAACTTTAGAGAATTCCTGCTAAAGTCAAGGTCAGACCATTTCCCACCTCGTGCTAGATGCCCAAGATTAGCTCCTGCATCAACAGCAAAATGTATCCCAAGCATATGCGAAGGATGAAATAAAGAAAAAGCCAATTTGGTTGAAACCCAGATTGCTTTTCCTTGCATATATGTTCTAAACCAATCACCCAATAGTCCTTCCCTCGCCCATAGCCCCTTCATATCCATTGCATTTTTCCACAAAGGTGCGATTTGCTGGTCAAGCACCCACGCTGCATTATCAGGACCTATAACACGGAAGCCATTTTTCAGTTCTGCCATACGCTCGCGGGAAAGATTATTTGAGGCGGCTTCTGCTTTAAGAGCATCAAGGCGTTCATACAAAGCGTCTAGTCGCTCTTTATATAGCTCAATCAGTTTGCTTGAGGCAGGAGGCAATCCTTCAGTTTCCATTTGTGCTTTAGGATTTTTCTTTTCAAATGCCTCATCATATTTTTTCTGTGTTTCTGCAATTTTACTCGTGAGTTCACCAATCTTTTTATCCACAGTAAATGCAGTTGCTCTCTTGGCTATTCCGCTGCTTTCCATATCATGCAGTAAATCCATTGTACGAGCCATATTATCGCCAGCAAGTAAGCGAGAAACTAGCATCCGTTCAGGATTATCTGATTTTAACTTATAACCTGCTCGCACACCATCTTGAATAAGTTGGAATGCACTGCGTTTGGTAAAGGCATCAGCACCATATTTCTTGATGTACGCATCACTGGAGAAGTATTTCTTTACGGCATCTGCGTCTTCCCAAGCATGAGGCAAATAATTCTGTTTATATCCCATTTCCTTCGCACCATGCTCTTTTTCCATGCTGTAGGTAGCATCTAGCAATGCCTGGAAGCGAGCATGGTCAGGATTTTCTGCCTCGCTCCATCGCCCAGTTTCGTGGTCATAGAGCCACTGCATACGAGTATCTTTAGTCATCTTATCCCATTTACGGATTTCAGCTGCTGATTGTCTAAAATGAGAGTTTTCTGCTTCTTGTAATGCAGTTTTGTACTTGGCGAGATAAGCATCTGCTCTCTTGGCTAAATCTCCCATCAATTCAGGCTGGAAAGTACGAACATAACCATCGCCTAACTTCTCAAAGAATGTACCGCCCAATTTTCCTGCAAATTTTTCCGCTGCTTTAATAGTTTCGCCCGCCATTTTGCGGAATAGATCAGGAGAAGCTGAACCTGCTTCATTTTTATAAAATTCTTCCAACGCCTTTATTAAACGCTTGGTTGTTTGCTTTGAAGTTTCACCAGTATGCGGTTCAGTATCAATTCCTGCACTATGGGCTTGATGCTCAACAAATGATGGGTCTTGCCATTTTCTAGCATCTAATGCCTCATGTGATTTTGCTCTTTTGTCAGCGTCTGCATCCCTCCAAATATCCCGCCCGCCATTGTTTTCGGTAAGTGCGTCTTGCAATTCACGAACTTGCCGAGGAGGCATATCCGCAACATCTTTAGGAAGGTAGCCGTATTCCTTGGAAATATCATGGGCGTAATTAAGTGCATTTTGCCCTTTTAGAGTTTCCTTATTCCGTCCTTGCCCGCGCTTGATTGAGACAAGCTCATTTGCTTCATTGAATTTTGCACCATTATTAGTTAGGAATGCCCGAAGATTAGTCGGTCTATTATCGCTTGGTGGGAATACACCTTTTTTCTCTGGCTTGAATAAATCACCCTGCGGTATTCTCGCCCCCATGTCAAAAATGCCCTCACTAGCGGGTTTTTGCTCAACATTTGCTCGCATAGGTTCTGCCATTTTGCGTTCAGCGAGTTCTTTTGCAGATATTGCTTCTGTTCCAGCGATAGAAGTTTGCTCGCCTTTTGCCATAGTATTTGGCTTGTCTAAATGGGTTTCTAAAGCATTCTTAGCGGTGGGAGGGGTTTTTTCAACGGTAGGCTCCGCAGAATCAATGGTATCAAAATCTTCTAGCGTTTTTTTAATGCGATTCGCCCTATCCCTGAGCGCATCTCTTTCGGCTATTTCTTCAGGAGATAAATCTTCATAGGTTCCATCCTCATACGGTCTAACTTTACTTTCTAAGTCATCCAATTTTGCTTTTTCTGCGGAACGAACAGATTCCCGTTCTTCAGCAGATTTAGCCTTATATCTCTGTTGATATGGGGTTAAATCGCCCTTGGGTTCACCTGTAGATATTTTTTCTATAGTTTCAGCCTCTATTATAGCCCGCTCTTCTTCTTCAAATTTTCTTTCCTCAATATAAGGCTGTGCTTCCTCTGCACTATCAAAATGTCCTTGAACTAAATCGCCATCTTTGTCTAGTACATGGTAGTATTTCTCGCTTGGAGATAACTCAACTTTCAACTCCAGTGGCGGGACTTCTTTTTGTTCAATCCTGCCTTCATAAGCCTTCGGAATTTCTCCATCAATAACATCACGAGCGATTTCTGGGTTATGCTGTGCATCGTGCAGCACCTCATCAGGTTTAATGCCTGTTTCCGCATATATCGTGTGGAGAGTATCTTCTTTTACGGCATTATTAGTTACAGTTTCTACTGCCTTAAAATCAGCGGGAACAGGGGCAAGATGGTTAGTCCCTTGTGCTATGCCGTTATCAATATCGGTGGAGGATACATCCTTCACATCCTTTCCTGTGTTTTCTGCAATATGCTGGGCGAGGGCTTCTTTATTTGGCAGATTATCCCATACGCCCTTCGCTTTATGTGCAGTACCCCCACCCGCAATCATACCAAACAATCCTGCTACCTCTTGGGCTTTCTCACTGCCTCCTTGCTGTTTAACGAATTCAGCGGCATTGACACTCCCTGCTGAAGAAGCCGCTAATGTCAGCCCCTTAGATACCAATGATAATTCGCCCCCTAAAAGATATGGGGCTAATCCAAAACCCGTTTGCACTCCTTTAGCCATAAGATGTTGAGGTTGATAATTTGGGGCAATTCCTGTATATTCCGTACCTTTAGATTGCAGAATATCCTGCAATTTCTGTTCGTCTGGGGTTTGCTTACCTAATCCCATTTCATTAAACAAGGCTTGGCTAGGATATACTAAAATTTCTGCTGCTTCAGGGCTTAATTCTCCCCCTAATTTAGTGTATTCCGTACCTGCTAATGCCCCCGCTCCACCAAGAATAGGGTCTGCAAATCCAGATGCTAAACTAGCAGCATTTGTCAGCCCTGCCTTATAAAGGCCTCTACCTGCAATTGATGCTTCATAACTCCCCCCACGAAGAGCCATGCTTGATATTGTCTTCCCAACATCTGGGGTATTTTCACTAATATAATTTTTGATATTTTCTGCCGTATCTATAGGATGTAAAATATCCTTTCCAACCTCTAATTCTGGCAAAACTGCATGAAGAGCATTCTGCATAAAATCACCAAAGTTACTCACCGAGCCATCCTTGATTGATTTTACATATTGCTTGCGGAGGTCGGGTGTTGGCGGTGTATTATCGTTAGGGTCAAGAAGTTTCCCAGCAGGAATCCCAATAGCCGTATCAAGTCTCTGCGGCATAGTCATAGGTGGAGGAGCTTCGCCATTCTCTGGCACTCCCTTATTATCTATCGCAGCTAAATTTTTCTGTGCAATAGCTTTTACCCCGTCCATATTTGGAAGTTTAGGAGTGTTACTATCTACTGCTACACCACCCCAATCATCTGTTTTTGGTTGAGAAGAAACTGCTACACCACCCCAATCATCTGTATTAGCCATAATTAAGGTTTCCTATATTGTTGTCCATCACGAATATAAATACTTCCACTTGGTAAGGCATCAAATTGCCCCTTCTGCGTTAATGTAGGTATGTTATCAGGTTTAGCCGCCGCTTGATTTTGAATTTGCTGCATACGAGATGGATTGTTCACTGGAGGTAACGCTTTATTCTCCATAGTAAAAAAATCTTCTGGTGTCATTGGTTTATCGCTAGTACTTGCAGCTTTCCATGATGCCATAGCTTGATTGTACCACTGCACCGCCCGTTCTTGTCCCTTGCCATCAAGATTGCCATTGGCATTCGTAATTTCTTTCATTTGCTTTGCAAGAAAAGTTTTACCATTTGGTAAATCAATAGCTGCTTTCGCATCGTTAAAATCTTTTTGAGATATACTATAGCCAGGGTTTTCTGTGCCCAATCCTTTTGATAGATATTCAATTTGTTCTTGGCGACCATATTTATCAGCACCATCCAGTGTATTCATAATTGCATCATATCCATTCGGTGTATTCTGGGCAGCGTTGCTGTGAGAAGCTTTTGCTATGCGGGTGTCAATTGTATTATAGAAAGCAGGTTGCATTTGGTGTACTCTGTCTAATACATCTTTTATTTCAGGAAAAGTCATCAGTTGTTCATGCGTAGTAATTGGCTGTCCTTTTGTCAGCTTTCCACTTATGGCTTCTTCAATAATGCTTTGGTCGGCTTTTAGTGCGGTGTCTTCTTGCTTTATTTGTGCCTGAATATCATTTCTTGCTCTGCGTTCAACTATTTTTGCACCATTCTCATCATCAAATTGACTGGTATAGGCATTTACTGCGTGTTGCACATAAGCATCTTCATTCTCTTTTAGAACATCAACTTTGTTAATTGGATTGCCGTTTTGCTGCTGCAAACTATCAAGGCGCCTATTCCAGTCAGCGAAACTTTTAACATATTCTGGCTTTCCAGTATCATTAAGCCTCTGATATTCAACACGACGCATATCAATTAACTGCTGTGGTGACGCTCCATTTTTAGCGGCAGTTACCAATGATTGCCCAAAGTCACCAGCCCCATGATTAACAAGCCCATCTGCAACTATTGCTTGTGTTGCCGCAGGGAGTTTATCAATCCCATTTTTTTCAATAATTTGCTTTTGATAAAAATTATCAGCATATTTCGTAGCTGCTGCCTGTCCTTGAGTATCAAGTATTTGTTTGGCTTCAGAAAATTCTTTAGGAAAAGCAAGAGAATTTATGCCATTTACGACCTCACCTTTATTATCCTTTGAATACCCAACGCCCTCATTCTTACGAATAACATCAAGAGGGCTAGCCGCATTTGATGGTGACAAACTATTTGGCACATTTTTCATCGCAGCAACGGCATAATCAGATTGAATTTGTGTGTTCATACTTGAAACGCTGCTTGCCATCGCTTCGGATTTAATCTTCGGGGCAAGATATTTCATTGCCTCCGCTTTTGCCATATCTGGCATATCGTCTTCTTTTTGTTTATACCAATCGGCTGCTGCCCCTGCTCCTTTTGCTTCGCTAATTGTTTTTAACCCCTGTAGATACAACTCCGCAGCTTTGCCATCCTTATACTGAGTATATTGGGCTTTTGATGCTTGCCCTTCTGGAGTATCAGAGAAAGTTACCTCACCAGTATTGGTATCAATCCCACTCGCATTTTTTGTCCAGCTCCTAACATCTGCAATAGCATTAGCGGAATACGTTACAGTTGCCTTTTGATTTGCAAACTTGCTATCATCCAAAACATTGTTAATATCCCCCATACTAGCTATTGCTAGATTTGCAATAGCTTCATGCGAGTCCAAATTTGCTTTTTTAGCCTGCCCCGCAGCATATCCTCCATATTCAGCAGATTGATTTGCCGTAAAGTGCATAGTATTCGCATCAAACATTCTTACTGCACCACCAGTTAATGACGCACGATGAGTTTCTCTCAAATCATTCAATTCTTTTTCATACTGAGGTTGAGCAGCAACAGCAGCAGAACCTTCCAATTGCATATATTTAGATTTTAATTCTGACGCACCCTTGATATACGAAACCTCTGTTTGATTAGCAGCCGTTTCATTAAGCATACCAGTGACCTTCTGCGCTACATCTGTAACCTGCGCTCCACCTTGCACCATAGCCTCGCCAATTTGTCCACCGAACGCATCAGGGTGAGCAACCGCCTGATTAGGAGTAAATGTTGCAGTAATTTCACCAGCGGGATTATAAGGTACTTCAGCCATTGTTAGCTCCCAGTTATTATAGCTTTTGCTTGTGCAGGAGCTGAGCCATATCCACCATAACTATCGCTAGCAATACCTTTACTATTAGCCCAGTTTCCATATTGCATACCAATAGAGCCAAGTCCAGATGCCGCAGTAGCAGCTGCACCAATATCCCCAGCCGTGCTTGCATTTGCAGCCGTGGCGGTATCAAGTGCCGCACTAGTCTGATAGCCATAAGCCTGTTGTGCTGCTTGAGAGCGGATTGTCAGTGCGTTAAGTTCACCAATTTGTGATGCTGATTTCTGCACATCCGATGCCGAACCGCTAGATATATCAATGCCCTTTGAAGCCTGCGCAGCCTCAATAGCTCCCATTTGAGCGCGGGTTTTCATTTGATCGTTAGCTACATTCTGCTCGCCAGTTGCCCCCGCCATCTTAGCGTTATTCGTAGCTATGGCAGCATTAGCTGTTGCTGCTTTGGAAGCCGCATCAGCCGCTTGCTCTTTCCCAACTACTGCCATTCCAGTGCCAGCAATAGAGGCGGCGGTTGCGGCACTCCCTAGAGCCGTCAATGCAGAAAATCCACCAGCAGTCCCTACAATACCAGCCGTTGCTGCTGCTGTTTCTGTAGCTGCCGTTCCTAACATTACCGCTGATACTCCACCTGACATATCAATCTCCTATTTTTCTGCGAGTAATTAGCATATCCGCCTCATTGGTAAATTCATTTTCTGCATTTTCTATTGTTTTTGCCTCAGTTGGAAAAATCATAGTCAGCATAGTATCCGTTCTTGCGAAAAATGCTTGCTTTCTATTCGCTCCACCCTTCAAGATATTATATCCTATATAATCTACGCTTTCACCACCGATATAAACTGTAACATCTCCTTGCATTATAAGCAATGTAGCAATTTTTATCAATGCACCCGTTAAGATGGTATTAGCTGGTATCATAATCGTTCTAGCATACATTCCAGCATGGAAAATATGGTTAGTATCTATATGAGCTTGTGGCATAGTTAAAACTATTGCCTCCATTTCATATACCTTTCTAATCGCCTCATCAGTCATTGGCACAATTTCATTCATCGCTTATACTCCGAAAGAATACACGATTAGTTTCGGTATAGCCAACATTAGGTAATACTTCTGCAAGGCTTCCACCTAAAGGCGCGCTTACCAATAACCCACAAGCCTTCTGGTCTTTAGTATAATCCTCCGCAGCTTTTAACAACTTCAATCCTGCACCAGTTTTACGACATTCTTTCATCACAAAGAAACTTTCCACTACCGCAATTCTCACACTATAATGTGGAAGTATCGGGGCAAGAACAATAATAAACCCAACTAGCCAACCATCAAGAAATGCACCAATTACCTCAATAGCTCCATTGGCTTCAAGTTTTCTATACATATCAACTTTAGCAAAAGGGTGCGGTAATCCAGCAATAGAACTTTCACTAGCATATTCATCTAGCAGTTCATAAATATGCGGAGCTTCTTCCAACTCTGCAATGGTTGCTTTTCTTATTACTACGCCCATTAAACCTTTCCCTCTCTTACCAATTTACGCAATTCTGACTTGCAAATAGCCTTGAAGCCGTCAATTGCAGGACGGTTGGCGAAATAATATAGGAAATGTTCCCTAACATCAATCTGTATATTCTTATTTTTCATATAATTCCACCAATCTCTGTCAAATTCATAAGGCAAACAATGCTCCCACAATTTCTTGCATCCCGCCTCTGTCGCCAAGTCATCAAATTCTAGCACTAAAACACTTGGATCTAAAGCTATTTTTCTCAAACACCTATCTCCGTATTCCATAGTCCTACGCAGCAGTGGTATATCATAAGTAGCAACACCAGTTAAATCTATCTCCAGAAGGCTTTTAATAACATCATCAACTGGTCGTAAAATCACCACTTCCTTAATATCAGGGTTCACATACTTTATCAGCATCCTGCCTTGTGCCGTTGCCGTTTCCGCGCTCCCTGTTTTTTCCTTCGTTAGTAATTGTTTCACATCATCAAAACTTCGCATTGTTACCGCTTGCTCATGCCCACACTTCCATTCACCATAAGTTAAAAATGAAGCCATCCAAGCTGTACGGCTTCTAGGCAACGAATGAATTATAAAAGTCATTTCACATCCTCCCTTTCAATTGTGTATCATCCTGCATTATCTCCCACCTGATACTCTACGACCAAAGCAATTATGCCTAGCGGAAGCGGGTCTGTCGTTTGGATTGCAACCTGCCCTCCATTCTCCCAACTATCTTGAACTGTAACAGGTTCAATGTCACCTGAAAAGAGCGGAATTGGCGTTCCCATATAATTATTTGCAGTTCGGTATTTTATTCCAGTCAATCCAGTCCACGGGATATTTGCATTGTTCTCCTGAATTGACGCATCGGGCTGATTAGCGCCTATCATCCCGCCACGACTGCCATTCATACGAGCAATCACCCTAAAAATAGATTTGCGCTTGCCCTGCGCTGTTACTGGCAATCCTTGCGGATCAAGATAATTAGTTTGTAATTGTACAGTAAATGGCAATCCTACTGTTACTAGGCTTGCAGTATTAGACAAAGTTATCATTCCGTTTGTAACAATCTGTGGTGTCACAGTTCCACCATCAGCCAGTATAGAAACAGTTAGACCCTCAAGGTGGTTCAAACCAGATATTGAATTAACCGCAGAGTATGATGCCCATGCTCCTGCCGCAGCAGGCAATGGCATATTATTAGGGTCATTAGGCACAACAGCCGTAATTGGTGATGTTATCGTTGCTACAACTTGAGTGGGTGATAAATAACCAGTGACAACAGCTATCCCTCCCCCCATACGAATTGTATCAGTAATATCTGTTACTGCCCATACGCCAGCAGATGCAGTAAATATCACGCCAGTTCCTACGCCTGATTGGGAAGCCGTTAGTGTCGCAGGTAGATAGCTACCAGGAGTTGTACTTACTCCTGCATCAACACAGAAACATTGCTCAGAATTTTCCCAAAGGCGATTGTCCATGCGTTCTGAATAATAAAGCCACCGTCCTTTTACATAGCGTTTTACAATCACATATACCGCATCAACTGGAGATTCGGTAACAGTAGTAATCCCCACAACCTGCCCATTGGTATCGTGTCTAGCCCATGCCCAAACCTCTTGGTCTTTCAAATAAGTAAAGGAAAGCAAAATGCCATCATCTCGCACACACCAAATAACCTTGTAAGGCTCTTCCGCATAAGCCCATTGCTCAATAGTGTGGTTATAAAATAAATGATTTGAGCGGAGCGTTTGGTCTTTCCCGATATAAATTTGCGTAAAATAGTTATATTCTAATTCACGGACAGTTGAACCTTTGGATTGTACATAAAGGATATTATAATTTATCGGCAATGGCTGAACTATAGATGAACAACCGCTACTTCCCTGTGGAGTTGCCGTTTGAGTAGAGGGGGTTAATGCAGCACCGCTTCCGCCACCATTAACCTGCCAAGCACCTTTGCCAGTGAAAACTACCAGCCCATTAGGCATAGGAGTCATAAACTGCACACCATTAACCTGTTGCGCCCATGGAGTTCCTGTTATTGCATCTGCATCTGTTACTGGAATTGAGCTATCAAAATTATCAAAAGCCCCAGCTTGTGACATCCAATAAGTATCAGGTGCTTGTAAGCTACCTGCATAAATCCTGCGCTGCTGATAATAAGCAGCTGCGCCTGGATAAGTTCCCGTTTGTGGTCCTATAGTAAGTGATGCCGTTGCACTGCTACCCCCAGTGATATTTATTGTATCAGTAGCTGCATAACCAGAACCGCTATTTTGAATGACAAAACCAACTACTGCCCCGCCAACCACAACTGGCTGTCCAACAAAACCGCTACCAGTTGAAGTGGTGATGTTATATCCAACAGTCGCTTGAGAATATCCACTCCCCGAGACGGTGATACCCACATAGTTAATCGCACCTCGTGCAAATGGATTTTTCTGCACGGGCGGAACTTTTGTAAAATCTTGCGTAATGTTGCTATCCGTAAAACTACCACCAAAGGAAGTTCCAGCATACCCATATAAAACGCCAACTGCGATATTGCTAGTTAAAGATGGAGTGCATTTATATATGTTGTAACTACTAGCTCCAGCTACCGCATTCCATGTGACTGTGTTTGAACCTTTATAAATAGAGATATTGTTATTTTGTACAGAAACAGGCGTACTGGCAATGCTTTCTTGCCCCGTATTACCATCAACCGCAGTTACAACATATCCATAATATGTATCAACAGTAGTTGAGCTTTGAGCCGTAGCAGCCACGCCAGTTGGAGGTAAAATAATAGAAGCAAAAGTAATCGCAGTTAAAGTCCAATTCGTAGCACCTAATCGCTTCAAATTATATTGCTGATATTCAGTATTAGTTGAGGTATTTACGCAAGTTAAAGTCATTACATCAGCAGATTGAGTGAATTTCAAATATGGCAAATCAACTGCTGCATAAGGAGTAGATAGTGTGTAAATTCTCGCAGCAATACCTCCACTGATATAAGCTGAATAACTCGTGGAATCCACCA
>JGI24891J29808_1000600_pt1 | contig 15557 bp, 33 predicted proteins | sample FreactcultuFSWF8_FD_29808 | JGI IMG/M metagenome (IMG submission 29808) | reverse complement strand
TTATATTAAATTAATTATTTCCAAGTTAGGTTACTTAGTACCGTCTCTTATTCGATTCATGTTCGCACTTTTATTTTCCAGCATATATAGCAATGCTTAATAGTTCAATTAAACAAATAGCCGCTAGGGTTATATAAATTAATTTTTTCATCGTATGGCAAACTTTAAATCGTTAGGAATAAAAGCCTACCTATTACAGTAGGCTTTTATTAACAGGGGATACTACTATTTCTTTTCAGCATCTTTCTCAAAAATGTCAAAGATACCACCAAACACATCACCAAAGATATGTTCAAATGCTTCTTCCGCCATTTCGTTACTTTCCTTTTCAAGTGCATCCAAGTCAGCTTTAGCGGCGGCTTCTTCATGCTTCAACGTAGTTAACCGAGCGGCAATTTGTTCACCGTCAATGACACCAACATGACCAAATTTAATGTACTTACTAAGTTCTTCTACTTGAACCATCCTAGAGGCTTTTTCAGCTTCTAACTTGATTTTCTTTACTGTAAACGCTGCTAATTCAGCAGGACTTTTTTTACTAATTTTAGACATAACGCTAATTTTTATTGTTTTTAATTAATGAGAGAACAAAGATAAGACTTTTTTTGAAACTACCAAATCTTTTTTTTAGATTATTCTTAGATTAGATGAACTAATACAGGGATATTAAAAAAGATAACTTGATTTAGGTACACGACTAGAAACTTTCATTTCTTTGCACCATTCGTTAAATGATACCTGATTAGTTGGATAACATACAGTACCACCAACTTCATAATTATGTTCGCATTCAGCATCCGCTACACGACCTACAATAGATTCTTTAATAATTTGCCAAGTCATTGACAAGGCTAATAAAAACAAACTCTTAATTTTTTTCATCGTTCTATAATTTAGTGATGCAAAGATAAGGTTATTTTTGATACCAACCAACTTTATTTTATAGGTTAATTAAACTGTTTAGTCAGTGCTTTACTAATCAGTATTGACATAATATTATTTTTAACACCCATTTTAGGTATTAAATGGGAAAAACGCCCCTCACCACCAAAAGTCTTTAGTATCCAATGAGAAATTTTTTCTAGTTGTTTACAATCTAACCCACAGTTAATTTGAACTATATAGTTTTCAGTTTCTTCAATCACATTGAAGTCACGAATACCAGTCTTAGCAAAACTACCTTGTATTTTATTAGTTACCATAACGTTTAATTTATGATACAAAGATAAGGGTATTTTTGATACCGACCAAATTTATCTCCAGTTTATTTTATATTCTCTTAAACCAGTATCAATCATGGCTTTATCGCCTAAGTAGGTTATCCACATTCTAATAACATAAATTGCAGCATCTTCAAAATCGTTACTTTCAGTAGCAAGGGAAACCGTATGCCTACCAACAGTAAAATCAAACTTGAAACGAGGTAATACATTCTTACGTCTTAACCTAGTAACCTTAACCTTACGAAACGTTAACCACTCATCAATCGTACCAGTAAAGTCTTTTGTCTTACTGCCATGATTCCACCAATAGGTATTAATGATTGTCTTAGATGATAATACAAACTTTTCCATAACCGTTTAATTTAGTGATGCAAATATAAGACTATTTTAGTTACCAACCAAATTTATTTTAAGTCGGTGTAAACACATTCGTATAGATTACCTAAACTAGAATTATATCCAGTTAAGACAAATGTAATGTTACAATCAATATCATTATGGGATAAGACTATAAAAGCCCGACCAATAGTAGAGCCACCCAGTTCTTGTAGTTCATAGTTCCATTCATGTGCAAACATTTCTATTTGTTTGAATGAATATTCTTTACCCTTAGTAAACTTCTCAGGAACAATTGTAATTAGCATAACGTTTTATTTAGAATACAAAAATAAGGCTATGTTTTCACATAGCCAAATTTATTTTAATTATTCCAGTATGGTCATAGAACATTTGACTTTTCATAGATATTTATTATTATATACATTATGATAACTGATAACGGAAAATACTACATATATCGTTATACCCGAAACGATACTAACCAACCATTCTATATTGGTATTGGTTCTAAACGAAAAAGAAATTATGGTACATACCAAACTGAATATGAAAGGGCTTTCAGTAAGGTTAATCGTAATGAACATTTTTTAAATATTATCAAATCAGTAGATTACACTATTGAAATAATACTTGAAACAAACTCACTTGATTTCCTCAAGCAAAAAGAAATTGAGTTAATTAAACTATACGGTAGGATAGACTTAAAAACGGGGTCACTAGTAAACTTAACAAACGGTGGCGATGGACATTATAATATGTCCGCTAAAAATCGTGCAAATTTAAGTAAACTATGTACAGAACGTTTTAAAGGTAAACCATTACCCGAAACCCAAAGGATTAAAAAAGCACAATCACAAATCGGTAGGGTTCACGAGAGTAAATCAATTGAAAAGCGTACCGCAACTAGAAAATATAACGCTGAAAAAAGAGGGTACTATGTACCTTTAGATAAAGTATTAAAAGAAAGTATATCTATTCTCCAGTATGATAAAGATATGAATTTAATTAAAGTGTGGACTAGTATCCGTGAAGCAGCTAGAGAATTAAAATTAAACCATACCAATATCATTAATGTTTGTAAAAATAAACCCAAGTGCAAAACGGCAGGTGGGTTTATTTGGCGATATAAAGTTGTTTAATCTATTAGACTATTTCTTCTAATACCTCACTATCTATATGGTCACTCATACCATTGGTTAATGGATTACTTGTATAGAAACCCCAGCAGCTATCAACTTCATTACCCTCACTATCAACTTCTTTAAAGCCGTAAATGTCACCGTTTAGATATTGGTCGTATGTTTCAACTTCGCCCTTTATACATTCTAAGGCTTTAACTCTAATCTTTTCAGTAATATTTTTAACGCTGTAACATTCCCTTGCTGCTTCTTTAGTTACATATATGAAACCAATTTGCCCACTATCCCAAGGACATGAAAAGGGTGTAATTGATACTGTAATGTTTGAATGGTCTAACATATACATAGGCTGTATAACGGCAACATTTTCTTTTTTAAGTATAGCCGCTTTTAGTTCATCCCAACTATTATAGTCACCTTGCTTAAAATCGTGTTTATCCCCAAGGTCATATCTTCTATGAAAACAAACCATTTTACCTAAGTTATCCCATTCTCTAGGGCTTTCAGGACTTTCATCATTAATAATTTGTAAAGTGTTACCATTACTTAATTGATACTTTTGCATAACGTTTTTTATTTAGGGTACAAAGATAGGGGTATTTTTCAATACCCCAAAATTTATTTTATAATTCTTGAAGTGTATCTAAATATGTTATTGTTTCATTTAAAGTAATATAACGTCTATCATTCATTTCGCTATCATACCAAACCTTAAACCAACCTAGTTCACCTTGTATGTCACAATGTAAACAAATAACATCGCCTTTATCTTCATAAAATAGATTATCATCACTTATGATATTAGCGTGTTCAATAATTTTAATTTTATTTGCCATGAGTATTAATTTAGAATGCAAATATAAGACTATTTTTGATACCACCAAATATAATCTTATATTTCTTCAATTTTTTTTATGCCATATATTCTGCCTACAATATTATCATATATAAGGGAATGCTTAAAGATATAACTTAAATCATTTCCAGTTAGATAATCTATTGAATAATTACTACTACCGTTCAATACCACTATTAGATTATCTAATCTAGCAAACCCATATATCTTTTCCGAGCCGTCTAATAAACCAGTCAGGAATGTATCATTATCTAAACTAATACCTTCGCCTTCATTCAAATAGTACAATGCTTTAATCAATCTTTTTTTCATGTTTTATAATTTTAGACTGCAAAGATATAAGATGTAAAAAATAATCGTGTAGGATATAAGTAACAATCAAAAATAAACCTATATTTGCCGCCTTTAAATAAAAATAGCCCACGGTAGAAACCGTAGGCTTTAAACATCTAAATTAAACTGTTATGTAAAGGGATTATATAAATATTATTGGTATATTTGAAATGTCAGGAATGGAATAGGAATCGACAATCCCTTTCTCCAGTAACTCCTCACATACACTTTCAGCTATGTCAACATTCAAGTCTATAAATCGTGCATCCGCATATATTTCATAGGGTGCATCTTGTAGCTGTAGCTTATCGAAATAACATCTTACTATTGGTGATAAATCAACGAACTTTCTACTACGTTCAGTTGGTGGGTATATTGCATTATCTGTTATGTTATGTATTCGTCCACACTTAGGACAAATCTTTACCGAACTGGTAACATAACGAATAAAGTTCTCATGTTTATTACCACAAATACAATTATCATTCATAACTAAAAGTTTATTTATGCAAATATAAGGTTATTTTCAATACCATGTACACTTTTGTGTACAATTACTTAATAGGTAACTTACTAGCAATGTCGTCATCGGGTATAGTTGCTTCATATCTAAGTGAAATATACTTAGGTTGATTATCGTATGGGTGATTACGGTGGCGATAGTCATTAATTATAATACCATTTTTTTCAGCCGTGCCAAGATATTGCCATTTTTCACCATCATTTTCAGCAACCATTGGTTCAGATAAACCATCATTAATAGGATGTTCTGCCAATTGTTCCCATATTTTTGTCCACGTTATACTATCAGGTTTAATAATAAGTAAATTCATAATGCAAAGATACGAAATTTTTATTAAACTTTGGTGAAAATTATTTGTCCAGTAATATTGCTATCCTTCTCACAATCGTCACAATGTATCTCGATATAGACTCCATTATCAACCTCTTCTTTGGTGGGGTGATGCAACGGCTCATTATCAACAGCCCGTATATTTGACGACCCACAATTTTGGCATAGTATCCACATAACTATAATCTTAGATAACCTATTAGGTTCTTGTTAGGAATGTATTTTAACAACTCATCAATCGCAGTTTCATCGTGTACTGCAATGTCAGCCTTAATGTCTTCAATGGCTGCATCTACTAAGGCTTGTTTAGGTAACAAGTCCAACAAGTCAGGACGGTACTTTCTAACATCGTCAACGGTTGAAAACCTAATCTCACTCATTGAAGTATTGCCGTTCATATCAGTACGAAAATCGCCGTCTTCATGCGTTTGAATAACAACCCCAATACGATTTTCATCTTTGGGATAAGTTACTAAAGTACCTAACTTAATGTTTGGGTTAGGATAGTTTTCGTACTTGAATAAAGCGAATTGCTTGTGCTTGCGAATAACGATTGGAGTACTCATAACGTTTAAAATTTAGATTGTTAATTGATAGTGCAAAGATAAGGGTATTTTAGTTACCCACCAAAACTAATTTATAATAAATTAATCTCAAATGTTTCATCACTATAACCATTATCGTTTAGATAATCCTTAATCTCATTAAGTGAATTATCTTCCAGTACCAAATCTAAAGTGAAAAATACTTTGGGTATATTATCAACAATTTCGTAAACCGTAACTGTCTTATTACCATCTAGTGTTTCACTATCGCTCGAAACACTTTTATCAATTGTGTAATAGATTTTTCTCATAACATTTAATTTATTTTATGCAAAGATAAGGGTATTTTGGTTAACAACCAACTAAATCCATAAAATCTTCAAAATCAATTGGTGTAACATTATCAACATAAGCTTCATCCCCTGCCTCTTTAAAGAGGTTCTTTTGTTTGGTAAACGATATAATCTCGCCATCTGTTAATGCTTCATCTGAATCAATAACCACGGGAATAGAGTAACCATCACACCCACCACCAAAATTACAATGTACGTCAAAATAAAGTCTTGAACTTTTTGAATTTTCCATATATTTATTATTAGAGAACAAAGATAAGAGTATTTTTTGAATAAACAAATTTAATTTATGAAAACTAGAAAACCATTAACCGAAGAACAAAAAGAACAAAAACGTATCAGGGAAAATAATTACTATCATGCCAATAAAGCTATTAGAGAAAGAAAACCATTAACTGAGGAACAAAAACTAAAAGCTGCCGAAGTTAAAAGAAAATATTATGAACGTAATCGTGACTTAGTTATTGAACGAGCGAAAAAACAAGCACTAGATAATTATGAACAAAAACTTGAATATCATAAACAATACTACCAGTTAAATAAAAATAAAGAATCGGAGTATAGAAAACAATATCGGGCAAATCCATTAAATAAATCTAGGTTAAATGCTAAACATAATCTAAGAATTAAAGAACGTTGTCAAAATGAACCATTGTTTAAATTAAAACGTAATATTCGTTCATCAATTAATAGTTCAATTAAAACCAAAGGTTTTAAGAAAAATACTAAAACCGAAAAAATATTAGGTTGTACATTTGAAGAATTTAAACTACATATAGAATCCCAATGGGAATCATGGATGACATGGGAAAATTACGGTAACCCTAAAGATGGAGTATTTGAATTAAATAAAACATGGGATATTGACCACCATATACCAGTATCTGCCGCTTTAACTGAAAGTGAGTTATATCAATTAAACCATTATACCAACTTAAAGCCACTATGTAGTTATACTAATAGATGGATTAAAGGCTCAAATCTTTAATATGTATCACTTAAACTAATTTCACCTTGTTTATGTTCAAGTATGTTTGGGTATAAATTACGACCCTTAACCAATAATCGAGATATTAAACGAAATAAACTATTGTTCCCTAAGAGTTCGGACAAAATCTAATTCATCGGCGGATAGGTATTTATCATTCAAGTTTTTAATATCATTCAATATTATTGACTTGATTGCCGCTTTCTCGTCAGCACTTTTTGCCTGTATATACTGCACTCGATAATTACCTAAATCTGTTTTTTTACCATCAATATAGGCTTGACTAGAGTAATAAACATCGGTTTCCGCATTTTGCTGTGCTTTACCTACTGTGGCTGTGTAACCTACACCAAACCATCCGAAAATAAACGTTAAGGCTATAAGAGCAATTATTCCTAATACTACTACTCTACCACCAATTTTTTGATTGTCTGTTAAATTCATCTTTATACTGTTTTATTATTTAAAAATTTGATTACTGGCAGGGTTATTGCATTACGCTATTAGGTAACTTGAAAGGTGATACTGCCACGTCTCCCTCAATATATACTGGCTGTGCTGCGGCTGTACTATCATTAGGGTCAAGTAACATTACCCACGTTCCCCGTGCATCGGCTGGCATAAACAAACCATTAGGCTCGGCTTGTGGCATCTGAAAATGAATAGATGAAGCTGTAGTTTGATATATATCTTTCTGGGGGCTACTAAACTGGGTCGCATAAGGAATACCATATCCTATACACTTACCTAAGTAGATAAACTTTCCACTCATAGCCGATTGAAGATAGGCATAATGGATTAACTTAGGATTGTCTCGAAGCTCATAGATGTCTTTCAATTGCTTCAACTCGGTGTGATTAGGGGTTGCAGGGATACCAATTTGTTCAACAGCATTCTGTAAATTTTGTTCCTGTTTAACCGCCGTGACCGTATCAGCACTCGGCGTATAATTACAACTTGTTCCCATTAGGGCAACTACTAAGCAAATCATGCTTAAACTACTAAAAATCCACTTTTTCATGTTTATTACTATTTATTGTTTACGAAATTTTACGATGCAAATATATGAGTATTTTACTTAACTACCGAATTTAATTTATTAACATTATATACTCATAGTCACTACATAGACTAATCAATACATTTAACTCAATATCTAAAGTATCGTCTATAAACGTACCTTTAATTTTAGCTGCTTCAAACAATTCACCACCAATCGTTTCAAAAATACTACCATAATATAATAGTTCAGATAAACTACCGTCACTATCACTAAACGTTTCACGACCATCCAGTTCCTTTAACAATTCCTTACTTATGTCACCCCTACAAATTTGTAAAACGTTCACTTTACTTGTACTAATATCTTTACCATACTTCACAACAGCAGCATGAAGTTTGATTGCTTTTTTTAAGGCTTGTTGATATGGTAATAGTACATATTGACCCTCGGAAGCTAAATAGCCATCCTTAACACTTTGTGGCTCAATTTCATGTATTGGAGCATTCTCACTAAATAAGATTCGATACAATTGCATAACACTTTAATTTAGATTGTTAATTGATAATGCAAATATAAGACTATTTTTATCACCAACCAAATTTATTTTTCGTTCATTTCAGTATTGTATCGTTCGATAATATCTAATACCTCATTTAATATATCATCAGGTAAATCAGAATAAGGTAGTAACGTATCCCCAGTTTCCATATCATCGTGATAGGTTGTAACCCCAACATTATCAATATAAAACGCTTCAACCAGTTGCGATACGTTATTATGACCGTTACCAATACTTGCTAAACATGGACTACCATCTAACTCTAATTCGCAAACATTAGTACTACCCCACAAATGAATAATCTCTTTTATCCTATCAATCTTATCTTGCTTTGTATTTGATGATAATTCATCAATAACCCAAGTAGGACTGTAACCACTAGTGTTACCTTTATCCAATAAGTCAGCTATATGCCTTAGTGTTTGTGCCATATCCTCTGCACTATCCACAACTTCATTTATTACAATTCTTAACATAACGTTTATTTTAATGATGCAAAGATAAGACTATTTTTATTACTAACCAAATTTATTCACCTATAATTTCAATTAACTCATAATCATCCATTTTAAAACTACCATCAATATAATTAGAATTTTTTGGTAACGGAATACCATCACTTGTTTTATTGAAAATCTCAACAGCTTCATCAATTGATTCAGCCTCTATAATAACTGAACTACATACTTCCCAAATAACAGGAATTTTGAAAGATATTTTTGCCATAACTAATAATTTATTTTTAGATTGCAAATATAAGGCTATTTTTATTACCCACCAAATTAATTATTTATCCAATCATTAAATCCAGTATTAAATGCAATCGGGTCATGTCGCCTTAACATACTACCATAAGCAGCACAATCTAAGGCATTCCTTACCTTTCTACTCTTAGTACATAGATACTCCATAAACGGCTCATAAAATGGATGTATTTCGTTGAGATAACTCTCGTAGTTTTTTCTTGTCTTTTTCATTACTAATTAATTTAATAATGCAAATATAAGGCTATTTTTATTACCACCAAATTTATTTTTTCTCAAAGGTAAAACCTTCATGGCAATATCCAGTAATCCTACTAATCTCATCCCCAAGATAATCGACAAGTTCCTCATCGTAATCGTCAGGTACACTAATCTCTAATGATTCAGGTAAACTAATATCTTCACCGTCTGTATCATAGATAATATCCGAAACAATATATGTCATAACTTTATGTTTAATTGATAATGCAAATATAGGACTATTTTCGATATAAACAAAATTATTTTGTATAATCATAAAATAATCTTGACTTCTATATATTTATTATTATAATTGTAACTATGAGAAAATGTAATATTTGTGGTTTAGATAAACCAATAGAAGACTTCACTAATTTTAAGTATAAGGGTGAAATAAAAAAACGTTCAACGTGTAAAAAATGTACTGCCAGTAGAGTTAAAATGTGGACTGATAATAATAAAGACAAACGAGAAAGCTATATAATAGCTTATACTAATCAACACAAAAACCATATCAATGATAAAAGTAAAAAATACTATGCTGAAAACAGAACCAAGATATTATCAAAAAATAGTACTCAGGAACAAAAAGTAAAAAATCGTATATATCAAAAGAATAAAATGATTGCCGACCCCTTATTTAAGTTAAAGAAAAATACTAGAAACTTAATTAATTATTCATTCACTAAAAATGGTTATTTTAAAGCATCTAAAACCGAACAAATATTAGGTTGTACTTATCAAGAATTTAAAGACTATCTTGAAAGTAAATTTGAACATTGGATGAATTGGGAGAATAAAGGATTATATAAAATAAATACTTATAACTATGGTTGGGATATTGACCATATCATACCTTTAGATACTGCGATAACAGTTGAAGATATAGTTAGATTAAATCATTATACTAATCTTCAACCATTATGCAGCAAGGTAAATAGGGATATTAAAAAAGCTAATATTATATAATTGTTACGAAACCACTTGTTTTAGCATAAGCGTTCAATATACTACCATTTTTACCAGTTACGTTTTTGTATCGTAACCCGACAATAACTCCTTGCCTATCCTTAAACCTAGTATCGCTTTCGTCACCATCAATAACCGTAAAACCTTTATAAGTTGTTGGTACTTTGTTAAATACCCAAGCCACATTATAACCCATTTTAAGTAATTCAATAGCTTCAAACTCATTTTCTTCACTCCTTGAAAATGTTAACGAATAGTTTGAGGGTAAAGCATTTTTAAAACGTGTTAAAATTTTAGTGTAATCGTAGAATTGGATAGTAGGAAACATCTCGAAAATATTCTTACCAGCGTAATAAATATTCTCCCAAACAATATCACTAGTACCATTCAATCTAATAGCAATATCCCAATCACTACCATACTTCTTAATAGCTGTCTTTATCTCAAAGATTAACTTCTCCATAAACCATTCCCTATCACTAAGGAATAATTCAGTCTTGTTACGGCGACCATTCGCCACATTCGCATACATACCACTCATGCCACTTGAAAAAAGACACGCTTTTGAACACCCCTTACTTGCTTTGGGACAAAGGTTCTTACCTAATGAATTGTTTTTATACGGTGACAAATACAGCACTAATGTTTTTACACCCATAATCTCACCTTTAACAGTCTTATGATTATCTGTTGTAAGTAGTTTAACATCTTTTCTAATCTCCATAACATTTAATTTAGACTGCAAATATAGGGTTATTTTTGATACTAACAAATTTAATTTATAAAACTTGACACTTTTAATATTTTTTAGTATATTTATTAATATGGAGCTGAAAGTATGTAATAAATGTAAAATTGAAAAATCAATAACCGATTATAGTATTGATAAAAGAAATACTGATGGGTTTAAATCAGTATGTAAAGTTTGTTTGAGCCAATATAAAAAAGAATATTCAAAGGCTAACAAAGAAAAAATACTTGAATATAATGCAAAGTATAAACAAGAGAATCAGGATAAAATAAAAAACTATGCTAAAAAATGGTACACAGATAATAAAGAAGAAATAGACCAGTACAATAAAGAATATAAAGCTAAAAATAAAGAACGTGATAGATTGATGAATAACAAAACAAAATTAGCATACAGGAAAAAACGTATAGCTAATGACCCATTATATAAATTGTCTTCAACTATTAGAATATTAATTTGTATGGCTATAAAAAAAGCTGGGTATAGAAAAAATAGTCGTACTATTGAAATACTAGGTTGTACAACCGAACAGTTTAAACAACATCTTGAATCACAATTTGAAGAGTGGATGAATTGGGATAATCACGGGTTATATAATGGGCAATTTAATTATGGTTGGGATATTGACCACATCGTTCCTAATAGTTCAGGTGAAACAATAGAAGATATAATTAGATTAAACCATTATACAAACCTTCGCCCCTTATGTTCAAAGATTAATCGTGATATTAAGAAAGCTAAAAACATATAGGTTTTTTATTCCATAAATTTAATTACTTCATTCGCAGCACCCAAAATAATTTCTTTAGCTAATGTCTTTTGACGTTCTAAATCCCTTACCTTTGTCCGCAATTCTACAACTTCTCTTTGAAGTCGGTAGTAATCCTCACGCTCCTCACTCTTTAAGTCTTCACGGACTAAATGAGTACCAGTAGTCTTATCTATTACATATATGGCAAAACTTGTAGCAAACTTCTTTGGTATCTCTTGTCTCGTCCAAGAACCATACGTTAACCCAGCAGCTTCAACCGCTTCCTTTCTATTAGGATTGCAATTGCGTACCCGTACTCTATACTTTGTACCCTTAAACAATCTCTTAATGGCTTCTATTTCAGCTAAACCATTAGGCGTATTATCTATAAACTCACCATTCAGATAACCTACCTTCTTAACACTTGTCTTTGTAACTACTTTTGTACTTTCCATTGCGATTACTTTTAATTAGGATGCAAATATAAGAGTATTTTTCATAACAAACAAATATTTTTTTATTCCAGCGCAAACCCCTATGTTTGCAGCCAAAGGCATACCCATGTACACTTTTGTGTACAATTAGTATTTCATTTGTGTCGTTTACTAAAATCTGTGATATTTATTATTATGGAAAGAAATAAAGAGACTAGAAGGAAATATCTTGAGGCCAATAAAGAAAAAATTGCATTACAGAAAAAATTAAACTATGAAGCTAATAAAGATAAACTAATACAGTATGGTAAAAATTATCGACAAGCTAATAAAGATAAATTAAGGGAATATTATAAAACCAAACGTGATAATGACAATGTATATAAATTAAAAGGTAATATTAGATGCCTAGTTAGAAATTCTATTATTAAGGAATTTAAAAAAGAAAATAAAACAACTGAAATATTAGGTTGTTCTTACAATGAATTTAAACAACATCTTGAATCCCAATTTGAAGATTGGATGAATTGGGATAATTACGGTAATCCTAAAGATGGTATATACGAATTAAATAAAACATGGGATATAGACCATATCATTCCAGTTACATCTGCCAGTACAATAGATGAGGTAATTAAATTAAACCATTATACTAACTTAAAACCTTTATGCAGTTATGTAAACCGTTTCGTTAAAAAAGGATATATCTAAAATATATGTACACAAAAGTGTATATATTAGAATGCCACACGAATGAATGGCTCTATAAAGAATATTAACTTAATCAGTAACCAGCAACACCAAAGGATTGTTAATATGTATGTTACCGTGCCAAGCACTACTGGCTCTTTACCAGTTTCTACTAAGTTATAACATATAATCCATAATATAACTAATACAATTGAAACAACCCAATAACCATTAATAACAACTATCATAACAAATACATTTATTTAATGATGCAAATAAACTTATAATTTTAATTATTTTCTTTAATAAAGTTGCTAAGTAATTCAGTTAATTTAATTTTGTAAGCATCATCAGCAGCATTAGCAGCAGCATAAATAGCAGCATTAGCAGCAGCATTAGCAGCAGCATAAGCAGCATTAGCAGCAGCATAAATAGCAGCATTAGCAGCAGCATTAGCAGCAGCATAAGCAGCATTAGCAGCAGCATTAGCAGCAGCATTAGCAGCAGCATAAGCAGCATTAGCAGCAGCATAAATAGCAGCATAAGCAGCATAAGCAGCAGCATAAGCAGCATAAGCAGCTCTTCTTGCTGCTAATAGTTTCTCTAAACTAATATGCCCTGTGATATATAACTTAGCTGCCTCAATAGCTTCTCTAGGAGCTTTATTATCAGGATATTTAGCTTCATACAAAGGTAGTACTGCTTCTGCAATTTGAATACCAATCTGTTGATTTTGTTCTTTTGTAAATACTTTTTTACAGAAGAACCAATACTTATCTTTTAAAGGAATTTCACATTCAATAATATCTTGATAAGTAATTTCACTACGTCCTTTCAAAACCATAGATTCTAACTTACCATTTTCTTCTTTGTAGCATCCACAATTATCTTGCATGAATGCCTTACTAAATACTGTTTGCATAACGAATACATTTTTAATGATACAAATATAGGACTATTTTACATAAGAAAAAAATAAAAACTGAATATCACATAACAAGTTTTTGTATAAACGCTGTTTTTAATATTGTTTTTAGTTGTACTGTCAACTTATCATTTACCCAGTCAAATTGTCATTTCCCACTTTTTGTACCCATTCTCAACACTTTTTCCCACAATTTACCACTTTTTACCACAAATCCTTAAAAATGCCTCAAAAAACGAAACGTGCTTCATAAGGTACAAAAAGAATACTGATATGTATTAGTTTGGCATGATTTCTGTGGGGATATTAGTATTAAGAATAATGTAATTATTCGCCTTTAGTTCCAGTAATTTCTTCCTTATGGTTTCTTTACCGAGCGGCATCGAGAGCATAGTTGCAATATCGAAATTTTTCCAATTAGTGATAGAGTAGGATTCATCTAGTTTCTCCTTAGTGGTAAAAACGATAGATTTAAGCATAGCTTTATTCCTTTTAGTGATGAATGCTTTAGTGGCTTTTTCTTTATATGCTTCGTCCACAATATCATCAATAGTACTTTCGAGGGTAACGTTAAAAGTGAAGCTGCGCCCTTCGCCGATTTCGATAGTTTTATCGGGGAGTGTTTTACAGAATGCTTCTGCTTCATTAATAAGTTGTTTACCCTTTTCATCGTAGGCGTGATAGCCAGTACAGCCACCTTGACCGTCATTCTTAGCGTAGCCAGCGGTATAACCATTTATAACCACGTCAGCAGTAAAGCAAGTCGTCTCCTCGCTCATACTTTCGATAATTTTCAATTTCTTCAACTTTATATTCATAACGTTTTATTTACAATGCAAAGATAAGAGTATTTTAGTTACCAAACAAATTTATTTTTAAATAAGTATGACTTTTAACATACTTTGTAATATTTATATATAAAGGAATATATGAGTAAGAAAGAGTTACCAAAAGAAGAACGAAAAGTTAAGTTTACTATTAGCATTTGTCCAAAGTTATATGCTGAATTAAACAAGTTATCTAATAAGTCTAAGTATATCGAGAGTGTATTAGAGAAAGCAATTAAAACTGATAACTATGGGAGATAATGAAGCTAAACAATTATATAATCGTAATTATTGGACAAATAATAAAGAAAATATAAGTAATATACAAAAATTATGGTATGATGCAAATAGAGAAAAAATCCTTAATGATAAAAAAGAGTATTACCAACGAAAAAAAGAAGAAATTAGTAAAGCTAAAAAAGAATACTATCAATTAAACAAAGATGCTGTAGATAAACGTAAAAAGGCTTACTATGAAAATAATAAAGAAAAAGTTAAAAAACGTAAAAATGAGTACAATAAAGAAAGAATAAAGGTTGACCCATTATATAAACTAATTAGGAATACAAGAAGTTTAATTGGTAATTCTATCCGTAAGAATGGTTATCGCAAATCTTCTAAAACTTTTGAAATATTAGGTTGTACATTCGAGCAGTTCAAAGAACATTTAGAATCCCAGTTTGAATCATGGATGAATTGGGATAATTACGGTTTATATAATGGTGAACTTAACTATGGTTGGGATATAGACCACATTATCCCATCATCAAGTGCCTTAACGGTTGAAGATATAGTTGGATTAAACCATTATACTAATCTTCAACCATTGTGCAGCAAGGTGAATAGGGATGAAAAGAGGGCTAAATAAAGATAAAGAGACGAAGATAAACAAATAATATTACCAGTACAATAGAGGTTACAAAAATCCAAGCATCAAACCATTTATCATGCGGTATCAGTTCTTTTGGTGTGAGTTCTTTTGTCCAAGTCTTTGTTTCAATGAGTTCTTTTTTGT
>JGI24891J29808_1000597_pt1 | contig 15706 bp, 18 predicted proteins | sample FreactcultuFSWF8_FD_29808 | JGI IMG/M metagenome (IMG submission 29808) | reverse complement strand
GGTCTTGGTAGGGTGATGCTACGCGCTCCTCGGATTACCTGCGGGAGTAATTTACAAGACTGTGGGCCCCTAGTCAGGAATCAAGTACAGCGAAAGGGCCATCTGATCCGTATTCGAACATCTTTTTGCACCTTTTTTACACCCTGCCGTGCTAGTATAGGGCAGGAGGTGGTGTGGAAGGTGTTGGTGCAAAAAGAATTGAGCGTCACTAACGGAGTTGAACAATTTGATACCAGGATTTGATACGTGTGTTTTGTTTGGTGTTGCGTTCAAGTCTTGAGGAGGGCGTTTGTTTCGCGCCAATTTGCTACCAGTCCTTTGATCACTCGCCCCTTGGTGTTTTCATACACCGCAATGGAAGCAACACTTCTTTAGAGTTTCTTTGGACAGTTACATCGAGACCGAGAGCATTGTGTCTTTGATGGCACCTTCTCAAGCCGAGAGCTCGATTGTTATGCCCTTGTATGCACGCCCATGGAGCTATGTCTCGCGTGTTTTGCGAGACACATCTAGTTATGTCTGGTCTCTTCCGTTTTTTCTGGCGGATGAAACTTTTCTTACGTGTCTGCTCTGCAGAAAGTGTTGCAGGCACCCGATTACTCTTTGAACGACACTCAACACGGTGAATGCGCCAGTTCGAAGTGTTGTCAAGTGACAGTAGAGAGAGATTGGTAGGACCGAGCAAGATGACATGGTTCGCCAAACTTTGGTGGGTTTTCAATGCTGCTGCTCATCATCTCTGATCTTATGGATAGTCTGCATCTGAGCGTTCATGGAGACTGTCATGTGCACTACATCTTGGATCTAGCCTGCGACTGGCTTTGGCCCTGTCTCTAGCTTTACCCTACTACCTAACTTAGTCTATTACGCGTCCAATCTGCAAAGGGGTTTTCCAATCTATGCTTGATGGTCATCCGAAAGACGTGCAAGAGATTATCCTACGTCAACGTTTGGACAATGAAGTACGCTTCTGAGACCACTCACGCTCACGAAGAGATACCATGGCTGACACAACACAGATCACCAACGACAACAATACCCTCAGTCATGTCTCTGCACAACTCAATCCCCTCAACATCACAATCACCGAACTAAAAAAAGGAACTGTCAACCTCCCAACCATCAACAACAATCCCTCTTTCTCCCAACCCCTTCCGACCTTCACTTCGAAATCCAAGATCTCGCGCCCAATCTTGTCCATCCATAACACCGTTACAGATTTCCTCTCCTCCACCACGTCCTCTTTGATCGCCGGTCAAAACACCACAAACCACTCCATCGACAGATTAAAAAGCGAACGTGTCAAATTGGTGTCAAGCGGTTGAGGAATTGATGAACAAGTATAGACATGACATACATACTCCCGAGTTTCTTCCAGTGGATCAGAGAATGCAACAAAGCTGTCAAGGATGACAAGATGAGGCGGCAGAAAAAGAGTGAAGTAAAGGAGGAAAAGGACAAAAAGAAAAAGAAGAGGAGGGCGAAGAGGGAGAAGGAGTGGGAGGCAAGACGGATATTGAAGCTGAACAAGAAGAAGGAGGAAAAGGCGAATAAGCAGGCGGTAAAGAAGGAGAAGAAGAGGTGCAAGGAGGAGGAGGGTTCTTTGGGTTGCGGGCTCAGAGGTTTGTTTCGTCGAGACAGATCTGAGGGCTTGTGGGATGATGAAGAGGACGTAGAGGAGGAGCAGTCAGTGTAGGATGATGTGCTGCGAGGCTGCTGCTGCACCTCTGAACATCACTCCATCGCTACGATAAATCGCTACGATAAATCGCTACGATAAAGTCTGTGCATTTTCTCAAGGCAAACAAAAAGGCACTGCACGACAAGTGGAAGTATTGTGATGGTTCAAAAACATTGCTCATTATTGTTCATTCATAGTTCCTGCCTATTTAACATTCTTATCAGAGATCTCTCTTGCAAATCACAAAAAGCAAGAGCGCCCGTCTCTTCTTTCCTCTTGGATACATCAAGTATCCAAGCCCTCATGTCCGCTCAGGTAAGAGCCAGAGGGCATCCGAGGTTGTTGTAGGCAGGTGCGACCTTGCTGGTGATAAAGTTGAGTGCATCAACAGTAGGAGTAAGCACACTGTTAAGGTATGAAGGCACCTGTCCGGTAACGAGCTGGTACAACAGACAAGCAGTGTTGGTGCCACTGAGACCAGCCTCGATCTTTCCGTCCTTGATGGAGCCGAAGTTGATCAGGTCGAAAGTGTCATTGGCAGTGTTGCCACCGAAGAGAACAGGGTTCTCAAGGTATTGGGCAAGAATCTCAGTGGTAACGTCGAGGTTGGAGTAAGGGGTGACACGGTTGGTCCAGTTGTCAGGAATGCGTTCACCGCCGTTGAACTCCCAAGTACCGTCGGACTTCTGCTGAGCACCGAAGAAGGTAGAGATGGTTTCAAGGTCGGGAGCGTAGTTGTGGTTTCCGTTGGGCATGAGAGTGTAGAGGAAGGAAGAGGCTCCGTAGAGCAGGAGGGTCAGGGGACCGAAGAAGAAGTTTGGGTTCTCGGCACGAGATTGCTCGTAGCGCTGCAGGCGATACTTGGAGAGGTTCTCGCGGTTGAAGTTGCCCTGGCAAGTGTCCTGCATCATGCCGAAGAGGGTGCCGTTGAAAGAGTAGTTGTCTCCATCAGCAAGGAAGTAGTCGTTTCTGGTGAGCGAAGAGTCGGCTTCGAACTTGTTGTGGCCGTCGAGACCAGGTTCAGATCCGGTAAGGAGGGGACTGAAAGAGGTTCTAGTAGTGGCATCGCATCCAATGGAGAGCTTCTCGGTGACAAGATCACCATCGGTAAGGGTGAGACCAAGTGCGGCGAGAAGTGTGGCCAAATCGTAGCCAACGTTGTAAAGGTTCTGTTGAGCATCGACAAGCTCGTTGAATGTGGTAATACCGTCGTGAGACAAGAACTAGCGAGGTCAGATAAAGTCAAGAAGGAGGTCGAGTGTCATGAGCTTACGTTGTGGTTGGCAGCTGCGTTCAAGCCGGGGCAAGGTCCACGAATATCATTGGCTCCAGGAGCGACATACTGATGGGCAGTGTCACCAGGAGCAGGAACCTGGTAGCCACCGATGCCCTTTCCAGGAGCACCGTTCTTGGCACCGTTGTATGGATACCTGTCGTTGTAAGGTGCAGCACCTTGGTGGTTTGCATTGAAAGGGCAGCTTGCAGCACCACCCTTCTGGTTTCCACCAGCTTGTTGACGTCTGACCTTGCGACCCTCACCAAGAAGGGAGCTGTCGACTCCAGGTTGGTCAACAACCCAAGGAAAAGCTGAAGCCGAAGCAACGAGTAGAGAAGCGATAGCGATGTTCTTCATGATTGTGGTTGATGTGTGATCTGATGAATTGAAGGATTCAAGGTGCGACCTCAATGCCCCTTATATACCTTATCCGGACTTTACTCAGGTACCAAAACCATTCTGTTAGGTGCTATGCGTTTGCGGGGATACAGCGTGAACGGCTGGCTTGCACTCGCATCATGAGGAAGGTCCGTTGCTGATCTCGAGAAAAGAGGAGGTCTGTCTTCAACGATCTACAGTCTTAAGGCCGTGATATAGCCTTTCGGTATGCGAATCCAAGGCATTGTCCAATCAAGTCTTGACCGTTGAGGTGTCTGCCAGCCATGCAGCGCGTGGCGGCGCCATGCCTCGGTTTGTGGAGGTAGGATCAAGGGGATCTGCGTTGACAAGAAGAGGTTGGAAGCTTAACGGTTAAGCTTCATGAACAAGATCGACGCCACCCTCCGCATTGTGGCGCTTTTATACCTTTGGCAACTTGCCTCGGACTAATTCCTCTTCTCTGATTTGCTGTTCCCAAACATGTCTTGACTCATAAGGCAATTGATAAACAGGGCGCGCGACTCTCTTTTGCCTCTGGACTACACTGCCTCTCAAAACTGGCCGAGGCTCACTACTTTCGCACGTAAAGTACGTAAATGCAACCATGAAAATTGAGAATTGTCAGCGTGACCGTTGTCGTCAATTGTCGCCTTGGTTGTGTGACAGTATCCTTGATATTGATTCGCTCTACTCCAGGTCTGTTGTTACGTCCGGAAATATCCTGGTAAAGCTAATGTCAAACAGTCTTGGATGCACTTCTCCACACGAAGGATAGATGATACTAAGCGCATGGCAGACTCTGGCTCTCGTCGTCCGGTAGAGACACTGTTGCTAGTTATCAAAAGGCACAACCATATCGAGGATGCAGGTAGGATTCAGTGAGAGCCCGTCTCTTTGCCTCTCTTCCCGAAACTTCTTCCATTATTCAAAACATTCATGTATTCTTGAAGCTAACCTCGTTGCCGCATGCTTGGGGCAATCGGCGTGGGATGGTTCCATAAGTAAACTCTGTTCGATTGGCGCCGCTTTCCCCGCGATGCTTTAATGCTTCAATCGTCTGTTCTACAAGTCGAGCCGTGCTCAGCTTGTCCCGAGGTCCGTTCTAGGATCGATGTGCTCTCGAGCCTTTGAGTTATGGTCTCGAGAGGAGATGGCATTCCGGCCCCTATAAGCCCCTCGATATTGTCCCAGTCGATGCAAGTTTCCGGCATCTGGAGTTCAGATCCCCAAGGCCAGCTCATCAGGCTGGTGTCAACATTGTGCCTCTCGACAGCCTCAAGTTCCATAGTACTCCAGCTCGAGTTATGGCTTGTTGGCTCCGCGAGAGCAGCCTTGTAGTTTCCAAAGTCGTAAAGAATGTAGAGCTTACCCGCATCTGTGTCACGAGTCTCAGCCCCATGAGTCTCGACAATGTCGCTTTTTCCGAACCAGCCAGTCTCGTCTGTTCCAGGCAGGGCTACTAAGCCATATCCGTTGGGGCCCTCAGCGAAGTCGTAAAGACATCCGCCAGAAAAGACTCTGGTCATCGGATCAGAGTACAGAGCCCTGGTCTCGTGGAACTGCCGAGGCCTGATGAGGTTGGTACCATACTCAGAAAGGAATGCAGGTATAGCAAACTCTTCATATCGACTGAGCTACTGCAGATTTAGCGGGCGTTGCAGCGTGGCTTTGCTCAAGAAGCAAACATACAAAAGAGTCCCACCCAGACATGGCCATACTCGATTCGCCTACCCACGAATAATTCTTGCACTATGAATGAAGTAAGAGTCTCAGACTTTGTCCAAACCGCCTGAACGCAGCTTACCATCCAAAAGTCAACCGCACTCGCCTGATCACCGAGGTAAAGATACTCTAGAGACCCCTGAGGCCGAGTAATGTTCAGAACGTCCGCGGCAGAGTAGCTCACAGGAAGTATCCTTGTTCCGTTATACTTGTTGCTCCAGATCATGTATCTCTTAAGATCCCGTATGACAGCCTTGATGACAGGAGTTGCACGGAGGGACTGGTGATTGTTTACCAATGCATCGGCTGCTGCCAGACCCAGGGTGTTCGGGTAGCACGACATGATGCCTGCGGTTCGCAGGAAGTGGCTGACCTTGTCGGAATTGTAAGACGCGTAAGGATTTGCGCGATGGATGCAGTTAAAGGGTGTAGACACTGTCTGTGTTTGTGTTGTCAGACGGGGTTCAATTAGAATCTCATCAATCTGGCGTATTGGAACCAAATGTCGCACCAGAATCGAGACCTCAGTGAGTCGAGAAGGGCCCGTCACCAGCCATCAAATTGCAAGATGTTTTCCACGCAGGCACATTGTCCAAGGAAAGCGCGAAGGGGTGCACGCTTTCAGTGGACATGTAACCTGTTTTGAAAAACATCTTGCCTTCTGATAGTCGGTTCGTAGCGCAGTCTGCATCTGAAGACCTCGGTCCTGGTACCATGTCTAGCCCCCCAAAATCCACGTTGAGGGGTAATGCTGATATGCTCACCGCGACGACATAGATTCCCGCTTGCTCCAACAACTTCATTGCCTTGTCATGTGGCTTCTGGTTGTCGATGAAATCTGACTGAGTCAGTTAAAATTCCAAGCCGCGGTGTTGCGTTCAAGACCAACAAATAAATATTGTGTTTATCCCGAGCTCGGTGAGCAATGAAACATTTCGCTCTAGCTCGTGGATGCGGTCGTCTGCGATAGGGTCATTGACTTCGCCAGGCTGCAGGTTATTCTTCTGGGGCTGATAGACAACTCCCCGAACAAAGAACTTGATACTGATCAGCATGGTTATGATTGCGGCACATCAAACTCACTCTGTCATCCCCTCGCCAGAAATAACGGCCTTGTATGATGATCGGAATGGAACTTGGTTCTATGGCCATTTTGAGGTTGATGGATGTTGTTGAGTCTGGTCAGTGTGAATGCTCCCGATGCAAGTGGCTGCCTACCTGCCAAGGCAACATTGACATCATGCAGGAGTGCAACAACGTGCAAGAATCACTATTGCGCTTCCTTCCGGTGTGCTTAGTTCTGTCGAGTAGACGTATAACCACGCAACGATCTTCATGCCCAGAATGAGTGTCTCAAAGGGAAACCTCCAATTGGCCGCCGCTCTCCATGGGCGACCTACTTGAAATCATTGTGCGTGTTGAGGGGGATATTCTGGTGTGTCGCTACGGGAAAGAGTTGGTGAGACAACCCCAGTACATGAGAAGGTTCGGGGAGGTCAACTACACATAATACTTGGGACCATGGACACTCGCCAAATGAGAGCATACATGGAAGCGGGAGCAGGAGCAGAAGTCGAGATTGGAAAGCACTTCCGGCACGTGATGCGTCGCGTGCGCGAAACCTCGGCAGGCAACAGTCGCGTCATCCTGAGATTCAGCGCACGGCAGCTGCGACACAAATGCGCATATAGCCTTTTGTTCTTTCTTCGATGCGCTCAAGCGACGAAGCAAGCAAGCACAATGTGGTTTCTCGAGTGTGAGGGCGACTTGTTCGAGAGTAAAGTTGGCGCCAGCACCATCAGACAAAGTGAATACTGACTTTCTGCAGACAAGCGGATATGGCTTCGACCTGGCACAAAGCTTGTCGTTGGCCGTACTTCGAAACCTGAGCCCGGACAGCGTATGCTTCTGACCATCGATCGCTGTACCGTCCCGTCACTGACTCCAATCAAGGCATGCGATACATCGAGAATTCATCAGTATCACGAAAGCACCTGACAGTCGACATCGCCCAAGTAGAGGCTGGCGAGAGCAAACACCTTCATGCAAAGACGAAAATCATCGTGACCGACAACTCCAAAGTCGGAACATGGGTCCACGGAGAAAAGCTCAAGAAAGGCGAATGCCAGCCATTGGACCGGAACGACAACAAGATCAGGCTCGGAAACTACGAGCAAATGTTCCATATCAAATGGCAGCCCATCGTCTTCTCATTTCCCTCGCTGCCTCGCGCATCCCGCCAGCTTGAAGATCCACTCACCGAACAACGTCAATTTCTCGAACCTCTAGGCATCAAGTGTGTCGTCGATTACATTGCTCAATTCACCTCACACCTGGTCGCAAAGAAACGCAACACCCCGACTACTCTGCAGGCTCTTGTTAACGCCCGCTACATCGTCACAGATGAATACCTCAAAGAGGTTCAGTCCATGTCCCTTGAAGCTCTGGAGCAAGACTTTGCAGCAAACTGGCCCAGCGAAGAACCCTATTCTCCTCCGCCAGCGAATGAGCCAAATCCTCGTCCCAACAAGTCGCCCGATTTCCTCCCAAACTCAAAACGCTCGGAAATGTTTTCGCAATACACCTTCATCTTCAGCGATCCTGGACAGCACGCAAACCTCATGCCAACTATCACCGGCGGTGGTGGAAAGGCTTTGTGTCATGAAGTGGATAGCCAGAACCCAGACGCCGAGGATCTGATGAGCTATGTCCGTGAAGTCGCCGGTAAGAAATCAGATAGAGGCTTCAAGCTTAGTCAACAACCAAAGTCAAAGGGTGGCATTATCTTGGTTCGTATAGGTGGCTTCAAAGATTACATGCCAAACTTCTACGATCGAGTCGACTCCGCTCTTGATCAGAGCAGTATCGAGCAGAACGAATTGTTGGAAGCCATCCTTGATGCTGACGCCGACAAGTTGAAGAGACCCGCAGAAGTCAGCCACAATGCAGAGGATCCCAACATGGAAAATCGAGCTCAATCGTCAGCTGTTCGTCAAGGCTCACAGTCTCCTTCTGTGCGCCGACAATCAAGAAGAATTGCAACAGAGGCTCCGTCCGCGACGCCTGAAAGTGCGACACCCGAGGTCTCTCAACAGGAGCCAACTACAACAAAGCGCCGTGGACGCAAACCATTGACGCAAACAAAGTTCAAAGGCTTCGACGAGATCGATATCAATGCTCTACCGAAATACCGATCGCCATCGCCATCACAACCTCCATCATACGAAGCAAGTCAGATTCCTTCGCCAGACGCCATGGACAATGCTAGTCACCCTGCAAGCTCCCATCCAGTACCGAGTCAACACACTCAGCGCTCAACAAGAAAGAGACCGCCACCAGAAGATGAAGAAACACATCAAGACATGATGACCGATATGCTGCTGGGAGCTGCCAAGATGAAGAGACGTCGCATTGAGCAAGGACTCGAGACATCAACAACTCCAGCTGAAACGCCTGTAGAAGCACCTACACCAGCACCCGCCATCGTGAAAGCCAAGAAGCGCAAAGACAAGGAGGTCGATGTACGAGCCATACTTGCAGAACGCCAACAGGCAGAGGAAGAAAGACGTTTAGAAGACGAAGAGAAGCTTCGCAACCAGCTCGCAGGCATGGAAGTCGCTGACATGAAGAATCTGGCTCAAATCGAGGAGATGGAAATTCGTCGCGAACCTCCTCCACGTTCAAGACATGATGCTGAAGCTGGCTACGACGATCGCTGGGACGATCGCTGGAATGGTCGCAAGAACTTCAAAAAGTTCCGCAGACAAGGCAATGCAGCAAACACACAGACCCGAGCTCGTGTATTTGTTTCGTTGGAAGAAGTCGCACCGAAAGCATACGGTGCACAGGACGATTACTTCCTGGAATCGTCTTCCATCCGCTCGAAAAAGACCCAAAAGAAGGCAAAGCGCTCGCAGCAGACTCAAGATAGTGTCGATGTCCAAGTCACCGCTACACCTGCATCCACCTCCGGCAAAGGCGCACAATCACAACGTCAAAAGAACAACACCAATAGCATTTCACTTGTTTCAGACAGCGACAATGACAAGTCGTCTGAAGATGAAGACAATGCATCACGCTTCCGTCGTCGTATCGCAACCTCCCGCCTTCAAGACGCCGAAGCCTCTCGTTCGGAAGCCATCATGCCAGAAGAAATCGCAGGCACGGCTAGGGATCAAGATATCGCAGACGCAGCAAGACAAGCCAAGAGTAGTGCTTCAGTGCGAACGCAACCGGGCAAGAGAACCGCCAAAGGTGTGGTGGATGAAGTGTCACAGCCTAGGAAGAGAGTTCAGCGCAAACCCAGTCCTGACGAAGTTTCCGAAGATGAAGATGACGAAGAAGAAGCAAGCACGAGGTTCAGACGCAGGAAGAAGTGAGATGGAAAGCATTCGGGCATTTCAACGAGTGATGAGTAAAATGAGTACATATACATACATGGCCCAAAAGCACGTATAGCAGCTACATAGCATAGCCTCTTGCTCTTTACCAAATATAATCCTTGCAAACTACCCCTTCCCATTCCAGACTCTCTAGTGTAAGAGCCATCTCGAAAGAGGTGACCATATGCATTGCATAAATTAACTTGAGATGCATAGTTCTCGGTCAAGGTACAGCGAGGTTCAAACCCTCTGGGACTGAGCAAAAGCACCACACGCAACTCGAGAATGGACATCATTTGGACGACCCCCTTTGAGCAAACTCGATGGAAAGACGTGGAGCGGAACTTGCGCTTGTTCATTCAACCCCTTGTACTCTTTTTACTCTTTTTGTGGGCAATAGATGATTTAACATATACGTGTGGAAACCGTCGGTGGGAAAATCAATAAGGTGGTGGAGCAACCATTTCCGCCGACGCTTGAAATGATGGCGGTGGCATCATTTCCGACGACGCTTGAAATGAAGGCGGTGCACCTTGACCAGCAAACCTCTCGAATGCTTCTGCTCTGATACGCTGTAACTCGAGGCGAGAATTGTTCGTCGCTTCATTCGCTTGTCCACACTGAGCGGCAGCGTCCTGATAAGTGCGTTTCTGCTTTTCGAGCAACTCTTTACACTGTTGAAGGGCTTTGTGCAATTGCATGTCAGAGTTTTTGATGCGATCGTGTTGGGCCATGTCGGAGAAGATGTTGTCGAAGAGGACGTCGCTGATCATGTGGCCGTTGTCGATGTTGATGTCTTGGAGGGGAGGGATGGCGGGTTGGCAGCGGCGGGCTTCGTCCATGCGGCGGAGGGCTTCTGTCACTCCTACTTGTGCTTTTGAGAGGGCGTCTCTTTCCATCATGTCTGTGAAAGTGCCGCCTCCCCACATGTCCCAGCGAGACATGTCCAGTGCGTCGTTCATGTCTCGTGCGGCATGTTCGAGGCATTGGATTGTCGCGTGTAATGCTTCGGCTGCTCTGCGTTGTAGGTTTTGGTGTTCGGTGGCGGAATCGGCCCATTGCTTGTTATTCTGCAGACTCGACTCCAGCTGGTCTTCACCGGGGATCTCAGGCGTCGGACCATTGAAGATGGACGAGTACAGCATATCGAGTTCCCTCTGAGCCTGCTCATATCGAGCGCTCTCGCTTTGCAGGCGTTGTTGATCTTGTCGGGCATTTGTCAAAGCTCTCGTGAGCTCGCTGTGTGTCTCTTGTGTTTCACGCTCCTTCTGCCAGGCTTCGACGAATTCCTGCTCTTCCTTGCCGGCTTTGGCGGCGAATTTGGCTTCTCCTCTTTTTCCGCGCAGCTTGTACATGTAGCGAGTGAAGGTGCTTTCTTCATATTTGATGTGGTCTTTGCGTTCATCTTCGGTGATACGGTGGAGTCGCTTGATCTCCCGGTCGGTGTTGGCGATATCGTTTTCCAGGCCTGTGATGTGGATCGAGTTTTGCTTGAGCGCTGCAGGTGCACTGTCGGTCTGTGAGAGAATGGCAAGCAGCTCTTGATTCCTGCCTGCTGCGTGCTGCAATGATTCGATGAGTCGAGAACCCATGGTGGAAGGTTGCGTTATGCTTTTGTATTGGCGATGGTGATGTCAATTGAGTTTGATGGCCTTTGTTGAGGGCTGTTTGTGATTACAGAGCTTCGTGTGGTAAGTGCGATGGTGTAAGTGAGGGCACCTACCTGAGGCAGGAGCATTGCTCTTATATATTCCCTTCACCCTACCTGTCAGTAAATGCTATTCACGTATCAGGCCAACATCAATTGATTGCATGAGGGGCAGTGCTGAATCCTTCCGAGGAGCTTCGTTGGAGATGAAAGTGGCACAAGCTGTTCCTTCGTTCTTCAAAGCCTCAAAGCCCAAGCCACCTCCACTTGACTCGTGACTGCCAATCGCAACCTCATCTCAATCCACCCTCCTTGGCTGCAGTCATTTCTACGGAAATGATCCTTTGACTCCTGTCAAACCAGTCCGTCAAGTAATTCCCCGCTGGAAAGCTTTCAGCACCTGCAAGCTGTATTATCGCCAATAACGACGATCGAGGACATCAAAACGTTAGAAGACTATAAGAGATATCTCGATAAGCGTGAGTTTCCACGCAAGATCAGAAAAGCCAAGATTCACGAAAAACATCGGTTCTTGACATTGACCGCGCTGGGACCTTATATTACTTTACTCCTGATGACGTGTGTTGATTCTGGGGGGAAGAAGTGGAGGATAAAGGTGAAGGACATTTTTGCATTAGATGTGCAACAACTCTTATCGAGAAAAATGACTCCCTGCTTCGAGAGGGGTTGGCTGTTTGACTATCAAAAGATAGGATCATTTGAACCAGGACATCATGCCCAGTAGAAGTACCTTGGATATGCAAGATTAATGCAACAAGGTGGAAATTGACTTGTGTATCTTGGAAAAGAGCCCCTCCTGATCTAAAAGTACATGTCCACTTCTGTCTGCTCGCTTCTGACTCTGCTTTCTTTTCCCGCTGTGCCTTGAAGTTCTATGCCATGTCTCTCGCTCCATTCTCTTTGTTATCGCATCGCCTACTCGTCCTCAACTGTGGCAACCAGATCGTTTCCATCAGCGTCAATCTCATGTTTGAACCATCTCTGTTGCTGTTCCTCGTCAAGTGTAGTCATCTCGGCGATCAGACATGCAAGACCGGAAAGCACACCATCCTTGCCCTTCCACTTGCGACGCTGCTCAGTGATGACACTGCGGCCCATTGGTTTGCCCTCGACATGGTAGTACACGCGTTCGAAGACCAGGCTGCGCAGGTTGGGGCAGTTATCTCTGAGCAGATCTTTGAACACGCTCAGATAGGGCCAGGCACTGCCATTCTCGTCGACGAAGCCGTGCGAACCAGGGCCAAACAGGTGAGCGTCGACCATTGTGAGCTTTTGCAGCTTCTCACCACCAGTACTGCAAATACCGTAAGCAATGAAATGTGCTTCAGTGGCGAATGATGCCATGGCGATCTCATACAGCTCTTCGGATCTGATAGCCTTGTTGAAGTCACCGAACTCGCATGGAGAGTAGGAAGAGCAGTTTCCAGAGCCGTAATCGTAACGAAGCTCATGTCCTTCCACCTTGTAGACATCGGGTACGAAATCAGGATCAATCTCGTCCTCTTCACAAATCTCCTCCAAAGTGCCACAGACATGGAAAGCAAGATGATCTCTGTTGCTATAGGGACGCCAAAAGCGGAAAGTCCAGTCGGATGCTACATCCATGAAGACGTCAACATGGCGGTGTAGTTTGCCGTGTTTCATGACAGTGTCAGTCAGTAACTTTCCAAGGTTGCCAGAGCCAGAACGCGGAGCTTTTGCAAGATCCATCTCCAGAGGCGGGAGAGGGATGTTGCCCGACTTGAGCACTTTGGCAATGATACCCAGGGCGAGGTCGTCAATAGGCTCCCACATTCCGGGCATCAAAATGTCTGGGGGCCAAACATTTCCCCAGCATTCGTCAAAGCCATAGGCCTTACGAAGCATCTCGTCTTCAGAGTCTCTGTGAACGACATCGTCGAAGACGCCAAGCGTCACTTGCTGGCCGTATTTCTTGAGATTCAAGGAGGCTTGGGTCAACATCTTGAACGCCTTACCATTCTTGCTTTTGAAAAGATTCTCCATATCTTGAGCAGCAGCTTGAACAACCTTACAGATGGCCTGGCGGTCTTCTTCAGGCAACAACTTTCCGACCGTCTCGAGCCAGTAGTCAGCGTCGGTAATACGGTGGGTATTGAAGGAAATCTTGCGAACGCAGGGACCTGAGCGGTAGTCAGCATGAGTTTGGCCATGGTGTGATTTGAGTGGACACTACTCACCAAAGATAGGATGGGCGGTAAGCTCCAAGAGCCCCTGCATACTGTACTTTGTAAACATGAAGCGACGTTCAGCAAGACATCTCTCCCCAAAAGGCTTGCTGGCGATCTCATTGAGCTCCTTGCATGTGAGGCGCAAGTTGGGTAGAGAGCTATCGTCCGAACTGTGCACGATCATCCTCTTGAGCTCAGGTGGCAGACAGACGAATGTGGGTTCGTATCGCTCGCTCTGGCCAGCGCCATTGCTGTCAGAAGCTGAGGATGTCATGTTGGTATCTGTTGAGGTAGGTATATGCTGGGCTCCGTTGTCGTTGGTGGGAAGCGACATGTTGAAGCTAGCAGTTGTGGTGAAGGTGGATCGAGAAGGCGCCTGCTTGAACGCAGTGTCAGAAGAAAGCAAACGAAGCACCCGGGCGCGAGACTCACCATGGACAAGGCTGCAGATGTGAGAGTGCGTCTGCTCACTGCGTCTGTCGACGCGTTGTTGGAGTGAAGGAAGAACTATGTGTTGAAGCAAAGACGGGGGCGCGAATGCTTCACGATCAGAGCGTGCGCGGGTGCGATGGATGTCGAAAGAGTGATGAAGTGAAGGAGCTGTTGTTCGCCAGCACTAGGTTCAAGCCGAACAGAAGTGTTTCGACGTGCGCACGGTGGACTGGTTGTTGGCGAATGTGATGCAATGTTGAAAGTCACGAGATGCAAAGAAGAGGGGTGCGCAGTGTGGGAAGCCAAAGACAAACAGGACGAGAAAGCGCAGAGGGAACGCCCAGGACAGAATTGCAGGCAGGAACAAATGATGTGTGAACGAAGCGTGAAAGATCTTTTTTGTGAGATTTAGGAAACACCACTCTTACTGCAACCCACCATCGCCCCTTCCCCCCAAATCCACCTTTTTCTGGAGATGCAACCCTTCATTGCCATCCAACGCCAGAGATCTTTCTCTTCCATGATAGATGATGCAAAGGGTATCTTTATATCTCTTCTTTCTCTTTCGCTGTAAACAAACAAACAACAAACAACAATGTAAATCCACTAAACACTAGTCATCAAACCATCACACCATAAGAAGCATCATCTCGTAAGAAAAAAATCAAAAGCAGAGTCGTAAGAAAATGGACAAACATAACGCGAACGCTTTCATCAACGAACATCAAACAGAAGAGGTGAACATCTTCGAGAAGTGTTCAACCACGGAGAAGCAAACAACAGTCATAAGAGAGGTCGGAGAAGAGGAAAAACTCCCAACGCAATGGGAGGTAAAAGCCCTCTTCTCCAGCGATGCCAATGTACCAAGTTTCAAACACATCATTTCTGAACAATGACATGCCGAACCTTGACACCACCGGCAGCAAGTTTTTCAGCCCCTTTTGGGCGCGGTCGTGTACCTCCGAGCATCCATTTGGTAAACGCTGGCACCGCCTGCTTTTTGGGTTTTGAGTTAGCAGAGGGCTTCAACTTGTGGCCACCGCCGCCTCCACCTCGCCCACCGCTCCCGCCATCGTCCGTGAAGAACTCAACGACGGGGTCGTTGGGATCATCATGACCGGCATACACGGTGGGCATGTGAATGTGAGGTGGGAGAGGGGAAGCTTGCGGAATTGGTGCTGGAGGAGGTGGTGGCGGCGCGGGTCCTACGGACGCACGCTTGCCCGCGCTCTTAGTACCACTGACCTTGTTGCCTTTATTACGGGGAGGCACCCTCTGTGGTCCAACTACGATTGGCTCAAGATCAGGTGGAAATCCACCTGGCATGGGCTTCTCGATCTCCGGCAGTGGCCAAAGCTGCATTTTGATGTCCCACCCGGGTTGTACCACCACCTCCCAGACCTGCGGTAGAATGATCTCGTTGTTCGGTCCAAGCAGATGATAATGGCCGTTGGCGACATGAGGCCCGATGTGCTCAATGTTGACAAAAGCTTGCTTGATCAAAGCTTCCATGCCTTTCCAAGTCTTGGCCAGATGCCAGGGTAGGGTGAAGTTCCTGTCCACAGCGTCTATAAACTTGATAGGTGCTTTATCAGCGTCCGGTCCAGGCTTGTTCGCGTCCCGTTCGGCTTCGGCAGCTTTCTTCGCAGCCTCGGCTGCATCAGCAGCAGCCTTTGCTTCTGCCAACGACTTCTCGTGAGCTGCTTTTGCTTCTGCAATTGCCTTCTCATTCTCGGCCTTTGCGATAGCGGCCGCTGTTGCAGCTTCCTTCTCGGCAGTCTCGCGAGCAGCAGTGGCTGCATCGGCAAGCTCCTTCTCACGGGCAGCTTTAGCTTCAGCGGCGGCTTTCTCAGCAGCAGCTTTGGCGGCAGCGGCTTCCTCCCTCTCAAGACGTTTGGCCTCGAAGTCTGCAAGCAGAGCAGCAATCTTGTCAGACTCTGCCTGCACGACCTTGTTCTTCTCATTGGCGGCGTCGGC
>JGI24891J29808_1000596_pt1 | contig 15795 bp, 12 predicted proteins | sample FreactcultuFSWF8_FD_29808 | JGI IMG/M metagenome (IMG submission 29808) | reverse complement strand
GTGGTCACCCACCGTAGTACTAATCTGCCGTTCAACTGCTTATGTATGGCAGAGCGGACGGGATGCCCAGTTTTCAGCTGACTGTGGCCGTATGTGCTTGTGTTGCCGTTCATGTTGAATATGATCACAGGTTCTCTTTCAATAGCACATCTGGTTACTGACAAACTGCCTGGCCCTCTCCCGTCCTTCCTCGAGATCGACCCGAGCTTCGAGAAAGCGGTCAAAAGCCACGGTCTTTGTACGCCTTGTAGTCTCGACCATTGAGAGCAACCATCTTGCACACTCACTAGAGACAAGACCTGCTAGCGACGCTATCCTGCCTTTAGACAGGCACTCACGAGAGCTTTCTGCAAAGCTGAGATCTTCGATCCGGTGAGGTCGGTCTATTGTTGCATCTCCCGTGAGCTCCTAACTCTCTGATACACTTTGAGCGGTTGTGGTCTGTTCATTCCTATGTATATACTGAGCATCGAATTCTAGAGGAACGTTTAGCAGTGAAGCCATGGATGCAATGCAGAAGGGTATCTTACAATAAGTCTGGCGGATGGGGAGATGATACATGAGAGGCAGAGCTACAGAGATTTACATTGACAATCGCAGAATTCAGTCATACTCATCTGCTCATAGCCTGAACACATTTTCAGATGTGCGGTGATGCCTTCTAGGCCGCACATAACCTGCCTGAGGCATCTCTATTTTTTCGCCTTCTTGAAAGCAGATTCGAGTGTGCTTTGGCCACTCTCGTTGCCACGCTTTCTAGTTGATCGTCGCTTATCAACATGTTCGTGATCCTCAGTGCTTTTCACATCTTTATCGCCTAGAGATCCAGCAGGTCCGCTCTTTTGACCTTCAGTAGGGCCCTCGGCATCGTCTTCGAACATCTGCTTCCATGTGCCGTCTAACACCTGCGGTGAGTTTCCGTATAGTCCAACGCTGTACGCGCCCTTCAGACCTTTAATACAGATCTCCCTTTGCTTTGCGAAATCGAAGATAGGCTTTGGGTATAGGTTGACATCACCCTCTTTTTCTTGCTCGCCGTCGCCTTTGAGCAGTACACGGGCCTTCTTTTGGTCTTGAATTGGTGCCTTCCAAGGCTCGTAGATGTACTTGGTAGGCATGTCTTTGAGCTCAGGCACGTACTTCCTAACGAAAGCACCTTCCTTGTCCCACTTCTGGGGAAAAGCGATCGGAGAATAACAACGATAGTACTGGGAATAAAACGCGACACATGCCAGCCATTGCCAGTTACCGACATTGCAAGCCGTCTCATGGTCGATAAGAAGCTCCTCAAACACCTCTGCACCTCGCTCCCAGTGGATGTAGCAGCCACCGCGAGTCAAGAAACAGGCTACGGCATGGCGACCAAGGTGATGTATCCAACCTTCAAGGGCCAGTTGTCGCATCAAGGCATCAATCCATGGGAATCCGGTCTTGCCTTGTCTCCAGCGGCTGAACCATTCCTCCTTCTGAGGGTCATCAATTTCGTACTCTCCAGTGATCAAGCCTGTCTTTTCATCGTGCTTAGAGGGCAAATGCCAAGGTATAAATCGGCAATGGTCGTTCTTCGCTGTCTGAGCGAATGGATAGCCTATTGCCGCTTGAGCTCCGAAATACATGTCTCTGAAAAGTAACTGTCCATGTAATGAGGTTGGCGGTTCTGAAGCTTTGCCTTTGTAACTATCAAGCACTTCTTGTACTTTGTACCAGAACAGTCGACATGATAGCGAGCCAAAGTGCAAGTGGGGTGAGGTAAGGCAAGTGGATTGTGGCTCAAAAGCGGTAGGTGCTGTGGAGGGCTTGCTGAATGTTGCCGTAAATTCCTTGTTAGCAATGACATCCTCGAGCACCTTCAACGCCAGAGTCTCTCCACCTCGATGCGGCGTGGTAGCTTCCTGAAGGCCAAGCTCTTTCAGAGTCGGTACAGAAAAGTCGCCATTGGGTCCTGCGATGCCCACTTCGTACGAGCCCTCATCGTCCGTTCGATGTGTCTTGTTGAAGTCCGGCTCTGATTTTGGCTTTTCTTGTTCAAATTCCAGCGTCAAATCTCCCGGATCAGGCAAGCTCGTTGGAGCTGGCAAAGGCTCAGCAACTTTGCCCAATTTCGCTGCCGCCGCCTGGACTTGCGCGATGGTCATTGTTGGCTTTCCGTGATTCGTCTTGACCAATAGATCACTGTCGTACAGCGTTCGTCCAGTCTTCGTAATAACTCTAATGCCCATTTCATTCGCGATCTCGCAAATCTTCTCATCGCGCTCTCGCGCATACGCATCCGTATCCTTCTCGAATACCAAATGCGTAATCTTCCATGCTTTGAACAACTTTGGAAAAAGAGTCTGAGGAGCTTCGCGCAACACGAAAAGTTTCGACTTCTTGTTGATTTTGGTGATTCCTTGAGAGACGTCGTTTTGGCAGTCGATGAGAAACTGCCAGCGATTGACGCCTACGCGTGCGCGATATACGTAGTGGGGGTCCCAAGTCCAGATTGGATACAAACATTCTGGTTTCAAGTCAAGCGCTGCAGCAAGCGCTGGGGAATCATGTAGGCGCAAGTCCGTACGAAACCAGTATATCACGCGTGGTGTTTGCGACATCCTTCGGGCGTTTGGCAGCGAGCGATGCTGGAGATGACTTTGTTTGACGGTGAATCGCGCACACCACAACCAGAGAAGATACAAAGGATACTTCTACTACAAAGGAGTGCGGAAGATTGATATGATATTACATATCCACTATTATTGTTTATCTTCAGTACGATCTTGCGCCAACGAAACCGTTCCTGGTTTTGATGATGACATTGATTGAAAGTCAGATCGCGTCGATCGAAGGTCTCAAATTGCTGGAGGAACGAACAGGGACCAAGAGCAAACGCCCACCCACCTCTCACACGCTTCGAAGTACTTGTCAAAATGCACAGTGTTTTTGGATATCAGATTCGATGTCCATTAAGATCGACACTTTTGCGCACTTTCTCTGAACCACCATATTGGCACGGAACACATCGTGTGCTTTGATAGCAGCAACACGAGACTTTGTCAAAGGGAGGGATAGGCAGTATCAGGAGATGTTATCATGAGAAAGCGCAAGGAAATAAAATTACGAGAACTAGTAAAGGAACATACAGACAGCGACGGGGTATGGAATGCCTGCTGTCTGAAGACCTGCAACTAATAATAAAAGAACAAGAAAATCCCAAAACAGCCATATAGGCAGTGCTGTACGCACTATGATCCACCCTCGAACGCCCATTTCAAGCTCATCTGTTACAGAAACAAGCGAGTCTAACGCCATCCCGTGATCCGTTCCGTTTACTCGTGATCCGCCATAAGAGAAGCAAAGCATGTCGTACACGTCAAAAGAATAGAGAAGTTATCTTCTTACTCTTCGACCTTCAGCACAGGGTAAGCAACACTGGCGTCATGTTCGGGCGCGGTCTGCTGCTGCTCGTGTACTTGCTCGTGTTGCTCGTGCTGCTCATGCTGAATGTGCTCGGGGTGGTGAACCTGCTCGTACTGAGGTTCAAGGACCTTGTCTTCAGAAGGTTGGTGGTCCATGTGCATGTCGTGATCGACGTGGTGTTGAGTCTCGGGGTACTCAGCTTCGCCTTCAAACTCTTGGTTGTTGATTCTTTCGCTGACCCATCTGCGAAGAGCCTCAATAACTCTAACGTTCTCGACCCAAGTGGCCTGCTTCTCATCGGAGTCGCTGCCTGCGCCAGTACTGGGGCTCTGGACGGCAGTCGAAGTCTGAGAGGCAGCACGGAGGGCAGGGTCAAGAGAAGATGAATCCTCAGGCTGTCTGGTGCTAGCACGGGGGGTCTTGGCACCTTCGGACTCGGTCTCCATGGCATCAGAGTCAAGATCATGAGGACGAGGAGCAGGAGCCTCGCGCTGGAGACGACCACCGCTGTAGCGACGGCCCTCGAAGCCCTCGAAGCCGGAAGCAAGGCCGGATGCGGGGGCAGAGGTCGTGGCAGGGTAGCCAGCACCCATGTCAGAGATAGCTGTAACGGATGGGAGGTTGGGGTACATGGAACTACCGTGAACACTGCTCATGCTAGAGCGAGAGTGAGTAGACATGGGAGACTGTCCAGCCGAGGTGTAAGACGAGACAGAGGCAGGTGTGAGAGCAGGAGTATCCATAGCGCTGCTAGAAGGCATGTTGGAGAGCGAGCCGACTCCGGGAGTGGAGACTGAGCCAGAGTGCTGCATGCTGGGAGGGCTATCACTGTTGCGGTACTGGCTGCCAAAGCCAGGGTAGTTGGTGTATTGAGCGTGGGAACCAGGCTGCTGGACACCAGCGGCGGCAGCACTGTTGCTGCTCTCGTAGACGGTGGCTTGTAGCTGCTCGAGGAATTTATCAATCTCGACCAAGTCTTGCTTTGTGCGAGCATTTGAAGGCAAAGGCAGTGAGTATGACTGGGTAAGGGGACCCTGAGACATGCTACCGCCACTGCCGCCAGTCATCTGCATGTTGCCAGAGTTGTTGAAGCTGTCAAGCAACGAGCTGGCTGCACTGTATGACGAGTTGTTGTTGCTGGCGTAGTTGTTGCCAGTGGAGTAGCCGTAGCCGGTGCTGATAGGGAGCGGCAGGTTGGCCGACTGAAGGCGCTGACCAACATCGTAGTAGTTGCCAGGGTCAATAGCACGGCGCTTGATATCGCCAAGGAAGTCGTTCAAGGCCTCAATGGCACGTCTGCGGGTGTCCATGCTTTGGATGTCGGCAAGGCTGTTGCTAGCGGGGTAGTTGACTTGGCCGTAACCAGCGTACTGAGGCTGCTGCTGAGGCTGCTGGAAGAAGTTGTTGCTGTTCAGGCCGTGGTTGGGGTGAGGGTAACCGTTGGTGGCTCCAAGATCATGGCCATAGTAGCCGTTGTTGGCTAGAACCGATGTCAGTTTGGAGTCAAACGAGGTTGAGTGAACCGCGAGGAACGTACCGGGTTGGCCTTGTTGGTAGTTGTTACCAGGAGGTCTGTTCTGGCCCATGTTCGGGTCGGGAGAGCGAAGGAGTACAGAGTCATCGGCATGAGTCTTGACGTGCTTCTTCAGATCCTGGGGTCTCTTGAAGGCCTTGCCACAGAAGTCGCACTTATGAGGCTTGAGGGGGACGTGGACGCGAATGTGAGATGTTATGTGGTCACGCTTGACGGTAGTGACGCGGCATGAACCCCAGTGGCATGTCAAGTTGAGGTTGTTTGTGCTCTTGCGACCGACGTGGCGCTCACAGACGTGCTCCTGATGCATATGTCAGTATGTGTGCATGCCTGTTCGAGTCAAGGATAGCTTACGTAGAGTGCTTCGGCGGTCTGGTGGCGCTCACCACAGTTCAGCCACTGGCAGGTGAGCGAGTCGACGGTACTGCTCTGTCCAAGAGAAGGGGTGCCGATGTGTTGCTGTACGGGTTGAGGCGATGCATGCTGCTGCATGGGTGACTGGAGCGCATGTTGGATGGTAGGAGATTGTTGGAGAGACTGCTGGGCGAGCGACTGTTGTTGCAGAGGCTGGTGCTGAAGTTGATGTGCTTGCAACTGCTGATGTTGCTGAGTAGGCGATGCCTGTTGCAATTGTTGAGCTGCAGCTGCGGCGGCGGCAGCGGCAGCGGGATCAGGGTGGTTTTGCGGTGCCATGGGCGCGCCAACCGTAGTGTCGCTCATCTTGGTGGAGGGAGTCTTGGGAGATGCCAAGCAGGCGATGCTCAGATATAAAGAAAGACGCGTCGATGATTTGCGCGAAGCAACACAGGAGTCAACCGCGTAGATATGTGATTCTACACGTGAGATAGTGGATAGAAGCCTGACACGTGAACTGGCAAGGCTTGGATGTGAAAGTAGTGTTGGGTAAGAGTGAACAAAAAGTGAAGGAGGGCTTGGCCCATGAACTGGGGGCAGGCGCCAGTTAAGAGCGGAGTGCCTCCTTCCTTGGACCGGAAATCTTCGCCTTGGCGCGTGCGCTACTGGGGCGCTGCCGAGACCGCGGACGCGCCTTCCCTACCGCAATTGTTGAACCCAGGTAATGATGCCCACTACTCCAATTTCAGCATATTCCATCCGAAGCAGTTTTCAGCGAGGTATCTCATTAGCTGAGATTGGTCATCAGAGCTTCGAGAGTCAGCTCTGTCTCTGCAAAGCCTGCTCCAACTGGGTATCCGCTGCAGTTGGTCGACTTTCGCCTTGCGACAGCATGCTATCTTGCGCCATGGGTCTTCTGAACTGCCAAGTCGCCAAGTAAAGGCTGTGCATCCTGCATTGTATGATTGGCCTGCTAACGTTACTGGATGTTCCTCAAGCTAGACTCGTTTATCGCTACGTCCAGATTGAGGTGCTTTTGACGACAAGAGCTTTTCAAGTTGATTTCGAGCAGCGAACGCCGCTCCTTGACGAAGCATGCCATGTCACATGTTTGTGTTCTAGGATATCCGCGAAGCTTGAGCGATTCCGAGTGCAAAACAAGGTCGATCCTCTTGTCAGCATCCGCCGCGACGAGAGCATGCTGATTACGGAGGAACTTGGATAATAAGTGGGCATCCTTGGGACACACTTGCTTTCGCTTCGTCCTCAGGTATCGTCTCTGCGATGAGCATATAGAACCATCGCCAAGGTCAAAAAGAGATTCCGCTCACCAAGGGGGGCCAAGTTTCTTGGACGCCAACGAGAGAAGGTCCGAATCATGGCGAAAGGTCCCCCGTGTTCCGGGGTGTCTGGAGAGGGGTAGCTTGTTGGTGGCGGCCAAGTCGCTTCAACGGGCCAAGCATGCAGCTGACGAGTAGCAAGCGGAATGTGCCCCATGTGCTGGGCGAAGGGGAGGGCATCTGTTAGAATTCGCAAGGCAGTGTTATGAAGAGTGGGCGTGCTTGGCCTGGTCGTATCGTCGTAATCATCTGCTAGGATGTGAGCTCTGGCAGTTCAAACCTTGGGCGCCGGAATGACGCGTGTGTCTGCATCCGGAGAGTCTGTCTCAGCCTGCCAACATACCAAGGACTCGCTGCGTCGCCAGACTTGTCGGAAATTGTAAGCAACGACTTACATGATGTGTGGTCTTGGGGCTGACAGCGCTGATGTGATTCATTAGAAACTCTGCGGAAAGTGCGACGATTATGCCAAGAGAGATGCTGCCAAGTGCACCCAACAACCACAGAGCCAAGCATTAGGAGACGCTGGACTTGATGCTCCAGTTCAAGCAGGTCGAGGACAACGAGGTAGCACGCATCCATGATCAAGAGTCGGTGTACTACTTGAGCTGTCGTATATCACTGAGTCTGATCTGATGTTGCAGTTCAGCTCGAGAGAAAGGACATCAAACTCACAGATGAAGGTCAGCTAAACAGAAAGACGAGAGGCAACATGGATGCAGCCAGCAAGGTGAGCCTGTGGTATTCGAGACAAATCGAGTAAAGGTGCTGCTTGAGTTGACTGTCATAGTGACATACCAGAGCGTTGTCTCCCATATGATACCGAGCCTACTCAAGAGCAGTTTCTCTTGTCTTCTTTGACTATGCTAAACCACGAGCAGAGACAACTTTACAACATACATTGTCTCCATTGTCGGGATCATCTCAAACATCATCAGCCTAACGCACAGAAACGCAAGTTCGAACAACACACTCAGCCTGGCTCCTACATGCTACCACTCTTCCATAAGTCTCTTTGTCAGATACCGGTAGGACTCTAAATCAAGCTTCTCTTCAACTGGATTTACCATATCCCTATCGGACCTTGTTTGATCGTTCGTTCCTTCCCACTTGTTTAGCTGCCGCTTCCTTCTTCGTTTTTTCCGTCAACAAGTCCTTTTATAAAAGCAGACAAGAACGTGTGACCAAGGATTCAACATTCGCAAGCCGCAGATGCCATTTCTTCAAAACCAGAGCAGTGGTAAGCATACACATTACTACCGGTTAAGCTCATGATATCGCGATTGGATCGAGTGGTTGAGGAATATACATGCTGAAGGCTTTGTGGACAGGGTATCTCTCTCCTGCCAGGACTGGTCCAAAATGGCATCAAAAAAACTTGGCCTTGATAATGCTTCAATGCTAGGGTTGTTCTTTTGGACAGTTCCTATTCCAAGTCGACGCGGGTGTCTGATATAAGTGTAACTGCAGCTGAAGTTGTAGTGAGATCGAGTTCATCCTCATAGTGGTTATCGAAAGACAATGCTAGCAAGGAAGGGCCCATCAAGAGTTGCTGAATTGAGTGACGTGGCAAGGAGAAATTGCACCGTAGCCATGGTGTCGAACGCAGACAGAACATCAATTTCATGTACCTGTTGGAAGGCAAGAAAGATGGTTTCGTTGATTGTGTGCGTGTTTGAGAAAAGGGGTATCATCTCTCGTGCTCTTCTCTGGGCGGTGTCCCTGTACGAGAAACTACCTTGCATCTTGATGGTGTTTTACAGGCATCTCGGCAGGCTGAAAACTCAGTCGGACTGCGAGTCCTATTCTCATCGCATCGATGCCACTGACACTCTGCTATTGAAGGGTTAGTTTGTTGCTTTGAGTTCAGATAGCATCGAATTCGAACATGTCACAATTTTTACAAAGAGGGAGCAAAAGTGGTTGTGATCAAAGATTTTGGTATTCGTGAAGAGACTACATGTTTCCATCCAATCCGATCCAGATATCCAAACATTTCATTCCTGAAATTGTTTCCCTGATCCAATATTTCTCATAAAATTCGTGATCCATTCGTGTGATCTTGAAAGGGGGGGTGTTCCTCCAACTTGAACAAATCAATCAACCGTCAAAGTCGGGTGATTATAGGTGTGGTATAAAAGAAGCTTCCAGGGTAAGAAGATCCGGTGGCTGTCAAGCCGCCAAAGGTGAAACCGAAGAGGGTATTATGCTTGTGTCCGAGCATTGAGGCGATGATAATGGCAGGTTGTGAGGAAGTTGGGAAGTCATCTTAGCGAAGGGAGGATACGCTTAGATGGACTCCTTGTTGGCCTTGGCCTGGGCCTCGTGGGAGTGCTGGTCGAGCTTGTCGGAGGCAGCGCCCATGGCACCGGAGACACGGCCGGAGATGGAGTCATCGGCGGTGTTGCCCTTGGCCTGCTGCTTGTTGGCCTCCTTGGAAGCCTCGGCGGCGTTGCCAGAGATGGTCTCGGAGACGTAGTTGGCGGCGTTGGCGATGGAGTTGCCGATCTGACCAACAATGCCCTGGTTAGGCTCGTCGACGTTGGGGGCAGGCATTTTGATTGAGGTGGTGGGGGTTGGTTTTGTTTTGGGAAGTAGAAGATTGGTTTGAGAGTGTGATGATGAGAAAGAAGCAAAAGGAGATGGTGGCTTGAGGGGTTCTACTTATACTTGTGTCCTCATCCTGGGTTCGTTGTCCTTGTAGCACGTGCAAACAGAGGGCATTCCACAATGATCGAATGTGTATCCACTCAAGCCTCATTCACTCGCCAACTGACATCAAGGCGTTGTCCCTTGCTAACGACATCGAGCCATGGTCTGACGCTATAGCAACTCAATAGCCAATCCAGACTCTGGAATGGACGGACGGCCCCGCCAATTGTTGCTCCCGCACGAAAGTCCCTCTTGCGATTTTGATCACGCACCCCTCATCGAGCTACGTCATAGCTTCTATAATGAAACGGTTCTCAGCAGCAACACAAAGGGAAATTGCAATTACTTCGGACAGAACATCAGCTTTTGACCAGGTAGCATCACACTGAGCGACTGTACAGTCCCCTGAGCAAAGTACCTACAGCTGAGAACATGGTTCCTTTTGCTCTTTACTTTTCAACGACAGCGGGGTCCTTGAGAAGCAGGGGTTGGATCCAGACCCTAAGAAGCGGGGGAAGCTTGAAAGCTGCGGTTGCCCTGAACATCTTTCCCGTTTGCGGTAGCTACTAGCCACCTACATCATAAGCGTGCCCTTTGCTTTCTTTCTCGTTCGATGCAGATGTTATCTCGATCTAAAAGCTTCGATTGGCATGTGAAATAATACGGTTGCGCCGAGGTGACCGCGCAAGCCATACGATATCCTCGTAACTGTGTACGCTTCGCATAGCAATAGAGAGAAACAGAGTTCAAGGGAAAAGGACACGTTTGAGATTAGGACTGAAGCCACACCCCCAGATGTTGGTATTTTGCTGCAGGGGAAGCAGTTCCTTCTCGACCCGGTTTCTTGCGTGACGAGGCTCCTCAAAAGCTTCGTGTCGATCTAGCTGCGAATCCCCCTCAGGAGGGGCTGTGTCGCCCATGGAAACAAGGAGGGCGAGTGAGATTACATCAGAATAAACACACGGATGCGGTGTCCGTGCCAGTTTGCTGCCAACATACGTATTGCTATTCATGTGAGGACAGGTCGCACAACAGCGGATGTCTCTTGAGCCTCACCGGCAAGCAAAGATACCGGGACCGAAATGAGTAGCAGCCATACGAACTTGGAACTATGAAGATGCGTACGAGAGTTAAGCTGTCTCGCAGCTGTCGGCTTGGTGTATTAACATAACAGATAATCAAACAAAGGACATGTACACAAAAGAGAAGGACATAAACCACAACACCGCCCCTTGAAACAGCGAACAAGAACGACGAAACTCAGAGCAGCTAGAAAGGCTCACCACCAGGCAAACGAGCCTTCTCAGGACGAGACAGCATACCATCAACACCCTTCTCAATCTGCTGCTTCAACTCATCCTGCTTTCTCGCCTCATCCTCATGCTTCTTCCTCAACTTGTTCGCCATCTCCTCGTCCACACCGAAGAAATTGCCCATTCCTCCTCTACCATATCGCACAACAGTCGGCTCCTCCTTTTCCTTTTCTCCCTTGGGAGCAGGTGTGCCGTCTCCTAGAACATGACTTGTGTCTACACCCTCGAATTTGCCAGTCGCAATGAGTTCACGAGGGGAGTAGTAGTTTCCTGCTCCGCCTCTGCCTGTGTGGGCGTATTCTTGATTGTGTAGGGCTGGGTGTGCTGTGCCGGCGTAGTCTTCGGCGTCTTGTTGGTTGCGTTCGAGGTCTGCGGACACTTTTTCGTTGGTCGCATTGGATGCTTTTGTTGCTTTCGTCGCTTGCAGGGCTTCAATGTTGCCCGCTCCGCCGCGTCCAAAGGCCGGCATATTGTAGGTATCTGTTAACTTGAAGTTGGTAGGTAGGTTGGCAGATGGCAGGGAGGGTCTTTGAAGTGGATCTGAAGCCTGTCGCGTGCTCGATGGACTCGAAACAAATATATTCTGGATGCGATCAAATCTTCAAGGATTCGACTGGTCGCGATGATGCTTCTCGGTACCGAGTAGATAAGATAACAAGGCTGTGCTAGAACTGTAATAGAGGAATCATTGATCGTTATCAGCAAACTTGTCGCATGACAACTGCCATGACGTATTGAAATCACGAAGACCCCGCGACTCCATCTTTTCTCCATGTGGAGTTGGTCAATGGTATGACCCTGGTACCAATCACCGACCATCTATACCGATCGATGTCGACACTGTATAGCTCTGAACTGAGCCATGTTGATAGATGTATCCTTGCACCCCTTTTTGAGTATCTGAGTGCTATAGCAAGTGCATGGAAGCGGCGAATATAACAACTTGATTAGTGTAGTCAGTTTCTTCGATCATTCCCCGACGAATTCCAAGCAAACCACACTGCAACACAACCAAATAAGAGGTAACCAGTAACAGCAACATCGACGATGACGCCATTCACAATTGGGAAACACTGATTGATGCCGAACTATCACATCGTGGTGCTGATGGGACACGGCGGCGAGAGAGGATACAATGCGGCACACGCCTGAGCAAGAACCGGCCGAAACACACAGTAAGAACGTGATCAATATCTTGACATTCGAGGTCTACTATTGATCTGCTATTAATCTGTATCCCAATGTCTTGCTACGCTTTTTATAAAAAAGTCAGGCGCTATGCTCAAGGAACGCGCTACGAGTATCGACAAAAAAAAGGGTCCCTCCTTCTCGACGTTGGCAATGTGTGTAAGAATCAGGTCTCAAACGCTTCTGTTTCTTCTTCTCTGCTTGGTTCGCGGACGATGCGACTAGAATTGACGCGAACCATGCTCGGTAGGGCTCAGGACATCCTCTGCCTTGGAGTTTGAGCTGGAGTTGGAGAAACCGGGGTTGTTGAACTGAGGTGTGGTACTAGGGGCGGAGGGCGAAGACGAAGGACCGGCTTGGGTGTTGCTGCCCTGGGTGCTGGAAGTAGCGGTAGTCTTCTCATAGAAAGCGGGTGCGGTCGACGGCATTGCTCGGCTAGGGATCTTCTTCTCGGGCATCTTCAGATCAAGCGGCATGGTAACGGAGCCGCGTCTCAGCTCCTCGAGCTTCTCAGTTGGATCCTGAAGAATTGTTAGCGAGATGCGAGAATGAGGAAGAACAAACAAGGAAAAGAGGACATACCCAGTCAGCCTGTTCGGGCACACCCTCAGCCGAGGGGAGTTGTCCGTTGTTGTTTCTTTCATTTGCCCAGAAGTTAGTTCTGCGGATGGGGGCTGGAGTGACAGGCAGACTTGGACGTTCCAGCTCGGTGGGGAAGTCAGTCAGTATCAGGCTTTCTCTGCGCTCGAACTGAGTGTTTGTCGAAGGAGACTGTATCTGAGTCGAGTTGGTACGAGACTTGAATTGCTGGTCATTGAACTTCCGGATGTATGCGTCAATGCCGGCGATGTCATCCCATGCGTTCTTAGCGTTCGAGGTGTAGTCTTGCCATGGGTCATCGGTTGTGATTTTGATGATAGGGGTAGCCGGGCTGTTGTTGAGGCTAGACGTGTAGTCGGCAGATGGAATGGTGACTCCGGGCTGGGGCACCGAGTCGGGAGAGTCGACATCCTCGACAAACTTTCTGGTGGGTCTCGTATCCTGTCGCTCTTCCCAGGGGAAGATGGGCTTGGGTCTGGCAGCCGGATCAGGCTTTGTCTTGGGTACCTCATACCACATGTCCTTGGGGGGCTCAGGATAGGCCTTGGGAGGGCGGAAGAAATCCTTGTCTTGGTTAAAGGCATAAGTCGTGGTGGGGAAGTTTGCTGCCTCTGGCTTTGAGTCGGTAGGCGGCTCCATACTGCAGGGTGGTTAGAAATGACCTTCTGCATGACGACAGCCTTCGCTTACCGAGTAGCATCCCACTCTGCCTGCGGTGCCGTGAATCTTCTTTGCTCCGCAGTTGGGGTCGGCTCTGCGCGACCTTGGCCGAACTCTTCTCCGAGCTCTCTCTGCTCAGCAGGATCACCTTCTACAGCAAGCACGGAAGCCTCAGGGGCAGCGGTGGGGGAGGATGCAGGCGAATAGCGGCCCGATGTGTACTCAGCAACCTGCAACTTGTCAGCGATGTTCCCGCATAGCCCCCTCAAGTAGTATTACTCACTGGCTCTTTGAAGTGTCTGTCGTAGACAGCCCACCAGCGATACAGAAGCTCGTTGTAGGCTCCGGGTGCTGCACCCTGCGATCTGGCTACCGTCCATGGCTTGTTCTTTCCAATGAAATGGACCATGGCAATTCTCGACTTGTGGTAACGGTATGCGGGTTCATACTGGTAGTTTGCGCTGGGTGTGCAATTGTAGATGAAGCTCAGGCGGTGCCAGTTCTTGTGCTCAAAGTACTGGTTCAGCAGACCTTGATCAGCACCGTCAAAGCTGTCGCCCGTAGCAGCCAGGGTCTTCAATGCCCAGTAATCTCCCATGTGTGGCTTGAGAACCATAACTCCGGTGTTGAAAGCATCGGGCCAGCCGACATCTGGTGCGCCGGCAAAGGATGCCTCAATGTCGAAGAGTTCGTCAGGCGCACGTAGGGCGACTGTGTCGGCGTCAAGGTAGACGATCTTACGGAATTGCGTTTGGCGCCAAAGGTTGATCTTGGTGAAAGCATCGCGCAGGTCACCGCGGTTCATGAGGTGGAGGTTTGCGAGATTCGGGCTGCTAATGCGCTCCACGGGGATAACATAGTCGTACAAGGACTGAGAAGGGGTTAGTCATGGAGCGTTAAGCATTAAGTGTGCTCTTGCTGAAGGATACCTTGAGTTCGGTGAGAGTGCTTGCTCGTAGTGAATCGAGTGTGACGAGTACGGCCAGCTTCTTCTTGGTACCGTTGTCTCTTAGGGAATGCGCGAGTACTGCTGCGCCTGTTCTTTGGTTAGATCGTTGCGCCGGGGTAGTCGTACATGTTTGCTAGAACAACATACCTGCCAGATAAGAATCTGTGATTACCATCTAGAAGCCGGAGATCGTTAGCATCGCTCGGAACCGGAGAGATCGTAACAAAAAAGCGGAGCGATCGTGACACTAACCGTGCAGTAAACATCTTCTGTACCACCGACCATCTTGACTGATGGTGAAAGAGTTGTATCAAAGTAATGTAAAAATCGATTGAGGTTTCGAAGGTTTGTTGGGTTGAAGGGGGAGTAGGAAGACGGCGACGCTCAGCAAAACAACGCTTTATACAGCTCGCTATTATCGCACCCACACAGAAATTCGTCACTTGCAAGTGAAAAGGTATGAAAGTGGAAAAACCATGTGCGGTATGGGCTAGGAATATAACCTTCAGAGATCAAGGAAATTGCAAGAGGTGCTATGATGCCGAAGCGGAAAGGGTCGCTTGCATTTGACAAAGCCCCGGTTCGCTCTCCGTCACCCTCCTCCGCATCTCCACTCCACTTACGACATCAAGTAACGATCTTCCATGCTCGCATGCACTGCGGAACAAGCAACCTATCCAGACCACCGCTTGCTCCTGTCAATTGAGTTACAGCCCTTTCTCCGCACCCTTCTTCTGTATCTGAGCCGCATTGCTATCTGTTGCAGTACCACGTGAGGCGACTGCATATTTCTTCTCCGCACCTTCACGGCCGAGTCCGATACACAACCTGGGGATTAGATACGAGGTGAACCACGTTCAGACCCTCGACAACAGAAAACGCCTCCTCAATCCTTTGGCTGGATGCCGTTGAGCTAGTAAAGCTCCCCGATGCATACATGCAGACATACGTAGTTTGATCACCGCAGCATCAGGAATGAGAAATGATAGAGCAAGAGTTTGGGGGACATACTTCATGAAACGCTTGATGAAGTTGGAAGAAATTTACTTTGTTTTTGGACGACGAGCTTTTGACTCCCTGGCGATAGCGCCGACTCCTGTACGTGCCGCCATAACAAGTGCATTGAAAAACACCCTAACCGTGGCTATCATTTGCTCCAATCATGCATCACCGCATTTATTGCTGCTCCTGCTGCTCGGCAGCGGGCTGCTCAGTCTGCTGCTCACCCTGCTCAGCAGCGCGCTGAGCCTCGGCGGCCTGCTGGGCAGCGGCGGCCTTGGCACCGTAGTCCTGGGACATGGGCTGGACGACGCTCTGCTCCTCCTTGGGCTCAATGATGGTGACTGAGTCGGGGAGAGCCTTCTGGGGACCAGCCTTGCCCTCGGGGTCGGCACCGCGCATGATCTTGACCTTGATACCAAGGACACCCTGGCGGAGGAGGACGTGGCGAGTGGCAGAGTCGATGAAGTCCTTGGCGGGCTGACCGGAGTGGATCATGAAACCGTCCTGAAGTGATGTGTTAGAATCTAGAAGTGCAGTACTGCTCTCAGGAACAACGTACAGTGAACTTCATGGACTTGGCACGGGCAGCGCGCAGCTTGCCGGAGACGACAACTTCGCAACCCTTGGCACCGGACTCCATGATGAAACGGAGGACACCGTAGCATGCTCTGCGGACGGCGAGACCGTTGAGGAGCTTGTATCTGAGGGACTCGCACTGGGCGACAGCGGAGAGACCGCGGTTCTGGACCTTGGCGGCGTAGAGCGAGACAGAGTTCTCGGGGAACTTGAAGCGCTTCTGGATCAGCG
>JGI24891J29808_1000595_pt1 | contig 15853 bp, 27 predicted proteins | sample FreactcultuFSWF8_FD_29808 | JGI IMG/M metagenome (IMG submission 29808) | reverse complement strand
GGTCAGTACTAACCGCTTGAATAAAGCAGGAACTGCATTTGGTATCAATCAGGCATTTAATGCTGGTAACCTATTAATGGAACTTTAGTAGGTAGTAAACAATATTTTTCAACTATTTCAATTTTAATAAAATGGCAAAAGGAAATTTACAAGCATTCAGGGTAGAACCCAAGGCAATGCACGAGCTGATAATCATGCCGATGTTTGGAGACGTTTTGGACGATGAGACAGGAGCAGTAACAGTTCCATCCGACGAGGAAGGTGACTGGATGATTTTGGATGATGTGGTTTACCAACGTCCTATCATGGATTTGTTTGGTGGTCAAAATATCTTAAAACGTAGGGATNCAACGTGTAAGCTTATCTATTCTCCAGTAGGTAGATTGGGTGCAAGATTTATTACAACTGAAAAGTTATATGCTGCAACAGAAGATTGCCAGGAAGAATTTTACCAAAATGCCTTTTCTGATTACTCTCAAGAGAACTTCGACATGTTTGCACAACATGTGATGCCTATCATGGAGAAAGCAGTTGCAGCAGACATTTATACTAATAAATGGTTTGGTGATATCACAAGGGCATCTGACGTGAATGGAATTTGGAGTTGGAATAAGTTTGATGGCATTTTTACACAATATGGTAAATACATCGCCAATGGTACTATTCCAAGTGGACAGACTTTTACGATTCCAAGTGGTACGTTAACTCCTTCCCAAGCTTATAATGCATTACAGTCTGCCTATGAAGCACAGGATGGTATCATGCAATATTTTGATGATAACTTGAAAGCATTCTATGTTGACAAGAAATTGGCAAAAGCTTATTGGGATTATCTAGTTCAAGCCGGGTTCACCGTTTTAGTTGAACGTATGCAGGGTATACCTGTTCCAATTTTGGAGTTTGCAGGTATTCCTATAAAGATTAAGAAATGGGATGGTGCATTAGCTGCCTTGAATAGTGGTACTGAAGCTCATGCTGTAATTCTGACCTTACAAGGTAACTTCCTTTATGGTTGTGACAGCAAGTATGGTGGTGGACCAGAAAGGAACGAAGCAATCCGCATTTGGTGGAGCGATGATTCTGGAGTATGGAAGCGTCAGATTCATTTGAAAGCTGCAACAGAAATTGCTGCACCACAGCACACTGTATTTGGTATAACTGCTGGTGCATAATCATTGATTGAAAAGGTTGGAGTAATTCAGCCGATTAAAATAAAATTTTAAAATTTAACTCATGTTAAGTGTAAACATTAAAGGATATGCACCAAGTTGTACCACATCTGTGGGTGGTGTAAGTACATTATTGGTTGGGGATGCATTAGATTTCGACTGGACTCCTGGTACTGCCAATACAGACGGTAGTGCTTCTGGTTATTCAGCAGTATCATTAAGGTCTGGAGCAACATCTACAGGTGGTGCAGGATTCTATGAGATTATCTCCTTACAGGATAGTATCGGAGTAGAAATTGCACAAGCTAACTCGGAGTTTGCTTCATCTGCCTACGAATATACGATTACTGCCAAGGCAGCACATCTTTCACAGTCAATGACAGACTTTGCTATGAAGATGGATACGGCTTCCATTTGTGGACAGTTAGTATTTGTTTGGGTAGATAACGTAGGTAACATATTTGTTGCTGGTGAACGCAGTGTTGGTGGAAACTTCATTCCAAAGTTCAGGTTCAAGATGGATGGAAGTAAGTTTAGCAGTGGAAAGAAGTTTTCAGACTTTAACGGAGGAGAGCTTTCTTTCAAAGCATCGTATTTAAGAGCTCCATTCCAGTTCACAGGTGGTATCAGTGCTATAACTACGTTACAATTGGGGTAATTAAATAAAGTTTTATTATGTCTATAAAAGTTAAAGCCGAACATGCTCACCGTGTGTTCGGCTTTAATAATAGTGGTAAACCCCTCGGTGAAAGAGATGATTGTCATTTGCTTTATGCAGATGCTAAATATCACAACATCACTCATATTTTGGAAATGTTTGAAGAGGTAGATATAGATACAGAACTATTGGAAAGGGGTGAACAATTCATTAAAAGGCGCAAGCCTCCTGTAAATAAAAACGGCAATGGAGGGAAAAGAAAAAAAGATTCAAGGGAAGTCACCGAAAGGTGATAACGGAGGAGAAGGAAGAAAGCTGAAGGTAGAAAACCGTATCAGTATGGATCCTCACGACCCGATACCTATCAACTATGGAGGTAACACCTTTAGAGTTGTTTTGGGAAAAAAATACCTTCCGTTTCTTGCCGGCAAAGACAACTTTCCAAATCTGCTTTTAGAAGCAAGGCTTACAAGTGTTACTCAAGATAGATGTATCAAGAATATAGTCAGAGCTGTAATCGGCAATGGCTTATCAATAAAAGGTGTTGAACCTGATAAGATAGACCCTGCTTTTAAGGAGTGGCTTAAATGTGTAAATAATGACAACGAGACTTTTGATTCATTCTTAAGTAGTACACTTGATGGAGAAAGGGCTTTTGGTAATCAGTTTATTGAATTGGTGAGAGGATCATTTGGGAAGCATAAATTTTTAAAGGTTTACAATAAGAATCTACTATTTTGTCGATTGAATGAACCTGATGATTATAGTAATCCAGTTGCTGTCATTCAAAGTAAGTTATTGGCCAAGCAAGGATACTTACCCATTCCACAAAATGCGATTTCTATTCCATTATATAGTAAAAATATACTTGACCAGAAGAAATGCTGGGTTACAGTAAAGAATGCGGATGGTGAACATACCATGATCCATTTCAAGAATAAGATGAGTGGGGTAGAATATTATGGACTTCCTGATAGCGTTGCTGGTTTAAGATATCAGGTATTGGAAGGCAAGGCTGCACAATTTAACCTTGACAATCTGGATAATAATATGGTTCTTGGTGGAATGCTGATATTAAAGTCAGCCATGACATCTGAAGAGGCTGATGCTCAGGCAAAGGAAATAATGATGACTCATATAGGAGAAGGTAAAACAGGTAGGATTGCTGTTATATCAAGTGAATCAGGTTTGGATGATGTTGAGTACAAGAATTTTGAGACAAGCAAGGATGGTAGTTTTATTGAGTCTGATAAGATGTATGAAAAGAAAATCATTGGGGCAAATGGTTGGAATGCAGTATTGATAAGTGTAAATGATGCAGGAAAGGGATTGACATCTGGAGGAGATTATATCCGTTCCATTTATGACATGATAGAATCCATGTTATTGAATCCTTTGCGTAAAAAGCTCATTGACGAAGTAGTTAAGCCGATTATTGGAATCTGGGCAGATTGGACGGGTAATAATGCCGTGTTGGAATACGAGTTTGAGTTTTTGTCATCAATGCCTTTCTCCTTTATGGGAGAACTTGATCCTTCCACTTTTATGCAAGTAAATGAAGCACGGAGTTTGGGTGGCTTACAGCCCGATAGCAAAATGGATGGTGTTTATATTTCTGAAGTATCTAAAAACAATAAGAAAGATGTACAGACTAAACCGACTGCCTAGAAATGTTTTGATTGTGACTGACGAAGTTATTGCACAAGGGCCAACGGATGCGAATCCTGACCCAAGAAACCTTTTATCTGCTATTCAGATTGCTGAAGAAAGATTTATCAGACCATTGTTGGGCAGACCATTGTATGATGATTTCAGGAATAGGAAAAACACATTGGTGACAAGTGCTAATAATTCCGCATTGACCACCATCATTAATGAAGGAATTAGCGGTACTCAACTAGTATTGAATGATGGCGATATAATCAATGCAATAGAGTTTGTTGAAAATGAACATTATGTTGATTTATGGAACGAGCATTTATGGAAGCTGATTGCAGAGTGTGTGGTTTATATCGCATCACCCACCAATTTCAGTAGGCATACTGCTGCAGGTGAAATGGTGAATAATCCGAAGAGCATTAGTAACGAGGGGAGTGGAGCTAATAGTGTGGATTTGCCTGATATGAAATGGAAGCTTGAACAGATGTTGCAGAATAGGATTGATCCTTTAGTTGCTTCATTGAAAGAGTATATGTGTGAGCAAAGAGGGTATTTCCCTTTGTATAGAGGCGAGTGTGGAAGGAATGAAAGGAATGGTATAAGCGTTGATAGGAAAACTGCCTGGGTAAATGTTTACAAAAGAGATAAGAGAAGGGAGAGTTATGATTCTGCAATGGATTGGAATAGAGATTAATTAACTTTTAAATAAAATTTTATGCAAAAGGCACAAGAAATTGACACGAGTAATGTTTTTGGTTCAGCTAATTCAAATGACGGGATTAGAGGATTGGATTTATCTCACAAGCATTTAGTGGCACAGGCAAAAACTGTTGCAGTTGAACCTATAGTTGCTCAAAAAGAAGTAGTAAATAATCCTGATGTAAATTCGGAAGTTACACCTGTTACAGAAATTACTCCAGCAGTTGAAACAGTAACAGAAAATACTCCAACTGAGACAAAAACAGAAGCAAAAACAGAAACTACAGCTAACGAAACAACAGTAGAAAGTGCAACTACAACAGAGGAAACTCCTGTAAATGCTTCTGAACCATCAGCACCGGTATATACTAACAATGTAACATTGGGAGCTACTCATACAGAAGAAGCTGCTGCAGAAAAGTATTAAGCTTAAAGATGCTTTTTCATGGATGTATTAGAAACAATAGATGTCACAAATGTATTCTGGACAGATGGAACGAACAGGATAGAGATTATAGAAATCATTTTGGAAGGTTCTTTCATTCAACCAAATGCAGGTTTAGGAGCAAATGACGGATTCGAGAAGCGACTAATTATTGACGATACATTATTAGAATTAAACGGTGAAATCTTTTCAATATAATAATTCATGGCTACAATTTTTACAATAACAGAAGTCGGAGACAACTACGAACTAGCTGGTAAAAAGATAATGGTTCATGATTTGACCGCAATAAATGGACAGACAACTTTAAAAATTGATGCGTCCTATTTTGCTCATAGATTGGTTTTACCAGAAGGAACGGTAAGTTATTATCTTCCTGCAAATACCTTACTAAAGGCGCTATGGTTTCAAGGTGGTTCTGCTGCAACAATTGGAGTAGGAACTTCTCCAACAACAAATGACCTGTTTGATTCGGGAGATTTAGCAGAGGATGGGGATTTAGTTTTTGAAGGAATCAAGCCATTTAGAAATCGACAATTGATTTATTTCAATGGAGTGGCGAGTGATACTGTAACAATAATTTTTAAATAAAGAATGATGAAAAAAATATTTATAGCACTATTTATCTTGATTTCAACAGTTGGTATGTCACAAACTCAAGTAGATAGTCTGAATGCAAAAAAAGTATTTAAACTTAATGGCAAAAGGGTGACTGCAATAAGTAATGATACTACTCTTTCACATGCAGACAGTAATAAGTTGATAACAGAATATGCTGCAAAATATCTTATTACAATAAATAGTAGTGGGGGATCTCAAGTAAATAAAGCGGATAGCGGTATTACTTATATGACTCCTACAGAAGCTGCTAAGTATGCTTCATTATGGAATAAGGTTGGCAATGACGTTCGTTATGATAGTGGAATTGTCATAATTGGAAAGCAAGATTCTACCAACAAAATGTTACAGGTTTGGGGAGGCGCAAGTTTTGCAGATAATAATGTTCTGATAAATCAATATGGGGATATATCTTGTAATTCTTTTGGCTCAATTAATGGCACATTTAATTTGGATGCAGATGGTAGAGGACAATTTGCAAGTGAAAATATTTCATGGGATTCTATAGGTAATATTACTGCAAATAGTTTTATTAAGAATGGAGGTACTTCTTACCAATTCTTGAAAGCGGATGGAAGTGTTGATTCAAATACATATCTAACAACAAGTGCATTATCACCTTACGCTACTACAAGTAGTGTAAGTACAGCCCTTGCTGGTAAAGAGCCAACAATAACACCTCCTTACTTAGCAGGAAGGTTTTACAATGGATTTAAAAATTTTGTACTAATAACAACTGATTCAGTACCACAAGGTATCACAAATAAATATTTCGTTGCTGCTGATACTATTGGGCTTGCAGGAAAGGTAAATAAAAGTGACAGCGGTTTAGTTTATACATCTGTTTACAAGGAAAGGGCTGATAGTGGAACATTAGCAGCTGCTATCGCTACTAAAGGGAATGGTACAGTTACAAGTATTACATTAGGGTCGGGAATGACAGGAAGTAGTGGAACTATAACCACAAGTGGTGCAATTGCAGTAGATTCAGGAAGTGTTTTGATATTAAGTAGAGATAGAGCTGCTGCAACTTATGCCACAAAAAGTAAAGTTCTCGCTGATAGCATTGTTTTAGCAGCTCATGCGGATGCTGATACAACTGGAATTCGCCCACGATTGGTAGCGGGAACTAATATAACTATTGCAGGAACTTATCCAAATTTGACAATTGGGAGTAGTGGGGGGAGTAGTAGTTTAAATAATGGACAAGTAGGAGTTGGTAACAGTAGTAATGCGTTGAGTGGTAGTAGTGCATTGACATTTTCTTCTCAGGTATTGAATAATTTTGATACGTTACCTGAAATAAGACTTACTACTGCACAAGATTCGTTTTATAGTAGGATACAAAGGAACTATACTAATCATACCACCTATTTAAAGGCACAAGTGAATCAGGCGGGAGGCATAACAAATGCGATGAACTTTACCGGTACGACAAAGTATTTTTCAGCAGCTGAAACAGGATTGCCAAATGGCACTAAACCACAAATGAGTATTTCTTTATGGTTTTATGCTGTACCATATCCAACTACTGCTCAGAGTAACCAAACGCTAGTTTCATACGGAGTAACTACTAATCCATTCACAATAAATTATACTAACTATAATAATGCAATAAATATAACAGTTGGATTATATTCAGGAACTACAAGTTTTGATATTGGTGCACCTGGATCCGTTCTTACAAACGCATGGAATCATTTAGTTTTTACATGTGATGGGGCAAATATTTATGTTTACTTAAATTCAAACCAATCAAGTTTAAATACGACAAGTTTCACTATTAATCTAGGAGGTACATTAAGTAATAGAATTGGATGGCAGAATAATACATCTAGTTTTAATAGTACTATAAGTCAATTATTAATATATAATACAGCTTTAACTCAAACTCAAGTAAATTCTATATATAATATGGGAAATGGTTCTCTTATCATTCCTTATTCAGGATTAATTAGACAATATAATCTTAATTCAATAGTTTCATCATCTACTCCTGATAGTAATCCTAATAGTTCTACTCATTATGATGCAACTTTAACAGGATCACCGACTTTAGTAAGTGGCGTAATATTATCATCATCAACTATTACTGAAGGGATTCCTTTACAATATCAAGATGGAGTCAATGCAAATGAAATGGGTACAGCATATTTTGGCGATGCTAATTCAGGAACATATTTAAGAGGATTATCTATTAAATGTCAAGAAGGTTCATATAATCCATTTATGATAGGAACAAATAGGAAATGCTATATAAATTCTTCAAATACATCATCAACTGCATTAGGTCTAAGTGATTTAAGTATTGCTGGAGGGGCAGCAATTGGAGCAACTTATAGCACAGGTACAGCAGCTCCCACAAATGGATTAATAGTTCAGGGTACTACAGGATTAGGAACTGCAACTCCTTCATCTTCTTATATATTAGATGCAGTAGGTAATGCAAGGATTACAGGGACTTCGACAGTAACAAGTACAAGCACTGCTACAACCTTCAACTCCACAATTGCCCCTACAGCCATCACAGGTGCAGGCGGTTCGGGAACTGCTTACTTTTCCGAACCATTTCAAGGAACTGCTACAAATGGAGGTTATAAGGAAATAATGATTTACTTGAACGCATTTGTATCGAGTGGTGGTACTACAATAACTTATTCATCATCTGGAGGAATAGCGTTCACCAATACGCCTTATGTTTATGGTACTGCCTCCTGTATTAGTCAGGTAGGTACTCCCACAGCTACATCAATTACAATTACTTCATCTACAGCTCTTAACGGGTATGTATTTCTTAAAGGCAATTAATATTTATAATTATGAAAAAGATTCTTTTCAGTTTATTGCTATTGGCAATGTTTACCACTTCCAAAGCGCAGTTAATAACCACGGTTGATACTAGTTATCATCCTATTATTGATACTTTAGTTCATGGCTCTACTTCATGTAAATTGAATGCTATCGCTATTCCTTTGAGTAATGACAGTATTGTGAGTATCAGTATTAATGGCAATTTCAATAATCATTTTGATTTGGAAAACGAAACTATCAATCTAAGTAGTGCAAGTGGTAAGATTCTGCAAACCTATAACTTCACCCTGCAAGGGCAGAACTATACCGATGTGCAGAATAATGGTACTGAGTCCTTATTTCAAGTTGTGGCTACCTATCTATATCAGAATTACGGATTTCGATTAATTTTTAAATAATAATGCGCAATGGAACAATGGCAGCAACAGATTCAAAACACCGTGGCAAACATGGAAAAGAAACTAGACCAATTATATTCAGCTGTGGTTGGCAATGAATTGACGAAGGAAGGTGGTTTCAATCAGTTTTTTGAAGACCATGAAAAAAGGATTAAGAATTTAGAAAGGAGAGAGATAGAATCAAATGATTTCAATAAGAAAATATTGGTTATTTGGGTTACAGTATGCACAGTAGCTGGAGTTGTTTATGCGTTAGTTGATTTGTACTTAAAGTCAAAAAGGTAGAATGATAATTATTCTAAAAATATTGTATGTCTTTGGCTGTATGTTTTTAGGATATTTCGTTATGGATAATAATTTTTATAAATTTAAAAAAGGAAATAACATGAATCAGTTTTTATTGCGTTGGACAAGTCCAAGCCCATTATTATTTAAGAGAATTACAAGTTTATGTACTGCTCTAGCTACTGCTGGAGGTGGAATATTAGGTATTCCATCAGTAATGGCAAGTCAGGGTATTGTATTGGCATTACCTGAAATAGTAACTAAGATTGCTGGATACATGATAGCAGCTGGAGTAGTTGGTGGTATCATAAGTAAGATAACTGTTGAAGATCCTAGTCAGTTGACAACTACCACTTCAGTTACAGGAAAATAGTCTTTATATTTTTTATTCAATAGTGTAATTAAAATAATTACATTTGTTTTGTTGCAAGAAATAAAATGGCACTAAATAATGATTCAACGGTTTTTATAAGCGGTGATCCGACTAATCAGGATGCCATTGATGAAGCTGCTTTCTTCCTTAATAAAAGAGGATATAAGCTTTTCAATAATGACAATAAAACCCTTCCAGAAACGATTGATATGATTATGCATTGTGATGCTATTTATATGGTAGAAGGTTGGGAAAAACATCCTCATTCGTTAATACAGAACTATGTGGCTGTTACCTTGGAAAAGGAAATCATGTTCCCATCAGATGGAATTTTTGTACAATAAATGATTAATATGAAATTGTCAGAATTAGAACCACAGTTTCTTAAAGTTGTAGATGACCATACTTTTAAGTGTGTGGAAGATATAAATGAAGCGGACGGAATAATGTTTTTATGCCCAGTTTGTATTAAAGGAGACAGTCATCATCATAGTATTAATTGTTGGCAACCGCATGTTCCACAAACAGTACATCCTATTCCTGGTCGTTGGAATTTTTTAGGTAATGATTACAATGATTTGACTTTAAAAAATGGGTCATCTTCAATATTGATAAATGGGGGATGTAAAGCACATTTTTGGATTACAAATGGAGAGATAATATTTTAAATTTATAATAATGAAAAAGATTCTTTTATACTTATCGGTGGCAATAGCTACTTTCTTAATTGCAAACTATTTTACTGGGTGCAATGTGGTAAATAAGTCACGTAGTGTAGAGCATTCCAACGTTGATAGTGGAAAAGTGACAACTTCTGATAGTGCTCATGTAATTAAGAATGATAGCAGCTCTACATCTTCAGAAGTGAAAAGCGACTCGACTACTGAAAAGCATTCTAAGAAGAAAGAAATTACTATTAAATTCGATACTACACGAAAGTCATTCAGTCCGGATAATCCTTATAAGTTCGACATTGGAGGTACTACGATTTCTACACCTCAACCTATTCAATCGGCTACAATTGAAGATAATATCGAAGATGACAGTTCATCTACCATTAAAGGCAGCAATTCAAAGGCTGTAGAGGTTAAATCGCTTGATAGCTCTGTTCATAAATCTTCAGACAGCACAAAGGTCTTAAAAACCTCAAAGACTGTTAAGACGAGTAAGGAAAGTAAAAGTTTCCCTTGGGAAATTACTCTTATTGGAATCTTAGCATTACTAGTGGTAGGCTATATTATTTACCGTAAATACTTTTAAAAATGGCAGACAAAATACAAGCCATCAAATACATGATGTCAATTGAAGGTGATGAATGGGAATTATCACCAAAAGACAATGGTACCTGGACAGGGGGAGAAGTTGATTTAGGTGAAAATATCGGAACTAAGTTTGGTATCACTGCACAGGATTTGGCTAAGATATTAGGTAGAACACCAACAATAGATGATATGAAGAATCTCACTATTGATAAGGTAGTATCATTCCTTGAACCTACTTATTTAATACCCATTAGAATAACTGAAATTAAGTCACAAGATAAGGCTAATAAACTTGCTGAAAGTGGTTATAATGGAGGTGTTAAAACTGCAATAGGTATGATTCAGGAGGCTTTGGGTGTACCTATTACTAGAAAGATGGATGATATTACATTAACTGCATTAAACAATTTATCATGAAAAAGATAAAAGCTACTGATATTGGCTTAGTATTTATTTTGATTAGTTACTCATTATTATTTTGGGTACTTCTTTCTTCTTGCAACAACGGAACAAAAGAACATCCTAATATTCCAGAAATGATTGCAAAGTCATACTATGATAGTTTGGCTAAAAAGGATAGTTTATTACTAGTTTACTGCATAAAAGAAGCTAATCGAAACGATTCAGTTTTAGCAAGTGCAGAATTCTTGCTGAAGGTTTATAATGAAGAAAAATCCTTAAATAAGAAGCTAAAAGATAGCCTATTTGAACAAAATTACAGAATCATTAAGGCAAAGCATTATATCAAGATAGTCCAAAAGAACCCCCATGATTTAGGTTTCTTGGTTGGATGGCTGACTAATCAATGTTTTAATTAGTCTATATGAAAACATTAAAGAAAGTACCATACGAGCCTGTTTTCGTAGAGGGCAATAAAAACTACATTCCAACTACTATTGAAGTCAAAGATTTCAATAGTATGTATTCACAGGCTAAATTTTTATTTATATAATGGCAAAAGCTAAAATATTAGGTTACCCAAGAGAAGATGAGATAGCTAAAGGGGTTATGAAAATACATTGCCCTGGATGTAATCAACCACATTATATAAATACTAAACCTTATGCGCCAAATATTCCTGTTTGGGGATTCAATAATGATTTCGATAAGCCAACTTTCACCCCTTCACTTTTAGTAAGGTCAGGTAAGTATGTAAACCCTGATTTTATAGAGGACCCTGATTTCCCTAATTCTTCGACTATATGTCATTCATTTATAAAGGATGGAAAGATTCAATTCTTAAATGATTGCACACATAATATGAAAGGTCAAACGGTAGAACTACCTGATATATAATAAATGTTCAAAAACAAGACTTAAATTATGGATACATTAATTACTCAAGATTTTAAAACTATTTCATCGGATCCAACACAAACACTTCAAAGGTTTGATTTGGATGAGTTGGCACAATATACTGCTGAAAAATCATTTGACCCGGACGTAAGTAAAGATTTCAGATTATTCTTTGTAGGGCATGATGATGTTCATAATATACTAAAGCACGTTTTCGCTAGAGTAAGTAGCAGCTTGTATTTAAATATGTTTGGTTTTGATGATGAAGAGTTGAATGATATTATCTGGGAAAAGGTGATGAATCCAAATATTACAGTGATGATTACACTTGATAAATCTCAATCTGGCGGAATACATGAAAGAAAGTTATTGGATACTGATAGAGCAAAGAACTTAGCAGCTTTTAACTCTCATTTTGTAATTGGTACCTCTGCTACCAGCCAAATAAGCCACACAAAAGGTTTCGTAGCAGATGGAAAAGTAGGAGGGGAGGGTTCTACGAATTGGAGTGCATCTGGAGAAGGAACAGGGATTTTTGATGTTGCTAGAAAAGGATTCAAGGCTCAAAACAATACTCAGACAATTTTCACCGATAAGATTAATCTAAATAGGTTTACGAATCAACTTATTGTAGAACATATTGCTGCTGTAAAGCAAAAATAAAACATTTAAACTCTATGCGAATATTCAAGCTACTGATGGTATTGCTGATTACAGCCTTCGCCATCAGCGTTGCGTCCGCACACGCACCGACAATCAAAAGAACGAACCAAAGTGGTTATGTTAAAAAAGTGCAGAGTGTTGTGAATATTATAGTTGTATCAAACTATGTACTCGACTGTAACAAGTCTTTTGCTCAAAGCAAAGAATTGAATAGCAGCTTCAGTAACAAATGTGAGAAGCACTATAACTTCACTTGTAAAAAAAAATGCTACACGCAAACTAATGTGATTGTTGACAAGCGAAGTAGAACCATTCTCGATCCTGGTTTAACTTCTTATCATTTACTTTCAAAATGTTATAAATGCAAGCAATTGGTTATATTGAAACTAAATGATTCTAGACAGATAAGACCGCCAGTTGACAATAATTTTTCATAGTTCAAGAAATCATTGAGGTTAACACCACGCATATTTATGTGTGGTGTTTTATTATATAAGAACAAAACTATCAGGCAAATTTGTTATTTACTTTTTTCAATCTATCCTGTTCCCTTTGTTTCTCTCCAAGGGCATAATGTTTCATTGTAATAATTGTAGTAGAGTGCCCAGCCATCTCAGCAGCTGCCTTTATATCAAGTGCTTCAGCTGTTTCATCTAGATTCAAATGTTTTAGAGAATAGAAATCGGCAGTAATTCCTAGCTTATCTTTTACATGTACTCTCCATCTACGAGTAATCTGTTCATATCTTATCAGTTTTGGACCAGGAATCAAACCTTCACTGAATATATAATCACATTCCTTGGCATCTTTAATTAACTCTACCCAAAAATTAAGCGCTATATCCTTTATTGGCCTCCATACTTCTCTTTGGGTATTTCCTTTTTTTATTGTAGCCTTATACCTTTGGTTATCTATATCTATATCTTTATATTGTATGGCCAACAATTCTATAATCCTACCACCTGAATGAAAAAATATTTGCATAAATCTCCAAAAGGAATAGTAATTCTCTTTTAAATGTTGGTTTATTTTTATTCTCTGATCCATGGTCAATAGTTCCCTAAGCTTTCCAACAGTCTTTTTTTTACTGATTCCAATGACTGGATTAATATCTGTAGCTTCTATTTCCATCAATTCATTAAATAGACTCATTAGATAAGAACGAAACTTATTGTATCGATGTGGGGATGAGTTTAGTGATTCAAGGATATATTTAATATGTTTTCTTCGAACTTCACTAATTTTTAGAGCATTCAATCTAAGTTCACTACTTGCGCCATCAATTGCCTTAAGGCAGCACTTCATATCGTATCTAGTTGATTTCTCTACATTAACTTTTGTGAAAATGAATTGCAAAGCTTCTAACCATCTTGTATTAGTATCAATTTCTAATCCAGTAATAGGTACTTCTTTTTTTCCTGTTATTGGATTTAAATATTCATGTTGCAATAAATAAAGAAGTTCTTCTAACAATATTTTTACAGCAGATCTTCTTTCCGTTAATGTTTTAAAACGGTTTATTCCACCTTTTAGAATAATAAGTTTCTTTTTGTTGTTTGCCTTATCGTAAAAATAATATTGTATGTGCCAGTCAATATTAATACTTGCACCTGTCTTATCCCAATTCTTTGGGAAAACTGAAGGAGTGCTGCACTGGCAGCCATTGTGTAATTGTAACATTATTAACGATTTTATTAACGATTAAATAATGCTACAGAGCAAGTGAAGTTTTAAAAATTGGTGAAACCCTTTATTAATAAGGGTTTCACCTTGTAGCGAGGAGCAGACTTGAACTGCCGACCTTCGGGTTATGAAGGATGCTAACATAATATTTTTAACGCTAAAACCTAGTTCTGTAGCTTGTTTTATTATTCTTCAAATGCCTTTATTGGAATCCGAAATGCCTATAATTATTAACTTTATTAACGAATTTATTAACCCGATTTAAGCTCTGAAATTACCTTTTACACCTTTCTAAATATATTCGCCTCAATGCCATAAATCCAGTTGACATTGATGTTATATGTCACACAGGCCTTCATTATATGATTGACAGTAAAGTGTTGAGTACCTAAAGCAATGTTTCGAATGTTCTGCCTATTAATGCCTACAGATTCATAAAATTCAATCTGATATTTTATGACTTTACTTTGCTTCAGTAACTTTATCAGTTCAAGCATTTTTTTATCGGTAATATTTAATGTTTCTTTTTTCAATTAGTGTAATTAAATAAACTACTTTTAAAAACTATCGGAAACACTTTTTTTAGACATACTAAATTTCAAAGAGTGGATTATCTGTTGAATAGCATCCATTGACTTTAGTTGTATCTCCTTTTTACCTATTCCCCAAAAACCTGTTACCAAAGTCGAATCAATTGGCGTATCTATTGATCCGTTTTGCACAGGATGCTTATCAATAATATCCGACACAATGTATTTGTAACGATTATCTTTTACAAGTATGGTTAGTATGAAATTTACATTGTGGGAACCTGTCCCCGCCTTTAAATTTCCAGAAAATGTAGAGATACCTTTCGCAATAACCTCCCCATTATTACTATCGTCTAATTGTATTACATCTTTTGCAGAATTGAATGTGTGTACTATCCACTCTTTTGCCCTTGAGTATAACTCTGATTTCAAAGAACTATCTACTTTGATAATTTCCTCATACTTTAAATTTTGAGCTTTAATACAATTTGTATTAAAGAATAGGATTGCGAGAAATAAAACTACTTTTTTCATTTTATTTATATTTTATGTGAATGAAAATATTTTAAAAACGGGGTTACATCTCATTTTGATAAATAATTTTAGTTTATTAAACTAAAATTATTAGTACTTTTGAATCTAAATAAATTTTTATTCTTCTTACACCTAGTGAAAAAATAGAACTTTTAAAACTTGCAATTAATATTTCTAAAATGAAATACGAGTTCGATTGTCAAATAGAAAACATGACTCGGGATGAATCCATAAAAGAAGAATATGGCAAGCTGTTAGCTCTTATACTTTTGCCAGTAGCTTAATTCTTCTTTAATCTGTTCGTATGTCTTATTATGTACCGTGTAACTCAATGCCCCTCCATTTGTTCCAGTTGCAGGGGCATTGGTTCGTATTGCAATCCCCCCTTTACCAAGGTTCTCAATCCCACTAGCTAAAGTAATTTCAATAAATTTCATGACTCATTTTTTACTGTTGATAAAAATTTCTATATTTTATTTCTTTAAGAATATTGCTGCATATATGCCAATTATCATAAGTGCAAGTGTTAAGAATAAACCAACAAACCACTTTATCAAATCTACTTTCGTATCTGCAATTTCTTTTCGTATCTGCTCAATATCCAATTTAGTAGCAGTCATATTATCTTTTGAATTAACCTCCTCTAGTACGGTTTCTTCTATTGCTTGAGTAATTGCACGACTCTTTTCTTCGCTAAGGTTCAATTCTTTGCGAAGGGTATCATAAAGTTTTATATTTATTGTATTCATAACTTATTGTTTGTGTTTACT
>JGI24891J29808_1000594_pt1 | contig 15957 bp, 29 predicted proteins | sample FreactcultuFSWF8_FD_29808 | JGI IMG/M metagenome (IMG submission 29808) | reverse complement strand
CTGGTTTCCAAGGGAAACTTTCTCGAGAAGAAGATCCCACACAACAACTGCGTGACCGTTAGCAATCCACCGTTTGGAAGAAATAACGCACTCTCAATTCCGTTCTTTAATAAGGCTGCTGAATGCTCAGACTTGATTGTTTTTATCGTTCCTAGGTCGTGGCGCAAGTGGACCGTACAAAACAAACTCGATCGACGTTTCACCCTGGTAAGAGATGATGACTTAAACATTGACTATGTAGACGCCAGCGGTGTGCTCTTATCTAAAAATAATTATCTTCGAACGTGTGTGCAGTACTGGAAAAAATCTGAAGAGCTTCGTGACCTTGTGTATGTAAAAGACATGGGAATAATTGAAAGATGTAAATACCCAGATGCCGATGCGTCACTCACAATATTTGGTTACGGATGCGGAACGGTAAAGACTGAGTTCCCTAAGAAAACTAATTCAACGCAAATGTTTCTCAAGCTGAATCATCCACGCGCACTCGAAGCACTGCAGTCAGTCGATTTCTCGAGGTTCTTCATGAATACCGCGTATATTGAGGCACTTTCTATCCAAGAGATCAATTTTCTTCTAAATGAATATTTATTTGACAATCCAATGGTTGTATCAGAAAAAGTGAAAGGATAATTATGACACTACGATTTGTTGATGTTCACTGTTTTGCTGGAGGACTTGCTTTAGGAGTCCAACAAAATGGTTTTGAACTTGTCGGTAAGAAAGAATTACAAGGGGCTTTTGGAGCTAAAAATATGGAAGTTAATCGCCATATTCTTGGTAATAAGTGGGAGACTCAGTCTGGCCCTTATGAAGACTGGGAACCAATTGATGCAGAACTAATTATTGGCAATCCACCATGTAGTGGCTTTAGTCTTTTAAGTACAAAGTCATTTAGAGGAGTTAACTCTATTGCTAACGCTTGTATGTGGGGAATCACAGAGTTTGCAGCAAAAACTGCGCCTCCAATTTTTGCATTTGAGTCTGTGCAAGGCGCATTTACAACTGGGCACGAGTTAATGCGTGACTTACGCGCGCGTCTTGAAGAACTCACGGGTATGAAGTATGACTTAACACATGTACTTCACTCTGCTCGTTCAGTTGGTAATCCACAACTTCGTCGTCGTTACATGTTTGTAGCTCACCGTATTCCTTTTGGAGTAGAATTACCAGACCCACAAGAGTTTCCAACTGTTGAACAAGCAATTGGAGACCTTGAAGGATTAAAGATTCAATTTGAAGCTCAACCATATAAAAAGAAGCCTAAAGGCATCTGGGCTGAAAGCAAAAGAAATCCTGAAGAAATCGTTGACGGGCACATGTACGTAAATAGTCTTGGAGCTCAGCGCATTCGTTATCTTCTTGAAACTGGGTTATGGGAGCACGGCCGTGATTTCTCTGCAGTAATTAAAGCACTTTATGAAAATGGAGTAGAACTCCCAGAAGTGTATCAAAACAAAATTGAAAAGCTTATTGAAACAGACTTCAACTTTGGTTGGAACACTCCTTCTCGTTTAAAGCCAGACCACACTTGCCCAGTTATTACTGGCTCTGGTGGTGAGCAACTTGCGCACTACAAAGAAAATCGTACACTTACTCACCGTGAAGTCGCAAGACTTATGGGCTTTCCTGATAACTGGGTGATTGCGCCTAATGAAGGATATAGCGGTCTTAAGTCTGCTTGGGGTAAAGGTGTCACAGTAGACGTTGGCCGCTACTTCGGCAAGTGGTTGTTTGAGTCTATTAATGGACGACCTGGCTCAGTAACTGGAGAAATTATTGGTGATAGAGAAAAAGTTATTAACTTTACCAACCAGTATAAGAAACTAGATAAAGCGGCCTAGGTAAATTCCATTAGTCTCAGTATAAAGTGACGAAAACAGGCTCTTAAGGCCATATAAAAAGCGGTTAAGTGCCATACTTAGTGGTACTTAGCCACTTTAAATATTTTTTTGTAATGTGTTGTACTTTGTATTACTTTAGTGTTATAGTTTTTATATCCCGTAGGCACGGGCTACAGAAAGAGGACAGAATGACTACAATGACTAAAGCGCAAGCAACAGAAAAGCAAGTTGCGTTTGTCAACAAGCTTGTCTTTGAGCGCACAGACCGTGTTGCTGGAGAAGACGCGGAAAAGCTTAGCTCAATCATTACAATGCTTGAGTGGATGCAAGAAGAAAAAGTACCGATGACTAAACTTCATGCAAGCAATCTTATCGACTTACTTCTTGCAATGCAACTTGTTCGCACTAACAAGCCTTTAGTTGAGACTGTAGACTTTACAGAAGCTAAAGCTACAATTCCTTACGGCACTTATACCGTAGTGCTTAACAATGACGAAAACGATTACGTTACACTTCGCGTTGAGAAAGCATCTTTTATCAAAGATTCTGACAAAACAATGGTGTCATATCTTGGCGGCTCAGATAATGAAAACTCATATCGCGGATTTGCTTTTATTGGCTATAACGGCATCAACGTCTGGAGTAAGTTTCAGCACAACACTCGTATCGTTACCGCTGCAAAAGTTCTATGGGCAATCGCTCAAGACGAAGCAGGCCTTGGCCAAGCTCACGAAGAATTCTTAAAAAAAGCAGAAGCATACGCTTTATCTTCTGGGCACTGTGCTCGTTGTAATCGTAAGCTTACAGTCCCAGCTTCGCTTCACCGTGGCCTTGGCCCAGAGTGTGCAATTAAGGAAGGACTCTAATGGAAGTATTACCAGTAACTCTTCTTATTGGCGACAAAACGCCATATGGTGTTGTAAAGTCTGTGCAATCTACACGTAAAAATGTATCCACAAAAGTTACTTTTGAAGACGATTCAGTTGTTGTGTTTACTCGTTTTCAAATGATTCAGGTTTTAGAGTCGTAATAAGTTAAAATAGAAGCTAAAGGACAGATGATGACAATTGCAAAAGATACAGTCACAGAATGGCAGGGACTTATCCCTGACGACGTCGTAAAAATTGACGGAGAAAAGGGTACATTCACATTTCTAAGCGCAGTGCTTAACAAGGATACTCAAGAGACCTTGTGGGTTAGTGTTTACGGTGGTAGTAAAGGCCGTGAAAAGATGCGCGCATTTATGCCAGGGAGAGTAATCATCCCTAATGCAAAAGTTCTGCAAAAGCAGAGAAATACACAAAAGAAAGGACAATGAGATGTTACATACTCTCACAGGCGTCGGCCACGACGCAAAGAATATTGCTTCAGTAGGAGAAGCATTAGACAAGTTTGACATGAACTGGGGCGTAGAAGTGCGACCGACATATTTTCAAAGGAACGACGGCACACTAGCACCTATGGGTACTTCATTTGCTACTCTTCGTAGTGACAATGAGCAATTCCTCGGCCGTGTTGGTGGCGACTATGTTCCAATGCGAAATGTTGATGCTCTTAGCCACGTAGATGCTCTCTTGGCTTCTGGCATTGGTACACTTGACTCAGTATTTGAACTTAAACATGGCAAGCACGTAGGAGCAACTATTAAGCTTAACGAGCAGATTTCAATTGCTAACGAAGACCCAATAGAACTCTATATTTCAGTGACAACTTCACATGACGGCACACGTGCTGATAAGACAATGATTACACCGATTCGTTTGTGGTGCACTAATCAACTTGCTCTTGCATCACGTGAAGCAAAGCAATCGTGGAGTGTTCGTCACTTATCAACAATGTCTGACAACTTAAAGCTTGTTGAGCAAGAGCTAAAAGATATCACTAATTACGCTGAATGGCTACAAGCTACAGGTGACCGTCTTGTCAATGACTCTATAAAAGAGATTGAATTGTCACAACTTGTTATCGACGCTATGGACTTTCTCCGTGACGAAGACCGCAAAAAGAAAATGACTGGTGAGATTATTGATGTCTTTAAGTTCAGCAATCTTATTGGTGATGACTTTAAGAACACGGCATGGGGTGGACTCAACGCAGTAACTGAGTACTTTGACCATCACCGTACTTACCGCTCACCACAGTCACGTTACAACTCAATCACTAACGGTGTTGGTGCACGTGTTCGTAATAACATGGCGGAGTTGCTACTAGCTCGATGAGTAGACGCTTAAACATTCTCTTTAATAATTCACCAGAAGATGATGTGCAAACATTGCGTGAAGTTGTGGGAATGGGATATGAAAAAATCCCATTCTCACAATTTGCACGGTGGAGGCTTGCATCAAAGCAAGGAAACATCTGGTCATTAGACATTGATGTTGTTCCGTATGAAAGGTCTAAGGTAGTTTATATCTTGCCTACGCTTACGGCCGAGAAAGAGGATGTAGAGGCCATTATAAAAGAAGTAACGAGTACATTAAGTATTCCACTTTTCCTTGAAAACACTAAAGATTTTAGTGGTGCGCAAAGGGAAAAGATTATGCATGACTGTGTTGAAATATGCGATCGTATTTTTGTTGTCAATTCAGACAGTGATGTTGACCCAGATACGCAGAGCATTATTGATTATGGTAAAGAAGTTGGAAAAAATGCTGTTTATCTTAAATATTAGGAGATGTGATGTCAAAAGAACTTGAAAGCTCATTTGAAAAAGCAATAAAGAACATTGAAGAAAATCCTGTGATAGAAAGCACGGAAGAAAAAGTTGAAGAAGTAAAAGTTTCTCCAGCTAATGAAGAGACTAAAGCTCCAGAAGCTGAAAAGACAGAAATGGATTGGCCTGTTCCAATCTACCCATTGGTTGCTAAGTTTGATGTACAACTAGTGGAATTGGAAGACCAAAACGCTATTGTAATTGCTATTTATACAGGAGCTGGAGCAGCGTTTGGATTAATGACTCGTGAAGGTGCACTTGCACTTTCATCACGGCTCAGGAAAGTAGCAAACGGTAGTAAGTAAGACAGCACAAAAGTGAAACGACTTAAGTCAGACTATGATGATACTAAGGAGTAACAAAAATGCAAAATTCCACAAAAGTTTTTATACTTTTATTCACATTGCTAATGGCGGTTATCTTTACACCAAGACCTGGTGAAATTGTAATTGCAGCATCGCCAAGTACAACAACAACAACAACTTCAACTACAATTGCTCATGTGACAACATCAAGCTATCCAGAGCCCAGAATCGAAACAGTTATTGTTCGTAAATGGGAAAAGGTTGCTTTATGCGAGACCGGAAGTAATTGGCATACAAGAGGGCCCATCTATTCTGGTGGGCTCGGTACTTTGGAATCGAATTGGCGCGCATACGGTGGACAAAGATTGTTTGGTAACGAATGGTCTGCTTCTGCTGCTGAGCAAATTTATATTGCAATAAGAATTCAAGCTTTAAATGGATACGCTGGCTATGTACCTGACCAATACGGTTGTGGTCATGGTTGGTAAACAAAGTGTAGTATAATTTTATTAGCAACATTGTATCGCACGAGAATGGAGATTCACCGCGATGAAAAAGAAAATAGCGTATCAACTTCTTGAGAAAATGAATAGAGGAGGACACGAAGCAGAAACTGCTCGTGCTATCATTATTTCTGAAGGGCACAATTTACACGAGTTTGTCGCTAAATATTCAGAAGACCAAGAAAGAGACGAACACGGTAGATTTTCAAGTGGCTCAGGTAATGGCCCAGGAGAAGAGCGTGAGCCTGTAACTCACGGTAGTCCATTTCGAGATATTTCAATGCCGGTTCTCCCGACTGGAGAAAAGCTAAATCCTGCAAAACATACTGGGTTCTACGCTAACACTGGCGGTAGTCAATCCACTCTTATTGTTAGCGCTGGAAAAACGCCTAATGGAAAAGAAAAACTTCGCGCTGTAACTACTGCTGGAAGCGCTAATGGCTTTAAAGTCGGAGACACACTTCACTCTACACATGACCAAAATCCTGGAAAAAGAATGTTTGGCTATGACGGCGCAAAAATAATTGGAATCACAGACACAACAACCAATGAAAAATGGGGAAATGTACCAGACAAAAATCTTCCTCATTATGTCTTTAAATAGAAAGAATATTGAAATGGCAATTGAATTAAACAAAGAAACTACTAACTATCTTCTTCGTAAAGTAAAGAACGGTGGACATGAAGGAGCACAAGCTCGTTCTGTTCTTGAAGCAGCCGGAGTTAATGTCAACAAAAAAATGCGTGACCCAGAGTTTAGCAACGTACAAAAGCGTGATGTTGGAACTAAAGAGCGTGAAGCTCTTGCTGAAAAAGGCGATGCAATGCCTGACGGCTCTTACCCTATTGCTAATGTAGCCGACCTTAAAAATGCTATTCAAGCATACGGTCGTGCTTCAGACCCTGAAGCTGTAAAAGCTCACATTAAACGCCGTGCTAAAGAACTTGGCGTTACAGATTTGATTCCGGAGAATTGGTAACAATGGCTAAAAAAATTACACAAGACTACCTTAACTATCTTAAAGCTCAAGTAGCTAAAGGCGGAGAAGCTGGAGCGTCTGCTTCTTCTATTCTTACTAATCAAATTGAAATCACTAAAAAAACAGACTATGATTCAATTATTCCTGAGCGTAGTGGCGACCCTGTCGACACAGAACTTTACAATCAAATTAAAAGAGAAGCAAAAGCAAAATTTGATGTGTATCCGTCAGCAGTCGCAAACGCTTGGCTTTCACGAGAGTATAAAAGTCGTGGAGGCAAGTACGGCAAAGTAAAAAAATCAAAAGCTGTTGTTGACTTACCGCCCGGGCACACAGTTGCAGATGTTGAGCGCCATGATGAAGGTCATGACAATTGGCATGCAATGCACGGTGACCCACCTTGCAAAGATGAAGCTGATTGCGCACGTATGCGTGCTTCATATAAAGAAGAAAACACTGTAGTTAAGTATAGTGATAGCCAGGAACGCGATGCACACGGAAGATTCGCAAGTGGCGGTGGGGACGACGCAAAAAATAGCCCATCTACTCAAATAATTAATTCTTTTAGAAGTAGTTCAGATCGTCATAGCGAACCAACTCTTGCGCACATTTCAGCAGCAGAACAATACGCTAAAATTGGTGACCAAGCAGCTCGTCTTGGAGACGATAAGAATGCTAAAGACATGTATGAAGCAGCAAAAGAAGCTGTCTCTAGATTAAATATTGCAGATGCAGATAGAGCTATATCGGCGCTCAATGGCGCAATTGCTTTTCACACTAAAAGTAAATAATGAAAAAAATCTCACCAGAATATAAAACATATCTTGAAGCTCAAGTAGCTAGAGGTGGAGAAGTAAGCGCCTCGGCATCTTTTATTCTTGCTAAATACGAAGCGGAAGAAGAAGAAGAAGAAGATACGCTTGTTAAATTCGATGAAAGCCAGGAACGCGATGAACACGGTAGATTTGCAGGCGGCGGTGGCGGAGAATCAAACTCTAAAGGCACAGTACAAAATGCAATAGACAAGTACAGTGATAAGCAAGATAAAGCAGATTCAACATATTCTGATGCTCGTGGCTATGATACAAAACATTCTTACGGAAAAGCAACAGATGCGCACAAAGAAGCAGCTAAAGCTGCGACAGAAGTTGCGAATCACCCGGGAGCTTCTCTTGGCACTAAAGAATATTTTGCTCGTCAAGCTGCTTTGCACACTGCATTTGCAAAAGCGTATGCTGCTGCCGCTAAGTCTACAAAAGAATAAAATAAATAAAACTTAGCACATGAAAAAACTTGAATTAGAATTTAAAGCTTACTTAAAAGCTGAAGTACTTCGTGGAGGAGAGCGAGGTGCTTCAGCATCTTCTATTCTTATTAAGTACAATGAAGACCAGCAACGAGATGAAAATGGAAGATTTGCTGGAGGTGGTAGTGAAAAAGACCAAAAAGCTGCCGATAAACTTGTTGCTAATGACGCTAAAATAGGTAACGCAAGCATAAGAGAACAATTAAAAGATGTTCTTGGTAGCGGTCATCAAAGCGGTATGAGTCCAGGAGATGAAATAACTCCAAGACAATACGGTCATTACGTAAGTGTTGCTATGCGAACAGGAAATCATGACCTTGTCAATGAACGGTATAAAAACACAGACAACGTATACGAAGAAGCAAAAAGACACGCAAAAGAAAGTAAATACTAATGGCACCAGATTATGAAGATTTTTTAGCAGACCTTGCAAGTCAAGGTGGAGACCAGGGTCTTTCTGCACAACGTGAGCTTGAAAAATTAGCAGCAGCAGCGCAAATTCGCAAATATGACGAAGACCAATCTCGTGATGATAACGGAAGATTCGCTAGTGGTAGTGGCGGCAATTCAGAAGCACATGCGTCTGACCGCTGGTCAGCAATGGACTATCATAGTCATGAAGCAACACAACACGGGATTGCTACATTAGGGGCTAAAACTTCTGAAGAGCGTCAAGCGCATAGAGATGCAGGAGAAGCTCACACAAATGCGCATGAAGTAGCGCGAGATAAAGGTGTTGACTCGCAAGAGTATAAAGATGCTTCGCAAAAAGCAGATGCAGCAGACAAAGCAGCATCTGCAAACAAAGTTTTTAAGTACTCTGAAGAAGAAGAACGCGATAGTAGTGGGCGTTGGACTGCCGGTGACGGTGGAAAAGCTGATAAAGAAGCAGCAAAAGCTGAAGTCTTAAATCAAACAGCTGCTGCAATGCGCGCCGATGCTGCTGGAAAGCATTCAATTGCTGAGAAAGCTCACAACGCTGCAGCGCGTGCTGCTGGTCACTTATCTCAATACGCTACAACTTCAAAAGAAGAACACAAATGGAATACAGTTGCTAATTCTCACTTAAATGCAGCTGATAGACATGGAGCTTTGCGTGGCGTAACTAACTCAAATACTTTTGGAAATAAAGATTCTTTGAAAGAAGCAGCATCAAACGCTTCTACTCAAGCATACACATTAAGTAGCCAGGCTACAAAATAAAGCTACATGGCTTATAGAAAAAAACTACGACCTGAGGACGCTACACTCCCTCTTGACTTAAGAGGCAGGCCTAATCGGTCATATTTAGGTCATAAAAGTTTAATTGTACCTACACCTTGGCAATATGAAGGTGGTTACTTAGAAATTGGACAAGCGCGTAGACGCTTTCCACTTACACGATTTCGCACTCCTGAAATTGAGCTTGAGCGTAAAAGACTTGCTGCAATTGAAAATCCAGGAAAATGCCAAGCACGTCAAAATCGTTGGGACGGCTGGTGTCAACGTTACCCGACTCCAGGTTTAGAAGTTTGCTACAGACACGGCGGTTGGGACCCTAAAGTCAAAAAAGGTGGGCAAAGAAAAGCAGCTAACAAAGAATTACAGCAACGTGCTGCTAAAATTATTAAGCAAAACTTAGGGTAGAATGTAAACATGAGAACTCGTGAGAATTCAACAGTCATTTCGCTTCGCATTGAGCGTGAATTAAATAAAGAATTCGCTGCACTTGCTGCAGAAGTTGGCATTCAACCTGCACGTGCTCTTCGTGAAGCTTATATTCAAGCAATTACTTCAATGAAAACAATTGCTAATGAGAAGCGTGCTGAAAACAGTAAGCCTTCCTGGGATGAAGAATGGGCTTCAAAGAATGCCGCTGGTTAATCTCGGTAAACTTGTTAAATACAATGAAGAGCAGGAACGTGACGAACGCGGGCGTTTCTCTTCTGGTGGAGGAGTTCCTTCATACGATAAATTAGAAGCAATGACTTCTATACCTGGGCCGCTTGGAAGTAATGGCGGTACTTGGAAAAAAGATGAAGAATCTGGCAAGTCTTATCTTGTAAAGCCACTTGATAGTCTTACTCACGGCTACAATGAAATTGCAGCTGGTGCTGTTTATCGTGAAGCTGGTATTAAGTTCCCAAACACTGGTATTGTAAAAGACAGCAATGGAAAATCATTTCTTGTAAGTGAGCGCATTAACGATTTAGTTCCACGACAAGCAATTTGGTGGAATGCGCATCCTGAAACACAAGCAAAAGCTGCTCAAGGCTTTGGTGTTGATGCTTTGTTAAGTCACTGGGACGTTCACGGTATGACTGGTGACAATACACTTGTAGATAAAGGTGGAAATCCTGTACGCATTGANTCCGGTGGAGCAATGGCNTTTCGCGCTCAAGGCGGAGAAAAAACTGGATTNTCTCCGACTGGTGCTTGGGTAGAGCCTTTATCAATGCGTACNTCAGAGCAAGGTAGAGCAATGTACGGCAAAATGACAGACGCGCAAGTTGCTACTTCTCTTGAGCGTGCTGGTAATCTTAATCTTGGTAATGTGCAAAGTCACTGGGATTCATTGGGAATTCCTCGAAATGTTAGCGACCCTTGGATGCAAACTCTTCAAGCACGGCAGCAACAAATTCCTACTCTTGTCAATGAGCTTCGTGCAACTAAAAGCAAGTAAAATAAAAGTATGAGCAAAGCGCGAGAAAAAGACACAGGAAAGTACGTTAAGCACAGCACCGGTATTTCTTCACATCCGTCAATTGATAAACTTGACTTAGCAAAGCCTAGTGCTGGAAACATTGCTAACAACTTTGACCGGAGTGTTCTTGATGAAAACAATGGACGAGCAAGACCTACGATGCCAAGTGTTTCACAAGGTCCAACCGTCCCTCCACAGTAAATATGTTTGACTGCGCAGCAGGATGCGGTGCAGTTGGTTCAAAGGCCTCTCAAACCCTCTCTTCTTCATTAGTTCCACCTGCTGGGTGGATAACTATTGGATTAGATACTGCAATGTCTGAGCCACCATTTCAAGCACGTGATGGGCAATACAGTGCGGTAGTTTGCACAATGGATTGTGCCATATCTTTTTTAACTCGCACACACAGAATGATGCAATTATCTGTTGCCCCAAGTAATAACTGGAAAGAAGCAATGTATCAGCGTGAAGAGACTCGTAGCGATATCGCTAAACGAATTGGATTTGCAATTCTTGAAGCTATCGAAGAAGTTACAGAATCAAGCGAAGATAAAGTAGTTCTTCTTCCATTGGATATGGAAGAAAATCAACTGCACACTAATGTGTGTCTTGCTTTTTTACCGTTCGATATGGTTGCTGCTGAAGAGCTTACGAATGAGACCGAGGAATAAAGATTCTTTCTTTGCCTCAACTTTGTCAATGTCTAAAATCTTACGAATTGANTCAAGACTGATAATTTCGTTTTCTTCAACNGGATTCTTAATCATATCGACACTTGCTGCAGGTACCATTGCGGTCACATGACCAATTTGCGAATACGCAATTTGTGAATGAATAGTAATCAATGAGCCAATCATAAACGCACGAAGTTGTTTTTCATCTTGTGGGTCACAACCAGCGGCAATTAAATGCTCACGTATATTTGCTCTTAGTTGTTCTACTGTTAATTGTGCTAATCCCGCTGCCATATCATCCAATGCTAATACAAACATATGACGAGCAATCGATAGTATCTCATCGTAAGTTGGGATGTCGTTGTCGCCGTATTCATTTTCCATAGCACTATTCTATTCAATTGTCTTCAACTTATAGCGAGTTGACCGACCATTGTTGTCAGCTATAACATCTCCATTATCAATTGCTTCGTCAATCACTTCAGTTCCTTCAGGTCCTGTTGTTCTCACGGCTCTTTTAAGCTCAGAGTATGTTAATCCATCGGTGTGACTACGCAATGCTGTCATCATTCTATCGCGAACAATTACTTTTTTATTCTCAAATTGAGCAGCTAATGTACTAAGGTCTGCAGATTCTGGTGTGTCAACTGCAATGTCTAAGCGCGTACCGTTATCGTATGGGTTAAACTTTACAATTGCTGCTGCTTCTCCTTCACGTCCAACTTCACCACCACGGTCTTTAGCAATTATAAGTCGAATGTGCCCAGGATTAGTTCTGCTAAATGGGACTGTAGATTCTACAGCATATGCAGCGTGAAGACGACCTAACTTATCTCCTGCGCCTCGAGCCCATCTACCTCTTCCTTCACCAGACTTTACAACGTGGTCTACAATTACTAATGCTGCTTGTGGATTAAGACCACGAAGCAGCCAGCGTGCATGTGCGTACCACGCACCAACTTCTGCGTTATCTTTTTCATTAAGCCCAAGTTCTACAAGAGCTGGCGCCATTGTATCGACTACAACAAGAGTTGGCTTCCATTGCTTAATTTGTTGCTTAAGTTTGACCCAAGCTAATTGGTTAGTGCCCATGCCTTGCGGATTAAGGTAACGTAAGTGTTCACCGACAAGTGTTGGGTTAGCGCCTAAAGACATAAGTCTTAGCGCCATAGACTTACCACCGTCATCTTCATCGTAATCAAGATAAACAACAGTTTCATTAGCTTCAATGCGTTCTTTTACTAAGTGAAGACTCACCCAAGTTTTACCGTGCCCAGGTTCTCCGTAAATAGAGTGAAGACGCCCAGGATAAATAAGATTTTTTCCGTCAGTACGACGAAGCATAGTTGGATACTCTCTTTCGATTTCTCCTCCCATCATCAAAGCCATTACATCAAATGGGTCAGTAGGGTCTCTATCTTCTTCTATTTCTTCTTCATCTTCAAGCCCTTCAACCGTGATGATTGGACTCTCAGAAGTGTTTCTTGTCACTTTCTCAGCGGAAGCAATGGAGTTCATTACAGTAGATGCTGGACTTTTAGAAGAAGGCACAGGCATTTGCTGAAATGTAGAGCCTTGAGCTTTTACTTGAGCTCTTGCATCACTTCTTAACGCCCACGTTAATTCTTCTTGTGAGATTTCTTCTGGTGCTTCCCAACGCTTGTATCCACGTTCTAACTTTTCATAAGCAATAGCTAATGGAAAGTAATCACTTTCATTTTGGTCTGTCTTTTCCCACACTTGCTTAACAAGAATATGCGCAGTGTCAAGTGAATCACCGCGACCACGAAGAATCCCAGCTAAACGAGTAAATCCATCGTCTCGTTCTCCCATGCGGAAGCCTTCACGAAGAAGTGTTTGCACATCTAGTGAGTGCGTAGCTGGTGCAAGACTTTGACCTGGCGTCCCAGTAGAAGATGTTTGTCTTTTCTCACTAGAAAGAATTCCAAGCAAATCGCTTGACACGGCTGCTAAAGCTGAAACATCTCGCCAGTGATACATCTTTCCACTGATATGCTGTGAAGGAGCAGCTACAACGTATCCGCCGTCTGCTCTAATGTCTACACCTGGTAGCCAATTAGTTCTACTTGCAATTGCTGGGCGAAGACTCCCAGCTACTAATGGCCAATCAAGAAGAATGTGACTTCCACCGCCACCAGTTGATTGCACCATAGTTTCTGGTAATTCAATGCCACGGCTTGCTAACCAGACTTTAAGTTCGTATTCTCCGTCGACAACATCTTCACCAACTTCGCGTACATCTAAATCAAGAACAATAAGATTACTTGCGCTACCTGTAGCAATAGCGATATTCATATTAGGGCTTTGGTTTGCCCAAGCAGTAATAGTTTCTGTGTCGTTACTTGCTGACTTTAATCCATCGGGCACCATAAAGCCAATTGGATGCTTACCAGGACTTCTACAAGTCGCATCATTACACGCGCATCTACCGTCTGCAATCCACCAGATAGGGAGTACTCGCCACCCTTTCTTTGCGTATTGTAATGCCCAATCTAGCGGGCTAACAGGTGTTGTCTCTACAGACACTATTTCCACGAACGTCTTTCCTCATGCTTCTATAAAGAAGCTAACTTATCATCTTCTAGCGACTGTATTTATGTACTTAGGATTGTGCACCGCGTCGTTTAATGCGCGATTCTGTTCTACGTAGTTTTATTCTTTGGTTTATTAGTCTGTTGCGTTCAACTTCATTAGTGCCACCGAATACTCCATGGCGAATTTCATATATGATTGCGTATTCTAAACATTGAGTTTTCACGGAGCAGTTTAAGCAAAATGCTCCTGGGTTATCTTGTTCATCTACTAATTTATAGTTTGCTTCTTCTGGGAAGAATAGAGAAGGACCGACGTCAGAACATAAAGCATCTTCTCTCCATTCTTCACTTGGTCGCTCTTTATGAGCGTATGTCATTTTTTAATACATCCCGTCTTCTGGCACTTCACCAAGTACTTTACCGCAAGCGATAATTGAAGCACTTAGCTCATCCCATTCATCAAGAGTAATCTCAAGCAAACGAGCTATCACTTCATCTACTTGCTCACCGGTTAATTTGTTAATTTCTCGTGCTGCTTCTTCTAAAGCAGAACGAAATACAGCAAACAATCGAGCAGCAGCATCAAACGCTGTTGAAATCGCTACAAATTCTGCGTCTGTTTTTTCTAAAGGCGTATGCTCTACGTAGTCATCAAATGTTTTTACAAAATTGTTTTCCACAAGACGATAGACTTCATTACGAAGTAGTATATTCTCTATGACGCTTTGTACGTAAAGGCTACGGAGTTTCTTTTTCTTGTGCGTTTTTGCTTCTTTTAACAGCACTTGTACTGTTTTTTCCATCTCGTCCATCGTGGGTGAATTCCTTTCTAAATTGAATTACTTCTCGCTTGCTTTGGCACCAAATCTCAGCATATGTCACATTGCCCTCCGCAATCGCATTTTTCTTCTCCAATTACTTCAGCCACAACTTCAGCAAATCCAATAGCAGCATCACGGCTAGAGTAAGTGCCAAGACGAACACGACCGGAGCCGCAAAGATACACATCATAGTGCACGTTAACACGGCTAATAGTGAGGCAAATACGGTTATTAACTTCAATGATAACTTTTGGAATATCTTTTTCATTTTTATTTTCCATTAATCCAAAAGCCTACTCGCTAATGGCAAAATAATGATTGAAATAATGCCAGCAGTTACTGCGTATCTTCCTGCATTCCATCCTCCGCCCCAAATAGACCAGATAGAAAAAGAAATAGCGACAGCTAAAGAAATAAGTCCGATCAATGCTACTAAGTTTTTCAAAAAATTACTCATTTGATTGTTCTTCTTTCTTCATATAATTATGTAGATATTTTACAAGTGCATTTGTGACGTATGTTTCTACTGTGACGCCTTGCTTATCAGCAACTAACTTAATGTTAGTGTACTCTTCATCCGTAAAGTCTACTTCAAATTCCATTGGCTTCTTCTCCTGTAAGATAAGCTAAAAAATCATCAGCGTCAGAAAACTTTGGCTCAATGTTTGGCCAGTAAGCTCCGTATAATATTTGATATGAAGTTTCTCCTGTAGTGTCTTCCAAGTAAGCATAGTGACTCATAGTATGCCCTTTGTTTAGTCTGCATGATAGCTCTAGCTTAAATGGGAAAATATCTTGGCATAATCTTTCATTCACGGACGTCGCCTTACAGATTCAAAGACAATAAAGAATACTGCGCATAAAATTAAGAATGTCATTTCTTTTTCTTTCTTTTAGTTATTTCAATCGGTGGTGCTACATTTTCATTAAGCAATAAAATAGTCATTGTTGCAATTGACGCAAAAGTTAAAAGTCGTAGTCCTTTTGCATTTTTCTTTGTTGAGGTTTTGGCTTTTGTTTTGATTTTCTTAATTCCTCTCGTTCTTCTTGCGTTAAAGGCTCTTCTTTTTCATTGCCCCAACCGAATAAATCTTCAGTCATTTTTTATTCCTCAAGTAGATTCTTTAGCTTTTCTTGCACTTGTTCTATAGAATCACTTTCACCGAGTGTATTTAAGACTTGTAGCATAGTGCCGTATTCTTCGCTGAAAGTATCTTTTGTCCATACGCCATTAAGTGTAAGAAGATAGCCGATGCCGCAATCGCAAACAAATTGGCAGCCTAAATAGTTTTTGCTTGGTGCTGGTAAATCACAAATGTGTTCGCTCATTGCTTAGTCTCCTCTGGAATTGGGTCAAAATGTGCCCAGCCATCTTCGTATGTTTTGTCTTCAATAATTGTTTTAGCGAAATTACCATATTTCATTTTTCTTTTCTTCTTTCTTTTCAAGCTTTTTTGTTATTTCATAATCAATAATGCTACCGAATACTTGGTACAGAATCATTCCAAAGAATACATGAGCCCACATAGGCATTTCTATCTCCCGTCTTCCCACTGAGGTTCTGGCTTGTGTG
>JGI24891J29808_1000593_pt1 | contig 15992 bp, 15 predicted proteins | sample FreactcultuFSWF8_FD_29808 | JGI IMG/M metagenome (IMG submission 29808) | reverse complement strand
AAGAGGAACAACCCAATGATTGAGGGAACTTTGCGAATATGAATATTTGTCAGAAAGATTTGCAGAGGTAATACGACAAAGGAGGAGAGTGACATCAATATTATGAGGAAGCCGACAATGGCCATCGCCCCAATGATGATGTTCATTAACAGACCACTTNCTACTGCTCGAGAATTTCGCGGAGGAAATTAGTCTGCTAAGGCTAGCCTCGAAAGCTTATGAAGCTGGTGTTAACGCAATCTCGCGGCGACTTAGGCGCTCATTCTGTTCGANGATGTGAAGGCGATCATCTTCTGAGAGACCACCCCAGATTCCATAAGGCTCCTGGACGGCTAGTGCATGCTTGCGGCAAGCCTCAATTACGGGGCAGGTAGCGCAGACAGCCTTTGCAGCTGCCTCACGGTTGGCGCGACGAGGTCCTCGTTCTCCATCTGGATGGAAGAACATCTCGGTAGGTAGATCGCGGCAGGCGCCTTGATACTGCCACTCCCACTCTGAAGCGACGGGACGGGGTAGACGTGAAATCTCAGCCATGGACATTCCTCCTTGCTTGGAGTCGCACTCTACAATCGTTTCATAGGTTGTTCAAGTCCCGAAGATGTGATTTGAGAGATAACACTCTGCACAAGTAACAATTCAAGTGGCAGAAATAGTCCCGTTCCATGACTATTAGCGCATGTCTCCTGAGTCACAAATCTCCGCTGCCGCTGAGGTTGCCAACCCTGACTTAGCCCGCCTCACCGTCGCCGCCGTCGCCCGTCGCCTGGGAATCGCTCCAGGAACGCTTCGTACCTGGGATCGCCGCTACGGTCTTGGACCTAGCGACCACTGCGTTGGCGAACATCGCAAATACACCCAAGAGGACTTCGCCCGCCTGCTCTACATGCATAAATTGGTCGTCTCTGGCGTCTCACCTGCAGAAGCCGCCAAGTTGGCAGTTGGCCATCGACCCGAATTTGCCCCCAGCGAGCTCAGCTCCATTCCGAGCGTGGATGGACACTTGGTCACCTCTCTCTATCGCGCCTCACAGGTCCTTGATCGTGTTGGGGTAGAAGAGGGAATTAGGGCGCAGATCGCTAAAGNTGGAGTTGCCGCGGTCTGGGTCAATCTCCTGGTTCCCCTGCTCTGCTTAATCGGCGAAGAGTGGGAGCGCACCGGTGAGGGAATCGCAACAGAGCACATGGTCTCTGATGTCATCAAGAAGGTGCTGGGGGAACAAATAAAAGTCTCCCATCCACGAAACGAGGTTCCCGTTCTTCTCGCTTGTATCGGAGAAGAGATGCACTCTCTTGCTATTACCGCCTTAGCGGCCTCCCTTGCCGATCTNGGTATTCAAGTTCAATTTCTGGGGGCACGAACTCCTACAGAGGCCATTAACGAGGTAGTGCGTCGTTGTGCGCCACCTGCGATATTCCTCTGGGCTCAACTTCCAGAGAATGCTTCAATCGAAGTTCTTAACTCGCTCCCTAATGTGCGACCGGCTCCTCGAATTATTTTGGGAGGACCGGGTTGGGCTTCCGCCGATTGCCAAGGCGTATTTGTTGCAGAAGATCTTGCGAGCGCATGCCGCGAGATCGCACTTGCCCTTGGCCTCTAGCCAAGTAGGCAAGAGTCACGCGCTTCAAAGGCAGCGGTGAGCAACCCCTAGACTTAGCCAATGATGGATAAGGCTCGCGAAAAAGTCATCCTCCTGGGTCTGACCTATGACGATGTTCTCCTCCTCCCGGATGCCTCCGAAGTAGTGCCAAGCGAGGTAGATACTCAAACCCGCCTCACTCGCAACATCTCCCTCTCCATCCCGGTCATCTCGTCTGCGATGGATACGGTGACTGAGTCAGCAATGGCGATCGCAATGGCTAAGGCCGGCGGAATCGGAATCTTGCACCGCAACCTTTCGATTGAGGATCAGGTCAAGCACGTTAAATTGGCTAAAGAGCATGGCATTGTCGGTGCAGCAGTCGGCGTTGGCGAAGATGGTTATGCACGAGCTGTAGCCCTGATTGATGCAGGGGTCGATGTCATCGTGGTCGATACCGCTCATGGCCATCACCGCGGAGTACTAGATGCAGTTGCTCGCATCAAAAAAGAATTTAACCACGTTGAAATTATCGGTGGCAATGTAGCGACGCGTGCAGGAGCCCAAGCGCTCATTAACGCTGGAGTTGATGCGGTTAAGGTGGGAGTTGGGCCAGGTTCTATCTGTACTACTCGCGTTGTGGCTGGCGTGGGAGTTCCACAACTCACCGCGATCATGGAGGCACATAAGGCCTGTGTCACCGCAGGAATTCCACTTATTGCAGATGGTGGACTGCAACATTCTGGCGATATCGCTAAGGCGATCGTCGCTGGCGCAGATACTGTAATGCTCGGCTCACTTCTGGCAGGTTGCGATGAATCGCCCGCTGATTTGATCGAGATCAACGGCAAGAAATACAAGGGATACCGCGGAATGGGTTCACTTGGAGCTATGCAATCTCGCGGCGAACAGAAGTCATACTCCAAAGATCGTTACATGCAAGATGATGTTCTCGCCGAAGATAAATTGGTTCCCGAAGGTATTGAAGGCAAAGTTAAATATAGCGGACCAGTTGCAGCAGTTGTGCACCAACTTGTTGGAGGTCTTCGCTCAGGCATGGGTTATGCCGGTGCCGCAACAATTGCAGATCTGAAGAGCAAGGGTCAGCTCATTCAAATCACTGCAGCAGGATTACAAGAGAGTCATCCACANGACATATTCGATGTGGCAGATGCACCGAATTATCGTGGCGGAAAATAACAGAGGCGTGGGGAATCAGAATGAATGAGATAGAAATCGGTCCTGGAAAGCGCGCTCATATCGCCTATTCATTTGACGATATCGCCATCGTGCCGAGCCGTCGTACTCGCGACCCTGAAGAAGTCTCGATCCAATGGCAGATTGATGCATACAAATTCGATCTTCCAATGCTTGCCGCTCCCATGGATTCAGTTGTCTCGCCTGAGACCGCAATTGCTATCGGAAAGCTTGGTGGGGTTGGAGTTCTCAACTTAGAAGGGCTGTGGACTCGCCACGAAGACCCTCGGATTCCACTCGGAGAGATCGCCTCACTCCCTCAAGAGCAGGCGATTGGCCGCATGCAGGAGTTATACGCGGCACCTATTCGCCCTGAACTCATTAAGGCTCGCATCGCGGAGATTCGTGCTTCTGGCGTAACTGTGGCTGCAGCACTCTCTCCACAGCGCACCGCTGAGTTACATGAAGTAGTCGTCAAAGCTGGAGTCGATCTCTTTGTGATCCGCGGTACGACTGTGAGCGCTGAACATGTCTCTTCAAAGACCGAGCCGCTTAACCTCAAGAAATTTATTTATGAACTCGATGTGCCGGTNATCGTTGGGGGATGTGCCACTGCAACAGGTGCGCTGCACTTGATGCGCGCTGGAGCGGCCGGGGTGCTGGTTGGCTTTGGCGGCGGAGCGGCGCATACAACTCGTACCGTTTTGGGTATTGCAGTTCCCATGGCTTCGGCAGTCGCCGAGGTCGCATCTGCTCGTCGGGATTACATGGATGAGTCTGGCGGCCGCTATGTACACGTTATCGCTGATGGCTCTGTAGGTCGCAGCGGAGATATCGCAAAGGCAATTGCCTGTGGCGCCGATGCCGTGATGATGGGAAGTCCACTTGCTCGCGCCGTTGAAGCTCCTGGAAAAGGTTGGCACTGGGGCGCAGAAGCACATCACTCTGAACTTCCACGTGGAGATAGAGTCCATGTTGGTACCGTAGGAACTCTGCAAGAGATCCTTACAGGTCCTTCACACACGTCAGATGGTTCTATGAATCTCTTTGGTGCGCTTCGCCGTGGCATGGCAACTTCCGGTTACTCAGATCTCAAGGAATTCCAGCGGGTAGAAGTAGTTATTCACCGTGCCTGATCTCGTACTAGTCGTAGATTTTGGAGCGCAATACGCCCAATTGATCGCCCGGCGAGTTCGCCAGGCAAATGTCTACTCTGAGATTGTTCCTTCAACGATGTCTGTTTCCGAGATCGTTGCCAAAAAACCAAAGGCGATCATCTTGAGTGGTGGACCATCAAGTGTTTATGAGCCAGGTGCACCAACACTTGATCCTTCAATATTCGAACATCAGATTCCGACTTTTGGAATCTGCTACGGATTCCAAGTTATGGCTGCTGCACTTGGTGGAGTAGTAACACAGACTGGAAAATCCGAGTTTGGTCGCACATCTATGAGTCATGATGACACCTCAAAACTCTTGCGCGGTTTAGATACTCAGTCGCGAGTGTGGATGAGCCATGGAGATTCTGTAACTACAGCACCGACTGGATTTACTGCTACTGCGCGAACAGCTGATACTCCAATAGTTGCCTTTGAAAATAGTGATGCAACTTTTGCTGGGGTGCAATTTCACCCAGAGGTCTTGCATTCAGAGAACGGACAAGAGATTCTGCGTCGCTGGTTGATCGACATCGTTGGATGCGAACCTACCTGGACAAGTGAAAATATTGTGGCGACAGAGGTTGCTAAGATTAAAGAACTCGTCGGAGATAAGCACGTTATTTGTGGATTATCTGGTGGTGTTGATTCAGCGGTTGCCGCTGCAATTGTGCAGAAGGCGATCGGATCTCAACTCACCTGCGTCTTTGTTGATCATGGATTATTGCGCCAAGGTGAAGCAGAACAAGTAGAAGAAGATTTTGTTGCTGCTACAGGAGTGGCGCTTAAAGTGGTTGATGCCCGCGAAACATTTCTTAACGCACTTGCAGGAATAACTGATCCAGAGACAAAGCGAAAGATTATTGGTGCAGAATTTATTCGCGCATTCGAAGCTGCCGCTCGTGAAATATCCGAACATGGTTCCATTGATTTCTTAGTGCAAGGAACTCTCTATCCCGATGTAGTTGAATCAGGTGGAGGAACTGGTACCGCAAATATTAAATCGCATCACAATGTTGGTGGATTGCCAGATGACTTGCAGTTCCAACTGATAGAGCCGCTGCGCACCCTCTTTAAAGATGAGGTACGCGAAGTTGGCTTAGAACTTGGGCTTCCAGGCGAGATTGTGTGGCGTCAACCGTTCCCAGGTCCAGGCTTAGCGATTCGCATTATCGGTGAAGTTACTGAGAATAGACTTAGTATTTTGCGGAAAGCCGATTTCATCGCTCGCGAGGAGTTAAAATCAGCGGGTCTTGATCGTCAGATTTGGCAATGTCCAGTCGTATTTCTCGCAGATGTTCGAAGCGTAGGAGTACAAGGAGATGGTCGAACTTACGGTCATCCCATTGTTCTTCGTCCGGTATCGAGCGAAGATGCAATGACAGCGGACTGGAGCAGATTGCCGTATGACGTGCTTGAGAAGATCTCAACACGAATTACAAATGAAGTGCGAGAAGTAAACAGAGTGACACTCGACATCACGAGTAAGCCACCTGGAACTATTGAATGGGAGTAAGAGTGAACCTCACCAAGAGATTGGTAGCGACAGCGTCAGTCGCTCTCTTTGCGATTTCACTTTCTGGTTTTGCAAATGCGCAAGCGAGCCAATTAAAAAATTCCGCTAGTCCGCATCCATCNCCAANAGCTACACACAAGGTAGGTACCAGAGCTCTTCCAAAAACTCTCTCTGCACCATTAACCGCCACGGCCGCTCAAACTGTTGAAGGTTGCGCAAAGACAAATGCAACGGCTCACTATCCGATTAAAGTTGGAACTCCAGATCCAAAAGTTCCGCAGGTAGATCACATCATTACCCTCAACACTAATTGTGGACCAATAATCTTTACCGCCTTCGGCAAGAAGGCTCCCGTTACAGTGATAGCGATGACATTTCTTGCCAAGGCAGGATTCTTCGATCACTCGCTCTGCCATCGCGTCACAACATCACAGCTCTATGTTCTTCAATGTGGCGATCCCACTGCCAGTGGTTCCGGTGGACCAATGTGGAGTTATGACAATGAGAATCTGCCAGCAGATGCCCCGAATAACTATCCTGCGGGAACAATTGCGATGGCCAATTCTGGTACCGCTGCCAATGGTCGCGGCACCAATGGAAGCCAATTCTTTATCGTCTACAAAGACACCTACCTGCCACCTACCTACACAATCTGGGGCCAGGTCACTAGCGGTCTAGATATCGTAAAGCGAGTCGCCGCTGCAGGTGTTGTTGGAGGCGGAACAGATGGAACTCCAGTTCAAAAGATAGCTATTGAATCGGTAACCGTTAAGTAAATTAGTGAAGCGAGACTATTTTAAAGGTCTCGGCCATGCGGCCATCGGTAAGTCCCGCTGCAGCACCACTTCGGGTGCCCCATTCACGGATACGCTCTTCAAAACCTTCCACATGTGCGGTCTGACTGGCATGGGCGGCGAGCGCCTTCATCTTGAGATCGAAGGTATCTGTGATGTCGACATGATGGTCATAGCCCTCTCCCATCATCACCCAAGCCTCCTTGATCTCCCAAGGCTCTAGATGTTCATCATGGAGCAAATCTTCGAAGGCAAAGGGATTTCCAGAATCTGGATAGATGGCTTGAATCGCTGCCTCACCTGCCGCTAGATGGTCTGGGTGACTAGCTCCCANACGATTCCAGTTACGCTCTGGACTCTGAATCAACATGCGTTGTGGTCGCACCTTACGAATCACTCTCACAATATCTTTGCGGAGCTCAATAGTTGGGGTCAGCCATCCATCGCGATAATCCAAGAAGTGGATATCGCTAACTCCTAAAACCTTGCCGGCTTCTGTCTGCTCCCGACGGCGAATCTGCTTCATCTCTTCGCGAGAGATCGAGGGATCAACGCCTCCCTGATCGCCATTTGTGCAGATGCAATAGGAGATTTTGATTCCCTTTGCGCTCCACTGCGCGATAGTGCCACCCGCACCGAAATCAAGATCATCGGGGTGCGCTGTAACGACAAGAATGCGTTCTACTTCACTATCGAGCATAGGTTCCATGGCGCAATCCTACTGAATCAGTGCAGATAGATAGACTCGGAACTATGTCTTTGCGCGATGAACCACTACTCGAGGGGCTCAACCCGCAACAGCGCGAGGCGGTCATTCATCACGGATCACCACTCCTGGTGGTAGCTGGAGCTGGATCTGGAAAGACGCGAGTTCTTACGCGCCGGATTGCATATCTCTTGGCCGAACGAGGTGTTTCGCCCTACGAAGTGTTGGCGATTACCTTTACTAATAAGGCTGCGGCCGAGATGAAAGAGCGAGTCGCAGAGTTGGTGGGCGAGAGAGCCAAGTCGATGTGGNTCTCTACCTTCCACTCCGCCTGCGTCAGAATCTTGCGACAAGAGGCTTCTAGGCTGGGTTATTCCAATTCTTTTACGATTTATGATTCAAGTGACAGTGTCCGATTGCTCACGGTGATAATTCGTGAGCTCAACCTCGATGCGAAGCAGTATTCGGCGCGTGCTGTCGCAGGAATTATCTCGGCTGAGAAAAATGAGCTCAACGGTCCTGCAGATTTCGCCAACAAAACCACAAATTATTTTGAGGAGCGCGTGGCAGAAATTTTTGCTCTCTATCAAAAGAGACTAGCTGCCGCTAACGCTATGGATTTTGATGATCTGATCGGCAAAACAGTAGAAGTTCTACAGAGGTTTCCCGAGGCTCGCTCGCGGTATCGCTCGCGCTTTCGTCATATCCTGGTCGATGAGTATCAAGATACCAACCATGCTCAATATATTTTGATTCGTGAGCTGGTTGGAGTTCCAAATGAAGGTTTCCCCCTTGCTGAGTTATGTGTTGTTGGAGATGCAGATCAATCGATCTATGCATTTCGCGGCGCCAATATTCGAAATATTCTGCAATTTGAAGAGGATTACCCGAACGCCAGAACCGTTCTCTTAGAACAGAACTATCGCTCCACTCAAAATATTCTCACCGCTGCTAATGCGGTGATTGCAAATAATGAAGGGCGTAAAGAGAAGAATCTCTGGTCGCAGGAGGGTGATGGTGAGGCCATCACAGGCTTTGTCGCAGAGAGTGAACACGATGAAGCAGAATTCGTCGTCGGTGAGATTCGTAGGCTGCGCGATATCGGCGCCTCTAATCCGGGTGACACNGCAATCTTCTACCGAACCAACGCCCAGTCGCGTATCTTCGAAGAGACCTTTCTGCGCTCAGCCATTCCTTACAAGGTGGTTGGCGGAGTTCGCTTCTACGAGCGAAAAGAGGTCAAGGACTTTCTGGGATACCTGCGTACTTTGGTAAATCCTGAAGATGAAGTTTCGCTACGTCGGATTATTAATACCCCTAAGCGCGGAATTGGCGATCGCGCCCTTGATGTCATTGATCTTCATGCAGCGACTCACGGAATCTCATTCTGGCGAGCGCTCTGTGATGCCAAGAACGCTCCAGGAATTCCTACTCGTTCACTCGTCGCGATCAACGACTTCATTCACTTATTAGATTCGCTGCGCACGCTGGTCGAAGCAAATACCAAACCTTCGATAATCGCTCAAGCTGTCTTAGAGCAGAGTGGTCTGCTTGCAGAGTTGGCGAACAGTAGTGATCCGCAAGACGAAGGCCGCGTTGAAAATTTACAAGAGCTAGTTTCAGTCGCCACAGAATATGAAGAGTCAGAGGTTGATGAAGGTGAAGAGAAATCACTCTCTGGATTTCTCGAGGATGTCTCGTTAGTAGCAGATTCAGATCAGATTCCAGATGGCGAGGATCACGGTGGTGTTGTAACCATGATGACCTTGCACACCGCAAAGGGTTTGGAATTTCCAACGGTATTTCTTACTGGGATGGAGGAGGGAATCTTCCCTCACTCACGCACCTTGGGAGAGCGAGCTGAGATTGAAGAGGAGCGCCGCCTGGCATATGTGGGGCTCACTCGTGCCCGTAAGCGCTTGTACCTTTCACGTTCGGAGTACCGATCTTCCTGGGGCGCACCTACCTACAATCCGCCTTCGCGATTTCTGGCGGAAATTCCCGATGGCGTCATCTCCTGGAACACAGTTTCGAGCGCTCCTAAAGCTCGCACCGCCACTAGGACTTTCGGTCCACCACCTCGGGCGACTGGGAAGAAGGTGGAGTCCACACTTGTCCTCGAAGTGGGAGATCGTGTGTCCCATGACACATTTGGACTTGGGAGGGTAGTTGCTCTTGCAGGATCAGGAGATAAGGCGGAGGCAACTATTGATTTCGGTAGCTCGGGAGAGAAGCGGCTCCTGTTGCGTTACGCCCCGGTCGAGCGACTCTAGAGCCCGCTTAACTCCAAGTAGGATTTGCACCTGAACTCACTTCCTTTCATTTAAACATTCTAAAGATCGGGGTACCACGTGGATCTCTTTGAGTATCAAGCTCGAGATCTCTTTGAAGCACATAACATTCCAGTTCTCGCCGGCGCAGTTGCTTTGACTGCAGATGAAGCCGAACGTGCAGCTGCAAGCATGGGTGGAAAAGTTGTCGTTAAGGCGCAGGTAAAAGTTGGCGGTCGCGGAAAAGCTGGAGGCGTCAAACTTGCTGTTGATGCAGCAGATGCACGCACCAAGGCTGAAGCAATTCTTGGAATGGATATAAAGGGTCACATCGTTCACAAAGTGATGATCGCTCAGGCCGCTCCTATTGCTGAAGAGTATTACTTAGCAATTTTGCTTGATCGCGCCAATCGCAATTTCCTCGTTATGGCCTCTGTTGCCGGCGGTATGGAGATTGAGGAAGTTGCACATACTCAACCCGAAAAGTTAGCTCGAGTTGGAATTGATCCTAACGTCGGCATCTCTCACGAGAAGGCGCTAGAGATAGTCAAATCAGGTCAATTCCCAGATGCCGTTGCCAACGATGTTGCTGATGTCCTACTCAAGTTGTGGGCCGCATTCGTTGCTGAGGATGCAACTTTGATGGAGATCAACCCATTGGTGAAGACCGAAGATGGTCGCATCATTGCGCTTGATGGAAAAGTCACTCTCGATGACAATGCTGAATTCCGCCACCCAACTCATGAGGCTCTCGTTGATCATGCAGCAGCTAATCCACTAGAAGCTGCGGCGAAAGAGAAGAACCTCAACTACGTCAAACTCGATGGAGAAGTCGGAATCATCGGAAACGGTGCTGGTCTAGTAATGAGCACGCTCGATGTCGTTGCTTATGCNGGAGAAAAATACNGAGTAAAGCCCGCTAACTTCTTAGATATTGGCGGCGGAGCTTCGGCTGAAGTTATGGCAAATGGTCTCTCCATCATCTTGGGTGATGCAGATGTTAGAAGCGTATTTGTAAATGTCTTTGGTGGAATCACCGCTTGCGACGCCGTTGCAAACGGAATCGTCCAAGCGTTAGCAATATTGGGTGATAAGGCAACGAAGCCGATCGTGGTCCGACTCGACGGAAACAATGTTCTTGAGGGTCGCAGAATTCTTGATGAAGCGGCGCACCCACTGGTGCAGCAGTTAGACACCATGGATGGGGCAGCTGCTAAAGCTGCAGAATTGGCGGCAAAGTAAATGGCAATCTTCATTAATAAAGAGACNAAGGTAATTGTTCAAGGTATGACTGGTTCCGAGGGAACCAAGCACACCGGACGCATGCTTAAGTACGGCACCAATATCGTTGGCGGAGTAACACCTGGTAAAGGTGGTCAGAGCGTTGAGATTGAGGGCAAGGTTCTNCCAGTCTTCAATAGCGTTGCTGAAGCTGTAGCAGCAACTGGTGCAAATGCATCTGTTGTCTTTGTACCGCCTAAGTTTGCTAAGGCAGCAGTCATCGATGCGATTGATGCAGCGCTTCCTCTCGTAGTAGTTATCACCGAGGGAATTCCAGTTCACGATACCGCTACCTTCTATGCGCATGCGGTTGCCAAGGGAACTACTCGACTTATTGGACCAAACTGCCCAGGACTGATTAGCCCTGGACTTTCTAATATCGGAATCATTCCTGGAGATATCACTGGACCGGGACGTATCGGACTTGTTTCTAAGTCAGGCACACTCACCTATCAGATGATGTACGAGTTACGTGACTTCGGATTTAGCACCGCAGTTGGAATTGGTGGAGATCCCATCATCGGTACAACTCACATCGATTGCTTAAAAGCATTCCAAGATGATCCAGATACCGATGCCATCGTCATGATCGGTGAGATCGGTGGTGACGCTGAAGAGCGCGCTGCTGCATTTATTGCATCATATNTAACTAAGCCGGTTGTTGGTTATGTCGCAGGATTTACTGCACCTGAAGGCAAGACCATGGGCCACGCTGGTGCGATCGTCTCGGGATCATCAGGAACCGCCGAAGCAAAGAAGGTCGCGCTTGAAGCGGCTGGAGTTAAAGTTGGTAAGACACCGAGTGAGACCGCGGCTCTTATGCGCGCGATTCTTAACGGCTAACAAATGATTGCACGCGCACTGGGGGTCTCGTTTAGGCAGGCCCTCCGTAGCGTCGCTCTCACCCTATTTCCCTTAGCTTTTATCGCTCTCTTCTCGTGGGCAAGTGCGGGGAGCAATGTTGGAAGCACCAGCGATCCGGTTCGAGCATCCGCCTGGCTCTATCTCGGATTCCACCTAATCCCTTTTGTGGTTCCTTCTGGAAAANTCACCTTATTACCGCTCCTTGCAGTTCTCTATCCGATGTGGGCTATTCGACGTGGACTCCCTATGGTCGAAGGAGCATTCAGTAAACTCAATGGAGCCAGAATCATTTATTCGCTCTGGTACTCCATTCTCTCCGAATTACTAGCGCTCGCCTCTCGGTATCACGGGGTGGGAGCAAATCTCTATCTCACACCAGTCTTCACCTTTGTTATCGCCATGATTGCAACGGCGAGGTTTAATCAATCGCTTAACCGCGCCTTCTATTTCGGGTTGCACCTACTTTCTATTTCACTTGGAGTCGGTGCTCTCGCCTTCACATTTTCGCTTGTACAACACTGGAGCGATATCAAGAGTATCTCGGTCGTTTTGGGCAGTGGAATCGTCGGGGGAGTTCTCACCACGCTCTTGCAACTTTTGTATCTTCCAAATTTCGCCCTTGCGGCGTTGGCGTATATAACTGGAATTGGATTTAATTTCGGAGCAACCTCATTTAGTCATGGCTCGCTTACTGGCTTAGGGCAGATTCCAGCTCTTCCTTTCTTAACAGCGCTTCCGACCACTTCTCATCCTGAACTTAAATATGCCGTTGCCGCCTGGTTTGTACTCTTTGCTCTTTTGATGATTTTTATTCTTCGAGAAGCTTCAACTACCTTGGTACGCACTCAGATACTTATCTCGCAAGGTGCTCGAATCTTTATTGTTATTGCTGCAGTCGCCTATCTATCTGCCGGAGAGTTGCTCATCACCAATCTCAATCCAGTTGGAGTTCGTTGGCTCCACCTTCTGGCCTATCTCGCCGCCACCTTTGGCGCCGCGGTTCTGCTAGCCCTCTATATACCGATCGGTGTTGCACGACTGGTGCGCCATGAGTAAGCGGATTCTGCTCTTAGCCTCGGGCGCCGGATCTCTAGCTAAAGCAATTCTCGAAGCCCATAAGGAAGGCGCAATCCAGGCAGATTTTGTTGGCCTTATAAGTGATAAGGATTCACCGGCACTCACAATCGCACGAGAGTTCAATATTCCGGCGATCTATCTACCCATGCTTCCCGATCGAAGCGAGTGGGATCGTCAGATCTTTGATACGGCAGAGAAATTGGTGCCAGATCTGATTGTGAGCGTTGGTTTTATGCGCATCTTGGCCCCGCAATTTGTACANCACTTCAAGGTAATAAATACCCACCCCTCTCTGCTACCGCTATATCCCGGAGCCCATGCGGTTCGAGATGCACTTGCCGCAGGGGCACAGCTCACGGGAACGACGGTTCATTGGGTTGATGCAGGTCTAGATACGGGACCAGCAATTTCACAGCGCGAGGTTGTGATTGAGCCTGGTGACGACGAATCCACGCTTCATGAACGCATTAAGATTGCCGAACGGGCACTCATCGTTGAGACCCTCGTTGAATATGGACGGACTGGAACTCTGTGAGCACTGTAAAACCGATTCGCCGAGCGCTGATTAGCGTCTATGACAAGTCTGGATTAATTGAACTTGGTACTTCACTCGCTGCCGCAGGGGTCGAAATTCTCTCCACTGGTTCAACTGCCAAAACCCTGGCGGGCGNCGGAATCCCTGTAATCGCTGTTGAGGATTACACCGGTTTCCCCGAGATGATGGGTGGTCGAGTAAAGACCCTTCACCCTCGAATCCATGGCGGAATTCTGGCCGATCAAAATAATCCAGAGCACCTGGCTGCCATTGCAGCGCACGATATTGCACCCTTCGATTTAATCGTTATCAATCTCTACCCATTCGCCCAGACCATTGCGACAACTGATGACTTTGCCGAGTGCATTGAGCAGATCGATATTGGCGGACCTTCAATGTTGCGCGGCGCAGCGAAGAATCACGGATCAGTAGCTGTTATCTCCAACCCTTCACAATATGGATTGATTAAGAGTGCACTTGCAGCTGGTGGATTTACCTTGGCAGANCGCACACGTTTGGCGATGGAGACCTTCCGCGCCACAGCAGAATACGATGCCGCGATTGCAACCTGGCTTGGCGAACAACTCGAAGCGGCTGATGAGTGGAAGGCGGCGATTTTCCATCGCATCGCCTCACTTCGTTATGGAGAGAACCCACATCAAAAGGCGAGTGTCTACGCCAACTCCACCTCATGGATCACACCTGGGATTGCCCAAGCCGTTCAACTTCATGGCAAAGAGATGTCATTTAATAATTACACAGATGCCGANGCGGCGGTTCGCAGTGCATACGATCACGCCGAACCATGCGTCGCGATTATCAAACATGCTAATCCATGTGGAATCGCGATCGGGTCAAGCATCGAAGATGCCTATGCCAAGGCACATGCCTGCGATCCAGTTTCAGCATTTGGTGGAGTTGTGGCGACCAACCGCCCAGTCTCACTTGCAATGGCGAAAGCGCTCTCTGAGATTTTCACCGAAGTGGTTATTGCACCAAGTTATGAAGAAGGTGCAGTCGAAGTTCTCTCTAAGAAGCCATCGATCAGAATTCTCACTCNCGATAAATTTGTGAATCCAACGGTCGAGCGTCGCCCAATCACTGGCGGAATCTTGATTCAAGAGAGCGATTTAGTTGATGCATCAGGCGACGACGCAGCCAACTGGACGCAAGTATCTGGCGCTCGAGTATCTGCTGAGCTCTTACAAGATCTGCAATTCGCGTGGCGTGCCGTCCGCGCCGTTAAGAGCAACGCAATCCTCTTGGCTCATGATGGAGCATCGGTGGGCGTTGGCATGGGGCAGGTGAACCGCGTTGATTCAGCCCGCCTTGCAGTTACTCGCGCGGGAGAGCGAGCAAAGGGCTCCGTAGCGGCGAGTGATGCCTTCTTCCCATTTGCCGATGGACTTCAGATCTTGATTGACGCTGGCGTTGGTGCAGTCGTACAACCGGGCGGCAGCGTGCGAGATGAAGAAGTTATTGCTGCTGCAAAAGCCGCTGGAATCGCAATGTTCTTTACCGGTGTTCGTCACTTCTCACATGCCTAGTTAGGATTTAGCAATGAGCGCACAGATTCTCGATGGCAAGGCGACCGCCAAGACAATTAAAACAGAGTTAGCCGCAGTTGTTGCTTCGATGAAGGTTAAGCCTGGTCTTGGCACTGTCTTGGTAGGCGATGATCCAGGTTCACATTCGTATGTCGGGGGCAAGCATCGTGATTGCGCTGAGGTGGGTATCGCTTCAATCCGCGTTGATCTTCCAGAGAGTGCTTCGCAGGCCGATATCTTGGCCGCCATTAAAGATCTCAATAATTCTCCGGAGTGCACCGGCTACATCGTGCAATTACCTCTGCCAAAGGGCATCAATGCGAATTTAATTTTGGAGTCGATTGATCCCAATAAAGATGCTGATGGACTGCACCCACTCAACCTAGGAAAATTGGTGATCGGGGAGCCAGCTCCGCTTCCTTGCACCCCGCGCGGGATCTTGGAACTCTTGCATCGCTACGGAGTCAGCACCAAGGGCGCGGAAGTTGTAATTATGGGTCGAGGTCTGACCGTCGGACGGCCGCTCTCGCTACTTCTTACTCGCAAGGGTGATGATGCAACCGTGACGATCACCCACACTTCAACTAAGGATGTGGCTTTTCATACTCGACGGGCCGATATCGTGATTGCGGCTGTTGGAAGTGCCCATCTTTTAACTCCAGATATGGTCAAGCCAGGTGCCGCTGTCTTAGATGTAGGAATAACCAGAACTCCAGAGGGGCTACTTGGGGATATCCATCCAGGAGTCGCTGAGGTAGCTGGATTTATTGCGCCGATGCCAGGCGGAGTTGGGCCGATGACCCGAGCTATGCTGCTCACTAATGTTGTGGAGATGGCCCTTCGTGCTGGCCAGGCTTAGCAAGAAACTCCCACCCCTCAAGGGGGCAACAATCTTCTGGCAGATCATCTCGGTTGCTCTTGTTGTAATCGGCGTCACACTTGGCGTATTTAGTGAAGTTCGCACCGGTTCAATCTTGGTCGCGGCAGGCGGTGCGCTTTATGCCTACGTCTCATATACGACTAGCCTCACAAAACGGACGATTGAACTCCTCATCCCAATCGGTGTGACCCTGCTCCTCTTTGTAGTGTCTTTAACTTTGCCACACGCAAAGTAGGATTGAGCCAGTTCACTTTCAGGAGGATTTCATGAGTAGATCTGGCAAAGTCACAGTAGTCGGAAGCGGTTTTTATGGCTCAACCACCGCGCTTCGCTTAGCTGAATACGACATTTTCGAGACGGTGGTCCTCACAGATATCGTGGAGGGTAAGCCTGAAGGCTTGGCCCTTGATATGAATCAATCACGCTCCATCGAAGGTTTTGAAACAAAGATAATCGGCGCAACTACAACTCCAGAAGGCGCCGGCTATGAAGCCACTGCAAACTCTGATGTCGTTGTCATTACTGCAGGTCTGCCACGTAAGCCAGGCATGTCTCGGATGGATCTCATCGGAGTAAATGCTGGAATTGTTCG
>JGI24891J29808_1000592_pt1 | contig 16001 bp, 35 predicted proteins | sample FreactcultuFSWF8_FD_29808 | JGI IMG/M metagenome (IMG submission 29808) | reverse complement strand
CACAGCCCATCTGGTAAATCTGAATACAAATGATGGTGATTCGCAGTCCAAATGCCTGCGTAGCAATAAGCGCCCAGAATCTTACAAACGCCTATTTCGCTGACCACAGCGTGAATGTTTGCTAATTCATTGCTGTCCATAAGACTGCTTTTGTCGTAAGAAGCCCTATTTTGCTTTTGTTTGTTTTGGAATGTTCTGCCTATGCCAACGTTCCTAGCCAGTTCGTCTTCCCAAGTGAATAGCCTTGTGGTTATGCCTTGCGCTTGCAGTTCGCGTAGGTTCACAAGGCAACAACCCTGAATGGCGCAAGCACATTTGGTGTCTTTAGTGCAATACAAACTGTCACGGCATTGGCTCTACAACGTCGAGGTAGTCCAGTACCTTGATTACGTCGCAGGGGTAAGAGACTGGGTAGCCACCCAACTCTCGACATACTCGGCATAGGGTCTTGTAAGGGGTGGCGTGGTGCTTCTCTCGTAGGGCTTTGCGCTCGGCGTGGGTCATATAACTTCCACCTCGTTGAGCATTGGGCTGTCGTCTTTTATCCGTGCCTTGGCAATCTCGGCGTACTCGGGGCTGAGTTCCGTTCCCACAAAGTTCCTACCGTGACGGTTTGCCACCACAGCAACGGTTCCGCTACCCGTGAAAGGGTCAAGGACGGTATCGCCATCTGCGCTTCCAGCGAGAACACACGGCTCAACTAAGGCTTCTGGCATAACTGCGAAGTGTGCGCCCTTAAATGGCTTGGTGTTGATAGTCCACACGTCACGCTTATTGCGCTTGCCATCGGCTCCATAGACTCGTTCGCCGGGACTGAAGCGTTCGCCGCTAGGGAAGTCCGCTACATAACCTTCGGCGTTCTTGTTTCTCGCCTTAGGTGGTGTGATGGCGTCCTCTTTGACCGCCTCGTGGTCGTAGTAGTACCGAGGCGACTTGCTCAACAGAAAGACATACTCGTGGCTCTTGGTGCAACGGTCACGAACGCTCTCAGGCATTGGGTTTGGCTTAGCCCAAATGATGTCTTGGCGTAAATACCAGCCGTCTGCCTGTAGAGCGAAAGCAACACGCCACGGGATACCAATCAGTTGTTTCCCCTTGCCATAACTATCCCCAAGATTAAGCCAAAGGGTTCCGTCATCAGCCAGCACTCGCCAAACCTCACGGAACACCAACACCATTTCAGCGACATAAGCGTCAGGCGTTGCCTCTAGACCGATTTGTTCGGCTTCCCCATAGTCACGCAAACCGAAATAGGGAGGTGAGGTAATACAGGTGCGAACTGAACCTTCAGGGATTTCACTAAGGCGTTGGCGGACATCGCCTAACAAGATGACAGACTTCATCGGCTAATCCAGACGCACCAAAAGGCAATTACCACGAGGGCAGACCAAACCGACCAGAATCCTTGTAAGTCGTTCATTTCTCTGCCTTACACTTAGGGCAGTAGGTGACGTTAGGCAGGTTCCACCATTGGTGTTGGCAAATTGGTTCATCTGCGCTTTGTGTGCTGGTGCTTACAGATTGGGTCATAGTTTCTTTACCCTTTTGTGCAGGGCTAACTAGCCCATCTGTGCGTTCAGTGTTGGTCATTAGCAACTGCTCGAACGCTTGACGCTGACTTCCCAGAACTCGCCGCGCTTGGTTATTCGGCACTCGGTTCCGTATCCGCGCACTGGGTATTCCCTATACACGCGCTTCACGAAGTACTCGGCCTCGTAAAGCGTGTTGAACTTAGCCTCTCGCAAACTGTCGCTCACGGGGTAAGTGTCGGGTATGTATGTCATTATTCTCCTTCTGGGGTTAAGGTGCTAAGTAATTGCTCGTAAGCGTCCAACAGTTGGATTGTTTCGCAAGGCGCGTTATCGCGACAGTGGTCGCAAATTCTTGTGGTCTCGAAAATTGTGTTCTTTCCGGTTACCGCGCGGTGCTTGGTCCTGACCTGCCTTCTGAGTGGCTCTATCACTTGGCTCTCTTTTCTTTAGGCCAAGCCTTCGCAGGAAAACAATAAAGTTGGTAGTTTTTGACGTGATACCAGACTTTTGCTCCCTCCGAGTATTGAACTTTTTTATTGCAATATTTACAACGCATTATTCTCCTTTCAATCGCAGAACTCGGTAGCCCTTACGAACTTTCGTGAATTGAGCGGCCAGTTCGGGATTAGCGGCCTTGAACGCTTTCGCGTCAAACGCTTCACCGTCTTTGTTCGCCTTGAACGTATAGAGGATTTCACCCTCGTACTGAAGGGACTCGCCGTCACCGATGGCAAGTTCAAGTTTTGCCCGTAGTGCTTGAACGCGAGACTCTAACTCGGCCAACGCCGATTTCTCCTTCAGGTATTCCTTGTAAGTCGCGGCCACGAAGTCATCCCCCTCAATAACCAACCCCTCTTGGTGCGTTGGATAAATCTTCGAGATTGTTTCTAACGTGTTTTCCGAACCGTCTGGCTCCGGCTCGATGCCATTTTTCACCTTGTGCCAGAACTCCGCCTCTTTTTTAACTAACTCTTCTTTCTCTTCATCATTGAACAAGCGTCCGCGAACAACAAGCCCTTCGCCTCCGATGAGAGCCGCAAAAATGACCTCTTCGATTCCCGTAACGGCCGAATAGTGCATCCCCTGAAGTTCGTAGTTGCGCGGTACGTGTTCCTGCGCCCACTTGTGTCCGGCTCCCTTGCTTGCGATACCGGTGGTTTTAATTTCAAGAATGCTTAACACGTTAGGCGGCATTTTGTCTCCGGCCCAAGTAGTTATCTCTCCGGCAGGAAACTTATCGCTCGGCTCCACGATGAGGAAATCGAGGTTAGCCAACATAAACGGTTGCTCGGTTAAGCGCAGCATTACCGGCCACTCCACTACTGCGGCTCCGTAATCGTGCGCGAATTTTTCCGCAACGACACGCTCTAAACGGTTGCCCCAGTCGGTCGCTTCATTGCCGCTATCTGCTCCACGCTCTACGCGCCCAGACTTCTGCGCCCAGAGTGAGTACGCCGATGTCCAAGGCGATTCTCCGTAGATGCTCGCTACATCCGAACCGCCTATTCCCAACGAGCGTAAGTCAAGCCATTCCTCTCGGCTAACCCCTACCAACTTTTTAATTACTTCATAACTCATACTTCTCTCCTTTTTTTGGTTTAATGCGAACTTTAATTCTTGGTAGTTACATTCCGACTTCGGTATAACACCAACGCGATTACTACGTAATTAGCGAGGTCAATTAACGAGTCCTCAACACCCTCATTGGCCAAGGAACTTCCCTGTGTCGCTGACTGAAGCCGCCGCATTTTGTCGTTGGCCCTAATCAGCGCGCCAACCCAGCCCTCAATCCCGAAGTCCTCCGAGGCTCGTACGTTCGCGAACGAGTCGTCCGCTCTTCCGTAGTCGGCCTGTTTCCTCTTATGAAGTTGATACATTTCCTCGAGAATCGCTCCGAAGTCGTCGCTACTCATTTACATTCTCCTTATACGCGAGCGCGTTCTCTTCCCACGCTTCGGGGGTCCCGAGCCTAACGACGTGCTGGCAAGGGTCGAACCCTTCGTCGAAGAGTTCGCTCTCCGTCTCCGTCGTCGGAACCCCTTGGTGAGTCTCGCAGACCTGCTCGGAGCAGAATCCGTTAGCGACTCCGTAAGCGAGCCACTCATAGAAGTTAAGACTTACTCCCTTTACCATCCGTGACACTCCCCGTTCTGGTCCGGCGTAGGCAGTCCGTCTTGAATCTTCACTGCAATCGCCACCTGTTGCTCGGGTGTTGCCAGCCAAGCGTGAGGCGCGTACTGGTAGCCACCGTAGTAAGCCCAATTTGAGTGCAATATGCCGAGCCCTCCCTCATACAGCCAGCCCTGATGCTTCCAGTTGCCGTTTGTTTCGCACCACGCTACCTTGCCCCACTCTGCCATTACCGAGGGTTTTACGAGCGTTGTGGGGGTCGTGGCAGTAACTACAACTGGGGTCTTGTTCGTCGTAGGGTGGCTCGTCGTTACTGGGCTGGCCGCTAAAGATGCCAACATCGTGAACGCTATAACTGCCTTAATCATTCCCCCACCTTTCTGACTTCGAAGAAGCCTACAAGATTTGCGTCCGACTCCATCAACAAACGCGCGTAATACGCCTTGTAGTTATTGTTCAGTTTGTAACCGGAAACATCTGTAGTCTGCTGATACCACTCCCAGCGCATCTGCTCGAAGAGCATCGCAATACCTATTTTCTTGTGGCCCTTCAACCGCATCTGTAGGGCGAGTGTGTGTAGCCGGCGATAAACGTGCGGATTCGCTGCGTGGAAGGACTCAAACTTCTCCTGATGAGTAGCGGTCTTGGGCAGGTCAATCTCGTTGAACTCCCAGAACGCAACTTGCTCAGACATTTTTCGCCTCGGTGTATTTCTTGGCCCAAGACTTCGCTGCGGCCGAACTCCCGAACTGCTGAAACTCGCTAAGTTCCTCGATGGAGCCGTCATCTTGAATTTGTCGAACGGTGTAGTAACGAGGCTCGGGCTTTCCGTACAGTGGTTCGAACTTCTCCGAGGTGATGAAGATGTCTCCCTCTTTCCCGAATAAGTCGCTCAAGACTCTTGAATTGAAGAACTTCATAGCGGCTTTATCAAAGAAGTGCTTTCCGGCTGAACGGTTAGCGGACTTAATCTGTTCGATGCTTGTGTACCTCATTACCAGTCACCTTTCTGCATTAAAACAATTCCCCAAACGGTAACTACCGCTAAGGCCGTTACCATGAAGATGTCGATTACTAAAGTTGTTGTAGTCATTAGTTGCTCCTTTGGATTTCTGTGAATAACTCTTCTTTGTATTCCTCGAGCAGGGCCGAGGCCTCTTCTAACGCTTCGTACGCTTCGAGGAGACCTCCCATCTGAACTAAGTGACGAGCGGAGCCGATTTTCAAGCGCGCTGAACTGAGCGTTCCGGTCTTCATTAGTTCGCCTCCTCTGCGAGGATAGTTTCTACAACTTCGTAATTCATTTCTTCGCAGTAAGACATCGCAAGAGTCCAAAACCAAAATGGAGTTGAGAGAACTGTGCAAGTGCCGGCTGAATAAACAACCCACTTTTTATTGCTTCCTGAAACTTCTTGACGCAGGGTAACTTCGGACATCGGTAATTCTCCTCACTCGGGCTACTGGACTTCACCTGAATAAGACAACCTTACCGCGCAACCGTTCGGCGGTCAAGTATTTGCGACTTCTAATCTTCAGTATTTGCTCGGGTTCTAGGAATTACTTGAAAGTTTTTTAGGATTTCTCGACAAAACTCGCTCAATTTCATCCCAATCTGAGGGCCTCCAGAAGTAGACCGCGAACCCACAAACTGAACCGACGGAGGACAATTCCGCCAGCACGTCCTCTTGAGATTCCGATGTCCTGCCTTTTTGTCTTTTCAATTCTGCGAATGCCATCCGTTTCGTAGCAGGATGCCACATCGTTAAGTCGGGGTAGCCGGAAAGCGTTGCCCTCCGTGAATCAGGTACGTGATACACGCGCCATCCGTTCATCCTCGCGTAGTGGATAACGCGGTTCTGAAAAGAACGCTCCGACTCCACGTGGCGAACTATTTTTTTCGCTGGCGATTTACGCTTCTCCGTCATACTCTTCCCAAGGCTCAATCGGCAAATATCCATTGACCCAGTTACTTCTAGCGCGAGCCGCTGCAAGCATCTCTGCTTCTCCGGCCCAAGCGTGAACAACGAATCCGTGTTCTAAAGCGAACGCTGGGTTATCAGTAATGAAACGATGGCAGGAACGACACAGGGCCAAACAGTTATCTACATCCGTAATAGAGCCGCCTCGCGCGCGCGTTTTTATTTCGTGAACGTCGGTCGCGTGGTAAGAACAATACGGCTCTACGTTGGCTTCGCAACGGGAAGTGCGCTCAAAGACGGCGTGTCTCGTATCGTTCCGCTTCGCTATTAACGCTTTCCGTTTGGCGGACATCGGGTTAATTCGGCTTCGCTTCATAAAGTATCGGGTATCTCAAGTTCCGGCCATTTTTGAAACTTGTTGAAAGCATTTATAGCATCTTGCCGGCAATTTCGGCAGAAGTGAGGATGCGCTCCCCAATACATTTCGTAACGGCGCACGAACCAGTTTTGGCAGCGGTCACACATCCCTGGGAGCAGTGTTTGAACCTCCTCGAAACAATCCTCAATCATTCGAACGATTACTCCGGTCGGCCTTGGGCTGACGGTTATTTGCCCGTAGGCGCGCTGGGCGTACACGGAATAGTTTCCGCACTCAAGGTCATCCAGCAGTTCAACTAACTTCGGCAGAGGCTTTTCCGGCGAGTCTTCTTGTTTCCACTTTGGAGAACTTGGCATCCTCCGATGTTAGGTTATCCGGCTACCGGCTGCGTATCGCTTTTCTGATGTCCGACAATTTCGCTGCCAAGAATTCGTCGCTAACTGACTCGGAAATAGATTCCTCTTCTTTATACTTATGATTACTAATGATTAGAGGGTCACCGGTGACCTCCCGAAGCGTCGTAGATGACCTCTCAAGAGTCGCAGATGACCTCCCCTTAATGGTCTTAGATGACCTCTCAAAGCCACCTTTTGGAGCCGGAAAGTACCAAACATTACAGCGACCTTTAGCCGCTGGTCTCTCAAGAATTATCACGCCGAGCGACTTCAACTCCGCCAACGCGCGCCGAACTGTGCGTACCGAGAGTCCCGTTTTCAACGCTAGGTATTCCTGCGAGGGCCTCGCTTCGTATCCGTCATCGTGAGCGTGGTCCGCTAAGGCGACTGCGACGTACTTCAAGTGTGGTGGCAGGTCCAGCGTCCACACGTGCTTCTGAACAAAGATGCTCATTCTTCCTCCCCATCCGTTGTTGGAATGAATAACCTTACCTCCGGCCTACGGAGTGTTATTTTCAATTTTATTCTCATGGCGCGCCGTTCGCGAGATGTCGTTCCTGCCCAATAGCCGTAGTCCTCGTGGTCGAGTGCGTATTGCAAACACGGCTCAATGACCGGACAAGTTAAACAGAGTGATATGGCGCGCTCTGAAACGGGAATGCCCCTAGCCATTTCCTGCTGGTAAAACAACTCGGTGTCCGTACCGAGGCAGTTGGCTAGAGGCCTCCATTCCGTTTCCATTACTTACGCTTGTTGCGCCTCTCAGCACGGTTAGGCGTTTTTGCTTCTTGTGGCGAGGCCATCTGAAGAATGAGAGCGTGGGCCTCGAGTAAGGCGATTTGAAGAATCTGAACGTTGTTCAAGTCCCCTACCTTTTCGGCCTTGCTCCCTCCGTAGATGTTTTTGGCCTCTTCCACCGTTACCTCGGCATCAGCGAGTCGCGATTTCAACGCGTCAATGATGGCGAGGGAAGTCTTGCCGTAGGTGTAGGTAGCCACTAGAAAGCGTCTTCAACGGCCGTAGGAGCCTTGCGGAATGAACTTCCGCCTGATTCCTTCCGCTCGTTTTTCGTGACCGAGGCGTTCGCGTATGCGAGCGATACGGAGATGTCATCGGCGTTAATTTCGATAACCGAACGCTTCTCCCCCTTATCGGTTTCCCAAGTGCGCTGCTCCAAACGGCCCGTGACGGTTACGCGTGTTCCCTGCTCAACCGAGTTGGCAACGTTTTCAGCGAGCGAGCCGTAAGCGACAACGTCAAAGTATGACGTGCGCTCTTCCCACTCTTGCGTCTGACGATTTTGCCAACGGCGATTGACAGCGACCGATAACTTGACGGCGGCTTGACCCGAAGTCAAGAACTTAAGTTCGGGTGGCCGTACAGCGTTTCCGGTGATGGTTGTGTTACTGGACATTACTTTCTCCTATGTATAGATACTTCATTACTGCGGTGCGAATAATTGACTGAACGTCCAGAGATGATTTGGCCGCACGATTTTTCAGGTCCCTGGCCAGCCCCTCTGGAAAGCACACTTCGATAAACTCGCTCCCCATTACTTACCCTCAAAGTCAATGAGCGCATTAACGTCATCAACCTCTTTAGTGGTAAGTTCCTCAAGCGCGCCGATGTCTTTACGGCCAATGGCTCGCTCTACGAACAATTTGCGCTCCGTCGCATCTGTAGATACGCTCTTGAGACGCTCTTTCAACGACGCTATTTCGGGCCTCAAGTTAGCGGTCCGATTAACCTTGTCCATTTCCTCTCGCGAAGGCCGTTTTCCTTTAGTGGCCCAGATTCCGTTCGCTAAAGCGCGACCGAGGCTACTCGTCTCGCAGTTCTCTGCCGCGCTTGCGAAGTTCACACGCTTCGGGTTGCTATCCACGCGCTCTTCCGCGTATCCGGTTGCCATTGGGTTTTCGTCCGTGGCATTGCGGAATACGGAGGCTTTGAAGATGAACCTCATTTCGTCGTGATAAACGAGTTCGGTTGCTACTCGGCCGTCTGGGTACTGCGACCAGAACTTGGCGAGCCGTTCTTCAACGGTCTCGTAATCTTGTAAGTTGAATCCCATCTTTATTTCCCTTTCTTATTTTTCTTCGGTGGCTCGACAAGTGCCTTGCACCATTCTTCTACGGCCGTTCGGCCTACTGATACGCCTTGGCTAGAAAGCGCGTCAGCGACTTTGCGATAAGACATTCCGCCTCGCCGCATTTCGGCTAACTCTTCGCGAAGTCTTCCCTTGTATTCGTGGTCTTTAACCTGATAAAGATAACTCTTCATTCGGCCTCCTTTTCTTGTTCCATCAGTTCTAATAGTAGCCGTTCGCCGGTCTCATCTGCAACACCCGACTGCCAGTATTTCAGCAGGGCCGCCTGAACGAGCGCGTACTCCTCCTGCGATAACAGAAGCCACACCGACTGGTCGTTTATGGCTTCACTCATACGGCCCCTTCGCTTCGCTCAACCTTGAACCAGTCCTTGGCCCACGCCTTGAAGTCCTCGGTTGCGGCGTCCAGCGTTTCGTATTGGAAAGACCAGCCGGCCACCCAGGTTTTCCCGACCGTTCCGGTCGCTTCCATAACAAACATCTGAAAGCGTGGGTAGATGATTGACGTGGCCAAGTAATCACCAGACTTCATAACACAGGTCCGGTGCGTACCGGTCGTTCCCTCAACGTCGTAGATTTCCAACTCGCTCATAGGGGGATACTCCCTCTTATCAACTCGCGCATTTTGTTGTAGTTGGTTGGTACGAACGGAAGGGCAGGCCCGAACACGGGAGGCTCTTGTTCACTTACTTCCAACTTCTTGCCATCTCCGAACGTCCATACGTAGCGCAGCCCATCTTCGGTTTCCCATTCCATATAGGATTTTCTGAATAGGTCGCTGATGTACCAGATGAAGATGTCCTCGCAACCAGTTTTGCTGTCGTATTCAAGAATGTGAAGGTCGTTGTCTTCCGTGACATCAGTCGAGTAACCGATGTATTCCAGGATTTCTTTCACCGTTTTCATCTCGTTGGGGTAGTCTGCCGGCATCCAAGAAAACCAAACTTCTTCTTGTTTGCCCTCTTTCCAACTACCTCCTCTTTTCCACTCGTCGTGCGTGTTCAATTCACACAACCGCGCGTAGGCTTCATCTTGACTTTCCTTCGGCAAAACGGCCGAACTTTCTTGCAAGGTCACAGAGTAACCCATTATTTCTCTCCCTTTAACTTGGCTTCAACGATTTGCTGAAACACTTTTGTTATCCTCTCAACTTCACCGAGGAACTGCTCGGCGGAGTAAAGGTCTTCCGTTTCAAGCGCACTGGCAAGCCAGCAAACCCGATTCGACAATGCTCGGAGCAGCGTGTCTTGGTGCTGTCCGAAATCTACTTTTGGCGACGGCATCAGATGGTCTCCGCGATTATCGCTCGAACTCGGCCCATTCCCTCGGGGGAGATAGTCCAAGCCGGTACTCCGCCTTCAAGATTGAGGCCCCCTTCGCTGACCATAATCTGGTAGGCGTAATATCCCGAGACGAAGTTGTTGTGCGTAACGTCGTAGAAGTCAATTATCCAACTCCACTGCTCGTCACGGTACAAGCGAATGCACCAAGTAATCTCCCCGTCGATGAACTCGTGTTGAATATTCATTATTTCTCCCCTAGTTCGAGAGCGAATCGCTTCGCTGAGTCTGCCGTTAAGAATCCGTTAGTCAGCAGAACGGAGAACTGGTACACCGACCAGTCCTGCGCTCCGGTCTTCTCGACCTTCCACTCTCCGTTACGGGAGAGGAATACCTGACCGCGCTCGTATCGCTCCCACTTCATTAGTTGCCCTGCAATTCTTTGAGAGCGGTAAGTGCCTTGTCAAGTGCTTCTTTGACCCAAGCGGTCTGCTGCGCCTCGAGTGGCTCTAACTTCGCAAACATCGCTTCGTTGAACGCCTCGCGGTCTGAACCGAACTCGTCGAACTTTCGCTCGCCGTCTGAGTCCCAACCCTCGATGGCGTAGTTGAGAACGGCGTTGCCGTCGGAGTCGAGGGTTACGTAGACTTCACCTTCGACGGTCGCTCCGTTGAAGTCCCAGCGACGGTCTCCCTTTACGCCGAATCCGAGTTGAATTTCGGTCGCTCCTCCGTGACGGCCTCCGGAGTAAGTTCCGGCGGTCTCCCAGTGGAAAGCACCTTTGCTCAGGTAGTCGGTGTGCTTCTTGACTTGAATCTCGAGGTCGCGCACTTTGCTGAGACGAAGTTTTTCCGCCACGTAGGTGACGCACTCTTGGCAGAACATCTTGGTTGCCTGAGTCTTCGCGTCGGCTAATAGGTAGGCGTAACTGAACGTGTCGTGGTGGTCCTCGTTGGCGCAGCGAATGTACCAGCCGGAATTACGGTCAAGGTGACGTACGTCCCAGATTGAAAATCCGTTGATAACTGCCTTAGGTGTTGAAACTTCTTGAACTGCGGTTACTTCTGACATCGGTAATTCTCCCTTAACCGGTTACTGGACTTCACCGGAATAAGAACAGTTTATCATCTGACCGTCAGGCGGTCAAGTATTTAGGGCATCTAAAACCCGAGCAAATAAAGGGTTTTCGGGATTATTTTTAGAAACTTTCAGAAAAGTGGGGAGCGCGGAGGCCGGTTGGCGATGGTTGAACCACACCGGCCTCCGCTAGAAGCGCAACGGAGATGGGGCCGTTACGCTCGTTTGCTTTTTATGGCGCGAATTTTTTCCGCGATTAACGCGCGCCATAATTGTGCAGGGGTGACTGTGTAGATGTCACCCCAGTTACTAATCCATCCGCCTGAGCGAAGTGACTCGGCAACCAGCGCGGAGCAAATCCAACTATGCGGTCTGCGTACCGACGGAAACCAATTCGGCGAGGCGATGTCAAACAAGCAGGAGACAATGCTGAGGAATGAATAGTGTGAGCCAACTTGTTCGTGGGCGAACGCCATAACTTTATTAACGTCAGTGTCGGAAGGCAATTTCATCAGGGTGACTTCGCCAAGCGAACTTAATGGCTTGTCGTCCGTGATGCCACGAGGCTCCGCTTGAATTACATAAGCGGTCCCGTCAGCGTTAATGCGAGAAACAATAGCGGCGTGATTCCAATAAGAGGCCTTCTCGTGCCAGCGCAAACGCTCTCCAAACCGGATAGCCCTACCCATAATTCCGTTAGAGTGTGCGAAGACAATGTCTCCGACCGCGATTTCAGAAGACATTAGTTCTTTGTAACGTCGGTAGGCGTAGAGCCGGCGGTCTTAACGGGCAATGCGCCAAGCAGCCAAGACAATTTTGGGTACTTTATTTCAAGAGCGCGAACAACGGCATAGTACCCAGTAGTCACGGCAGGGAACACGACCGCTAATACGGAGGGAGAAACGTGCGCGGTCTTTTTAGTGATGAAAGACACAACGGCTCCAACGATGGCTGGTACTGCGGTGCGAATCAAGTTCTTTGTGTAATTGTTCATAACTGCCTTTCGTCCTGTGATGTCGAACTGTTATTCTCCCATTTCCCAACGGTAGAGTAACAGCACAACTGTAAGTTTCGAGTGGCAATCTTAAGTCATTCGCTCAAGACCAGCACTAGAGAACACCAGACTACACGATTAAGAGGTCGCTCCACCCACGCGTACCGACTTCGGCTCCGACGCAGAACGTGACCATACCTGCCGGCGCGCTTGCACCTGAAGAGGCCGTGTACCACTTTGAGCCACCGTCCATAGCAGGAACTTGAATTACGGTCCGGCCCGTGTTTTCGCTGATTACGAAGTGATGAAGGTGGCCGCAAACAAGGATTTCGGCGTCGGCAACTCCGGTTCGCCCCATCGCTTGACCTTTCCACCAGCCCTCCATTTTCGCTTGGCTGTTAGAGCCGCTTCGGAATTGGTGTCCGTGTGCAAACGCGACCGGAACTCCACAGATGTCTAGCGTCATAGTCAGGTCGTCCGAATTTATCGCGTTAAGCGGTACGGACACGTTCGCGTATCGCTCGGAATTGGCCGCCAAGATTTCACTGACCGTCTCAAACGCGGCGTAATCGCGATTGTCTAGCCAGTCGGTGAACGCCTTACCGTTCTTCCGATTTTCACCGTGATTTCCCGGTACGCCCATTGCCACAACGGGAACGCCTAACTCTACAAACGCGTCAATAGCGTGAAGGACTAATCGTCGCGCCAAACGGTCCTGCTCCCTGTCGGTCAGGTCAGCCTGAAAAGTTTGCATAGCGTAAAAGTTGTCGCAACCCTCAACCAAGTCACCGAGGCCGATTAAATAAACAGCGGTGAACTTTCGACCGCACTTTTTCAGTTCCTTGAATCGGGCTACAGACTTCGCAATCGCCTCCATAATTCGGTTCAAGGTGGCTTCGGTTCCCCCGTTTTCGCTTTTACCGAGTTGCCAGTCCGACAGCATCACGCAGAACGCGCGTTCGGCATTTGTAGTTGTAACCGCAACGGGCTTTTTTCGTTCAGCAAGCAGGCATAGTTTTTCGATGTCGGCGCGGTCACTGAACGTAACCCGAGACCGAATTGTCGCGCGGTAATATTTCATCCGCACTTGTTCGCCATTAACCAACGCGTCCCAAGCACGAATCTGTAGAGAGCCTTCAATGACTTCCGTGTTGTAGGGGTCTAGTCCCCAGTCAGAAATAAGTTCGGACCAGACGGCCTCATCCGGTTCTTCGGGCAAGGTGGCCGTAATCGTTCCTTCTTGTCCGTTCCACTGAAGTTGGGGCTCCCAACCTTTCGGGTGATGCGCCTTGTGGCGAGGCTCGCGCCGGAACTCGGATAGGTCAGGAGCCACAGGAGCAATCACGCCTGCGGTGATTCCGTAGGCTATCCAAACTTAGGCGTACCGAGGTTCGGCTAATCAGCCACTCCACTATCGCCCTATTCGTTATTGACGGCTCCAATAACGCCGCCTCAAACTTCTCAAGTTCCGCAGCACCTAATTCCTGAATGGCGCGTTTCGTAATACACGAACGCTTCCGCTCTGCTTGGAACTCTGATAAATCAATCGTCATTTCGTTACCTTTCCCATCGTAGGTTGCCCACAGGTTAGCACCAAAGAAAGCGCATCAAGGCTATTTTTACAGTTCGCTAGAGTCTTCGTCCGATTCTGGGAAAAGGTACGACTCTAGGCTGTCCAACCGTTGAATTATTTCAACAACGTCTCGGTGTACTTTCTCATCCATTTTCAGCGACTCCTTGTGTACCTCAAAGTCGGAGGTGCTGAACTTACGGATTTCACGGATAATCATCGCGTCTCTGCGCGTCTGCGAAAACATAGCGATTCCCACTACCGACTCAATGAACAGTGCGAGATAGGAGGCGACGTAATTCCACTTCGCCATAACGCTCTGAGTGCCAATAGACCAACAAATCGCGGTCGCAACGGTTATGAAACCTATGAAAAACCAGTTACGAATAACGTTTTGTATCATCCACGAGACGTGTTCGGCCAGCGTTAAATTGTCTCCCGTGTGAGGGTCACGGTACTTCTTTTTCTTTTTCGTCTTCGGGGAAGCGGTCACTTAGAATCTTTCGTATTTCTTGTATCGCCAACTCAATTTCGGTGGCGGTAATTTCTCTTAGTCCCCTTGCGATTTTTTGTCGGTGAACGAACCGGATAGCACCGATAACCGCGCCTAACACCACAACGACGGCCTCCGATAAATACCAGAAATGCTGGCTCACTTCGCACCTCGCTTCCGCAAAACTTGCTTCACGAGCCGTTTCGGAGCGGAAACTACCCTTTTAAGGCCTTTTTTAGCCGTGCTTTTAGCCGGCTGGGGCGTTGGGGTCTGGACGGGGTTAGCAGCCTTTAGAGGACCTTTTGGAGGCTCTGGTGGTGTCGCTGACTGCACAGACGCGCTGTGAGACGCTGTATCGGTTGAAATGCTCGTTACGACGGACGGAATAACCGAGGCAACTACGGAAGGCGCGTCTGGGATGGCGTGAAACGGGTGGTCAGACGCGTAGACGGGTCGCAAGAAAGTTTGCGGTTGCCTGCCATCAGTACCGTGACCTCGTGCTGGGCCGACCGGCTTGTTGGCCCAAACATACGACGGGTCTCCCTCTTGTCCGTGACTGATAGTGAGGATGTCGGGTCCGCTGACCTCAATAATTAGCGCAACGTGGTCGCCGGTTCCGGGACCGTAAATGACCAAGTCGCCAACGCGCACGTTTTCAACAGCGACGCCGCTCAAGTTTTTCACAAAGTGTGCGACGTGCGCCTCGTGGCTCAACAGCGTTCCGGTGTAACCCTCGTGATTGTAATGAAGGCCGTTCGGGTCACTGACGCCAGCGAGCCATAAAACCAACGTGACGAAACCGGAACAGTCAGTCGTGACGGGAAACTTAATCGGCCATTGGCCGATGGCCGACATGCGATTACTCCCCTCGGAATAATGAACGTGTCCGGCGTGTTTTTTGTTATCTTCTAAAAGCCACTTCGCCCAGTTAATCGCAAGTTGTAAATAGTCCATTTAGGAATGATACAACACGGACAACGCGCGGTTGCTTTTAGATGCTTCCGTTAGATGTGCCTAGGTACTCGAGTTGTACGAATGTGGTGTTTGCGCCAATCGGCAGTGAGTTTCCCTGAACGCTGACGCCCGTACTCGTACCGATGACAAACCCGATGGTGTTTGGGTACGTACCGCCACCGGCCTGCATTGGCAGGATGAATGAACCGGTTGAGCCAGTAATCTGTCCAGAGTTGGTGGGGGTGCGAGGGGTGAAGAATACGTGGTTGTTCGCAGAGGTTCCACCTGTGCAGTTTGCGTACATTTGGTAGTACGCGGTCGTTGCCTGCGACGCAACCGACATCGACATTGTGACTCGATACAGTCCGGTCAGGGGAACGGTAAGAGTACCCGAAGAGTAGGTAATCGAGCCAGCGAGAGAGGCTGGGCTGTTGGTAATCACGGTTGGTGAGCCACCGGTGAGGACTTGGTTTCCTGTAGTCAAGGTTTGGCTGGTGGTGTTGGCAACGATAATCCATGGCTTGGCGTAGACCAGCGACAGGTTATTGACAACTTGGTTGTACTGCGCCGAGGTCGCGGCTTCACCGGAGTTGAATTGCTGGGCTGCGGTCCATGGGTTGATTGAGTTTGGATTGTGTGGCATAGTCTCCCTTAAAGATACTGGTTAGTTGTGTCAAACTTACCGTAGGTTGAGTCATCAAACAGCATAAAGAATGTCGGTGTCGACAAGTTTCGCCCACGCTTGGGGAACGGGTCTAGCGTGAACGAGGTTTGCCAGTATCCAGGGTCGGCTTGGAAATCGTGGCGGATACTCTCGATAACCATGGTCGAGTTAATAGAGCCGGCCGTTGATGCGCCGTTGGGGGTGCGTTGAAACAGCACTTGGTCGTTGAGGTAAGGCTTCAGCATCTCAGCGAGGTTTGCGCCATTGTTCATTTTGCTGGATAGTTCAACGTTCTGAACACGGGGCAATGGTGACTGGTAAAGGTTGCCGAGGTAGATGGCCTCTTGCAGGGCTTGTTCGTTAGTGACCGATACCACGTTGGATTTGGTAAGCGTAGAGTAGGCGTACAGGGGCTCTGCGGCGGTGTTTTCGTAGGTCTGCACCGTACCGTTTTGAGCCGTAATCTTGACCGTTGTCCATACGTCGGCATCGTCTCGCAGTACCTGCA
>JGI24891J29808_1000590_pt1 | contig 16125 bp, 19 predicted proteins | sample FreactcultuFSWF8_FD_29808 | JGI IMG/M metagenome (IMG submission 29808) | reverse complement strand
CTGTCAACCAAAACTATAATACTGGTGGAGCAACAGCAGTAGTTGTGGGGCTTAACTAATGGCTAAAGAATGTACTATAACCCTTATTTTGCCTAAGATATCATGAAGACTATCGCAGTTAGCAATGGAGATATCCAATTAAATGGTGGTAAAATCATCTTTGCTCAAGCAAGCCAAAAGCTTGTGCAAGATATCACAAGGTGGTTGGAAGAACCTATCGGGACTGGGTATACAACTCCTGGTTTTGGAAGCACATTAATTCAATTAATAGGCCAAGCACAAGATTCCACTGCAATTACTACGGTACAGAATGAAATCGCGCGAGTTCTACAGCTTTACCAGGGTCAACAAATACTTTATTTACAGAATTCACAGAGTACTGCTCAGTTAGCTAAATGGAATAGAAGCGAAATTATTCAAACTGTTAACAGCATATCTGCAACAATCCAGGGGAATGCAATAGTTGCCAGCATTGTTCTGACAACTTTGAATAACAACCCTATCAATATTAATGTTTCTATCGACAATAGTGGAGTAAAAGTACAAAATGGCTGATACAACAGGAGTTCTCGCAAGGCTACAAGCAGCACTATCAGTATATGACCCAACTTGGGATGTTAGCGTGGGTACCGCTACGTACAAGATTCTTGAAGCAGTGGCTCAAGAGATTGCATATGCAAACAATAACTCAACTCTACAGACTTACAGTTATGACATTAATACTAAGTTTGGTACAGAATTAGATGCATTTGTAAACTTATTCGGTTTATATCGCCAGCTTGGTCAAAGAGCTACTGGTTTAGTCACTTTTACAACTAGTACCCCAGCCGTAAACATTATCGACATTCCAGTCGGAGTACAAGTCGCCGTGCCAATCGGAGGCAATTACGTCTCTCCTATCTATTTTACGACTACTGTGCCAGCAATTATTGGAATTGGAGATACTTCTGTAGACGTACCAGTGATCTCAAGCCTACCAGGACTGATTAATAACGTACCTCCAAATACCATTACTACTATGTCAACAACGTTAGTAGGAGTCAACTCCGTTAATAATAGCAACAGCATGACCGGTGCGGTTGACCCAGAAAGTGATGCCCAGCTTCGCGGTAGATGGCAAAGTACCGTATTCAATAATACCACTGGAACTGACAGCAAGTATGTATTGACAGCACTCCAAGACCCTTACGTTAGCGTAGCGAATTCCTTTGGTCAACAAAACTATTATACTGAACAGCTACAGGTTCAAGCTTCTGTAGCAACTGTAACTGGTACGTTTGTAACGTTTTCTCTCGTGGCATATTCTGGTATGACTAACGTTATTAGCGGTACCACGTATAGCGGAACGTCTCTAGTAGCATATAGTGGATTTGCAGCTAATACTACAGCAGCAACTTTAGCATCTGGTCTTACCGCACTTATAAGCGGTGTTGCTCCAAATAATCAAGTTGTTGTTACTGCAACCGGAACTAGCATCAATGGCGGAGGAGTAACTCTTTTTTTTAGTAATCCTAGCCCATATCGTTTGATTATTGGTAACGGTACGGGGCAAACAACGATTACAGGAGTTGCTTACAATGGAACTACTTTTAGTGGAGTGACTTATCAAGAGTTTCTTCTGAGCAACAACCAAGACATTGGCGTTAGCGGAACACTTTCATACACTAATACTGCGAGCGGTTACTTGTTCCCACAAGGAAACGAGCTTGTTGGTGTAAACTTGAATGCATACAACCAGACCGTGTATGTTCCCAATTCAGACTATATCTATCCTTCTGGTAGCCCTACCCCTCAGCTATCATTGACTGTAGCAAACGGCAGTTTATCTCCAGGTCTTTTTGTTGGTAATACTGTTGAAGTAATCTCAGAGTATAATCCCGCGTCCAGCCGATCTACTGCTTTAACCAGCGGAAACGTTGTGGATATCTTTGTCAACGGCACTACGGCATCTCTTGCTACTGAACAAGTCGCTTTTAATCCTGCTTACACAATGAGTTCGACTACGACCACTGGCTTCTTAAATAGCGGAAATTATCTACTCGCCAGCGGAATGGTTGCATCCGGAAATGCTACTGTTGCTGGTGACTATTACGTTCCACTCAATGTACAGCCCGTAATTAATTTCCCTTCGCAATTAAGTATATCCTCTAGCGGAGTAGCGGATACAATTTACTTGTATAATAATGCAACTAACAGTGGGGTTACATACCCAATTGCATTGAACCCTTATGGACTTATTTCTTTTTTTGGTACAGTTTCACCAAGCGCAGCCGCAGCTGGAACTAACTTTGTTTCAGTAAATACTACTCTTACCCCACTTTATCCTGGTCTTGCATTGGGTAGTGGAATATTAACATCAGGTCAACCATACTTTATCAGCAGCGTAACTACTAGCGGTATTTATTTAAACAAAAACGTAACCTCTACTATTACAGGTGGTTTAAATGTTGCAATGTCTGGTCGAGCAATCGTTTATCCTATCTATGATAACACTAACAATAGAAACAGTGTGTTGCAAACAACTGGATTACTATTCGATTCTGCAGCACCCTTGACTGGTTGGCCAACGCTTCCAAATACGCTTGCCTTTGCCACGTATACTCACGGTTATAACAACGACGTTGTAACTGTTGAATCTCTTGTCCAACAGAGTAGGCCGCTTGGTGTCAATACCTTGGTCCATCAAGCATCTTTTGTTGGTCTAAATATCAACGTAAGCATTGTTTTCAGTTCAAATGCTAGTCAAACCACTACGCAGCAGAACATTTATAATCAAATTAATGTGTATTTGAACAGCCTTCCATTCTTAGCAAGTATTTCATTCTCCAGCATTGCATCACAATTCTTAAACGCTGCGGGTGTGAATAATATAAGAATTACCAGTATTAATACCGTGGCAACAGATGGTACTGTGCTTAATACGTTTACAAAAGACTTTGCTTTGGCTAGCAATCAATTGCCTACGTTGAATGCAATCAACTACACCATTAAGGGAGCTAGTAACTTCTAATGGCTGGCAATCTGTTCTCCAAAAAGTTACACTCAACTTTTACACAAAAAGTAAGTAACTTTCCAGATAATCTATACTATTTCAACGACAACGATAACCTCACGACGTTGATGAAGATTCTGCTGGGCAATAGCGGAACAGGTCAGCTCCAAAACCTACAGATTGTTGCTCAACTCGGTCAACAGCACATTGAATTTAGCAACCTTGATGAAATCATGGGGTTAATTCTACAAGTTAAAAGATTATCCTCAGAAATCTATAGCTTTGCTACCAACCCATTTATCGATCAACTTACCGAAAACAACTGGCAGGAAATTGCTCAGAAAGATGCGAGCTACCGTGAGCGCCTCCTAGGGGCCGCAGAAGCCTTCCAAACAGGTTCTTCCTTATGGGGAATCTTGACCCTATGCGAAGCCATTACCCAGGTAAAATTCTATGCTTTAGAAAGTTGGAGAACGCCTGGATACGGAAGAACTGGTATTAACCCAGCACAAGAAATTGTATTAATCCCAGTATCCGATACTGCTACCGCCTCGGGTGGAATCTTTAATTTTGATCAGAGCAAGGCTAATGCTCTTTTAACTGCAATCGGTCAAATTGTTCCTAGCAACTTTATAATTAGTTTTGGTGCTCCGGTTAAAAATCTAACTGCAGTTACTCCAACAGCCGTAGCAGCAACTGGGTACTCCGAGTATTTTTATCTACAGCCAGTGGTCAATGGGACGCAGGTAAACACTCCTGGCACTGTTCAACCTGGAGCTGCAACGAGATATTGGGTTCAAAATGCCACAATCACTTCTGCCCCTTATTTTGCACACTTGCAAACTCAAGAAAGCATTATCGATCTAACTGGTAATGTTAGCAGCGTGACGGTTGTCGGTAACAACCCTGGTGGGAATCCATCAGACAGCCTTTCCTTGCCTTCTATTCAAGTAACGTCAACAGTTTATGGTGCTCAATAATGGCTATTCTTCCTAACAATACTGACCCATCTAAGGACTATGTAACTCCTTACGTAAATCCTCCGCTAACTTTAGACGGACTGGTTTACAATAAAGTCTATGCTCATACTGGCGTTATCGATTCGCTAGCCAGTACAAACAACACCGGTTATGTAGATCCAAAACTTAACGTTATTAACAACAACAACGATATCATTTCTTTTGAAACTGTTAAGCAAAAACAATGGATTTCAAATCCTGATTTTGGTGGAGCAAACAGCGTTCCTACGGTCTTAACCTATAACCTGAGTACTGTAACTTATTACAATCAAATTATATTGAGCATACTCAATGTGCCATGCTTTGTAGAGTTATTAGATAATAACGGTAATGCTTTGCCTGGGGCATCTACTTTCTCGGTTGCCGGTGGTAGCGATATTTATACGACCACTGACTGGTTAACCCTTAATTATTCACCGAATGCTACGCTCACTGCGAACGGATCTATCCAGGTAAGAATTACTAGAAATAAATCAATTCAATCTGTAAACTCTGTTTCCGTTCCGGTTAATATATCCTATTCAATCGGTGTAAAAAACTTTAATTTGAAATTGCAAGTGATTCAATTATCAGACGTTCCCGGACCAGTTTTAAATGGCACCGCTGGAATTTCTACGCAAAATAGGTTTGGATTTGCAGAAAATTATCAATTCAGTAACTACGCCGTAGCCAATGCTTTTTCTAACTCCTCTTCATTCTGGAAAAGTGGTCCGCAGCCTGTAAAAGATTCTATTGTATATTTTTATGCACAAGTCGGTTCAGGTACAGTCGGCAGTTTAACTCCTCAAAGCATCAATCGTGTTTATCTAGACCCCCTCTATACTGGTTGTAAATTTAATATCTATTATTCTACAAATAGTGGCGGGAATGATCCATCTACTTTTGTTTGGACTCCTATCGCAAGAGATTTTTCTTTGAGAAAAGGTCTCTATGAAATCCCTAATGTTTCATGCAACTATATTAAGTTCGAGTTTACTAAACTTGTTCCAGAAGTATATGACTTGCCAGTCGATTCTGTCAGTAGAACCATTAATGTTTTCCCATACGATGTAGAGCAGTATTACTCGGGCATTGAACAAGGAATCATTAACGCAGATTCTGTTCGTTATAATTACTATGGTAATAGTAGCATTGACCCTAGCAACGTTCAGGCTGCCAATTTTAGTAGCTCAACCGTTTTTGGAGCAGCTAGCCAACTTTTGTCCAATGCTAATAATTGGCCTAACATGAGTGCCTTAAACAATTCTCAATATGGGAATACAACAACTCTACCCATTAATCACCAATCATTCATCTTTGATCCAACTATTAGTTATAAGACTATTGATCAAGATGGTAATTATAACTATCAGTCATATACTGAGTTTTTGCAGAGGCGTTTTGTTGGTTCTTCTGTTCACGAGTATACGCAGTTAAGCATCAACCAAACTTGGCACCAAGCTTATTTTGTTGGTCTGCGCTATGTTAATTTCTTTTATGAAAATACCTACGACGATCTAAGGGCTACTCCGCTAAATCTTATATCTAAAAATGGCACTAATACTGGATTTTTGAGTCAAGATATTAATTATGTTTCATTAAACGTCGATGATACTGCAACAACTCCATGGTTTTCTACACTTGATAGCTTTAATGCTTTTAACATCGGTGGATTGACGACAGACTGGCGCAGTTTTTTGTCAGACCAAGAAACTTTGATGAATGGCAATCTTTCTGTTTATCAAAACAATACAACTAACGCCGCTTTGAAGCAAACCATCAGTGGGCTTGGAACCGCAGGCATCATTCAAGTGAATGCCAATGTTAGTGGAGCAAAATACGGTCTTCAAAGCTCTCAGTCAATACAATCAACCAATTTAATTAATTATTACGATGCAAACTTTTTACCTGTATCGGGAAAACTTAGTTGGGTGTCTGGATCTGGAACAAACGCAACCGTAACTGGAGCGACTGTAAACGGTACCTTCAATGGCTCTCCTTTTACCGCCAGTGGCCTTAGCGTAAGCGGTGGTACTTATTCTGTAGCTACCTATAACTTTGTTATCCCTGGAGTGTTCAGTGCTAGCGGTACGGCACCATGGACTTTGGAACTTGCTACCGCATCACTTGGTGTCGTCGGGTTTGCTAGTTATGTTCCAGCAAGCGGTATTAATTATTACTTCTCTACAAACGTAACTTCTACAGGAAATACTACTGTAACATTCCTTACCAGATTCGTGAATTCAACTGGTGCAGTGATTGCAGGAACAACTGTGACTGGTTCCAATGCAACGTTAACCGGAACTCCCACTGTCCCTTTCACTACCCTAATAAGTGGTAGCAACTACAACTCAAGCATTCCATCCAACACTATTCAATTAGTTGTTAGTGGTAGCAACAATACTGTCCCATTTTACCTAACGCAACTTGGCGCTTTCAATAGTCCTAATACTACTTGGACAAGCCCTTCCGACCACAAAAATATGCGCATTAGTGCCGTAGCTAGAATACAGCTTCCATTAACAAATCAAGGATCATATCGTTGCAGCCTTTTAGCCACAGATTCAACTGGTGCTGTTACTGAGCTTGCTTATAAACAATACAATCCAGGATCCATACCAATTAATACCTGGGTTGACATTGAATTAGAAAGTTACACTGGAGCTTCTTACTCAAGCTTCAATGCTCAAATTACACAAACTAACCTTAATGTTGCGGAACCATTCTATGTAAGTATGCTCTCAGCATTCTACCACCCAATCCGTTACGAATACGTTACGGTTCAAGGAGCAACTAACTGGCAACCTATCACTACCGGAGTGAATGATCCAACACAGTATATCGCAACTGTATCGGGAGTACCAGCCAGTGGTATCCAGGTAAGAATGACTGGATTAGATCCAAATGTTTATATTTCAGGAGTAAGCATTATTCCTAAGTACCTACAGAATCCAATCTATGCAAACCTGAACATTAACTATTTAAGTAATAGTAAAACCAATGAGGTTAGTTCTAGAAGAGATATAGCAAGTAAGCCTTATTTCCAATTGAATAAAGAACTTCATCCCTCTAGATTTAATATCAATGTTATTGCTCCAAATGCAACTAGATTCTATATAGATTGATTTGTATTCAGTTTTATAGTATTATTTACTCATGGCTTCGGAGAAGACTTTATATGTTCAAAAAAGTGGATTATTGAATGGAGTACTAAGATACAGCACTCTGGACGACAATGTCAAGAAATTATTTTCTTTGGATTCATACAACACTCTGGTTAATCGTGACAAGATAAATGAATTAGCGGAAATTGCTTCTCAGAACAATATTGAGATCAAGTTCGAAGATGATGATGCTCGGCAAGATTATGATGCTTTGTATCAGTGCAGCGTTGAACCATATGAAGTGGACAGTCCTTTTTTGGAGGATCACCAACTATTCCCTTTTCAACACGTTGGACTTAACTACGTTTGGAAACAGCTACATTCACCTAGTCCCAGGGTATTGGTTCAATGGGACACTGGAGCAGGAAAAACCTTGCTCAGTTGTTTAACTAGCCAAAAGCTTTTCGATGCAGGAGACGTTGATATGGTTCTAGTCTTTTGCAAAAAAATTAAACAGTACGACTGGGAACAAGAGTTCCGCCGCATGACGCATCTCTCTGTAGAACGTATTGGAGAAAAAATGACGCGAGCAAAACGTCACAAGTTCTATCAAGAAAATAAAAGCCAAGTACTAGTTCTTAATTACGAAAAAGTTCGTGAAGGCAACATGGTAAAAGTCAAAGGTCAGCGTTCTAAGGTTCGTTCATACGACAAGACAGACCTTATCCAAGTACTAGACATGATTGAAGGAAAACGCGTTTTAATCGTTATTGACGAAGCACAGAAAATCAATACAGGGACCAGCCTATTATCAGAAGGTTTTCAACGGCTTATTAATTCAGATGATGATAGGACTATGACACTGGCATTGACTGCTACTCCTTATACAACTAGTCCTCTTAACATCCGCAACATCTTTGAGGCAATTGCACCAGGTATTCCCGATGTTAGTGACATGAAACGTGATGTATTTAAAAGAATCTACGGTAAAGAGTTTGGCATGTTTAGCAATGGATATGTACAAGAACTTTACGTAAAAGAATGGGACCGAGCGAAGCTATCGCTTCTAGGTAAGAAGCATGAGAATTGGACTCATATTGCTATGAAGTCTGACCCGATTATCTCAGCTCAATTCCCTGAGAGCATGCCTAAGCGAATTATGTATGAGCTATCTGACATTGATCGTGAGATTTATGATTGGGCAGAAGAACGCGCACAAGAGCGTTACAACCCAGACAACCAAGTTGCTAACTGGAGCGCCATCGACATTCTACGAATGATTTGCAATACTACAGAAGGTCTTAAAAAAAGCGAAAGCTTCTTTGCCAAAGAAATTGTTGAAGAATTTGGGTCTGATCTAGATATAAAGAACAGTGCAAAGTACCAATTAATTGAAAGCAATCTAGAAACTTATATTGAGAGCGGAGAGAAATCTGTCCTTTTTACTTTTTGGACTAATGGAACATTGTTTCCATACTTAGAGGCTTTGAAAGAAAAGTTTGGAGATATTCCAGTTCTTCCTATTTGGGGAGTCGGAATGGACAGCGAAACTGTTTCTAAAAACATTAAGACATTTAATGACACTCGTGGTCCTGCTATACTTATTACAAGTGACGTAGGACAGGAAGGACTAAATTTGTATGCACCATACTTATGGAACATTGAAGTCCCAAGAACCTACGCAGCATATAAGCAGCGAGCCAACCGAATTAATCGAGCAGATAGCAAGAGCAAGGGCATTGATCACACATGGGTCTATCGTCCAGTGGCATCGGGGACAATTGAGGAACGAGTTGATGCTAAGGTTCTTCGTAGAAGGGCAGAAGCAGAAGCCATCCGAGGAAGAGTAGACGAGAATGGCGACATGGATGACACGGTTGCAATGACACCAAAGGGTTTATTGTTTAAGGATTAACTAAATAGAAAGGAGACACATATAGCAATTAAATTTTCCTATTGTTAAAGAGAAAGAGTTATATGAAACGTCTTATAATTTCAATTGCAGTAATTTTATTAACAAGCATTATCGTAACACCATCGAGCGCAGTAGTTGAAAAACCTGTCGCTCAAGTTGAATTAGCCCCTGCTATGAGTGTATACTCGAGAGTGTTAATTAATCCAACAATTGAGAATCAATGGAAACTAGTCGCTCAGTGCGAAACTGGTGGAAATTGGAAAGCAAGAGGCCCAGTGTTTAGTGGAGGAATAGGAATCCGAAACATAAACTGGAAATATTATGGCGGCACAGCGTTTGCTAAAAATGCAGCTGATGCCTCCCCACAGGAGCAAATCCTTGTGGCTCAAAGGATCGAAGGAAATGGGTTTGTGCCAGACCAGTACGGTGTGTGCAGCTCATGGTAATATTAAAAAATCTAGAAAGGATGTAAAAAAGAATTAATTTTGGCTTATATATTGAAGGTATCAACCTTCCCGAAGGGCCTGGTCTTCCTCGGGAGTTGCAGTCGACGTTCTGTTTTGACTCCTCCCGAGGCCCTTCCCTTAATATAAGTCATATTGTTTTTAATAAAAATTATGGACAAAATTGACTATTCATGGCAGAACGAAGCTAAATGCCAAGGCATGGACATTAATAAGTTTTATCTAACTCATGGTGGAAAGACTTCGTCAACTGTCGCAGCCGTCTGTTCAGAATGCCCAGTAAAGCAAGAATGCCTAAGCCATGCATTGAATTACGAAGAGTATGGATACTGGGGCGGTACTTCTCCAACCCAAAGAATCAAATTGCGTAAAAGCATGGGCATCAAACTGATTAGTCTTAATATTGAACCTGTTAAGCCAGAGAAAGAACTCTCCACAAAAAAACCTAGGAGAGTTTGCGGCACATACAGTGGATACAAAGGCCATCGCCTGGCTGCAGAAGAAGCATGCAAGTCTTGTAAAGAAGCTAATAATCGTTATATAGCTGAATTAAAACTAAGGAAGAAAGAGAAGGCAGTCGCATGAGCAAAGTAGGCATTGTAATTCCAGTGTTGAATAACTTCGATCAGGCTCTTGATCTTATCTACAGTGCTAACCCACACACGCATGAGTTGAGATTCTATATCCAACCACAGTATCGTTACCAAGTGCCGCTGGCTAAAGCTTGGAACAATGGAATTAATAAAGCTATTAAAGACGGCTGTGAATTTATTCTGGTGGCGAATGATGACGTTATCTTTGCCCCAGAGACCATCGATTTAGCGGTTGGTTGGATGAGTGTTGGTGGACCCGTCTTCGACCTTCTTGGCTTCACAAACGTTATTGATACGTTCGATGACCCATTCGAAATTGTTTTTGTTGAGCGCGATCAATCATACATACCTCATAATATTCCATCTGCTAATGGTTTATATAGCGACGATATGTTCTCGTTGTTTATGATCCGTGCCAATTTCTTTGAAAAGTTTGGTACGTTTGATGAGAACTTTGACCCAGCCTGGTGGGAAGATACGGATATGCTATACCGCATCAAATTGCTTGGTGGCGAAGTATTTCAGAGCCCGATCCCATATGTTCACCGTATGCATCAATCCACTAAAAAGCTAACCCAACCATTAAATTCTCAAAAAAGTGGAGAATATTACGTTAAAAAATGGGGAAGTGCTCGAAAAGACTTGAATGAAGCATACCGAGTGCCTTATAATGATAGTAACTTAAGTCCTAAGGAATGGAGATAGTAGTGAGCAAGATTAAGGTATTGGCATGGGGCGACTACGCATGCGGAACTGGATTCGGAACCGTGATGAGGAACATCATGGGAGAGATCAATGGAACTGGTAACTATAACATTGATGTTGTAGGTGTTAACTATGATGGTGGTCCATACGACACCGCTAAGTGGCCTGGTCGTTTGTGGCCTGCGATCAGTGCTCTGCGTACCCAAGGACCATATGGCGACGTATTTGGTCGTCAAGTTTTTCTAGACCTTCTTGCTCAAGGTGATTACGACATTGTGTTTATTGTACAAGACACATTCATTGTTCTTCCAATTGTTCCACAGATTCTAGAACTTCAACGCACCAAGCCCAACACTTTCTCCACTATCTATTACTATCCATTTGACTGTGCTCCACGTGAAGAGTGGGTTAAGCAGTGCGTTGCTAACTTTGATTTCCCTGTTGCGTACACTGAATACGCAAGGAATGAAAGCAAGAAGTTTATTGGTAGCATTGCTGACAAGCAGGATGTCATCTATCACGGTACTAATACTAAGGATTTCTTCCCTTTGTCATCAGAGGAAAAGAAGCAAGCCAAGGCGCAGGTATTCCCCGCACTTCAGGACAAGTTCATTATTACCAACGTAAACCGCAATCAAGGACGAAAAGACATCTCTCGTTCTTTGATGGTCATGAAGGAACTGCGCAACCGTGGCGTTGATAACGCGTTCCTCTATATGCACATGCAGGAGACCGACTTCGGAGGAAGTGTTACTCAGATGGCGACTTCTATGGGTCTTCAACTGGAGAAGGACTACACCATTCCTAACCCACAACAGTTCGGTGCTCACAGCGGATTCCCAATCGAGTTCCTTAATATGATCTACAATGCCAGCGATGCTTATCTAACCACCACTCACGGTGAAGGATGGGGGCTCAGCATTACCGAGGCCATGGCAACCAAGCTACCAGTAGTTGCCCCAGACAATACATCTTTGCCAGAAATCTTGGGAGATGACCGTGGATGGAGAGTACCTAGCGGTCACACTCCTAGCCATTGGATTATCAAAGAGAATGACAACGAGCGTATGCGTCCATTGATGGATGTGGAAAAAGCAGCAGATGCTTTGATCTATATCATGGAGCACCCAGAAGAAGTTGCAGCTCGCACTGAAAAAGCTTATGAGTGGATTAACAGCACCACTTGGGTCGACGTATGCAAGCAATGGAACGGCGTATTCAACCGAGCCACTAACAAGGCCAAGATGGCAAGAAAGCTCAAAGAGGCTAAGTAATGTCTCGTCATGTGATTAGCATCACTCCATACTATAACGAATCGCACATTCTATCAATGCGACTAGGGATATTAGAGAATGTAGTTGATGCATTTTACACGATTGAAGCCAACCAAACATTCACTGGTTTAGATAAGCCAATGACAGCCAAGTTTGTCATGCACCGTAATCACAAAGTAGTTGAGATCAACTTCCCTGATGGTTTAGGCGAATGGGGCAAAGAGAACTATCAACGAGACTATATTCTAGATTTATCAGAATATGACGATGATGACATAGTTCTTATCACCGATCTAGACGAGATACCTCGGCCAGAAGCAGTCGCCATGCTTAAGGAAAACTTTGATCCAGCATACGACTATGCGTTTGATATGGTTGTACACCAATACTTTCTAAACAATCAGAATGTTGGCGAAGGAGTCTGGTCTAAAGCTAAGGCATGCAGTGTGGCAGAGTATCGTAGAAAAGGTTTTAACGCCACTAATTTACGTTTGAGTGAGAACTCGATCCACATTCCCAATGGTGGTTGGCATTGGACATACTGCGGAGACGCTGAGTTTATTAAGAATAAGATCGAAGCGTTTGCACACACAGAGTTTAATAATGATTCAGTCAAGTCTGGTATCGAAGCAAGATTAGAAAGCAATACAGACACTCTCGGCAGACCATTCGAACTACAATTGGTAGATATTGATTCTGATTTCTATCCAGAATATATTAGAAAAAATAAAAAGAAGTTTAGTAAATATATTAAGGAAACAACGGATGAGTAACTTCCCAGTATGGTTTCAAGATTGGTTCTTTGATAGAAATTTACCAAAAGATCGTGAATATCGTGTATTGCAAATAGGTACATATACGGGTGACGCAACAGAATGGTTGCTTAATAATCGCAATGTTGTTCTCATCGATGATGTAGACACATGGGAAGGTTCATTGGAATTAGCTCATGAAACTATTAATTTCTCAGAAGTGGAAGCATATTACGACAGTAGGTTTAAAGAAGACTCAAGAGTCGTTAAGTACAAGATGACTAGCAACGAATTTTTCAAGAACAATGCTAAAAAGTACAATTTTATTCTTATTGATGGAGACCACACGGCTAGCCAAACAGCTATTGATGGTCTTAATGCCTTCCAATGCCTAGAGGTGGGTGGAATTATGGCATTCGATGACTATGAATGGAATCTTGGTAAAGGCTCATTCTATAATCCAAAAGATGGTATCAATGCCGTTTTAAATATTGCTAATGATTACATTAGAGTGATAGAATTGTCTTATCAAGCATGGATTGAGAAAGTGTATGAGGATTAACTATGACATTCGATGAGTGGATTAAATATGGCGTAGAGCAGGGGTATTGCTCAGAACAGTATTGTGACACTCACGATGGTGCGCCGATGCATGAATCAGAAGAGGCGGCCTGGGACGAAGGTGGAGACCCGTGCCTTCACGTAGTACGCCTTGGCAGTTATGACGATTGGGACATTTCAGAATAACGGGTAGTGGCTCAACTTGGTAGAGCGCGGCGTTTGGGACGCTGAGGTTGCAGGTTCAAATCCTGTCTACCCGACTAAAAGGAGAAAGTATGGCAAAAGATCTTAATTGGGCGGCCAAGACTTTAATTAGTCTCGCCGGTATCCCAGTTCAACCCCACCTTATCAAGGCATTCAGTAACTACGCCGCTAATGAAATGTGGGTAAAAGGAGTGATTAGAACAGCCGCTCCCGCAGCAAGTTCGAACAGCAATCCTTATTACTTTCAAGCATTAGAAATCTTGAAACAGAATGGCATTGATGTTAATATCTTTGATACCAACTAAGTAAGGAAAAAAAATGTTAGCAGAAACCTGGTTCACAATCCTAACGGATCCAAATCACATAATTGCTGAAGTTATAATCTCAATTGTAATGGAAATTATTACGTTTACATTGGGTTATGTATTCGCACGTAAAAAGATCTGGAATAAAATTCATGATATGTTCGATAGAGAGCACGGAGTAACCCATGAATAATTTTGGAATATGGTATTTTATAATTGCAGCGATTGTTTGGGTTGTTACTTCTTTCTATTTTGTTAGAGGGAAGGTATTCAACCTATTTGATGATGTTTTAGGCCCAGCATTCATCATTGCAGTTCTATGGCCTTTGCTAGCAGTGTTACTATTTATTGCAGTAATATTTATTATTGCTTGTTTGCCACTATATTTTGTGTGTGTAGCAACTATTTATTTTATAAAGAAAAAAATTATCAAGTAATAGAAAGGAGATATCATGGATCTTTCAAACTTTTTGGATGTAATGGTTGCCCTGTCGGTAATCCTTCCACCAATGGTAGGATTGCTAGCATTTTTTATTTGGATTGCTTCTGAAGTACAAAAAGAAGCAGAAGAATAGAAGTATCGCCTCTATAGCACAACGGATAGTGCAAAGGAGTTCTAACCCTGGGATGTAGGTTCGATTCCTACTGGAGGCACTCCCAATAAAGTAAGGAAGAATATGCAAACATATAAAAAAGATTTTTTGAAAGGCGGAGCTCAGATTTACTCTGGAGTGCTTTTACTAAAGATCGCAAAAGCACAAAGAATGCAAAAAATGATGGAACTGCAACAAACAGAAACTGTTCCGTTAATACCACCTGCCAATAATTATGACTATGGTTTTTATGAAAGTACAGTTATAAGGTTGATGGGTGTGATAGCATCGTTTATGGAAGCTATACTTAAGGATGGCGTTGAAGTTGACCCATTCCTTATGAAGGAAGCAACTGAGCTTTTAAATGGTTTACAAGAATTGATCGACATTAAGAAAGGTAAGTAAAAATGGAATTGAAANTAAGCGTAAGTATCGGAGCAACCCTCCAAGTTAAGAATGAAAAAGGAGACTGGGACTGGATCAAGCCAGAAGTGGGTGCAGAAGTTCTACTAAGTCAGCATGAGCTAAAGAAGGACGGAGCAGAGGATAACTCTATGCTTCAAGGAGTATTTGCTCAGTTGTGGGATGATGTTGTAGGACCACAATTCTCATCAGTTGTACAAGAACTACTGGGCCAACAGAATCCTAAGATTGAAGAATCTTCTGATAATACTGTAGAAGTAATAGAAGTATCTGACGGAGAAAATTACTAATGGAATTCATTTGGGAATGCTTTGTTTTTGTGATATTCTGGAACATATTCATTGGATGGTTAAGGAAAAAGAGTCAATAATGACCGTAATCGCTGCAGCCGTAACAAAAAAAGATGGAGTCGTCATCGTTGGCGATTCTGAAGTCACGTCTAATTTTACTAAGGACAGTGATGGATACAATAAGTTGTGGGTGGAAAAAGAAAATGGACAGTTCATCTTCGGTGGTTGTGGTGGAGTGCGTGCGATACAAGTTATTAAGCACTGGACTAGCTGGCCTTATTATAGGGCTAATAGCGAAATAGAAGAATTCATGGTTAAGGAAGTCGTGCCAGCAGTTTATGGCGCTCTAGATGATCATAATGCTTTGATGGTTGATAACGATACCAAAGAAGTATCGTTCGATGGAGCATTCATAATGGCTTGGGGAAATAACCTTGTTGTTATAGAGGATGACTTCAGTGTGATGACCCCTGTCAGTCAGCGTTATGCGATTGGATCGGGGCAAAGCGAATCTCTAGGACATCTAGGGAATCAACCTCCCTACACTAAAGAAGATGTGATTGAGGCTGCTAGAAAGTCTTTGATTACATCGATTGGCGTTGGTGGACCTTTATGGGTGGTTACCACTAAAACCATGGTAGTAGAGCAAATCTCATAATAATTTGACAAACGTACAAATAGGTGCTAATATAAAATGACCAATCCAAGTAAGGAGAAAAAAGATGACACAGAATTACATTATGCCAAAGAAAAAGGTACCTACTACTACTCCCCTCCAGGAGGTTACGGAACCTACATTTGGCGAATCACCCAAGGTTCAAACCCGAGCTGATATCCGTAGAAGTAGTGCTAACGAGAATGGCCTCGTAGCGGCTGTAGAAGCGTTTGGATCTCTCAATGAAGTTATGTACAGCGCCGACCTCAGCGAGGTTAAGCCGCTTACTCCAGTAGA
>JGI24891J29808_1000589_pt1 | contig 16141 bp, 29 predicted proteins | sample FreactcultuFSWF8_FD_29808 | JGI IMG/M metagenome (IMG submission 29808) | reverse complement strand
ACATTTTCGTGATCTCCTTCAAATATTTTTACTGTTTCTAAAAAATCGGTCGGCATTTTCGGCATTTCTTTAAATTCCCACCACTCAGACCCGTCGTATTCATGTCTTTCTAGCCAAAAATCTGAACCCACAACCTGGAGAGAGCTTTTCACTTCCGATCTACCAAAACCATNATCATATTCTCTATTGGCTTTCGATTTAAAACTTTCCCATGATAAGGCAACAATCATGCCATCATTTTCAAATCCATATTGATCTCCTGAACATACCGAAACCCATCGAACATCTTTTTCGTTTTTCCCATTTTCCCCAAGAATCTCTATAGTTTCCTCTAAAAGATTAGACATCTTTCTCCACTCCTTTTCGTGTGTATTCTTCTTCAATAAAATATTTCTGATCAACCAGCTTCTTTCTCTGTTTCTCCAGCTCTACGATCAATTCATCTATCTCGTCAATCTTGCTCCAGATAGCTTCTAATTCTACCTCATCTCGGCTTGGTTGGTAAGAGAAAATAGCCATTATTTCCTCCTCACGACAAACTTTTTTCCCTTCACAATCTTGACTCCAGGAATGTCTTGCTTTCCAAGGTCGATATGCTTCTGGATCATCTTCTCGTCAATCACCCAATAGACATCGGGGATAAGATTTACATCTTCGATCTCGAAAGACCACTCTTCTTTGAAGTATGTCGTAGCCTTGGAACTTTGAATATTTCTAGACTCATTGGGAATAACAATATCCACCCCCAGTTTCTTAGAAAGCTCCCGAACTGATTCTTCAGCAGCTCTTGCCTTCTCTGCCTCTTTAGCATGGTAGGTGGCTATTTTGACAGTAACAGCGTGCTCAGCGTGCGAGAGAACCTCTTGAAGCCCTTTAGCTGAGTCGTTAATCATCTGTACAGTCTTGCGGTATGGCTCAACTGCTCTCTTTCTCAAGACTTCAATCGCCTTGTCTAAAGACCTAATATCAGCCGTAATATCCAAAGCCGTGCTACAGCCCTCGGAATCTTCTACTGTGACATTTTTAGCCATTAGGGACAGCCTGCTAATCTCAGGCAGGTGCTTCTCAATTTCCGCAATCGCTGGAAAGCGATCATCTGGCAGTACTTCAAGATTGTCTTTTAACAAATCTAAGAAATCTGTATCGTGTTGTGTATCATTCATTGGCTCCAACCATTTGTTTGATTTTTCGTTTAGTTCAAATCCTTAAGCCCGATGCTCGTAACGTCGGGCTTTTTTTATTTCATCAAATACGTATAAGCATTATACCATGAAATCGCAGCGCTCATGAGTTTGTCAGTAATGGTGTATTTGTGTACTTTTGGTAGATTTCCTTTAGGGTCAAGTTGCACGAAAAGCGCTGTTTTTTCAACCGGAATCTTATTGATCGTAGCGAGAAGGTAATACAAAGCTCCCTGGAGAGGCCACTTAACAGGGTCGGCAGAAAAGGTGCACTTGAAGTCTGTTAGGTACATCATTTCATCAAGCTCGATAACCATATCAATACATCCGGTTAGCTTCATAGCTTCGTGGTAAAGTCTTTTCTCATTGAAGGATGGAATAAATTTAAGATCCTTTTCCCACTTCAGATAGGACTCTAAATATCCCTTTTCGTTCGCGTTAATGGGCATAAACTCATCTCTGCAATGGGCAGCTATGGCTGCATGGACAGATGTTCCTAAATCAGCCTTATCAGCCTTTCTTTTAAGAACTTCCTGATATATTGCCTGCATAGGATAGTGCCACCTTCCGTCAGCGTCCTTTGTGGGGATCATGGAGAGGATTGAGCTTACTCGTATCCACTTGGGGTCTAGTTCAGTCATTGATAGTCCCATATAATCCCAGGCCAAGCAACCAAAGTCCTGTGGTTAAAGTAAAGCATCCATAGAGCTGGGAAAGGTTCAGATCAAAAATCTGCATCGCCCCTATGCCAATGATAGCGGTGGGGATTACAATCGATCGGATATAACGCCAAGCAAATCTCATATCTCTCCCTTTTCCCATTGACTATATTCATAACGGCAATTATAATCAAGGCATAAATGGAAAAAAAGAAAATATCGAATTTCAAAGATTGGCTACAGGCTAGCGGGATGAACAAGTATGCCTTTAGCAAGTTCGCTAAAATGTCTCCTACTACTATAGGAAATCTTGTAGCCGGAAGATCTCCCACAGCGCAAACGGTTAGAAGGCTTGTCAAGGTGTCCGCCAAGCTCCCCATTCCCATTACGTTCGACGTATTCCCCAGAGTCTATCTTAGGGGCAGCTACGAAACAATAAGCGGCCCTGAGCTATTCAAAAGATTAATGGAAAAGATCCTGAAAATAAAAAGGAGCGCTTTTTAATGGATGAAGAACTCGAACCCCTTCCAACAGCCCATGACTACATTAATTCCTTATTAGCCTTGACGGGTCAAATATTAGCTGTTGTGCGTGGATCGGCTGAATATCCAGAAATTGATAGGCTTACAGAAGAAATGGATGAGATTCTAATTATAATGAGACACGCTGATTGGCGACGAGAAATAGGATAAATGCGCAAATTAAAAAGGAGCGCTTTTTAATGGGACACACATACGATGAGAGTTTTGAAGAGCTTAGAAAAAGGCAAGAGCAACAGCGTAAAGATGCCGATCTCATGCATGCTCGTGAGTCAAAAATGACTGTTTCAGAATGCTATAGGGCCATCTTCTCATTCTATGAAAGACAGTGGCTATTGAGTGGGTCTGATGATGTAAAAAAGGTTGTTGACTCTTTGAAGCCAGGACTTGAACTCATAGAGATGATCGAACAAAGAGCTAAATAGAAAAGGGGCCATTTCGGGCCCCAGGAAAAGTCTAACAAAAAAGTCGCTTACATGAACACTTCTCAGGTTATTTCAATCCATAAATTTAAGACAAGAAAATAATTTAGGTAGATTTTAAGGGTTTTGGGTCGGTAGCATAAACTCTATAAATGAGAAGGGAGGCCGGTAAGCCCCCCTTAAGATGATACGGTAGTGATATGCCTATCATCTTAATTCGGAGATTTATTTTCAAGCAATAGAAAATAAATACTTGTCGGGCCTTCTCCAACCATCAGGAGAAGATTTATGTTTCAGATTCAAGCCCCAACTTACACCCAAACCCCTAACGTCTTCTTTGACGATATTGCAAAAACTCTCAAAGAAGGAGAGCTTCGCGTTCTTTTGGTCATTATGCGTCAAACTTTTGGTTGGCACAAACAATGGGACCGAATAAGCCTTTCGCAGCTTGAAAGAAAAACAGGGATGTGCCGAGATGCTGTTAATAATTCACTAAAATCTTTGATAAAATTAGGGCTGATTGAAAAGAAAAAAGAAGGCCCAAAAGGACAAGAAAAATGTTGGTATCAACTTGTTGTAGAGGGGTACGACAGAAACGATGTTTTGCCTTCCGATGGAGATGAATCCATAGAGGATTCAAATAATTCCTACCAGTCGTCTAAAGCTACTCCCCCTAGTCGTCTAAAACGACCCACAAAAGAAACTCCTACAAAAGAAATAAATACAAACGTTAACGTTCCTAAGAGGACGGAGAGGAACGTTTGCATAAACGAGACTCTCAAGAAAATAGGAGGGCTTGATGATAAAGCCAAAGAGTATGCTTCGCTCTTTGCTACCGAACATGAGATTCAGGATACCTTGGAAGCTTGCAGATATCAGGAAAAGAAAAGAAAGATACCCAACCCATCAGCTTATTTTCTGGGGACATTAAAAAAGAAAATGAAGCAAAGGAGATAAGATGCCTTGTTTATGCGATATTGTAGATAATGATGCGCTCGGTCACCATCGAATGATCATAAAAAGTTATGTTGAAGCCATTGTTAAAGAGATGAGGGAAATTGATAAATTAGGAGATCTGAGAGGGATATCAATTTTGGAAGAAACCCAAAAACTGATAGAGCATCTTTACACAGGAAAATGCGATGAGAGGAAGAAATAATGCAATTTAAAAACTGCCAAGACCAACAAGACTTTGAAATTTGGGCCTTCGGAACAACTCCCATGCAATATGGAGAGCATGCTATGCACACCTGGAATTCAAGACATGGTGATAAGTTGTGGCTTACCACTGACGAGCTAATAAAACATTCCTTGGAAAAGATGCATGAGGTATACGTCAAAGAATCAAAGGAGCAATCAAATGACCCTGCATCAAGCTAAGATCAAATTAGTCAAATGGTGTAAAGCCGTAGTCTTGAGGAAGTCTGTCTGTCCGTTCTGCAAGGAAGTATTCAATCAGAGAAGTCATCCGAGAGTGAAGAGGAGACGGTAATGGACGGTTTGACTTTCCAAATTATAGACCCTAAACTTCTTGAAGCAGGCAAAAAGGCTTATGATGAAGTTGAAAAGGAAAAAATTGAAGACGGCAAAACCTTTATAAATATTATTCTAGGAGCATACCATCGACAAGAAAATGCGTAAACAGGTTGGCAAACCTCTTAAAAAAGCCGAGAAGCTAGTTCATAAGGCAGAAAGAGAGAACTCAAAGCTCGCCAACTACGACGAAAAGGTCAGAGATCCCCAGATCAAAAAGCTAAAGAAGATCGAGAAGCGTAGTAAATAAATAACTTTAATGTTATGGGTTGGTTTTAGGGACTTACCCTCAACCAGGAGGTTGATTATGGTTTCTAAAATAATTACTATACTAATAGCACTATATGTTAGCTCATTAGTCGCACACGATAACTTCAATCAAGTTAGCGCAAATGTCGATTCAGTCGGAATAGACTCAACACATTTAAAACTCAACCACCAGTCATATTTTTACATTCCAAGTGGAGATGCGCTTATCTTTGAGCTAAACCATGGCCTCCACAAGAATCACATGACTAACACAATTGGGATAGGATACCGCACGTTCCTGCTTAACACGGGAATAGGGGCTAATCTATACTATCTGAACTCTAATGAGCCTAGAGCCCACCTACACCAATTGAGCCCAGGATTAGAGCTTCTCTACAAAGGTGTGCAGATCTCCTACAATCTATACATCCCAACGTCCGCTAAAATGGTCGTTAAGAGAGGCTCTATTTATCAATCGCGAGTCTCTGAGATCGGCGTAAGATGGAGTCCAAATAAAGAATTTACAATTGGGATGCTCCCTTTCTATGACCACTTGAATGCACGATGGGGACTTAATACGAGGTTCACTTACACGCTCAAGAAGAAGTATGAATTAGGCCTATCGCCTTATCTGAACCATAATGGGAATGGCTGCGCTTTCTCCTTTGGGATTAACTTTGGGACAGCTAAGGAAATGAAGCCAGTCCATAGAGCCAACAAGTTCAACTATCTACTTGAACCACGAGCAGTTAAGATCTCCATCGATGTAACTAAGCCGGCTTTCTTACCGCCTTTGAATCCATCTGGATATATATTGCCAGCTCCCTTTGTTCTTCCTGAGACTAAAGAGAAGAATCATTGGTGGGATAAGTTCAAGTTCCTGAACTATGGAAGTCAAGAGGCTGTAGCTCCTGAGAAATCCGTAGACGACTCAGCATTAGGAACTTTATGGCATGAGTGCAGCGATGAGTTATACCTGGTTCCACCGCTCCAGCAAATTTTAGGTGCGCCCGCTGGAGCGCCTTGTGTTGGCTAACTGTAACTTGACTAACACAATAAATAGTTGACATGCTATTATTCGTTGAGTATTCATAATCAATATGCCAAGAGCACCTAAAGCAATTAAGAGACGCGCACATAGACCTCTATTAGAAATTGATTGGACTCTCGTTGATAATTATCTGAAAAAGGGCTGTCCTGGCAGTAAAATAGCAGATGCAATCGGCGTTAGTGCTAATACTCTTTATGATAGATGTGAACAAGAAAAGGGGGTCAGTTTTTCCCAATATTCACAACAAAAAAGAACTAATGGTGATGCTTTATTACATTCAGCTCAATTTGATAAAGCGTTAGAAGGCGATACTTCTCTATTAATATTCTTAGGTAAAGTAAGATTAGAACAACGAGAAGTTGCGCCTGTGACAGCTACCCCAGAACAAGAGAAAAACTATCGCATGGTCATTGATCAGCTTGCAGAATTACAGCGAGATAGGCAGAATAATCCTCCAGAAATGAAAATTCAGGAGATCGCGAATGGGACTGATCAGGTTTAGTCAAACACCAGAATATATCGAAGCCGTTCATAGGCTTTTTACCCTCTATGTTGATTGGGGAAAAGACACAAAACCAAAAACAGATAGAGCAACCGTAGCCAGTGCCTCTGTGGAACACGATTGCAAACTTTTATTGTTCAAGGGAAATGACGAAGATCTAAAAGCCGTCTTTGAATTCATAGAGAAAAGGAAGATGAAGATATGAACCCTGACATGTTTTTCACCTACTGCATGCTTGCTATTTGTCTCATAAACAGTCTAACTATGATTTGTCTATGGCTATTTGTTAGTCGATTAACCTCAATTCAGAAGCAAAACGGCTTCATTATGGATGAGATAAATTACTTGAGGAATGATGTTGAGTTTAAAGCATCCGAAATAGGGTCTCGTTTTGAAGATATAAAAGATCGGCTTATATTTCTTGAATCATCAGCTCTCTACACAATGCCATTAGAGACTGCTCAATTAAATCCTCGCAGTGCAGCTGCTCGTGAGATGTGGAAAAAGAGGAAGGCCAAGAAGTTGGAGAAGAAGGAATGACAGACCCGATGGATCGAGTTTATGAAATGCGAGATGAGATCGTAGCCCTTACAGACAAGTTATTGGATGTTTGCGACAAGAGCAAATGCAACGCACTCATAATCTCATATGCCTCACTTGGTGCTTTTTTGAAAACCTTGGAATGTTGCGGCTTTAGTCTAAAACAAGCCAAAAGAATTTTTGGAGGCCTAGAAGAATTATATAAAAAGCTGCTTGAGATGAAAGATGCCGAAAAGACATGATTCAGGAGCACAAAGCCAGAGGTGATAGTAAGTTTGATGGATTTCTTGATGGTCTTGAGGAAGAATTAAAGAAAAGGGTTTTAATTACCAGGAAGTTCATATCGGAGATGAGAAAAAAGGAATGACAATAGACTGGCCCACTTGTATGTTTTATTCGATTGCGAGCATCTGTGCTGCATTTGTTCTCGTTTATATTTTTTGGAGTGCGACGAAATGAAAATACCCGTCGTAATCGAATTCCATCAAATCGAGAAAGAGCCAGCACCAGATGGAATTGAGGTTCTCTTCGTCTCAAAAGGTTGCAATTGGAACTTTGGAACATGGGATTCGGATCATAACCATTATACTGATCAGCATAGCCATGATATCTATGACGTTGTACTGTGGGCTTACCTTCCTCAAATACCCACGATATTCCCGAGTCAGATCATAGCTACAGATGAGGCTTGTATTGCGCTATTGAAGGAGAAACATGGCAAAGAAAATAGCTAAATGCGCCAAATGTAAGAGCGATCCTAGAGGCGGAGCAATATACATTGCTAACGGGGAAATCTATCATTTCTGCAACAACTGCGATTCTATTCTTACAAGTCAAAAAAACGCCATTATCCGACTGTTCTTGGATGGTAAGCTTGATTTAGGTCAGATCGACAAAGACATGATTCAGGCGCGCAAAGCCAGAGCTGAGGGCAAAAGCCTTTGGAAAAAGCCTGATTAATTCACCTCCTTCTAGTTACTTCATAGTGCGTTACGAGAGAATAGTTGAGTCCGAAGTCTGGGCCTATCGCTTGTACCTTATCCCAGTCTCGTTCAAGCAACTCAAGAAGCTTGTCAAAGTCTTCTTGATAATAGTTTACATGAATCTTTTTCCCAGAAACAAAATGAAATGTAATAACCATGTCTGGTTTCTTTTTCTCTGTTGTCATTAAATTAATCCTTTCATTTCTATTCGCTTTCATTTCGAATGTAGGAAGATCCTCTTTTAAAACCAGTTCCCCACAGAAGCTTTAAGTTTTTCATTCTTTCTTCAGGCGTTTCACCGAGCTCTTTGTAAGCTGGACTACATAACTTACAGCACCTTTTCCCTTCAAAAAAAGTATCACAATAAAATCCATTTCCACACGGACACTTTTCTGGAACATTCGAAGTTGTTCGGTTTTCTTGCATTTAAATTAATCCTTATATATATCCCAATTTATCGTTCGCCAACGTAAATGGCATCTCGCCGGCCGCGTTAAAGCCATTATATCGCTGAACTGCGTTACGTTCAACCGATGTATCTGAAAACGGACTGTAGTACGTCTTCGTCCACGGATCAATACGTCAATAACATTCAATCCTAAAGGATTTGAAATGGCTATTACGACAACAGGCAATTTAGGCCCTATGATTTTGCAGAGCTTAGCTCCTGCGATGTTATATGTTCCTACGCCAACAATGAACTATATTACTATTTGCGACAAAGTTTCGATGCCCTCCAATGGTGGGACGACTTGTCGCTTTATGCGCCCGCGCGCATTACAACCGCCAACTATCCAGTTGGGAAACTCTGGAATTGACCCTCCAGCACAAGTGCCACAGCGCGATAGACGTGATGTCGCGGGTAAATTTTTCCTGATTGACTCGGAACTCTCATTTAGAGACAACGAGGCGCAAGCAGCATGAGCGTGCAGCGTGAGAGACTAAGCGGAAAAACTCTGAAAAGAGATGCAATAGTCCGAACAACATGGCGACATGTTGAAGAGGGAATAACAAGACCTCTCGCCTTTGCAATTAGGTTAACAAGTAACAAACAGATCATTGATGCTCAAATGGCATTCTTCGGTACGGGCTGTATCATAAATGAACAGGTGATACTCCAAGACCAAGAGGGTATTGAGCAAATTGCAGCGTAATTTAGCATTTGTGCGTAAATAGTACACCATGGTATAATATCCCGCAAGGAGTTAACCATGAAAGAAGAAATAGAAATGGCATATATAGCAGGTATTTTAGATGGAGACGGGAGCTTTTCAATAATGCGTTCAAAGAACTCATACTACCCATGTATTCAGTTGAGTAATGCATTTAAAGGAATGTCTGAGCTTCTCTTTAATCTTTTCGAAGGCTCTTTGAGGATTAAAAAACCTCAACAGGCGCATTACAAACCACTTTATGTGTGGTCTATTCGAGGAATAAAATCATGCAAAAATATGCTAGAAAAGGTAGTGCCTTTTCTTGTCTTAAAGAAAGAAAGAGCAAAATTCATGCACGTGTTTGTGAGCAAAGCGTTTGACCAAGACTATCAAATTATTGAAGGTGAAAAGGCCGTCTTAAAGATGCAATCGTTTAATCGTGATTGTCTTTTAGAGAGTGCGTCTCTTTTGCCTCAGACTTTTGAGTGTTCACAAGATCCAATGTTCTGGTCATACCTTGCAGGGATCATTGATACGGAGGGGTCTTTTTCAATTAAAAAAGAGAAGCCTCATTCGGGCAGCCTAAGAGCAAGATATAATCCGGTTATACAGCTTACAATGGTTCCTGTGGATTGTATTAACTACATAAGAAAGAACCTTTCTATTGGTAGTTTTTGCATCCCTAAGGCTAAATGCACCCAAAAGGGTTTTGCATACAAGCTTTCGATTATAAGCAAAAAACAATGCGTGAAGTTTATATCTAAGATTCTTCCCTATTTACGATTTAAGACGGCACAGGCTATCAACATGATGAACTTCTGTGAGAATTATGGTTCCGTTAAGCATTGTCAAAGCGGAATACCAGCAGAAACATTAGCGTTTAGAGAGTCTTGCTATCAACAAATGAGGAAATTGAACGCATAATACGCCCTCTTTATTTGGCGCAAAATGGTATTAGCTTGGGTGAGCGAAAGGCTCGCCGTAGCAATGCGCCAAGCCGAGGATAGAGATAATGTCCTCGTAAAACCAACTCTGATTGACTTGGAAGCCCGACAGGGTGACAAGGCCGAAGGTGAAAACCACGGTGAACGACTAAGTGAGATGGCAACGAAAGTTGATGCGATAGTCTGAGCAAGAGCTATAAATAAAACTCTTGAGGAAAGGTCGAAGAACCCTTCCCGCCTAAAGTAAGTTTAGGTCACAAAAGTAACAGCATGCTTATCCTCCGTGACTACATCATTTCTGCTGCTTCCCAGATTAATGCTGGTGGCGGAACTAATGGTGATAACCCAACTAACTTAGGAGTCTCCGACTTCTCATTAGTTGCTACTACATTAGATACCAACAATGCCTACAAATTTATGTCAGGTATTGAGGGTATGGACAGATTCGGAACAGGCCCTGTGCGTTCAGCATACTTTATGCTGTCCTCAACAGAGCTGCAATCCGATATGGATGGACTCGTTGGCCAAGGATTTATCAGCCAGTGGAACTATCCTACTAACAGCTCTGCGCTTCCATCTGAGTATGGTTCGGTGTTCAACATCCGAGTCCTTACTTCATCTGAAGCTCCAGTAGCTCGCGGTGCATCTGCAATGAACAACGACGTTTACTACAACACGGTTGCTGGTAAACAAGCGGTAACTCACATCAATCAAGATGGATTTTCCATGAACTTGATTTATCGTGATCCTTACTTCTCAGGAATGCTCGCACAAAATGCGACACTCGCCGTTAAGTTCGCACAAGCACAAGCCCTAACACAAGACACAGCGATCCGCAATTTACTTTGCACTCGCCTGTCTAATCTGGGGGTGTAAGATGACTGAATACTCAAGATCAGCAAAAGGAAGTTTTACCCAAGCAGCAACTGGCAACAACGTGGCGATTTATCTCCCGTTTCAGCCTAACTTGGTGAAATTAACTAACTATACAGCATATGCAAACTTCGCTGCCTCTGACATCCCTTGGGCTGTCTGGGACGTCCAAATGGGACAAGGTTTTGCAGCTGTTGGTTACGTGGGTACAGGACCTGTTCTAGAAACAGGCGTTGTTACCTCAAATGGTATTAGCACATTTGCAGCTGGCCTTTCTCTCCAATTCGGAGCGAAACAGCAAATTGCAAGTATTGCTAAAGCAAGTCCTACTGTGGTTACAACCGCAGCTCCTCATGGATACAACGTCGGTGATGTTGTTCTGATGGAAGGTCTATATGAGTCGGCAACGACTGGTATGCCTCAAATGAGCGGTATGTTATTCCAAATTACTGCTGTTGGTAGCACGACTACTTTCACTGTGACTTGGAACTCAAACCAAAGTAACTATACTGCTTTGACAGCTTCTCCAACCGGCGCATTTGTAATGAAGGTATTATATCCTTTCTTGTATCTGCCAGGTCAGAACTTCATCGAAGCGATTAATACTACTACAAACTTGATCACAACAACAACGAACCATAACTATGTTGTCGGACAGCAAGTGGCGTTTAGAATCCCAACAGCTTGGGGCTCTACACAGCTTAACTCATTGCCTGATACATTGATTCCTGGTTCGCCAATCTATTACTACGTAACAGCCGTGAACAGCAATACAACGTTCACAGTTGGTGGTAATTTGACGAATGTGACGGCTTACACATCAAACGTACCAGTAGCGCAAGTTCCTGGCTTAACTCCTCCGCAAGTAGTTGCAGTAGGTGATGTGAATACAGGTGGATTCCCATATAACGGCGGAAATCTGTACCCAAGTCCTGCATTCCCAACATTCTCTGGTGGAGTGTCTACGATCAATGGTCCTGCTATTCAGGGCGCATTTGTCAATAACACACGCCAAGGTTTTGTGATTGGATCAGGTAACGCTGTAGTTCTTGGAACACCAGATACTGCATCTCACTTGTCTGGAGAGACAGGAGATGTGATCTACTGGGAAGCGCTCTTTGACGAAATTGCAATGCCTTAATCGGCCTTGTAATAATTAGTTGAGGAATGTATCTAGAGGGTGAGGAGTAAAGACTTCACCCTCTTTTTATTTATGACAGGCGTAATCTCGTACCCAGTTCCCCTCTATGCCAATCTTCCCATCGAACCCCAATATTATACTCCTTGGCGTTTTGTTATATCAGCTATATCTCTTGGAGTTACAACGACCATAACGATGGTGATTCCTGCTATTACTGATCTAACTTATGTAGTAGGACAGCAAGTTAGGCTTATTATTCCTCCAACATTCGGATGCCGTCAGCTAAATGGACAGACTGCCTATGTAATAGCTGTAAATCTCCCAGATCAAGTGGTTTTAGATATTAACTCTTCTCAGAATGTTGATTCTTATATCGCATCAGCTCAACCAACACCTGCTCAGATATTGGCAATTGGGGACATTCTTGCGGGAGCTATTAATAATAATGGTACACAAAATCAAACGACCTATGTTATTGGATCATTTATCAACGTATCTCCAAACTAGAGGAATAAAATGACACAAAAACCAAAAAACATTAACTCAGCAGCAGAAACAGAACTCGATAAAGTTCAACAACAATTCGAGAAGTTTGACACAGAAGTTAAAGAAATGACAATGGATCGAATGAATGCAGCTCCTAAAGAAGAAGTCGAATCGCAAACTAAGATGTCTCAAGATGAAATATCTAAAACCAAAGAGCATTATCTTAAGCCTCACAAAATCATCTCTAGCAAAGAGAAATTCAACGAGAAATATAGATCAGACTACAACTTCCAAAAAGAGTATGTCAACTTCATCGCGGAGAACAAAGAACTCATTGGAGAAAGTATTGACATGTGGACTAAACCATTTCCTGGCGTGCCTTCTGAAGAATGGATTGTACCTGTAAATACTCCGGTTTGGGGTCCTCGTTATCTCGCAGAACAGATCAAGAGATGCTTGTATCACAGACTCACTATGAAAGAGACCCCAACTGAATCGACAGGTGTCGGGATCATGTACGGAAAAATGGCTGTTGATACGACTATCCAACGCTTGGATGCAATTCCAGTATCAAGACGGAAGTCTGTATTCATGGGCGATAAAAGTTTTTAACCATAAACAAAGGAAACTATATGGCGAAGAAGAAAGAAGTTAAGAAAGAGCACAAAATGAAAGCGAAGCACGGTCATAACGCTGAGCATGAAATGATGAAAGGCAAAATGAAGAAGAAAGGCTGCAAGTAGATGATTCAATGCACCAATAGCTGTGATTATCCGGTTTTAGTCGTGAGAGGAGATTGTGAATATCAATGTCCATCTCGTGCCGCAGAATTCCACCAAGAAACAGATAGGTAAATTATCAATCTTCTCAGCGATATCATAACATACGTCCGGCGGATCATAAAAAGTCCATCGGACGCTACTATTACAGATAACCTGATAATCGATTATATAAACCGATTTTGGTTGTACGATGTCGATGCTCGCATGCAGCTATTTGATCTAAAAACAACTTATCAGTTCCAAACAGTTCCTGGTGTAGACCAATACAACATGCCATTATACAATGTGCAGATTGAAGGAGCCAATCCTGGCACTGATATAGCAATGTACCCTGTTTATCAGGGTTTTTTACCTTATGCTCGAATTGGCGGAGTAAGCGTTGGATTCTATACACAGCGCGGGGAATTCTTCCAGTATTGGGACAATTACATTCAACCATATGAAACAGTAGGTATCGGAAATGGCGGATCAAATTACACCGTGCAGATACCTTTCGCACCAGGTGTTCAAAGCACAGTTAATCAAATTCCTAGCGGAATCTTGCGGGGACATGTGGATACCACTGGAATCATTGCCACCGGAGACAATGTCGACCCCCCAATCGGACAAAACCTGGAATTGGCCATTCCATCAACCTCAATCTTTCCGGCCGTCTATTTCACCTCAATCGACTCCACAGGACAATCTAGAATAATCCAAGATTCAGGTCAGTTCCTAACTGGCAATGTCAATTACGGACTGCTAATGACAGGGGCAAATACCGCTCCATTTGGGTACCAAGAACTTAACAGAAGCCAGCAAACCTCTGGTCAAATCTATACAACGACACTCAACACCTTCAATTACAATACAGGAATAGCCAATATCACCTTTACCGATCCAACAACTGGATTAGCCGTCAATATTCCACCAGGTCAACAGATCAACGCTCAATGCTATTTATACAACCCAGGGATACCTCGTGCTATACTTTTTTATAATAATATACTCACTCTCCGCACTGTTCCTGATACTCAGTATTTGGTTGAACTAGAGGCCTATCTCTCTCCAGCTGCATTCTTAAGTAGCGGCCAAGCCGTTCAATTTGCTTATATGTGCGAGTACCTTGCGCGTGGGGCTGCTAGAAAAATACTATCTGACACCGGGGATTCAGAGCAGTTTGCTTTCTATGAGCCATTATTTAAAGAACAAGAGATGCTTATATGGAAGAGATCGCAAAGACAGTTTACTAGTACCAGAACGTACACAATCTATGCCCAAGGAAATAACCAAGGTGGTATAGGAAATAATACAAGCACAGGTTTACCATGACATTTCCCTATAGTCCTGCGATTCCAAATCCTCCGAATGATCCGGCAGACGATGTCACAACCATGCAGACAAACGCAGGATCTATAAATAGCATCATAGCCGTGGACCATGTGGGTTTTAATGTCGCTGGAGGAGGCCAACATAATCAAGTCACTTTTAATTCTAACAACCCTCCTACGCCTCCTGTTTCTCCTCCTATTCTTTTTACTAATAACGTAGATGGAGCAGGTACAAACTTACCAGGAAGCTTGGCGCAGCTATTTTTTTACTCAGGAAATGCTGCACAAAGCAAGAATCAATACAATATCACTGGGGCTAATGGAAGCGTGATGCTTCCAATGGGAATTATCCTGAAGTGGGGGACTTATACAATTACTGGAGGGAATTTTTCCCAAACCATCACTTTTTCTAATGCTTTCCCAAATGCACTTTTTGGAGTTGAATTGACATGTAGTCAATCGGCCGCGAACGGAGATTTATCCATAAGTTATAGCTCTCCTTCAGTAACGGGATTTACGGGAATGAGATTGGGATCTCCTGGAACCTCAGCAAATTATTTCTTTATTGCTATAGGCAACTAATATGCCTGACCAAATCTACATTGGTAACTTTGCAAAAGGTCTTACCACTAGTAGACTTCCGTTCGTTATAGATAATGATGCATTTCCTACGATGTATAACTTTTATTCTTGGAGAGGAAGAGCTAAGAGGAAGAGAGGAACTATCCTTCTAGGGCAATTGACACTTCAAGCCCAAATTGCCTCCGTGCCCCTCGTCTGGCAATTATCCAGCTTTAGTCTTGTTGGGGGAGCTGGAAATCTAATCGCCCAATATGCCCTTGGTCCGTCTGCTTCCATTACCCCAGGATCTTTAGATCTTTCAATCGGAGCAAATGATTATACCGATTTAAATCAAGATGGAACTTTGCAAGGAACTCCAACAGGGACTGGAACAATCGATTATGCAACCGGTGCATTCACCATTACCGGAGGAGGAACTGATGCTGTTACGGGTTTTTTCTCTTATTATCCAGGTGATCCTGTTATGGGCCTGCGTGACTACGCTTATAATTCCGTTCCTAATGTGCCTCCTGTAAGGGCTTTATATCCCAATCTAATGTCCTTTGATACGACAAATGCTTATCAGATATATCAGACATCTGCCGGTAATACATTCTATAATGTTACGTACTACAAATCCTCACAGAATCCTTTCGTTTGGAGTGGACAAGACTATCAGCAGTTTTGGACGACAAACTACCAAGGGGCTCTTTGGGCGACAAATAACGTTCCTGGGATGAACATTGCTACTGGGACTTACATTTCTGGTTCTGGCACAACGGCTATAGTCATCTCCCTCGCTGGTGCAGGAGTTCCTGGATTAGTTATTGGAGACTATCTTTGGTTCAATGAGTGGGGAAGTAATACAATCAATCTACAAACAGGCCAGGTGACGGGCTTTTCTGGACCAAATTATATAGTAACTTTTTCTACTGCGGTAACAGCTTCTGGCACTGGGATTGTACAACTATTAACCGCGAGTGTTCCTGGAAAAGACGGCATTAAATGGTATGATGGAGATCCTACATCACATACCGGTCTTCCGACTGGGACTGGTCTAGGATGGGTTAATTTCGCTCCTCCGCTTACAGCCGGAGTGGTTTCAATCGATGATGAGACAGCGGCAAGATATTACCTAGTGGGGGCTTTGGCTATACTTCCATTTAAAGATCGGTTGCTATTCTTTAGTCCTTGGATTCAGACTAGCTCAGGTAACCCAATACAACTGCAA
>JGI24891J29808_1000588_pt1 | contig 16197 bp, 15 predicted proteins | sample FreactcultuFSWF8_FD_29808 | JGI IMG/M metagenome (IMG submission 29808) | reverse complement strand
CGACAGAGCTCATCGTGCCTTCGCTTCGTTTATTCGACAGAGCTCGTCGTGCCTTCGCTTCGTTCATTCGACAGAGCTCGTCGTGCCTTCGCTCCATTCATTTCGATAGAGCTCGTCGTGCCTTCGCTTTGTTTATTCGACAGAACTCGTCGTGCCTTCGCTCCATTCATTCGATAGAGCTCGTCGTGCCTTCGCTCCATTCATTCGATAGAGCTCGTCGTGCCTTCGCTCCATTCATTCGATAGAGCTCGTCGTGCCTTCGCTTCGTTTATTCGACAGAGCTCATCGTGCCTTCGCTTCAATCGTTTGACAGAGCTCGACGAGCCTTCGCTTCGTTCGTTCGACAGAGCTCGACGTGCCTTCGCTTCGTTTATTCGACAGCTCATCGTGCCTTCGCTTTGTTCATTCGACAGAGCTCGACGTGCCTTCGCTTCGTTCGTTCGACATAGCTTTTCTCTCGCTAGCCTGTCCCTTCCGTCCTTCTCCTCTCATCCGACCAAACTTCTACCAGGGCATGAAATTGGCTCTGCTGTTCGACATTTCTTCCCCTTCATCCACTCTCGCCCTTACCTCACAAGACAAGTACTCCCTGTTCAAGTTGTGTGCCTACCATCAGTATGTTGCAGCAACCATTCTTCTTCTTCTAAGCTATCTGATCACGTCACACCTATCTTTACACGCCCTTTGCTCGTAATTCTATGCGTAATGTGTGCTGATTCGTGTCTCTCAACAGTTTCTCACCATGGCTAAGAAAACCGCTTTTCGCTGCAGAGAATGCTGGTACCGTCATGAAAACAAATCTTTCACCAGCTTTGCCCATATGAAATCGCATTTGGGCTCTGTACACAAAATGGGTTGGTTCTGTTGTTCCGTCAGGAACTGCGACTACAGAGCCCTCAGGCGGTATGTAATTCATACTTACAATGTACCTCATGCTAATGTGTTCACGACAGGGATGCCGTCACAAAACACATCACCGCCGAAAAGAAGTCCCAACCTGGTGGTAGACACGCTAAGGCAGAAGCACGGGTCAATCAACGTTTGGAGCGAGCTATCGATGCTGAGACAAATTTGTGTCGCTGGCCTCACACAACACCCTGGACGCCCCCTGCTGGAGCTGCTGGCCCTGTGTTGAACCCAACTCCTGCTGTTGCCGCTGCTGGTGCTGCTTCTGTTGTCGCTCCTATCATCCCGCCAGTGCCAGCCCCTGCCGCGGGTTCTTCGCAAACTGTTTCCGCTTCGGCAGCACCTCCTGTTTCTGCTCCTTCGCAAGCTGATGTGTCTCCAACTGGCGGGGTGACAACTGACAACGACTCGATCACCAGCAACGACATAGATGAAGAGATGGAAGATGAGCTCCCTGGATCGAACCATACCTCGTTGCCGTCTTCGCCCTCGCCTGCATCTCCTTCACCAACTCTCCAGCAATCTTCGATGCCCGCCCTGCCTTCTCCCTTGAGATTCCCCCCGCCCCGTCTTACTCTCTCCAAGCTCGCCACCAGAGCTGTCGTTATCGGCCGCTACTACCTGGATCGCTTCGAAGACCGCCCAGCCGGGTTCTCGACAAGCTGTAATATCAAGCTGATGTGGGATGCCATCGAAGGGTTGGAAGACGGACGAGAGATCTTCAACAACAGCCCCAATCAGTTCGCGTATATCACCTTTGCAATAGGAATCGAAGTAGAGGTGGGGGACATGGTGGAAGCAATCAGATGGTACGAGGACCTCTTTGGCCATCACATGGGTGCATTGAGAGAGGATGTTGCCAAGTTGAAGGAGATGGCTGCGGGTGTTGAGGAGAATCTGGAGGCTCGGAAGGCTTGTGGTGTGGGAGAGCATGGTGGCGAAGTTCAAGACGAAGACGATCAGAATGACCAGCACAGTCAGGACGAGGATCAGAGTGAGGATCAAGATGTAGGCTGGAGTGAGGACCAGGATGGAGATCAGAGTGGAGGCCAAGATGTTCAGAACGGTCAGGACGGTCAGGACGAACTGGATGAGCCTATGGAATCTCCCCTGAGTCCCCTGGATGAGCCTTTGCAATCTCCTCTGAGTCCCCTGGATGAGCCTATGCAATCTCCCCCGAGTCCCTTCAAGGAGCTCACTGAAGAACAGGCTGACGAACTCTATGAGTGAACGAGAGGATACCACTTACAGAACCGAAGACTAGAGAACATAAATGTCTCCCAATAACACTAGAAGACCATAACAATGCAAAGAAATGATTACAAATTCTGAAGTTCCACTGTGATAATCACCAGAGTTCGTGCTCTCAGTGGATATATGCACTGCTCGGAATGTGCTTTTGCATTTTGACAGACGGTTCTCATGGTACACTGCCTGATTGAGAGCGCATAGCATATCTCGCCAATGAATGGCGGTGGTGGGCTCTCTCCGGGAATCCGCCACCTGTTAGATACCTAAATTTGTGTTTTGACGGCTGTATTTCTTGGCTTGCAGCTTCGCCTTCCCCACTTTGTCTCTCCTGCCGCAGTGTCTCGACTTGATCACGCTCTTGCACGACACTTTTGGATCGTTTGTACGTCGTCTACAAAAAACAGACATTTCACGATCTTTGTTCGGACCTCTTACTGCTCATAAATTCATTCTGCATATTTCAAGCATACTCACGAACCGTTTGCTGTCGCTAGAATGAACGAAAACATAACTGTCTTTGAGAATTAGTAGCCTGTATCCGAACTGTTCTTGCTCACGTTTCTCTACGTCTCCATGAGAACTAGAAATGGCCCTTGCTTGAGATACGCTCACAAATTGAGCAATCGTGCCTCTTTGTGCCAGATTTAGCAATCACTAATCATTGTTGAGATAGCCAGCTAGTCTTTTTTCTTTTGCGAGTGTTTGCTATAGGTTTGTTCCAAAATCCCCTTTGTAGTTGGCTTATGCTTCGTTGAAGAAATGTGGTATATAGTTGCTTAGGTTCACTGTGAATCTGGCAAATCAAGCTGTCTTATCCTCTGCTTCCATTTTCTACTGTTATAGCAGGGCTCATGTTGAAGAGTACTTTGCCAGCGCACTGGTGATCGGGGTGATCATTATCAGCATCTTGAGAGCTCTCCATCAGTCATTTCAACATCTCCATTCACGATGACATACACACTAGTGGCATTGAACCCAAATCGACTCAGACGAGTATACATACATACCAGGGTCGAGAACCTCGCTTCTGCCATGGATAGATAGGCCACAAGAAAAGCTCAGTGGGGAGAAACGCAATGCCCTAACGTATAGGCATTGGACGATTCTGCATCGTGCCTTATCGAAAAACGATGGCAAGCCCCTACGAGCCAGTTCTCGAGTTCGACCACTCTCCTGATGATCCTGAGCTGTCTTTCCTCGAAGGCCAGAATTTCGCAGCCAAAGAGGTCACTGAAGCCGAGTTGAGTTTTCTGTTCACCAACCGCGTCTGGCTAGTGATGGCAGGTTTGGTTTTTTTTTACATAGCACTCGATCATGTTTCCTTTCTTTACAGCCGACTGGTAACTCATTGGTAGAGTTGCTGCTATCGTGGAGTATACTCTACCTCACCGCAATATTGCATGTATCATCTCCTGTAGGGCGGAGTAGACAACATGCTATCTTCTTCCCGTCCCAGGTAGAACGAAAAGATCCAAGAGCTCTTCTCGAGTAAGAAGATGATGTCAAGAAAAGCAAAACCATCGCAGAGAAATCTCAAGTTCCGATTTGGAACGTACCAGACGACACCAGAGGCGTGGTACTTGTGCTAACGTTATCCGCAGTGGGTGGCTTGATATACTGATGGTACCAGCAAGCCCCAAATCAAATATAGAAGCACAGTCACGAAGGCTGTGTACTAGCCCTTGCGGACGGGAGTCAAGCTAGTGCCGCCGTCTTTTGATGATTGGGCTTGGCTTTGATTTCGATATCCCTTTGGATTTGTTTATGTTTTTGCGCGTCAAACGCCAACTTTCACATTTCCCTACGGCTGCGTGACCACTTTTCTTGACGCGATTTCATCAGTCTTTCATCAACAAGTTTATTGTGCACTTTTGCTCAGCTCTACGAGGTTGATGAATCCTCCCGGCGCATCATTCTCGACGACCAAGGTATGGCGTCTCGCGCTTTCGTTTGACTCGTCTCCGCTCCTTTTGACCTCTTCCATGTTACCATTGCTATCCTTGTCTCTCCTTGATACCCTCCCATCCTTCGCCCTTGTCATGATATGATCCTCTCTTGCGTGTTCAGTACTGATTACCCTCAGAAACATGGCTACAAACACCAACCTCGTTGCTGCTTTCAACCCCCTCCACCAACACTCGGTTTCAGATGCAGAATCTGCCTGCACAACCGCGTGGTTCTCGACCGCAAAACACTTGCCCACATGAAATCCCACCTAGGATGCTTCCATCACCTCGGACCATGGTATTGCTCCATCTGTGGGCATACCGACGGTAGAGCGTATGTCGAGACAGACACCTATTCTCTGCTATGACATGTATACGTACTGACCTATTGTTTTCTAGGGACCATGTTGCTAAGCACATTACCACCGCTTGTAGAACTATCAACCATACAACCGCTGTCCCTGTACGTGATCAGAACATGCAAGACATGATCATTGCAGAGGCGAGACGTTGCCAGTGTCCTCATGCTACCGCCAATATCTTTCCCCTTCCAACTGCCATCGTGCCTAACGTCCCTGTACCTGCCACCACCACCACCACCTTCACGCTCCCCGAGTACATTGACACTGTCATGCTGTTCACCGAGCCCTGGTTCAGACGCGTCATGCAAGACCCCAACCCAGCCACCTACGACTACAGATTCAGGATGGAGGACGCCCTGCGCAGTAACACCGCCCAAATCGAATACGCTCAGCGTTTCAGCGAGGCTCGCGAGGCCCTTGTCGAGATTACTACAATTGTCGAGTACTATCGTGAGATTATGGAGGAGGAGGGAGACGAGGGAGAGGTTGCCGCCATCGACGAGGAGATAGATCACTTCGAAAGGCTCCAGCGTTTTGCGGATCGCCAAATTGCGCAGGGTCTTTGAATCCTTTAAGTACCGCTATTTTCTTAACAAACTTATACGTTGACCTTCTTTCGAACGAGAACAACCCTGCTACCTTGGAGGACTGCATGATTATGGAGGATGAATTTCAAGGTGAGATGGCTCGAGTGGAGTACGCTCAAAACGCTACTGAGGTCTGCAGTGCCGTCTCCAATGCCTTGGTCATTCTCAGGTACTACCGTGAGCTTATTCAAGAAGAAGGTGACAAGGATGAGATTACGAACATTGATGAGGATGTTATGAACCTCAGCAGAGTCAAACGCTCTGCAGCACGCTTGGTTGAGCAGGGGCTCTAAGCATGGAAGCTCTCACTGCCCTAGTGAGCATCTCAAGACCAGGATTGCGAGTCCAGCATGAGAGGTCAATAAGAGAGGCAGTAAAGCGGGATACTTTCCTGGAAGCGTTGGCTTGTGGCCTGGAAGCATTTTTTCTTTGTACAACAGTTCGATTGAAATCGAAACCAATTGAACATTCCAGATGCCCGGTCTCTATCACAGTAACAGTCGTCGAGCAGGTTTATAGGGCTCAAGGCCTTTCCGCTTCTGTCGACTGCCCTTGATTGGGGGCTCTCTAATCCCTCGGTCTGCAAACCCCTGCCGGAGACCGTATCTCTTTGCCTACCTCTGCTCTGCCGGCCCTCAAATCTGCTACAGTTTACGTGATCGTAGCCTGCATGAAATGATCATTGCAGAGGCAAGATGTTGCCAGTATTCCCATGCCACCACCAATATCTTTTCTCTTCCTACTGCCATCGTACCTAGCGTCTCTGTTCCTGCCACCGCTCCTGTTGCTGGTCTCTCGACCGCCCCTACTGCTGTTCTCCCTACTACTATCGCTTCTGTTGCTGCTCTCGGCGGTGACAACGCTACTTCTCTAGCTTAAGCTCGTTCGCGCCTCTACCGTCCACCATTATGCGTTGGATCAAAGGCTCTCTATGCTCTCGGTCAACAGATCCAGGCCCGTAATACATCTCTTTTTTTATACTGGGTATCATTTTGCGCACCTAGACCTTTCCTACCCTTTCCTCCAACGCAACTGCACCGCCAGAAACGTAAGTTAATCACTAATTCTTCCACGTGTCCCTATTCTAACCATCTTAGACAATGTCGTTAAGTCAGAAAGAACCACAGGAGATAGAAGAGGCTGCTGTCATTCTGCTCTAGATGGCAGATCCTCTCTAGATAAGGCCTACCAATGACGACGATTACTACGATAGGTATAAGGCTAATCCTAAGGAGGACAAGAAGAACGGAGGAGCCTGCTGCCTCTTGTACTAACATTACAACATTATAACATTATAAAGTCCTTAGGCAAAACTCGAGTGTAACCCTTTAACACAATTTCAAACTTTCCTTCTTTTTAGGTATATGTTAGCTCGTCAGATCCTTAGTTTCTATCTCCATTTACAACCTATGCAGGAAGCCGGCCTTTCCCTATATAAAGAAGTGCTCGAGTTCGCCTCCACCTACGGCTATATGCCTACTCTTAATAGCTCTCGTACCATGTCCGAGGTTAGTCTTACGTAGAGGCTTTATTGTAATCTCTTCGCATTCTGCTATAGGCTCTAGCCCCTATATGCTCCGGCGCTCCTAGACCTTCTACCTTTAGCATAACTATATAGTTGCGTACGACATGTTAGAGCACTAGAAGAAAGATTCTCTTAATAAAGTGATTATAATATACTTGATAGTAAGGCGAGCTTAGACAGATTGGTTAATAGCTTAACTAGCCTCTAAACGTCGAGTTCATTAACTCCACTCGCCGAAAGGGTAATCTTAAGACCAGTACTTAGCTTAAAGCTAGCGAGATTAGGTACGTACAAATGATGGCTATAGTAATTAAGGCACATGCGAAGCAGCAAATAGCTAACACCACCGTCGGCGACTAGATTACTATAGTTAAAGACGATAAGCGTGCAGCTAAGCATAACGAGCCTTCTAACTAGAACAGCTTGCTACTAGATGTCATATTAAAAGGCCTAAAGAACTACCTTAGTTCGTCAACAGGAGACAGTAGCATAACCGGTAGTAATTCTTCTAACAACACGGAGGTCGCTAATCCGGTAACCCTGCCAAAATTGTCCTGGCCCTTTCCCTTTACGCCTCGTGTGTCGGATCAAAGGCTTTGTGAGTTGCTCCACAACTACAGCATGCACTGTTCAGCCGCTTGAAGTGATGATATCTTGAGTAGAAGGGGCTCTCCTCGCGGTGTCTATAGTAGAGTCTGACAGGTCTTCTTTGAGGATCAGAACAGACGAGCTTGTTCTTCCTTGGTAAGCACACGTCTTTCCGGTCCACCACGACTGCCATCTCCAGGCATGATAGGCTCGGCTGTTTCCAACCAAGCCCACTTCTTCCTCTGCTCTTCCGAAGCAGTGCCCTCCAAGTTGTCAGCGATATACCGACCCAAAATTGGCAGGAATTTGAATGCGCTTGAGAGAGAGTTAGCGAGATGTGCCGGTCATGGAGAGGAAATGTAAACTTACTGTCCGCTACCTCCAGTAGCGACGAAGAGATTCGTGTATTCAGGATGATAGTCGACGATAAAGTCTCCCTTGGGCGTATCTGTGTACCAGCACAACCTTGCCTTAGAGAACGCTCGGTCTTTGAACTTCGGCAGAAAGAGAGCAAGGCCATCTCTCAAGGCTTGTTCTGCGTCACGAGGCAGATAATCATGTTGAGAGCTCAGATTCGGCGCTGAGTATTGGCTCTTCTCGGAAGCATGAGTCGTCTCGAAGCCGTAACCATGTCTCGCCATCTTTAGAAGATGATCTCCAGGTGTTGGTGGAAAGGCAAACCAACCAGTGCTCAGGTTGATCATGACTGGACTTCCTTGCATCTCAGCAGCTTCTTCTGGTGTGAGCTGCATGTAGCCGACTGGTTGGCCAGTGGAAAGAAAGCGATTGCCAGATTCGAGAAGATGAGGTGTCCAGGCTCCAGTTGCCAGGATGATCGTACTAGCATTGACGACCCCGCCATCTGCTGTTCGCACTCCGCTGATGGTCTTCCCATCCGTAGACTTCTCCGAGACAAGCTCAGTGACTGTGCCCTGTTTGCCTGACAAGAACTTCACACCAGCATCTTTACAAAGATTGGCCAGATGCTTGATACTCTCCGCGGCATCGGCCCATCCAGCATCCAGATTACAGTATCCACTAGTCTGGGAGAGGTCTCCATGAACACCCGGATACCTCACATTCGCTTCCTCTCCAATGAAAGTCCACAGATTCAAGCCATCACCGAGCTTCTCCAGATTACCTCTTGCATCCTTCAAGTATTCGTTGTTGAATTCTCTTCCAGATTGAGCGCAAAGCAAGCCGCTGCGATAGAAATATTGCGGGAAGTCCTTTTGCCAACCATGGAGCGCCTCAATGCCCATACGAGCATAGAACTTATCGGCATAGTCGGGTCTGATAATCCGAGAAATATCTACAGAAGATCCATCCGGGACAGGTGGAGTATGGCGATCTAGCACCGTGATGTCGGTGTAACCGCGACGGTTAAGTTCCAGAGCTGTCGAGAGACCAAAAACGCCAGCTCCAACAATTACAATCGACGCTTCTTTGTCCATTTTTGATTTTTCGTTTAAGTCAGCGACCCGAACAGAAAAACAGAGTTTCAGCGAGATGGAATGTTTCTTGAAGGCAGCAGTTGTCAAATTCAGGGCGTGAGGTCGGGTCGCCTGGAAGCGGAAGCCGGCCCGTCTCTATACTGTCCTTTTAGAAATCATTCGGACTAGAAATCCAGGGCGACGTGGGTAGTTAAAATTTTGCCAAGTTTTGAAACTTTTAAAATCGCCATTTTATTGTGTTTAATAAGCTACAAATCGACGGCGTATGCCTTTTACTACGTATAAGTAGCTCGCTATATAGCGTAGACATAGCTAAACATAACTACTACAAATTTGTAATGCCGCCGGATTTAGCGCGTACGCGCTACGCTAGAGAACGTAGATTTCGAGTAGATACTCGAAGCAAACATCTAGCTAACTACTCGCGCGTTGCCCCGGATTTCCAGTCCCAATGATTCTAAAAGGACAGTTTTTCACATCATCGTTCCTTCTGCTCACGCATGGAAGTCGGTCACATACGGCACTCGCGACGATGATCGGGAATTTTTCGCAGACTCTTGGAGGGCGAAACATCTTACTCGACTGCCTAACGAACCTTGATCGGTCTAAGGCATCTTTCCCCTCTCTCTTCTCCGTGTTTTCTATCTCCTTATCCCACATTCGCAACCCTTCAAGACTTCTACACGGAAGTAAGTTATCGTTCTCGTCTTACGAGCCCAGACGATGCATCGATGACTAAAAATTGGCGTGTGTTTCACCGACGTATTGAATTTCCTTTCCTCCCTCCCTGCGTCTCGCAGTCGATGTTAGCGCAATGGTCACGGCGGCACAAAGCGCACGCGCAATGGTCGCTCTTTCCTCGTCGGCTCGATGATTTGGTGGGTTCGGTGTGTGAAGAGGAAGACAAGGTAAGGTGCTAGAGAGACGTTTGTCCACGTTCACGTTCCAAAGAGCAGTACGGGCTTTTCGCTCAGAAGACCGAGCACAAATACAAGGTCGTGAATGTGTTACAGCGTTCCAAAGCTTGAAGACAGTGGATTTATCGTAATTATGAAGTTCAAAGCACTTCAAATGACGTCGAAGTCTTGACTGGTCCTCGACCACAACTGGAGCCTCACGACCAGAGAAGTATGCCGAAACCAGACTCTAAGCTTGGTTCGGCTAGATCCTCTGCTCACAAGAGTGAGAACCTGATAATGAGGCCTGCGACAGGGATAGAGCTATCAACTTCCAAGACACATTGTGGCGCGCGGTCTGATAGGCCAGGCCTCTGGATATAGTGTCTTGGCAAGCTAATCCTGCCGTCTGCGGCTGGATTCATTCCCACAGTGCCTCGCCTGCGACAAGTCGCACCTCCTCTGACTCGGCTCAAAGTCTGCACGAACAATTGTGAATTCTGTATATTGGAGGATCAATAAGCAGTGTCCCGCGGCCCGTTGCTAATTTGGAGAGTCCGGTTTCAACGCAGGTAGCCTGATAGTCTGTTGGAGCCCTACAAATGGAGTTGACCGGCACTTTAGATTTCTCCTCATGTTGCAGGCGATACATATGTTTGAAACAAGAACTAACATCCAGAATTAATTGTTCGCTTGCCATGGGCCTGGGACGACGGTCCCTCATGTTGCAGGCGATACATGTGTTTGAAACAAGAGCTTACATCCAGGATTAATTGTTCGCTTGCCATGGTCCTGGGACGACAGTCCTGCGTCGAAATAATTTTAAAGCCAGTCGCTCAAACATCTAGTGACACGAGTACAAAAAGAGATGGTTACGCCGCAGCATCTTGCTTCATTCTAGCGACATTCTCTATCGGCATCCACCGAACAACTTCAACATGGTATCCCTGCGCACCCTCCTTACAGGCAGTATTCTTGCCATAGGCGCACTGTCGTCCCATATCCATAAAAGAGATGTCAACCCTGGCCCAGTTAAGGGAGATACCTTCATCCACGACCCCACGGTAGTCAAGAAACCCGATGGCACATATCTTGCTGCCTTCACAGCCAACGGCGTTGGCTTGAAGACATCTATCGATCGCACAACCTGGAAGGATGTGGGCACTGCGTTCCCCAACGGCGCTTCTTGGACGACTACCTACACTAAGGGCGACAAAAATCTGTGGGCCCCTGATTTGTCCTACCACAACGGTCAATACTACATGTATTACTCTGCTTCTAGCTTTGGAACGTCCCGATCCGGTATCTTCCTCGCAGTGAGCAAGACTGGTGCCTCCGGCTCGTGGACCAACTACGGCCTCGTCGTTGAGTCGTTCGACAACAGCAACTACAATGCCATCGATCCCAACCTCTACGTGGCCTCCGACGGCAAATGGTGGCTCTCCTTCGGCTCTTTCTGGGGTGGTCTGAAGCTGATCGAGCTGAGCCCTTCAACCGGCAAACCCATCAACCAGAAAAGCATCGCCTCGATCGCCGCTCGTCCCAACAATGGAGGGGCCATCGAAGCGCCCTTCATCACCAAGCACGGCAACTACTTCTACCTCTGGGCCGCCTTCGACAGCTGCTGCAAGGGCACTGCAAGCACTTACCGCACTATGGTCGGCCGCTCTTCCAAGATCACCGGTCCTTACGTGGACAAGTCGGGCAAGTCTATGATGGAAGGCGGCGGTACCCAGATTCTCGCTAGCCACGGCAACATCCATGGCCCTGGACACCCTGCAGTCTTCACTGATAATGACGCCGACGTGCTTGTCTATCACTATTACAACGCTGCTGGTACCGCCCAACTTGGCATCAACCTTATTCGTTACGATAATGGCTGGCCTACTGCTTACTAGGGCATCTACAGTTTGAACAACAACTGAGTGAGGATTGGGCGCTGATGGTAATCTGGTTGCGGAGCGGAACTACTGCGGCTGGAAAGCGGAAACAATAAATCCTGTGCAAGCTGCTACTAAGTATGAGAACATGGTAGCTTTTGGCATAAGCCTAAACCTGGCTGGATTCTTCCTTTGCTTAATGGGTAACGGTTCACTGTTATTGTCCATACACCTTTTACAAGATTCTTTTCCATCCACTTACCAATACTTCCCTATCATTGACTGACGCACTCGAACAATGACTACAGATCGGGATCACCGACAAGATATTATTGCCAGCGGCACGAAGCGCACGCGCAATAGATGTTCTTTCCCCATCGGCTTGATGAGTTGGTAGGTTCGGTCTGTGGAGAGGAAGATAGGGTAAGGTGCTAGAGAGATATCTGACATTCACTATTTCTGGGTGAATGTGTTTGCGTTATTCCAATTATCGTGTTCGTAGGTGATCAAGCCTGTCGAGTATGGCACTTTCACTTGTTTGCTCGCGAAACACTCGATCTCGACAGCAAAGTCACCTTTCGTTTTTCACCTCCAGAACAACTTTTTATATTCCTAGCAAGCTATGAGGGGCTACCAGGACAACCCTCAGGAGAATAGCAGCCACATCAAGCGCTCATAGGAGCCAATAACGATGATGAGATCAATCACGACAACGCAGATATTGCCGTATACATCGCAGGATATGTTGCCTCTCGAGGTTATAAACATAGCGGACGAAACGTCACAAACGCAATTTCTCGCCTATCCACGCCTTCCTATTTCGCAAAGTCCTCTCAAGAGCCACCATGGTCTCTTTCCTGCGCCCACCCTCATCCGACAGTCCGAGATCTCCTGCAAAATAGCGCAACAGCAAATGCTTACAACCCACTTCACGTCCAACTTCATGGAACCCTACGACGGAACCAAGCCCCAGTACCTCAAGACTTTCAACAAGTACACCATTGGCAGTTGCTACTACAACGAGTATCGCAAGTGGCCAAGATGCGCCGAGAACAATGTCAATGAGGTTAACGACTCTACTTCTGGCGACTCAGCCGACGTTGCCCACCTGGACGAACACTCAGCCATCGTGCATCAGATCAGTGTCATCACTCCACATGGAGCACAAGCAGACAGACGCCCCTGTGTTTGGTGTTGACCGCAGAGTCCATCAGAAGACCACTGGCCTGGCCAACCAGAACCACAGCGAGAATGGGCAGCACACCACCACTCCAGGCTCTTGACGGGCCAGAAACAAGCTCTCAGAATAACCTACAAAGGATGGTATGAGATGGATTGAAAATGCACCGGCGATGGGCAACATCCATTGAAGTATCGGACGAAGAGAAGACGTGTAATCGTCAGATGTTCAGGCCACGAAGAAGTAAGAAGCGGATAGAAATAAGGAGTCAAGGTGAGAGGACGATGATCATGGCGAGGAGATAGAGGGAGGATATATGCAGACGAGGACAATGTCTGAGATCGCCTATTGTAATGACGGAACGATGGTAATTAGCAAAGTGAGTCAAGATGAGACCATTGAGAGCCAAGTCAAGCACATTTTTCACTTGACTCTCCTGTATATACCGCATGATCACGAGGAAAAACGAGCAAGGATATCTGTACACTTGCCGTCACCCTCGCCGTCGCTTGGTCCAAGCTCTCCCGTCGAGCGGTGCCGGACACCCTCGTGGCTTGTTTACATCTGTGTTTCCTTCGCGCCTATTGTTCACTCACACTTCCTCTCAACACAACCTGCGCGCAGAACTCCAACACAACGATCTTTTGTCAATCACGGCCAACTCGCTTGCTGTGGTCTGACAGAGACGGAAAAGGTAAGAATGCCCACAACGACATCTCCAAGATCTTGGTCGCGTGTTCTACGAAGCGCATGGCGCTCCCAACACCTCATGAGGTTCTTCTCTACCTATGCCAACGAGTCATGCTGATGCAATAACGAGTAGCGTCTCACCATGACCTCCCGATCTCACAAAAAGATCGCAAGCGCTGGCGAGGGCAAACCTGGTAAGGCTGTCAATTTGGCTAGGCCAGTGAGAGCAAAGAGGAGAAGTGAACCTGCAACAAGTGACCCCAAATCTTTCACCAGTGGCTACACTGATATCAGAGAGCTTTTGTTGAGTCTTGCAACTGAAGAGTCTGCTGGAGCGCCAGTCATCATCGAAGACGAAGACGAAGACGCGGAGTCGAGCGCCGAAGACGAGGTCGGCCAAGCAAGCACCAAGGCTGTCGACGACGCGAACAACGATCCTGATGATGACCAGAAATCTCTCAAGACCTTTGAGGATGAAATGGCCGTAACGAGCGCAGGTCGTACTGCCGGGTGGATCAAGTCTCTTGACGTTCCTCACTCCAGCTTGAAGCGCAAAGCTACTCGCTCGCCCTCTCCGGCTCGCTCTACCCACCGCCTCCACTTTGACACTGGATCACCATTGTTCGTCCCCGAAGATGAGGTGACTCCAAATGAGACTCCTGGATACTCCGACCAAACTCATACCCCAGCAACTGCCGCCGCAGACGATAATTGCCATGAGCCATCTCCATCTCCATCTCCTCATCCCAGAGACGAGGCCGTCCCAGCTGGCAAGGAAGTCACCAACGCCCACAAAACCCACAAAGACGCCAAAGCCCACGAAGAGACCATTGAAGTTCGCAAAGCCGAGGAACAACCCGCCGCCACAGCCGAAAATACTCGCAAAAAGGCAGAAACAGCTCAAGAAGCACAAGGAAATCCCATAGCCAAGTCAACTCCAGACCAAACAGCCATGCTCAACATCGCCCTATTCGTCAACGCAGTCAACGCCACGCACCCAACTCATCCTGACAATACAGCCACAAACCCACCTCGTTCTGGAAACGCCGCAGAAAAGTTCTCCGCCGTCGCTAACCGAATGCTCAATCGGCAGCGTACTTTTGTCGAAAGCTTTGAGACGTGGGAGAGGGAGACTTATGACCCTGGTGCTTACGATCCAGCTAGCACGCGAGCATTGAGAACGTTTATCCATGGATTGAGAGATGGGGTGGACGAGATGCAGGGGTATGCTGATGAATTTGATACCTTGTGAGTATTTGCTTGTCTTGTATGTTGTGGTGTGATGCTAATGTGGTTTGTCAGGAAGGAGAAGTTTGAGTGATCGGGCCCGGAGCCTGGTGTTGTTCTGGATGACCGTTAGTGATGTATCAGAGCTTCGAACTACATTGTGAATGGCGTTGACGGTATGGATCGGGTACGAAGAAATGATGAGGCGTTGGTTTTGGGTGCGGAGATTGTTTGTGCTTTGTTCTTTTTCCCTTTGTCCATTCTCTCTTTGTCTATTAAAATCGCGCAGGACGCGTAAAGAGAAAAGTTCTCCTTGCCACTTCACTTGAGCTCTTGCATTGCTCACCTTTACCAATCACAACTGGAGATATACAAGAAAAAACTTCCATCATCTCCTGTCCCTTCCCAATACATCTGTAGCCCTGATCTGGACCACTTTATCCATCTATCAAGAGCCCCAATAGATCGGAGTTTCATATCTAGATCTCCGATACCTGTTGAAACATGGCTGCAGATAACTGCTTACCAGCACAAACTCGAGAAATCAGAGACTCTGATAAGCCCAATCGCTCATCCAAAACAAAGCCTGTAAACTTCCATGGCACTACAGTCGCCTCTTCACATCAGAAAGAAGACCCACAACATTCTCCCATGTCGATTGTGAAGCGCTCGAGTGTCTGACGATTTTTCAAACTCATCGGATCGGAGGGCAGTTCTAGGGGTGATGGAAATGAAATGGAAGGACAAGGGTAAGGTTCTTGACATTGGAATTTCGCTTGTTGGCCTCAAATCCAAGATTAAAGATCATTCTGTAGAAGTTGCTGGTAGAAAGCTGCAGAAGACTAGGAGGCTTATTGGAAAAATTGGAAGCAAAAATAGAAAGCACTGTGACAAACAGGGAGAAAGGGAAGTCAAAGAAGATCAAAAGTAAAAAAGAGGTCATTCAACATTAACGAAAGTGTGGCTAGAATAACAATATCAAAACCCGAAAAATCCAATCCCCAAAATCCCCAATCATGTTCTAGATGTATACAAAACTTCTTCATCCAAAAGTTCAACTCTTCAAGAATAGAGTAGCTTAGTTGTAGGTGTAAACCTGCTCAGGGCCAACGTTGCCGTACTGACCGGAACCGAAGGGGTTGGAAGGAGTAACAGCCTGACCGTTGATGTTGCTGACACCGAACCAAGCGAGCTCGCCAGCCTTGTCGACAACAGTGAGGACAGCGTAAGCGGGAGCAGGGTCCTTGACGTATCCCCAAGAGACGGAGAAGTCACCGCAGGGCTGGTTGGAGAAGGACTCGGTGGCGGCGTTGCTGCCGGGCATGCGGACGACAGTGCAGTGCTCGGTCTTGCCGTTGGCGACAATGTCGAAGTTGTAGTCGCAGCCGGTGTTGCCGTCACCGCAGTAGCGGTTTACGTTGTTGAGGGACCAGGTCTTGCCGTCGACCTTCTTGGGGTTTGATCCGGGAGCGGCTGCATTGGTACCGGAGGCCTTGGGGGCGGCAGCAGTAGTGGAGGCAGCGGTAGCTGAGGGCGAAGGGGTGACCAAAGCCAATGTGCTTCCAACCTGCGTGCAGACAGCGCCACCGGGGTAGCTATGGGCGGGGTTGCATGCATAGCCAGAGCTGGAAGCCGAAGCAGAGGGAGTGACGAGAGCCAGAGAGCCAGCAGTAGAGATGCAGGAGGCTCCGTTAGGGTAGCTATG
>JGI24891J29808_1000587_pt1 | contig 16238 bp, 12 predicted proteins | sample FreactcultuFSWF8_FD_29808 | JGI IMG/M metagenome (IMG submission 29808) | reverse complement strand
GGAGGTTGTGGCAGGCTTCCTATTGAACCTATTGAACGGCGAGGTTGATGGGCTTGGTAGGGAAAGGCGCGAAGGGATGAATGGCGATGCAAGTTCGGATGTAGGTTTCGCGTAGGTGTGAAGTGATCAGGCGAGTGATCAGGCATATCGGCAGCATTGGCTTGATGGACGAGCGGACTTGTGGGCGGTTGGTAGGAGAAGCTGCCTGACAATGAAGCCTGAGAGGTAGCTCGGGGACGTTGCAGGAAGTGTGATTGAGCATGCCATGGTACAATGGGAGAAGTGGATATGGCATGTTGAGAGTCCGACTCTTCTCTAAAGTCGCCGCGGTGCAAAGCCGAGCGCGGACGGAGGATGTCAAGGCCTAGTGCATTGCTGTCGGCCTCGGTCGGTATTCGCGTAGTTGACGGCGGTTGTTCATGCTGCCGGTCTACATCGCCTCTTGCCTTCAGTCGTCGTATAATATCATTTCTGTCGGTGGTAGGAGTTGGACTTCTTTCACGGTAGTCGCCATCACGGATTCTGCCAGTGAAAAACGGGTTGTAATGGTTTGATTCCGGCGGACTCTCGTATTTGGAATGGGGCATATCGCAGCTCAGAGCACATATCAACTCCGAGCTGCCTGCAGTCGAGAGTGGGATTCAAGGATGGAGGGAAATGTCGTGTGTCGTGTGTGGTAGTATATCCGGGCGGTGAGGTGGGGATTATCACTCGGCCAAGGACCCTGATGGTTTCACAATCTGATAAGAATTTGCGACGTCAGAATGATGATGGAATTGGCCGAGAAAACTGTGAAGGTCGACGATGGGAGAGATGTGGTACTATGTCGAGACAGAGTGTCAGGTGGATAGGGAAGTGCGTAGTTGAGATTGGACAAAGTTGGTGAAACAAAAGAAGGAGCAACTTGTCGTCGTCACGCTCATTCGAGTCATCTGATGCAATCAAAGCCAAAGCCTTGTCCATGCCCGGAGCGTTTTTTGCAGGAAGCCATACAAAACGCATCATCTTCTGTTATAGAACGTATGCAGCCAGGTCCTCGGCACCTCAAATATTGAGCTGTAACATAGCGCAAGTGCTTGGAAGATCGAAGTAGATCCGATGAAAGAGCAAAGAAACCAGGCCCTCAGTGGACTCCCATCAGACATTCAATACTATCGTGCAGTCTGATAGGCAAGGAACAACCGTGTTACGAAGAGCTAGATTTGACAGATGCCGTGTATTAAAACCCCTGACGCTCGCAACAAGCTTCTTCCTTTTCCTTTCCGCATTTTGTGTTAAAGAAAAAAGATTCCCCGCAATTCAAGACTGCCATCATCCAAACCATCAAAGAAATTCAAAGACGCCTCAATCAGAATCAACATAATAGAAAATGGCCATAACAAAACGCCCTCGTGATGATGCGCCCGCAGACCGCGTCGCAAAAAAGCACAAGAAGGGTTTCGTCGTCGGTCCGCAAAACCTGCCCGACGGCACTCATCGTCGCAAGAGTACGTGCGCGCCCACATAATCAGCACCCTCATAATCTGACAACCTCTTCCAGCAATCCAAATCAAGCGCAACTTGATCGAAAAGGCGAAGCTGAAGAAGGAATACGCAAAACAAAAGGCTCAAGCCGGAGACGACGTCCAGCCGAAACGACCAGCAACATACGCACCTAGCGAGGATGAAGAGGAACAATCACCAGAGGAACCCGCACAAGAGAAGGAGATCGAGGAGAAGGTCGTGGAAAAAGTAAAGGCACCACGACAATCAAAACCAAAGCGCCCATCACCACCACCGGCTCCCGTCGCAGAAGAAGCTCCTGCAGTCAACACCGAGTCAAATCTCGACGGCATCCACCACAGTCGTCGTCAAAAGATCATTCCTTTCGCAAAAGAACATCGCGCTGCCCAGCGCCAAAAGAGAGAAGCCGAGGAACGCCGCGAAGCCTATGAGAGGTCGCAAAGAGAAAGAGCTGAGAAGACCGAGGAGAGGGAAAGATTCAGAAAGGCAATGGCAAAGGCGAGAAGTGGAGGCAGGAATGGTCAGAGGAAGTTGGGAAGAGAAAGTACTGTCTTGCTTGATCGTATCAAGAGGACTATGCAGCAGGGATGATTGGTCGCAGAACATCGGCGGACACACCCCAAATCATGAGAGGCGTGGGGAAATCATGCCTCATCAAGCAGACCATAAGTCTCACCTTCCTACCGTACAACCAACGGATACCACCAAGACTGCCGCACTCCAGCAACATTCTCTGGGCAGCAGCCGCGTCGAATCCACGACAAGCACGGCAGGACCATATGCGTACTTGCTCAAGCATATCATACCCCGCCCGACAACGAAGATAGTGGGGGTATAGTAGCAGATTGAACATGAGGTAGATCACATATACTCAGACAGGGCTTCTCGCAAGCCCTTCAGTGTCTTACAACATGACCCTTCACAGTCCACACTGATTGCAGACCGCACAACCGCTTTGCACGCATGTGACAGCGCTGAGCTACAAAGCGAATTAGGAAACATCTCGACAGATCCACGTAATCATCTCATCACAAGTGGGATATACTTTGCATGATTTCTGATTCTGTTTCTCTTGGAATCTCTTTCTTCCTCCACGATTCATCAAAGTCGTCCTGTCTACATTTTCGAGTGGACCAAATATCTGGATTTCGATTTCCTTATAAGCCGTTGTGATTGTCCTCACTTTCGACTAGCTACCATGATAGCAAAGTTCAAAAATCAAGAATATATAACTGCATAATTAATTCCCGCTACAATAGCTTGCTGTCGTTGCTGGTTGACAAGATCAGACAATCAGAGCGGAGGCATCGACTGGCTCTTGCTTTCCACGAAGAAGTGCGCTGCGCATAGTAGATGGGCTTCGAACTACACATTTGCCCGGTTTCCTTCCTCGCATGCTAGTAGACAAATCAGTCGACCAGGTCTGTGATTTCGCGCCCGGCATATCTGTCTCCAAATTATTTTGTTCAGCACTTTCAACTCTACGTGGGCTTTACACCGCATTATCGGGTGATGTCTGATGATTCTGTGGTTCAGTGGCCTGTTGCACTAACTTCGTTGCTCTCCTCCGAGTTGATTTTGGGATCTCGTCCCATGTTAGCCTCTACACGGCTATGGATCAGATTGACGCCCTTAGAGAAGAGGATTCCATTGGGATTGAGAGCAGAGACCTTATAGCTGTTTCTCATCCGTGTATTGGAGTGAGTACCGTTTGATAATCTTCTTTTCTCACGCCCTGTTTCTTATTCTTTCTACTCTTGTTGTAGTTTCGATCACATGATTTCATGGGTATCTCAGAGTCTCTGTTCTTTGTAAATGTGTCCTATGTGAGACACAACCATTCGACAATTTCTCAACCATCATATCTTGGAACACGACCACGAGTCTCAAGCCCTTCTATCGTGGAAAAGCGCGTTCACCATAGCTCATCAGAAACAATCTCTCTAGAACGTATATAAGCTCGCTCTAATTGTTCTCAGCTGACTTTCAGCAGCGGAATTCCGGCCTCCGAAATAGCAACGTGGTTCAGAGCTGGATCCAGTATTCCTTCGATTCTCGGAGGTGGAAAACAGACCGAGCCTCGAGGCCTGCGTGACCACTCGGGTGAGGACCCCAGGTCTGTGATGCTCAGCTCACGGATACAATCTTTGAATCTGGAGTGAGACGAGGTTCCCTGCCGTCTAACACTGTAGATTGGTTATGGGTTGAGGGTTACGAGTCTGTGGATCACTGACCTGATCATCTATCTTCTTGTCTTCGTTTGGATGCTCATGATCCAATGGACCAAACCTTCGAAGTCACAATTTGTAAACTACACCTTCACATGCTCTGCCACATCTGCTGATTCTTGTGATTTTTTGAACTACTACGCCATGGAACAGGTTGGTTCCTATATGTAGTAGTGCCTAGTCAAGTAAGTGCTTTTGCTATCATCGTAACACTATCCGAGATTATGTTCTTATGCTTATCCACGATTGCATAGTCAGAACTGATCAAAAGCTTGCTTTTTCCATTGTACTGCTACGCTACTCCCATAATCGTTTCTCTTCTCCCTTGCATCCTCCATCTGCACTCTATAAGTACCCCAGATTGTCTTGGATCACTAATTTTATGCTTCAATCTCTCCGACGTCGACGCTTGAGTTTCAAAGCTATCTCGTAGCAGAGTCCAGACGGCCATATCTCAAGATTTCAAATCTCTCGCAATGCAGAGGAACATGTACACCAGGTCCACGAATCCGACTGTTATAAAGATTGCTCACTTGGACTATCTAACCATCTTCCAAGACACTACCAGAATGTTCTAGCCAGTATTGGATGGATCTTGAGGAATTTCTGGTAGCATCGAGATGGTGGTAGAGACGGCTACAAAAGTGTTGATGGCGAGAGAGTCAACCAGGTCAGTGATGCTATTTCCTGCCCGCTGTCACTGCCTCTAATACTGTGAAATACAATTGCCACATTCTCGCAACACTATGCTTTATGACATCTCTTAGAAAAAACTAACTAGTAGGTGAACATAGTACCCTACTCATATACCTCGAGGAGGCTCTTCTATTAGCTAATTCTTCGAGTTCTGGCTCTTTGTCATAAGATGGTTTACCGGGTATATTCTCCGGCCATCGCTATGAGCATCTTTGATAACGGTATTGCTGTGGAAAAGCTCTCTTTGGCTTTATACTCGTTCTTGCTAGTATGAACAGGTACTTCTACGAGATGTTATCGTCTATTGCGGGACTCGCGAGAAGGGGTAAGATAGCTGAACCTGTTGTTTGAGATCTATTTCGCACGACCGGTGTTTTTGACAAGGATACGATCGCGGTGTACACACAAATCAACGAAACCCTAGGTATAGATCAGGTTGGACCAGAAAGCCAGAGCCTTTCCGATCAATGCTCTATCTTGGCTAAAACTTTGACTTCTTGCGATGCTTGTTGAATACTCCGTACTCTGATTCTGTTGTAAATGGAACAATGAGTTTTGCTTGGCCCCAGCTCCATACCGATGTGCCTTCCCATCTCCCCGAGAAAGCCCCGCGCGCTGACCCCCCAAACAAAAAAAGGTTTTGCACCCTCGTTAATCTCTCCAGAACCCAGTGAAAGAGCAAAATGAAGTTGTTTCCGACACGGGGAATTGAACCCCGGCCTCCTCGGACCTGGTTGTTCTTTCGAACGGTTTGAGAGCGAGAAATCCTAGCCACTAGACCATATCGGATTGATGGATGAGACGGGTGCAAAACAAAATATAATGTTGTGCGTTGGGGTGGAGAAGCGGTGATAAACATGGGGATGGGCGATGTCTTTGCTTGCTGGACTAGGACTATCCCTGCAGTAAGGTCAAACGTTAACCTATCACAAGTATGTCTGCCTGTAGTAACAGATCAGGCATGTTGATGTAATTTTCGTCTCCGAACGCTGGTTAGACAGTGCGTGTATCTCCCTCAGGTCAGTGTGTCAATAATATACAACAACGTTGGCGTGCCTTGCGCGAGAAGGTGAGAGTCTGTGCTGGGATTCATCGACCTGCTCGTATTCTTCTATGTGGTTGCTTCGAGACACTTTTAGCTTGCGCAATGCAACGACAGAACAGTCCGAGCTGAATGAATTTTTGCCAAAGAAGACCACAAGGTTTTCAGGATAGAGCTTCCACGGCGATGGAGTTACTGCTACTTCGGACAGCAAATATATGATCTCTTCGTTGTTTTTCGCTCTATTGCTGCAAGGTTTGCAGACAGTGTTATAACTTATGAGAGGTCAAGTTACATGTTTGGCAGTGCTTATAAAGCCAGACACTGTTGTACATAATATCAACATATTGAACAAAGCAGAGGCATGGACGATCCACTCATGAGAGGGTGTGAAAAGACCATTCCAGAGATGCCTACCTTTCTAGTAAGACCGTCCCCTACGATCAATATATGTAGAATACAGTGATCAAAGATGCTGCCGTGGACATCCCCCTTGATCTGCATGATCCACAGAGCCATTTTCTGTTCTCAAGCTCTACAGAAGAGTCAACTGCTATTATCTCAGTATCTCTTCCGTGACATTTCTGGTCAACACTTGATTGTCCTTGATACAGATGGAAGCTGGAGACACGGAGAGCAGAGCACGTATAGGTCTCTCACAGGTCACTGAACCTGAGCTTTCGTGGTTTGAATTGAACTTTCCAATCCACATTCCTCACAATATTGGTTCTGATCCATACCTGAGACGTCACCGAAGTGGAGGAGATCACTGACCCCATGTCTTTATCTCTTCTACTCCCTTCGAGGGATATGAATTTTCTCTTCTCTGTATCCCAGAAAAGCTAGAGTCAGAAAGAGCGTGATTATCAGAACATAATATGATCTTGATGAGGTACTCGTGATAATCATATGGATGTGCTCTCCAAGTCACAGGAGAAGGTTTCCTTCAGAATTCGAGATCTAATGTGATCAAGAATGGATGACACGACTGCTTAGGCCAGTAACAAAGAGAGATGACTCTTGATATTTCTCGATCAAGTAACTCGGGGTGCTACTTTTCTTCATAAGAGTTTGAGGAGTACACCAGAGCTTTCCAGCACGACGAAATACGATCTGGGCTTTCCAGTGCCTATAATTATGCCGTCCGTTGCTGCACTCGGAACTCCTCGCACTGATGCAAGCCATCGAATCACTTCGACCTGCCTACGGCGGTGAAACGGCAGACTACGATGGCATGGAAACAAATATAAAACAATGATTTGGTCAAGGCATGGTACTCACGAGGTCAGTGATCCCATGAGGATTCAAGATACTGCTGGTTTTATGTCTCTTACGTGTTCAGGAGTTCTATGAGAAGGAACAGAGATGCTGACCAAGGTTGGCGTGTTACGGACCTCGCTGCCCCTTCCCCTTGCTTTGGCCCCCACTTGATCAAAAGATACTCTTGGGATAGATGAGGAGCGCCACATGTCAGCAAGATCTCTGGCTTTGCACTGATGCTCGATTGGATATTCGGCGATATTCTGGCAATGGAAGGCCTGGGAGCTTGCTTTATACTAGCATACTATTCCATGTACAATTCATGAGATCTCCAAAGTCTTAACATGGACAATACAAGTTGGGCAAATAGGGAGATGGATTTCTTGGTCAGTACAAAAGCTCTGCAAAGTGACTATTCATGCGTGGTCTAGACATCGAGAGGGCTTTGTGATAATACAAGATGTTTCCTCCAGGAAGTACAATCGAACCTCGAAAGGCTAGTAAGTGATTTGTAGATCCTATCGAAATGCTCAAGAACTCGAGAAAGTTTTGCAACCTCCACAATGCGGTGTCTAAATCGGAAATCCTGATGTAATGACTCATCAGTGAATCCTTCGAAACGTGAGGCGAAGGGAGTCGTGTTCTACACACTACAAAACACAATCTTCGCCCTAGCTTTTGAACAACAATCTCTATTTCTCACTTGGTGCAACACTCAATCTTTGGCATTCTAATTTCTCGTTGGAGACTGCCTGTATTTGGTGCTCCCATTCTCGAAATGCACGCTTCAACGACATTACTACATTCAATCACGGCGTCTGATGACGAGGTCGCACGACTACTCCTATCTCCAGATGGGAAAATACTGGCCGCTGGTGACCATACGACAATCACACTCTGGGATACCACCACGGGATCTCTTCAAAGCACCATTGAGGACAAAGACGATATGTTCTTTGGCATGGCCTTCTCGCCTGACAACACGTTGGTAGCCGCAGCAACTGATGAAGGGCATGGTCGTATCTGGAGTACCGCAACCGGCGAGTTGAAGCAGACTGTCACCGTTGACGATGAACGTACGCTATCATTGGCCTTCTCTCCTGATGGCAAAACAATCGCCACTGGCTCTGAACTCATAAGGATATGGGATGTGGAAACTGGAGAACTGCAGCATATACTCACAGGACCAGGCGATCGCAAATTATCATTCTCTGCCATCTACTACGGACACGTATGGCCGTCTGAAATATGGCAAGTTCTTTTCTCGTCCGGTGGAAGGAAGCTAGTCTCTGTATGCCCAGAAGCACATTGTGTGCGGATTTGGGATATCGAGACTTGGACGTTGGACAAGACGATACTGGGACAAGAAGCAGGCATCTCTCCTGACGATACGCATCTCGCAGTCCAGGTCAACGACACTACCATCCAGATATACAGAACCCTCGATGGGCAACTCCAACGCACCCTCGAGGACACTGAGAAGAAATTCGCCTCGTTCACATTCGCACCTGACAGCAAAATGATTGCCACCCACTCGGGTCGCGAGATCATGCTCTGGAATATTGAAAGCGGCGAACCCATCAAAACACTTGAAGATCCGGAAAGAAAGGTCTCAGCATTCTCATTCTCACCAGATGGAAAGATCTTGATATCCGGGACGAGAAGATGTGGCCTCAGAGTTTGGGATGTCGAGTCTGGGGCGTGCTTGGTGATGCTGGAACACGACGACGGGGCCCGAGATGTTCAAAGCAGCCGCGGATACATAACTGGCCCTCCAGCATTCGATGTATTGTTGGAAGATGGGGCCGGAAAAGTTGCGCTTGCGTTTCCCGATGGGACTGTGAGGATATGGGATATTGAATGGAGCCAAGACCCATAGCGAGTCTTCTTCTGAGGAGGGAGATAGTCTCCGAGGGAAGATGACAGCTGCGACGTGACGACACAGAGAACACCTAGCGTTATGATGGTAGAACCACTAGCTAGTGAAGATTGCCATCCGAATGACACAAGACATGGCCAAGACTGACTGACTGCCGCATCTATGACCATCTACAGCTGCGCGGATCTTTTCGCCAAGTACCCATTGAACCATTCAAGACAAAGCCCAACAAAAACTGCAAAAGCGATGGTGATAATGTTGAACCCAACAAAGAACACACCGTATTTGTGATCCTGGTATGTGGTTGAAGCCACATTCTTCATGGCAGACCAATCACACGCCCACATTGCTCGGAGCATGGCTGTTGAGATATCAAGCACAATCCTAGCCACATCGGCGGCATTCTTGAACCATGCGGCTGTTCCTTTCAACTGCTGCAATGGCATCCATATCCATGGGAAAACAAGCTTGAGAGCAACCCCAATCGTCAACTCAGCGATGCAGAGGATACCCCAGAGTGCCCAATCACCACCAATGCGGTATCCTCGCTTGGCCGGAAGGCTCGAAAATACGTCGCGCGGATCTCTGAGCTCGACGTCAAAGCCTTGGGATCTGGAGAACAACAACATGGGTCTGCCGAACAGGTGCGGGTAGAGATTTACCAGAATGTATGATACTGCCCCTCGGACGGGCGTAATAAGACTTGTCTGTTCTTCATTGCCGAAGATGGTGAGTGAGGACAACAAGCTCCTAGTGGTCAATGGAGGGGGGGATGAGAGGACTGGCAGACCAAGCTTTTGGAATAAGTTGATCAATCGTCTTTGGGCGTGATTAGACTTGCAGAAGCTGAGTATGGCGACAAGACCTGCTTGAAACAGTAGCGGGTTTGACTGCACTGACTCCGGAGGCGCGCTGGACAGCCTTTGTAAGACAGCATTCGTGAGGCCGGCCAAGACGACGCGAATCACTGTGGCCGTCAAAAGAGTCAGCGGACTGTCCGTTGACGAGCTTGAAGTTTGGTCACTCTTCGACTCGACATCTGGAGTCGTAGTTTCGATTCCAGAACGTACCATGACCGCAACCACGGCCAAGAAGACGAGAAAGATCGGACCAATAACTAATGCCTGAAGGAAGTAGCTAGACCATGCGAATTTGTCGCGAGGAGTGGTGAGTACCGTTGCCACTGAGAAGAGGACTGATGGCGCCAGCAACAGTATTATGAGGCAGGAAATCTGTATCCACGTAGGTAGATCAAGCTTCTCGGGCAGCAGATCCAAGATTGGCCGCCATGATCGGTCGCCAACAATCCAGTGATCGAACGGCGAGAAGAAGTAATTGAGGAATATCAAGACCTTGCAGACCGACTGTTTCCAATGGCTGCTTGTCAGAATTTGATAAAAGAGGACGCCTGGCTACGAGTCTTACAATCAAAGTAGAGTTGATGGAGCGGCCGAGCGATTGCGGCTCAAACACATGAGTGAAGGCTTCTGCTTTGAGCATGTCTAGGGTATCTTCCGTATGTGATTCGTCTTAGTGCAAAATGGAAAGGTGTTCTGTCGGGATTGGAGTGTTGGATGTCTCTGTATCGATCTTGATAAACAGTCTTCTACTATGGCAGAATGACGATCGGGTGAGCGATGTTGCTCTACGAAATTCTATCATAGATCAGCAGTCAAGTATAAGTAGAGGAGACAGCAATAAGTGCGAACGTTTGAAGGATTCTAGCGGCGCGAAAGGATCCGTGCGTTCGCTGGGCATTGTCGGTCAATTCAGGACCACGGTTCGAGTCATTGTGAGATATGTTGGAATATTACACCCCAAAGCAGGTCTAGTCATCACACCGACACTAAACATCGATAATCAGAGACGGAACTTGTCGGAAAGAGAAAAACATCTTGTTCTTGTCGAAAGTAGTTTCTCAATTTCGTATATCCCTCAATTCTCCTATCCTAACCTATCATACACTTACATACTCATGAAAACGTGAAAAGAACGTAGAAACACACAAAAACAGCAACCCCGGAGCTCCTACGCTTACATCCAGATAAAGAAAAGAAAACAAGAAAGGAAAAGAAAAAAAACCCACGCAAGAGAGCTGGTAAGACCAAAGATGCTGACAAAGACATACAACCAATCAAGCGGATCCAGGTTCCTTGGGTGCGCAGAAAGCATAGCCCAACAGCTCATCCGCAGAAGGTCGTTTCTCATGCTCAATCTCAAAAGTGCGCTCAAGGAAATCCTTAGCGCTCTCACTCGCCTGCTCAGGCATATCTGGTCTTGCCTGCGCAGCTGAAGATCCAATTTTGAAGATCGCTTGCAACTGCGTGCAGTTAGGATGAGGATGCACACCGGTAAACATCTCCACGATGAGGCAGCCGAGTGACCAGATATCTGCTTTACGAGTGTAGGCGGTTTGCTTGACGACTTCGGGCGCCATCCAGAAGACGGAGCCTTGGAGGGAGACGCGGGGGCCTGTGCGTTTGCCTGTGGATGGTACGAGCAGAGAAGAAGCCTCGACGCGCTTGCTGATGCCGAAATCACTGATTTTGACGCTACCGTGGTTATCGACGAGAATGTTGGCGCCTTTGATATCGCGATGGATGATGTCTTTTGAGTGCAAGTATGCCAGTCCAGATAATATCTGTCTGACGAAATTGGCAATCAGAGGTTCACCCAAAGAACCGTAGTTGACGAGCATGGTGGCTACTGAACCACCGGCGACGTACTCGAGGAAAATGTTGAGATGGGAGTCGTCGGAGTTGGAGCCGAGATATTGCACGATGTTGGGGTGCTTGAGCTCGCGCAAAAGTCCTATCTCTCGCTTGAGGGCTTCGACCATGTTGTTCTTTTTGGCGTCGAGGTGTGTTCCAGATGAGGACGGCATTTCGACTTGCTTGCAAGCCATTAGCTCACCAGTTATGGCGTGTAAAGCCAAGTAAACAGTGCCGAAAGAGCCTTGACCAATCATGGCACCCTTCATGTACTTGAGATTCTCCCAACTGTCATTCTCGAGGTGCTCCATTAGTTCGTCGTCTGATTCTTCACCATCTTCAGCGATGACCTGACTCAGGCGAGAGTTGAGAGATCCACCGTTCTCGGTGTTTGCTGGACTGGTGCTACCAGTGTCATCGAAGTAGCTCTGCATGATGGTGTTGCCTTCAGGGTCGGTCACAGCAACGTTGCGGTCATTCGAATCAGAGCCGCTGTCAGCACCGAAAGACACGTAGGACTTGCGATTGGGCTCAAGGGGTGACTCCTCATCGAGAGGCTCAAGAACAGAAGATGTGATAGAGTCGCGGTAGTTTGAGACGGGACGGCCGAGACGTACAACGGAGAGCGGTCGAAGAGGCTTGGGTTGATTGGCGGTATTCAACCAGCTGTCAGCAATGGTCGGAAGAGGAGGAGCATCCTTCAAGCTCGAGGCAACGCTGAAGCTACTCATAGTACTCAGACGGTTGGCAGCTCTACTAAGTCTGCGTGAACGACGGATTGACATGCGGACAGTCTTGTCCATTTCTTCCTTCTCGATATCAGGGAAGTAAGAAGTAAGATCTTGAGTGATGAGTTCGGTTGGAGGACGAGCGCCGTAAAACTCCTTTAGCTTGCGAGCGCGAGCACCAGCGGTGTTGATGGAAGGCTGAGCAGCAAAATATGAGTTTCTCTCACGCTCAAGCACCGAGGCAGGAGACATGGGGTAGCTAACCGCAGCCAAGGGCTCGCCGATGAGTTGTTCGATCTTGAGGTGGCTCTTTGACTTGTTGATGGGTTGCTGTACCTCAATAGCTGGAGGTGAAGGAGCTTCTTTTTCGGCGATCTTTGCGGCAATGCGTAGTTGCTCTCCATCTGGCTCTCCAGCATGAATCTTTCTGAGCATGAGACGACCTCTCTCGCCACGCACACGATCACTGCAGATACGGAGCAGCTCGGTATCTCCCAAACGGCGACAGTACTTGGGCTCGGGGTTGAAGCCATCAAGCAGGTAGAAGCAGAAGTTCTTGACATGGTTTTCGTTAAGTGCACCCTTCTTGAGCGTTTTAAGGACGATGTCATCAGCAGTCTCGCAGCCTTCAATGTTGATCATGGATGAGCGGCCACTGTCAAAGATGACTCTGATCAAAGCCTTATCGGCAGGTAGAGCGCTGCTATATGTAGCGAGGTTGTCGACGCTTGGGCTTGAACGGATATGACCGGCCACAGGACCACCGTAGCGTGGAGGGGTTTCGCCGGGAGTGAGCCTTTGAGATGGCTTGGGTAGGTATGGTGTACTGCTGCTCTTCTGCATAGGCATGCGAGATCGGTTCTCTTGGTCGATCAAGGGTGATGAGGGACGAGAGTTTACTTTTGCAAGGTCTTGGCCTTCTATGCGACGGGAGAGACGCTTATCGCGGAGGGAGGTAGGCGGAGGTTGTATCCGAGTGGTAGACAGTACGGCTCGTTCACGCGGCGATGAGGCAGGAAGGGCATTGGCTTGGGCGTTGCCGTCGAGTGTAGCCAGAGAGAGCTGTATGGAATAGTCAGTGACTGGCGGAGCTGATGAGGTTATGCTTGTCCCTTACCCTGTTCATGTTCCGCTTACTCGTCTTCCTATAGACGCTTGTCCTGAACAGCTTTGCTTGCGAGCCAATGCGGACGCGGTCACCGATTTTGTTGACACCCATCTCTTTCAGCGTTGCAGGGTCCATGTCCATAAGGTTCTCTCCAGTGATGTTGTTTCCTGCATGCCCGTTAGCCCTGCCTGACTGACAGCACACCCATGGCGGGGAAGAGCTCACTCTTGAAAATGTCGACATATTGGCCGCAGTTGATACTGACAAGCCACTCGCCGACGCGTTGTTCGTCCCAATTTCTGTGCACTCTGTCAGCCCCTGTTCAATGGCAGTGGATTGCGAAAAGACATACTTGACAGTATCAGACATCCTCGATGAATCAGAAAACTCGGATTCTGTAGGGCTGCCATAGACTCCGTTGTTGACAGAGCGATAGGCGGCGCTGTTGGAAGGATATTGAGTTGCTCCCAGAGGGGCAGGAAACGAGGGTTTGGAAGCCAGCATGGCCATTGTTGTTCGACAAAGCGACTGTCAAAGAATTGCGCAAGAGGCGTCGACGGCTATTGCTTCATTGTCTGCTTGGACAAAGTATGATAGAGGCCGATGATGTCGTCTTTTTGTCCTGGACGTGTCGTCCTTGTGTCGTGTGTCGGGGGCTTGTCAGACGGCGGCGTGACAGCGGGCAGCGGGCGTGCGGATTTGTGCCTCTTGTATTTCCAACGTCGCTGTCGTGATGTGTCGCCTCAACTATGTAGATTGAGACACTACCAGCCGAGCAGTCGCAGCTCAGGATGATTTGCAGAGGATGAAACGTCACAGCGACAATCACTCGGTTACGTCGGACTCTACTCTTGCGGCGTTTCTTGGTGACACGGAAGCTGCGAGCGTCGAGAGACTGAGCTGACCGTCTTCTTGTTATCGACGACGACAAAGACACAACAAGGACAACAAGACAGACGCACAGTCAGGATAACGCAAAATTAGGACGACAAGTTCGAAAAATAGCTCTCTCCTCGTCGTCGCGTGCGCTCCGTGCCTGTGCCTCCATACCTAATCGATTCCCTTCAATCGTCGCACTAACTGAAGATGAAACGCGCCGCCGCATTTAGGTCTTGCCCACACAAAGATGCGTCCTAAAAGGGATTCGGACGCCCAACGGCCACCTGCTTTTGCTCCTGGACGACTCGTCGTGGATATATTGATCAAAGACAACAGCGACCACTGACCGCTCCCCAGCCTCTTCACCGTCATCACCAGTGAGGAATCATTCAGGAGCGTGCGCAATTGTCAAGAGCCTCAGGCTCACATGCTTCAGCTCTGTCTAGACCCAGCCCTAAACAGCCCAGACATGACCGATGAGGGGTTGCCTCTTTACCATGCATGCCTCTCAAACCGCTGAATGTTGCTCACAAACGCTCTGCATGATCTGTAGGTCATCATTCCAGTTGTCCTTGCCAAGGTAGGACACGTCTGCGAGCTTTCGTCCCAAGAGTTTACATGAGTTGCAGCTGCGCTCCTTCGTATCGAACATGTAGCTATACATCGTTTCGTAGAAGATATTTACAAACTTACCATGTCCCCATCCGAGAAGCCGCGCCAATGTGGAACTCTGTGAGCTCGGCGTCTAGGCGCATGTGTCAAAACAGGTCGTCGGCCCGGCCTGCAGTGTGAGCAGCGTCTTGGTAAGATAGTGATCTGCTGGCCGAACGGCATCACGGGCGGAGTGGAAATCTGGTATTTCCGATCGTGATGAACGATTAGCCGGAGACCGAGTTGACCCACGAACGTGTTTCGACGAGTGAAGTTACGAGAAGGTGGCAGCGTTTTCTAGCGGGGCAGAGGGTTACTGGTGTCCGGTAGGTTTTGGCCGGGCCGTCAGCCGTTGTTGATCGTGGAGCATGTGTTTGGTAGACATCAGGCTGTTTCATGAAACGATGACGCCGGAACTTTGTCTTTTAGGACATTGTTGTGTTGTTGTATCAGGGTATTATAGAAGCGGCAAGATGGAGGCTCCTGACACGATGCCTGGTTATGCCGTCGGCGAAAACGCATGGGTGTGTGGTGAATTCCATGCGAGCAGGGTGTGTCGCAAGTTCAGCTAGCGTGGACGAACAGATTGGCTTGGAGGATCAGCACTTCCGGCGTGTTCGTCTGACTGGGCGCTTCGGTTCGTCTGCCTTATTACTACCCTCATGATTGGCGTGGCGCACTCGTTTCTGCAAACCTGTTAGGTCTCCTTGTCAATGACGATGTGTGGCTCGTCCGGCGCGCTCAAGAAATGGCACCGGCCTTGTCGTGCTCAGCAACCCACACGATGAATCTTCTACCAAGGAGACTCGAGAGATCAAAACACAGAAACAAGGCTGCTTTCTTTGGACCGGACGCACGAATTAGAAGGAACAGAAGGTAGCGTGGCTCGCACCTTCCTTGACTACTTTCTCCGTACTTCTGCGCCATCGTCCCCGCAGCATCGCATCGTATCGCATTGCCCTTGTCTGCGCCTGGGCCAAGGCTGACCGTCCTCGCTTTATAAACACACCCTCAGCACGCGAAATTACTGTCACTTGGATCCCTGGTCGTTGAAACCTTGACAGAGCATCGACTTCTTGACATCAGAGAAAGTGACGATCGGTGACGGAGGCTAGCATGGCTTCTGGAGAGGGCTACCGCTCTCCGATGCAGTCTGCAAACGACAGCTTCGAACTGCGCCGAGACGACAACTTGCAGAAACCTGATCCGGATGCCTATCGCCGTTCCAGGCCACGGGGCAACTCAAATGCTGTCAGACCCAGCAGTATCTACCATCAAGCTCCTCCAGTCGACGATGCGGTCAACCACGCTTTCGAGCGCTCCGACGCCGCAAGCCAAGTAGATCCAACTCTGGTTGCCCAAATCACTGAGCAAGTCATCAACACCCTCAAGGCCTCTGGTATTGGTCAGCAGCAGCAACAGCCGCCACAACCACCACCTCCCCATGCCAGGTCTGCTCAGTCGAGATCTCCCGCCGAATCTGCTGCTTCCCTCCCTGGTCGATACACTCCGCCTTCCCCCACTAGAGACAATGCAAGCCACAGATCACTGTC
>JGI24891J29808_1000584_pt1 | contig 16391 bp, 14 predicted proteins | sample FreactcultuFSWF8_FD_29808 | JGI IMG/M metagenome (IMG submission 29808) | reverse complement strand
CTGTTGTTGCTGGAGGGGGGTCGGGAGTTGGATGGGGGGATGTGGGTGGGAGTGGGAGTGGGAGGGAGGAAGGGATGGGGGTGGGGAAGAGGAGTGCGAGTGTTTATTATGGGGGTGGATTTCTTTGATGTGGTAGGATGGGGAAGAAAGAGATGGATTGGGGATTGGAGATCGTCTCTACGTTGGACTCCCGTCTTCGGGAATATAAGAAACCGCCTTGGAGATATGAATGGATTGGCCACATCCACAGAATAACAGTCAGATTGAATGGTAGGTAGTATCAGGCATACAGAAGAACTACAGATTGTAATGCAACAAACTCATATTCTTAGCCCGCGTCAGCCCGCGTTGCTCTTCAGCTTCAGCTTCTGCCCCTTATTTCTCTACTCCTGCTCGCTTCCACAATATCATTCCCCCCCAAAAAAAAAACCTTCAAAGCCCTCCATCCTCCAAAGGATGCAATCCCATATCTCTCGTCCCTTCCTTCCGCCAAAAACAAATGATTTCGACGCAAGACAGGAGGTAGAAACCACACAAAAACAAAACAAATTGTCGCAGCCGTGAATCGAACACGGGGCTCGTGCATGGCAAGCACGAATTTTACCACTAAACCACTGCGACTGGACAGATATCACGTGATATGGAAGTGCTTGACACTAGATTGATTCATGTAAAAGTGGTTGGAGACGGTAGCATTGCCCACTCTTCGTGGCCATTGATGGGACATCTGTATGGTTGCAGACTGTATGCACACAGCGTCTGGAGAGCCCGGAGGTGTGAGAGAGAGAAGTCACAACACAAGAAACGACGACAATGGCTAGTCATTCGTAGAAATATTTCTGTCCTGTTGGCAGTAAAGTCTGGAGAGTCTGTTCAAATCCAAGGATTATTAACAAATGAGCATGGGAAGGTAATGGAAATGTCGATGAATTGAAATGCTATATACTCCAAGCAAACGCCAAATGTTATGCAACACCCTGTCCAATCTAGTGTACCATGGTCTTTCCAATCTCGCTTTCCCAGTTCTCTGCTCTTTCGAATCCATTGGCATAGCCCTGGTAATCGGCCATAGCCTTGTAAATACCCTCAGTGCTGGTCTGGACGAACGGTCCATATTGCACAATAGGCTGATCCAAAGGCATTCCAGCGACCAAGATGAATCTGCTTTCCTTCTCCGCAGAAGCAGGAACGCTAGCAACGATGCTGTCACCGCTTTGTTCGAGAACGGCATTGTGGTATTGAGGGATAGTCTTGCTCGACTGAGGGCCAGCCAATACGATACTTCCACTCAATGTGTAGATGAATGCATTCCACTTGTGTGGGAGCGGTGCGTCAAATGTACCTCCAGGTTGTACTGTGACGTCCAACAACCACACAGGTGTATAAGCCAACTCTTGCAATGAATCCACGCCGTACGCGCGACCTGAGATAACCTTGACATTGACTTTCTTGTCGGGCGAGTTGGCGACGGGGATTTCGGAGCCGCGTAGGTCGCGGTAGCGCGGTTCGCAGTCTTTGAGGTGGGCGGGGAGATCGACCCAGAGTTGCATGCCGATGTTGGCTGAGCCGTCGGGGTTTTGCGCAGGCATCTCGGCGTGCACGATACCACGACCGGCGGTCATGAATTGCAAGTCTCCGGCGTAGATGGTTCCGGCGTTGCCAGCGAAGTCCTCATGGTCCACGGCTCCAGAGAGGAGGTAGGTGATGGTCTCTTGTCCGCGGTGGGGATGGTCGGGGAAACCGGCACCAGGCGCAATGGTGAAGTGATCCTACACACAAACAGCATGTCAGCACATATCCCAGGTGGCCATAGATGGGGGTAATATACTCACAAGCATAAGGAAGGGTGTGAAGTTCTTCAACTCCCTCGTTCCGACCGATCTTCTGACTCTCGCACCAGCACCCTCAGCCTGATCTATAGCCTCGAAGACCTTGCGAATAGCGCGAGGAGTGGTAGTGGTAGCCGTCAACGAAGGGTCATTAGGAGGAATGACAGGGAGACCCTTGAAAGTGCTCTGTGCAGCAGGCATTGTTGTGTTGGTAGTCGCTTGCGGTGTCGAAGTAGTAGTGGTGGTGAGATTCTTCGAGCTCAGGTATGGTAGGATGTTCAATCGTTGGTGATAGACAATTGCAGCTAGGCAGATTAAAATGGAGATGAGAAGTCTCATGGAAACGGCGACGCACTGTTCTTATACGAAAGACGGGATGGAGAGAAAAGGAAAGAGCGACGGAGAAACATAGAATATTGTATTTGGAAGGAAGAGAGGGACTTAGTCTGTATTTGTCTTGGGGATTACATGTTTATTGCGGCGAAGGCGCGAGGAACTGGTGAAGCTCTGACAAAGCCGACAAGGAGACGGTTTGCTGACCCAAATGGCTGTGGGGAAATGATGGTTAATTAACATTGTTAATCATTGCTCATCGCGGAATCGAGGTTAAGCTCGACCATCTCTTGCCGAGGCTCAGCCGCCGCTTTGTGCCTGTGACTTGCGTGGACTTGCTTCATCAAGATTATCGTTTTTGCAATACTTCGTACACCATCATTTCACGGTCGCAGGCTTGCGCGTGCTTGCTTTCATACCAAGATCGAAAGCTGCTGTTATGATCCAGTCATGTTAGCACTACCGCTCAAAAGAGCGATTATTTCCTCCATAACTTCTGGCTTCTGCATCAGTCCGAACACGACACATCTCACATCATGGACAATGAACAACCTTCCGTCAAGATCGGCCAGAAGCAAAGTTAATCTCTTTCGGTCGTTTGCAAGCAAAAGTGATGGAGATACGCCGTCGCAGGACCATGAACAGCCTAGCATTACTGTCAATGTACGCCCCAAGTCGTCCTGGACAAGGGCTGAACGGCACAAGCAGAGATATGCTGAAGATCCTGACTTCCGGGAGCGGAAGGTTGAACGATGGAGAGTTTGGCAACGGCGGAAGCTTGAGATTGATCCGAATTATCTTAGGGACAAAAGACGCCTGCTTCACAAGCGCAAGTTTGCCTGCAATCCCAATTGGCGGATGGAGGCATTGAAGGCTAAGCCCAGACTCCGCGAAGAACCTCCTAGTAGGGCAAGAAGGGACAATCCTTACTATCCACGAGGGCCCCTGATATATACCTGGATCCACAGAAGTACATGGTTCCGAGAGGAATTGCCTCGGAAGGATTATCGGCCAATACTATATCCTACCAGGATCGAGCACAAATGTCAAGATTGTGACTACACCAGAAAAATGGGTCGCAGAATCTGGTGGGTTGCACACCAGCATACTCCAGATCCCACCTACAAGTGCCATGCATGTTACTTGAAAATCTCAAACGGGCTGCCTGAAGGCTATGAAGACTGCAAAACCATCAAAGAGGTCGCCGCAAGAAAGAAAGAGTTGGAGAGCCAACAAGCTACGCCAGTACCGACCACTCCAAGTCTGTCAGGTCAATCACGGATATCATCGCAGAAGAAGCCCAACAGCTCCCGTCAATTTTCTACCTATCGCGTTACCTGGAACTCGGCGATTGTCTCTGCTCCGCGAGAGGAATCCCTTCAGAATGCTGAAGCTCAGACCAATGAACATAACGCGGTCGCAGAACGCGAGGCTCGGCGCACAAACTTTCAAGAACGCTATGCCAACGATTCCGAGTCTCGCGAAAAGAAGGGAGCAGCAGAGAGAAGTCTCTCTCACGCGAAGAAGAACGATCCCGAATATATCAGCTCGAGACGCGAAAAGATGAGGGAATATAAATATCGCTCATATCACCACAATCCGAAGTTTCGTGAGAGCGTACTTGACAGTAACCGACGATATCAAACGGCAATGATGAAAGATCCCGCTTGGCGGGCGGCACATAACGAGCGCACCAGACTAAATGAGAAGTCGGTCAGAAAAGAGGACCCGTCATACGTACAGAGAGACACCGTATGTAGATGGATCAGGAGGGATCCTGCGGCCAGAGAAGTGATGGATTGGGGATTGTACAAGCCGGTGCTCTATCCGATCAAAGTGGAACACCAATGTGGAGGCTGCGAATACCAAAGGCGCGGAGGCTTCAAGTTGTGGTTCTTGAAGCAGGTCAAAGGCAGGACGGAAAGTACTGATTCGGGAAGTACAGGGTTGCACAGATGTCCAAGGTGTTTCTTCAAAGATCCGGATGGAGGTCTGCCCAAGGCCTTTGAAGATTGCACTACCCAAACCCAGCTGAAAACAAGATTGAGAGAGCTCCAAGGGAGTCGGAAGGGATAGAGAGAACTAAGAACCGCTGTCAACTTTCATGACCTTTGGGAGTGCAAAACAGGAGGCATGCCCAACTGTTGTAAACAGTCGCAACGAAGGAAAGGATTGCAACAATCTAATTCTAACTCTGAGCTCGAGTCGTTTCGTTCAATCAGCAACATCAATCTTCTCAGCAGAGACAGCGCCGGCCTTTGCAGATTCAAGGATACATCTGAACCGCATCTACCAAAATGCGCATTCTGCTTCTCAACCACGATCTCATTATTCGCCCGAGACTTGTCATACAAAGCTTTCCAGGCGGGATGCGGCTGCCAGTTTTTCGGAAATGGCTGTATCTCTCCCGAAAATTCAACACGATTAGGCCACTTTAGGTCTCGGTACTCGCCGGACTTTGACTCGCCACATGACAGAGCTTCAATTTCTGCCAGATCCAGCCAATCATCCCATATTTTGGTTCTAGGCGCAGCTGCTTCACCGATCCTGGCCCAGTCTGCTCCTTGGGCGAAGAGGACAGCTTTGAACAGAGCATCTGTGAAGCGATTGTCGTTGAAGTTTGGTCGCTCGATACCGATTTCTGTGACCTTGTAGCGGTCAAGGTCCCAGTGGTAGCGTTTTGGTAGGGCGGCGAATGACCAGTATGCAGCGTTTAGGAGAACGTAGATGACGGCCCAGGCTAGTTGGAGAGCCTTTGTAGCATTGGCCAGGAAAATGACTCCGAGCATCAAGAGAAGTGTACCAGTAAGCGAGATAGTTCGGTAGATGCCTCGTCTTTGCACCATGGTGTATCTTATATCTTCGCGAGTGAAATAGAGTTCTCTTGCGACCTGCTCGTTGCATTTGACGACCAAAAACGATCCGTTGGGATATCGCACTACCAGATCTCCTCTTGGTAGCACTTCATCGGGCTTTGGTTGAATTGCCGGATCTTTGGCGACGAGGTCCCAGTGGTTCGCAACACCTGTCAAGGTCGACAGAAAGGATAAACATAATGTTGCAAGCATGGACATGCCATCATTAAGCACCACCGAAGCGACAAAAAGACCGACAGAACAACCACAGCCAAGCAGATTCACAGCCAGAAGTGGACTCAGTCTTTTGGGTCGAATAGGTCTGTCCGGATGCTTAGGATTTCTGACAATCCGAACACACCGAGTCTCGTTCCTTTGGATATCTTCAGCGTCAATCAAGACATGTGCGACATGATTGATACATGCAGAGATATTTCCAGACTCCACTGCTGTGACGTAGGCTTCCTTGACCTTGAGATTCTCTGGTCGTTGCGCCGGCAGTAATACTTGAGGCGCGGGTAAAAGTCGTGGAATCAAACACCATTTCGTGAATGTGATGATATGCGCATTTGCACCGATAGAGCCCTCCCCTAGTATGGCGAGGAAACCGACGACATCGATTTCGAAGTCGGAGAATTTGTTTAGGAAAAACATCGCGATGGCGGAAAGAAAAGAGGAAGAAACATACTCTGTACTTACCGATAGCATATACCATCGTTCATATAGGAGACCATAGAGAGATGATTTGCACGCCAGCTGAAGGAGCTGCAGCTTACTCACCTAAATAGATTAATTGCTGGCTGGACGGCGAGGTGGTGTGCAGGATGCAAAGCGCGGCTTAAGAGTGCGGGTTTGGAAGTCGCGACCGGAAAATGTTTTGTCCGAGTTCGCGAAGAGACACTCGACAGTTCGATGTTTCTTGCTTGTTGTTCTGACTTTCTCATCGATATATGGGTGCCAGTTCAATCGTGGTATCCTATGGATGTAATGTCCATGTTTGCGCTCTGCCATGTCACGCGCACATGAGAGCTAGTCGCTGGTGGGACGTGTTCCTGTCCAAGGCTGGGAAGCGAGCCTATCAGCGACAGAAGGATGCGCCATAGCAAACAAGAAGGCGGGCTTCTCAATTTAGGCGACGATCCGTCTCTTGAGGGCACAGTAGCGTCTTTCACCGCGAGTTTGGTCATTTGATGAGTCGACCTGCCACTTTGCAGTACTAATCTTTTTTACACCAGGAATATGCTGGTTTCTGCCTTCGCCCAACAGCAATACTGGTCAGATACTATGAAACTGCTATACGATGAACACTCGGAGCTCAGGGGCCATACACCATGACGGAGACTGGTCAAAACAACCGACATCTGCCACTTTGACAGCTGACGAAACCTTGGTGGCACAAGCGACTCGAGATGTTCTTGATCACAGTACGCATACTTCGTGGACTCGTATCAGGCTCGAACCAGTGTCTCGACTTCCAATCTCCGTGATAGACTGGGTTTTATGTTCCCCAAGAACTCGCAGACCCACAAACCATCGGCGATGGTCGTCACTCTGGCTCACGACTGTGCTCCGACTCAGCATTGTACTTGTGCCTCTACAGCTCCTTATGCTGATACGAGAATTGTGCAAGGTCTCAACTGATCTTGATGAGCAATCTTCCAAGTTTTCGTCGCGAAGTCTCCGATATGCCAGGAACGAGTTGGACCAGAAACGCAAGAAGACAAATACGACTGCCGAGACTAAGATGACATCTTCCGGCGTGACTGACCTTTTTGAAGCCACCAGACTCGTTCTACCTCGGCGTCTTGTCATGTACGCCGATAAGAGCTGGATATTGGCCAAGGACCCTCCGCCAACTACTGAATATGTCTTCATCAGCTGGCACTGGGCATCTTTCAAGTACGACAGAAACAAGCCCAGGAGAGAGGCATTGGCGTCAATCAAGAAGATGGCCCGACATGCGACTCTAGAAGCTGGACTCAAAGCATATTGGCTGGACGTCCAATGTGTAGCAGATGAGATCTTAGGAGAAAGTCCTTCGAGCGATGTCTACGGTATGGCTGATATTGTGCGCAATGCTCATCATGTCGCAATTATGCTTCCGAGCGAGCACTCCTTCCACAAACGAGAATGGGCCCGACGGCTGTGGACATTGCCAGAAGGTATGCTCGCTAAGGGTAGACTGCGTATCTGGACGACCATGGAGACTGGATTCACGAGGACTGATCTCGATCGTATTGAGATGACATACGAATTCTGGCGGCCATTCGAAAATGATGAGCGCCATTATCCGGCTCGTATCTTGGCCGAATACTTCGAAAACCACATCGAGCTGAGTCACCTCGAGATGGTCATCACGGCGATCGCCGCTCTCAGCAGGCAGGATTCTTCCAACTTCACCCAAGCTGATATTGCATACGCTCTGATGGGACTATTGCGTCGCAAAATCACTGTCAATGCAGAAGACACCTTGTTCCAAGCCATGGCAAAGCTGCTGTCACTGACTGGTGAGAATGAGTACGTACTAGAGCGCATGCTGTCGAGCTATGCATATCCTGCGAAAGACGGCAAAACCGCATTCCGAGGTCTTCTCAGCAAAGATCAATTCGGTACACATCTTTGGGATGTCAGACCACTTGGCGAGATAGTGGGCGTCGACGATCTTGATGGTGTGATCTACCTCAACAATTGTCGCACACTACCAATTCTCCATCAAAGACTACCTGATCAGACCCGTGCAAGGTTCAATGAGCTTCGGCCATCTCTGTTTCCAGCTTTGCTGCTTCTTGGTCTTCTTCTTCTTTTGGGCCTGGTATGGGCTCTCAGTGGTTGGCGAGCGAACATAGTGTACACTCTTCTTGCTTGCACATCGGCCCTGATAGCTACCTCTGGCGCAGAACTCATAGAGAAGAGATTTCTAGAAGAAAGTTTGGTGCTGATTGAAGGCACACTGCCATTGCCACAGCTGGAGAAATTGATCTTCGGGATATTCAACGATAGCTTGTCCTACGCGGTATCATCCTCACCTTTGACCACTCAATACCACGAAGCCAATCCGACCTGGCTCGACGCTCTTAATCTCAGGCGATGGACGAAAGAGCTGTATGCCGCTCGTGCATTCGGCAGTGATCCGGAGTGGATCTCGCCTACCAAACCAGGCAATGGTCCTGCGTCGCCTGTATCCCCGATATCACCACTTCTACGACGCACGTCAATGCCACTGAACTCAGTCAATGAAGCATATCACCCGCCTCTGTTCTCAGGACATACACTTTTTACGTTCATATGCATGGCAACCAAAGAAGTCTCACTGGTCCAAGCTCGAAGACCTCCGAGCACTTTGTTGATGACCGGCACAGAAGGAGGTATGCTGCGAGTGGTTCTATGTAGTTCGATGTTTGATCAAGACGGACGTGAGGTACTTCAAAAAGAGGCTGTAGTGAGACTCAGACCAGAGATGTGGGATCTGGGTACATCGCGTTCATGGCTTAGAGTCAAAATGATGAATTGTTAGATAGTTTGAATCGAATGTCGAGTCGCATCGGAAATGATGAACTATACTTCGATGATCTTCCTAGCATACCATGCTTGAAGATCGCGTGCATAATATATACCTTTCTCAAGTGTTTGATTGATGCTAATGTTCGGCGGTTGCTCGATTTGACCGAGCTGGTGGGGCAGCATCATCGCATTGCCGAAAAAAGATTCTCCATCGCTCCTGACCTTCTTAATCTCCTTTGCTCGTCGACAAAACAACATATTCGTACGGAGAGCAACGAAGCATCTCGATGCTCAAATTTTGGAGCCGTTGCTGAGATTTTGCGAGTAGCAGAGTGATGCTTCGGAGCACTCGTGTGTGACACCATGCTAATCAGTGGTTCGCTCTGTAAGCGCCCACGTAGCGCTGCATATCTCGGGCAAATACTCGACCAACCACGAGCAGTCTCGATGCGAGTGCTATGCCGGGACCTTGCTGGCCACCTGTAGCATGGCCGCCACTTCCAATAGACGCTGCAAGACGATGCAGACCTTCATCCGGAAGCCAACCACAAGTCCATCCTGACCGCCCAGGCTTCACATACCCAGACCCAATAGTTTCTTGGAACCCGGATACAGGCATGCGATAGTGCTGGTGCTTGCTCATACTGCATCCGAAACCATTCTTGTGGCAGCCACAAAGGTCCACTGCCTCGATTAAGCGCCAAGGTAGAGTAACTTAAGCACTGTGAGACCCATTCCCAGACCTTTCTCTCAGTTTGTTCTTGCGTTTTGTGTGTTCCTTCGTACCTTTGCAGTTTTTGTTTCCATTTTTCTTTCTTTTTCCTCTCTACCTTAATTTCACATCCGCTGGCCGGACTCAATATATTCATACTAGCAACAAACGATTATACAAGGCGAACTCGAAAAACCAGCAACATATCAGACACGAAGATCAACAAAAACGCGATACATACTTAATAATGGCGACATACGTTCTACCGACAACGGTCTATCAGCCACCTCCGCAGGTTCGGAGGGAGGCTAGAGTTACCTTGATTGAAGACGAGCTTCAAGTCAACATACCTCCGTATCATTATCCTTCAAAGCTTATGATTACCTCACCTATGTCGGATGACATGCCCACCCCACGCGGATTGGCTGCTACCATCACACCGGCGACAGATGCCACATCTGTAGTCTCGTCGATGTGGAGTCATCGCAGTTCCAATTCGAGCTTTGACAGTCTCTACGACCTCACAGACAGCGAGGGCGAAGAAGTACCTTTGAAGCTTTCTGCATCTGTCAAGAAGCATGTCGTCGACAAAGAACGTAGCAGGTACCCCTCTCTTGTCATACCTTCTCCAAGTCAATGGCCGTCTATCCACAAGCCACAACCTTCGCACGCCATTGGTTTGTCGCCTGCTTCTAAACTTGCATCTCCATCGGCTTTCTCAGTATGGCAAGCTCAAAGATTCCGAGTACCTAGTGGCACTTCAACCCCTTCTCTGGACGGAAGCTTGACTTCGGAGGAGCTTGCCCTTTCCAGTTGTCCTTCTACGCCCGACTTGTCTTCTCGCGAGGAGATTGTCAATGAGTGGGAGCCACCATGTCAACTGCATCCTGATGCATTTGAGACGTTGCACCAGCTCAGTCCGGAAGAGGCACAGAATGAGATTGTCGAAAGAGTCATCGAGGTCCCTGAAGAAGCTGCTCATGAGATGAAGGAGATTATCAAGAGTACGCCAGTCCGTCTTGACTTTGCACTTCTTTCTGTCAATCCCGATGAGCAGCAATACCAAGATCCAGTATCTGCTTTGAGTGTACCATCTCCAGGCGGTTTCTTCTCATCTTTGGCTCCAGTGGCGGCGCAAACTTGGGCAATTCGCACGCCAGAACCATCAACAAGCGTTGCAGAAAACTTCTACGGCGTTCCATGGCGCGCGGCCTATTCAAGTGAGCAACGCACAACAATTGTCACTGCGCTTTCACCGACAAATCGCGGACCACCAACGGCCATCAAAGACGTCTTTTCTCCCATTGATCGGGAAGTTGAAATTGCAGAAATCACCGACGTATGTCAAGCTCCTTCCGAGTACAACGAAGAGTATCAGGAGAAACTAAAACAATCAGCGTTGGCGCACTTTGAACGCACAAAGGGTTGGTTAGACGATCAGTTCACCATGCTTCCCAAGGTTGTCGTTAAAGAGATGGTACCGTCGACTCCGAAGATGGTCAATTCNCCCGCCGTCACGGTCTCTGCCGACTGCAGTCCGTCGAAGAAGTCCGTCAGGTTTGCGCCTGAGGCTAGCTCGCCGAGCACGTCGATGAGCACTGGCTTCTCTGCGCCTTATTCTGGGCTTTCTTCTGTCACTGCCCCGGCCGACAGTGTCAACACCTTGACTGATACCGACACCATCTTCCTTGACGGTTTCAACTCAACCATGGAGCGCACTCAGTCCAACGACGTCTTCATCCATCGCCAGACGCGCCTGGAGTCAACTCACACTCAGCGCCGCAACTTCTCAGCCGCTTACTGCAGAGCGCTCGCCGATGGGTACGAGATCTCTCAGCCCAGACGTCCTACCTCAACTCGCCCAATCTCGACCATGCTTCCGGCTCCCAGCCCTGAGGATGACGAGACAAGAGAGACCATCGCAGCCGTCGAGCGCGAGCGTCAAGCCCTCGAGCAAGTCACCCTCGCAACCTGGGAACTCGAAGCCCTCTCCTATGTCCGCAAGGGCCTTCTCGTCAAGGAGGTAGAAGCTCACATCAAGAGCATTACCTCGGCCGAGATCCTTGACTTCGGCGGCAAGCCCAACTGCGACTGGGGCTGGAAGATCGCAACCGATTACCCCAACACCAAAGTATGCACTGCTTATCTCGGCACCCGCGACATCCTCACCGGCCCTGACAACCATACTGCCATCGAGCTGGAAAAGCCATTCGCGCTTCCTTTCGCCGACAACACTTTCGATCTCATCTCAGCACGCAGCTTGCACTCGCTCCTCAAAACCGACGAGATTGCTCTCACTCTCACCGAACTCCACCGCGTCCTCAAACCCAAAGGTTATCTCGACTTCTGCCTCCTGGACGCCCTCCTCATCAATGTGTCCTCTGGCTCCTGGGGCCAAGTGATGAATGCAGAGTTTGGACATAAACTCCAACAACGTGGTTACGAGCGCGAACCCACCAAGCACTTCCAAACCCGTCTTTCCCACGCCGGATTCCACTCCATCAAGCGCATGTGGATGTTCCTGGGAATGTCTGATGTCTGCCCCACCTGGACTGATGCAGGCAAACTCTCCGCCCCGAAAGCACCTACCAAGCCTTTGCCATCCATCCCCGGTTCTGCCAAACTCCCCTCTCGTGGTAAGAGCATGCCTAAATCTACAGGCACGATTCACCATCAAGTTCAGATCAGAGATGCAGAGGGAAATGCACTGTTGGGTCCTGATGGCAAGCCTGCTTACTATCCTCCTGCGTTCACCGGCAGTACCGAGGCTGTGGCTCCTGTTACCGGTCTACTTGGAGCCAGGATCTGGGAACAGTGGGTTTACAAACTCGCTAGGGAGATGGGTGGATTGCAGAGTGAAGCACAGATGTTGGAGCAGGTCTGTGGTGTGCTTGAAGAGGGTGGAAGAATGGGAAGTGGATTTGGTTGTTTGATGGGTGTGGCTAGGAAGTGAAAGGGAGAGGCAAGCATGGTGGATGTGGATGTGGATGGAGCATGGTTGAAATTGGTCTCTTTCTTTGGTTTTCTCTTTTGCACTTGCGTTTCTTTCTTTTTTGTTTTACCTGTCGTCATAATACCCTCCCTGTCGCTCCTTTACGATTCTGATTTGTTGCTTTGAAATTCCTTTTCTGTCTTGGTGACTACCTACGTGTGTGTTTGACTCGATGCTTGTTATGGTATTGTCCGGTTGCGTAGTACTGGTGATAGATGTGTGTCCTGCGCTCGTGCCTCTCGAAACACAATTGTTCCTCCCGTCCGCCATCATCCTGTCGTCTTGTCTTCCCCGTTTGACTCCTTCTTCTCTTGATTTGTTCGCCCCTCTTCCTCGGATTTATGCTCGTCCAGATCAGGAGGGGGTGGAGGATGGGTAGGCGAGGTGAAGAGCAGGGGCATTTTCCCCATGACATTCTCAGGTACTACGAGGTCGAAATGGTTGGCGAAACAGCTGTTGCACATGTATTGATCCGAGTTGTGCTCTTTCCACCAGAGCTTCCTGTACCGGAGCTTCTCACAGCTTGTACAACAATGCTCGACCCGACCAGAACTAGGGGCCGGAGCGTGAGTGCTCCAAGTCCAACCTTCTTTGGTCCATCGACTGCCCTTGTCGATTATTTCCTGAAGGGCATTTGAACGTCGGAGGACAAGATTGGTCCGCCTACTCTCGCGGACTCTCTGTTTGACCGATTCTCGTCTGCCCTCGTTGTATTCTTTGCAGTATTTCAGAGTCTTCCATCTGGTGGCTGGACTTCTCTTATATCTTTTCATACATTCGATTTGTTTCTGGCGATATTCAGAGTCTGTGGCCCAGCGCTGTCGAGCATATGCAGCCTTTGCGGCTTTCTTGGCAGCTACTTCGTCAGCGAGCGATTGCTGATGAGCGGCTTCTTGGGCCGGGTCATGTTGGCTTGTCGAGTAGGTTGAGCGAACGAGCCATACAAAAGGTTGTGCTGCTGATGACGGTCGACATGTTCGGAGCGAGCGTGACAGTGTGCTGATGAAGGACAGCATTGCGTGTCGCAACAAGCTGCGAAGATGGGTGGAACGACGACGGATGTCTTTCGGACACGGTCGGCCGGCGAAAGCAAAACATCAAATATGCTAAGCATCAGACAATCAGATAAGATGCAGAAGCGGGAGCTAGACTGGAAAGGGCGGCTACATGGCCCAGCCAACGCCCCTAAAAGCTCAACCCCAGGCACAGCGGTGCGCAGCTCTAATTTCCAACAAAAACAATGCCGCAGCAAACCGAGCTCTCCCTGAATAATGCCCAAACATCAACCGATGTGTCAGGAGAAAAATGCCTTGACTCGCGAACGAGATAACAGGTTGAATCGTTCTTTCTTGACCTGCTACTCTCACCACGTTTCATTCACATACTTTCCTGAACATCTCACCTCAACATGAACATGGACATGCAACACCAAGCACACAGAGAGCCGCCATCGTTCATCTTCACCAGAAGCACTCGGATATGGGAATTACTGGCCGGAGATATGGCTGCTGCTGCTGTCTCTGCCACTCTTGTAGCACCTACAGTTACCATCATCGACAGGTCAGTCAAGACCATCTCGTTGTAATTGAGTCGGTCAGAACTGATGTGGACGTGTACCCTGCAGAGCAATTGTTGAGAAGGCTTCATCTAACCAACCGTTGCTACGAAGTCTGCGCCATCAAGCCTGGTCTCTAGTAAAATCGCCTCGCCAATTTATGCTATCACTACCCTTCGGTATTGTCTGGTCTCTGTATGCTGGAACCTATGGAGTCGCCAATGTTGCCGAGACCATCTCTGAGAGACTTACCCCGGAGCATGTGGGCACTATTGTCGGAGCTTCTGCATTCTTAGTCAACGTCCCTCTAGGTGTATGGAAGGACATCCGCTTTGCTCAAATGTTCGCCCGCATACCCTCACGCGTTGCCAACACAGCAGCAGCCACAGCAACAGCAACCGTCCCCATGCCCAAACTCCGACCGTCGCGTTCAGCAACAACAGTCTGGCTCGTACGTGACGCGTTGACGCTCTTCGGATCATTTACCTTCGCGCCTCGGCTAGCAGCGGCTATCCCGGACAACTTGGCACTCCACCCTCAGACCATCTCCCAGCTATCTGTACCTGCTCTGACGCAGATTGTTGCTACTCCGCTGCATTTGCTTGGTTTGGATCTGACGACTAGACAGCATCATGTGCCTTGGATGCAGCGAATCGCCGATACTACCCGTTCCGGGTTGTTGTCTACAACTATTGTGCGATGCTTCCGTATTCTCCCTGCCTTTGGTTTCGGATGTATTGGAAACACGGAGATGCGAAAGGCACTGCACAAACAGCATGAGCAATTCGACTGAACGGTCATCATCGTCATCATCAGCATGACAAGATACATAATCCCCGGAGGAGAAGCCGGCTTCACTCCGCAACTAACCGATGGCCATCGACGGCTCAACATACAACATGCCACCAAGCCGCGCCAACACCAACAAAGGACCAGCGATATCGCCGCTACCATCCTCGTCTCCGAGCCCATCATGATGGCTCATCTAGATGATCACATTGCGAGACTTGTCAATTTGCGCAGGCCGGCCATAGCATGCTAAGGCAGATCAGTCTCGTGCACAGTCTCGCGCGATGTGTTCGGAATGGCAGACAGAGCTCTTGGTCCTGAGTATTGTAGGACTACCACCATGGCCGATAAGTCCTCAGATGTATCAGGATATCAGCCGGTAAACATACCAGCCCTCTTATCTCGGAGCTTCTTCGTCCGATCTCTATTACGACTTTACAACGAAACAAACGTACATACAATTTTCCTTTGTCACGACAGCATATCATACCAGCAATCAAAGCAATATTTTTCAGACACTTTTCGGAAGATTACTATTCGCAACTTTCAGAATGTCAGTTTAAACGATCGGCCGAAACAGTTGACTCTTGATAGATAGTCGTCAGAGCGATAGTTCATCTGCGCTTCGCAATGGCCGCTCTACCCGAAGATGATCTTGAGGATTTTCGGATATGAGTTCACGTATCGTCACCAGCCTCAGAACGTAAACGGTACAAATTAATTATGCGAATGGATGAAGATCCAACTCGAATCTCTGATCTACATAACATATACAACACAATGGCCTTCACGCTGTTGGTCATATCTTTTCGACAAACAATGTTCCATTGCTTCGTCGAAACTTCGGAAGGATGCAACAGTGCCCCCGCATCCTCCGCTGTTTCCTCGGCGTGTACAACCTTAATCATCAACTTTATTCCCAGTATGAACACGGGCAATCGTGCCTACTTCATCATCATCACACAAATCTCAAGAGACCACCAAATCATGCGACAATCCCTCCAGACATCACTCATCGCCACCACCCTCGCAGCACCACTATTCAAATACCCACCCTACGCCGCCGCCGTCTTCACTTTGGTCATCATCTGGAACCACTTATTCCCTTGCGAACAACCTAATCCAGAAGTCCTACTCTTACCCACCAAAATCCCATATCTGGCAGCTTTGAAACCACTGGATGATCCCACTCCGCATATTGGCGAACATTGTCCCACTTGCTGGGAAGAATTGAATAAAGACAACAAACCGACGAAATTGGTTTGTGGTCATGTGTACTGCAATTCTTGTTTGCTGGAATGGATCGACTCGGGGAAAAACACATGTCCGATTTGTAAGAAGGTGCTTTTCCGACAACCCTTGTTTACAGGCAAAGATCTCATGGCTTTGAGGATCCATAAACTCCGCATCGCCATGTCCGCAACCACAATCCTCACTACCCTGTTCCGCCAAATCCTCGCCTTTATCGCCCGTCATCCCAGGGGTGTCCCGCTATCTTGGAACCTGTTGAACCCAATCTACTACCTTACCGGCTACGGCAGCTGGACCAAAACCCTCGGCGCAGCAGCAACTGCATTTTCCGAGCTCGCACAAGTGGTGACGGCGAAATGGTTATTCGACACCCATGGCTTGGAATGGTTCAGAGGGTTTGGAAACGGGCATTGGATGATTTGGCTGCCGGCATTGTGGTTTGGATCGTATCATCTGCAGCAGGAGGTTGATAGTGTGGCGGACTTCGCATGGGTGTGTTTGAGGATGGGGGTGTGGAATCGGGGTGGCAAGCTGGGGGGCAGGTTTCTCATGTCAGGGTTGGAGAGGTCGGGGG
>JGI24891J29808_1000582_pt1 | contig 16591 bp, 29 predicted proteins | sample FreactcultuFSWF8_FD_29808 | JGI IMG/M metagenome (IMG submission 29808) | reverse complement strand
CTATACCTACTTGATTCACCACACCTAACAGTTGGACCCCAATCCTTATCTTTAACTAAGTGAAAGATTGGGTCAGAATATGGTAATCTTGAAACAGCTTCACTATAAATATCATCCCAATTTTGCCCAACCTTAGATAATAAAAACATATATAATGGTGTAAAATCTAATCCACGTTCAGCACCACGTCTCATTGACTTTTTAAGTCCTTGTTTCGTATTTCTATCATGTCTAGCATCAGAACCAGATTGATGATGAACATTTATCGTTCTAGTATTTACCTTGCGATAAAGTGGTTTAATATCTTTTTTCATTACTTTAAATTTTCACTGTCCGCATACGCCTTATCGTATGAACTTTTAATCTTTTTATATAATTCCTCAGCACTAAACTCAAATATTCCCTCCCCAGTTGAATGCCACCCCTCAGCTAATAAATGATGCTCACTACAAAGACTTATACCATTACTAAGAACATACCCACCATTCGGTATATCATGCCTATCAGTTATATGATGAACGTCCAAATTATCAGTAATATCACAAAATACACACTTGTTATTGTCACGCTTAAGACATACCTCATTGAATTCCTTTCGCCACCGCTTATGATTCTGCTTCTGACTCATTAAAGTAATTTTAAATTCCCAGTAATCTTATCAACCTCATCAGACCACGATGGACCAATGGCACAACATGTCTTCGTTGGTACCCCATTAAATTCAGTAGCACCAGCATCAGTTATTAACGCACATATCAACTTAGCCTTTACAGCCGCTTGATATATCTCAAGTAACTCCTTCTCAGAATCAACCGATACACATATCTTAGTAAACCTGCCATTAACCCAATCACATATAGCTGAATTAGACGAAAATGAAATATTTATTCCCTTATCATCCTTACCACCATAATTAAGAATCGCTGCCAATGATGCATGTGCACCTTGCGCAATCATCTTACCCTTACGCATGTTGAGGTCCTTCCTCATTACAATTATTTGCTTACTTATCTTCTCCATTACTTCTTAATTTATTAGGTACAATTTTTTCAAACATCCAATGATTACCAGACGTTACATGCTTAGGCCGTACCCACTTCCCAACATTCTTATAAAATTCATCATAATGAAATGATTCAATATTCCTTATTACAAAACCCTCTTGCTTCGTAGTGTCAATCTTATTCGCAAAATCAATAATAAACTTGTCATCAAATAACATCGGCTCAACAAGCGTTGGTACCGTTACCAAATCTAACATCTTACAGAAATCAACTGTATCATTCCATGAAAGACACATGTTGTTCTCATCCCATATAGAAAATACCATAAAGTATGATTCCAAATCCTCATAATATAATGAATGCTTGGCATACAAATTCTCACCACATATGCGCCAGCCATCAGGAATCTGACTCTTTATCCGACCCCAAACACCCTTCACATAATGACGGCTCTCATGGTCCTTAGAATCAATCGACCTAGCATGGTACCTATCTGGATACATATTCGTATTCTCACCATCCATCTTCTCACTGATAATAATTCGCTTACCAATGAACTCAGATGTATCTGGCATAAACTTGTCATCACTGGTTGAACCCAATGAATTAGGTAAATGATATGTACGATTATATTTAAAATACTGTTCCATTATGCAAATATACTGACTTTAATACTAATAAACAAATATTTATTAAAAAACTATTCAATGAAATTTATTCTCTCTGAAAATTATGATATTATAACAAGACCTTTCGCTCACCTTAATGAAGTCGAAAAAATAAATGAAAAGGCAATGGAAAATTTAGATATTGAACTAAAGATTCCAAGCGATGTACTTAATAGCTTTAAACTTAAAGGAGAACTTAATACCAATATTTTTAAAAACGATAAATTAATACCTAAAGTTAAAACAGCTTTACTTAAAATCGCTAACGACTTCTTTAAAGAACTTGAAGTACCAGAAGGTATTACACTTAAAGATGTACTATTCCTAGGTAGCCTAGCCAATTATAATTGGTCCAAATTCTCAGATATTGACCTCCACCTTCTTATTGACTTCAAAAAGTTTAAAGATGATGAAGAATTTATTAAAAAACACTTTGACGCTGAAAAAAATCTATGGAACAAAAAACATAACGTGGAAATTGAAGGATTCCCAGTGGAAATCTATGTCCAAGATATTAAAGAAAAAGTTCACGCATCTTCAATATACTCAGTTAAAGCAAATAAATGGTTGAAAAAACCTGATAAAGCTAAATTTAAAGTTGATAAAACCCTTATAAAAAGAAAAGTGCAAAAAATCTTTGACAAAATTAAATCAGTCGAAAAAGATTACCTCGCACAAAACTTTAAAAGCGTTATCAAAAAGGTTGATAAAATCAAAGATGATATAAAACAAATGAGAAAGGCTGGCCTTGAAAGCGGCGGCGAATACTCTACCGAAAATATCGTATTCAAAGTACTTAGAAGAACAGAATTTATGGACCTACTCGATAGCTATAAAAACAAATCTTATGATACCGAAGTAAGCATCAACGAATCCATTAACGAAAATAATAAATTAGGTATGGAATACTTTGCAAAAAAATTCCCACCAGAATATCTTATGAAGAGAATTCCCTTTCTTAAGACATTCCAAGATGGTTCAAGTGATAAATGTACATTCTTCCAAAAAGGCGTTCATAACCAAAATTCTAAAATGAAAATTGGTGATGAAATCTATACATTCCCTTACTTTAATACATACGCAAATTGTACATTCTACGGTGAACAAATTGATAACGAAAGATTTAACTTCTCATTTAGTGTCGATTTTGAACTAGTAGCTGGTAAACCAGAAAATATGGATAATCTTCTATATAGAGTCCTATCTATGGCCAAAAAACAAGCATTCAATAATATATCATATACTAAAACACTAATACTACCTACCGAAAATATACCAGCAGAAACACTTAATGAAATATTTAACAAAATGAACGAAGCTCTCTTCAAATTCGAAGAACTAACCGAAGGTCTTGATGTTAAAAACCCATTAGATGAAGAATACCTTTAATTCCAATCTTCCTCAAGTACAGCTAGTACCCTCTCTTTATTTTTTTTTTTAACTCATCAATAACCTCTACCTCTGGCTCCACTGGTAATTTATTGAACTCCTCAAGCTTAGCTAATACCTTATCCTTTAGCTCTTTAGGAGCATCCGCATTCTTATAACCTCTAAATTGTACCATACGAAGCTGCATCTTATTATCTGGCTCAAATGCCGTTGCCCTAAAAGAATAATCTTGACCATACCTCAACTCAAGCGTATGACCCTCAATATGATATATCCCACTCCTACCAGAATTAACACTATTCGTATATCCACCAACACAATGATTCTGTACCATACCCTCTAATACCAACTCCTTACTAGTCTTGAATATCTTATACCCACTATACTCAGCAAAATCCAAATAACGCTTATGAATAGTTAAGATAATGTTAGGCTCAGTAGCAAATAATATGTCACTTATCTCACGGGACCAAGCATCATGCTCTTGCATAAATCGCTTAATACTCCATGAACAATTTATCATCTTATCCAACTTTCTGGCCATACCAACAGTATCATGAAAAAACGCATGGTTAATCATCCAACCCTGCATATTCTCAATGTTTATCATTCGCTCACGGGCACTATGCCAACCCTTAAGATTTCGTGGTAGCCTATTAGTCCCAGCAAAAAAATCATCACCACCATCACGAAAAACATCGCCATCCGCTAAACCACGCCATTTCTTTATAATTGGTAATGGTGCCTTGTAAAAATACCTTAAAGCATCATTCAAATTATACAACTTATGAATAATAAACGTATTAACAGCCTTATGCTGCAATTCAATATCATCACCAATAAACCTTAAATACGAAAACTTATTATGTAGAAATGCCTCTAACTCCTTTCGTAAACCAGTGCCAGATGCAAGGTCACCTATATGCTTATACATCATCTGACACATAGTACCCTTACTCTTCCCACCAACACGATAATAAAAACGATTCTTTGAATAGATAATACTCGAAATCTTCTTCTGCGTATTATATAAGATATTCGTCTTAGACATACCAAATGTCTTCTGCAAATGCGCAATCTCAAAACTACCATCCTCACGATAAAATACAACCAACCTAGTTATATAATATGCCTTAGGATTATTGTAATATAATACCCTAGCATTCTTCTTCGACTCCTTATAACATGCTATAAGCTTATCTAAATCACTTGACCTACTCTCTCCAATTAACGTATACTTCTCAGCCATTACTGTTCTATATTAAGGTTTAAAATAATAATTAAAAATTTTACAATCTGGATGCAAACACTTTAAGTCTGGAAACATTACATCCCCTATAGTGTTATCGTCTATATGACTTATATGCAACTCAGTAAACAAATCACTCATGTACTCATAAGTCTTACGACCACCTATACACCAGTCTATTCTCTTGAAATCCTCCTCAGTCAAATCCTTAGTTAATAAGATTATCTCTCGACCCTTAAGTGGCGGTAACGTTTGATACGTATTATAACCCACTAATAATCGTCCACCCTCAGTTAACTTCTTGAAGTGCTGGAAATCCTCTTTACATCGCCATGGTAACCCATTGTCTAACCCGATGTATCCTAAATTGTTTACCGCTAATATCGCTTTCATTATATCTTTTGTTTTTTTTCTTCTCGTTGACGTTTAACCGTTGCCGCTCTACGTTGGCCAGCAATCCAGTGCCGCATCTTTTCCTCAGGTGTCCATGTCCCATAATTAACTGGCGGTGATATAATTCTATTAACATCTGGTGGCGTAATACCATATCTTCGGGAAATCTCATCAGTAGTCATACCTAGATTCTTTTTCATATTTACTATCGTTTCTTTATCCTTTGTAGTTAATGATTCATACTTTAATAAACGAGCTTTCTCTTCCTCTGTTAATACTAATATCTCTTTACCCATAATCTATTTTTGGCAAATATACACATCTGATTTTTTATATGCAAAAAAAATTTGCAAAAAAATTTTTGAATTTGGACCCCTCAACTTTGAAAACGAAAAAAAATTCCAGGAAAAATTTCACGCATCTTATCGCACCCCACCTTTGAGGTACGGGCAGGGGGTATGGTAAGGGGGGTAACACGGGAGGGGGGGTCGTTGACTGTACAAAGATAGGGGTTTAATTTGATATGGCAATGATAAAGTTATCCCCACTTTATTATACTTAGTGGGGATAACTTTATTTTGTAGATTAGATTGTAACCCCTTGTAGTTGCAACGTTTCCAAACCTCCTAATTTGAACATTTTATATTTTCTACTTCTTACATCCGCTACCTTCTCAATTTGCTTTTTTGCAATGGTTTTCGGTTGACTGTTAACCGCTTTATATTCAATCGGTACAATTATAGTTTTGCGAACTTCAAGACCAAAAATGTAAAGGTTATTATCTTGCATTTTTAACCCTTTACAAACGGGCGTATAAGCGTTTTTTTGAGCTTCGCTTCTTATTATAGTACTATCCCCCTCGCTTAATAGTTGTGCCTTAAATTCGTCACTAGATAGCCTTTTTTCAAGGCTTTCAATTAACTCATTCAAAGCTAATTGTGCCACTTCTTTATTAACCCCTTCGCCTAATAGGTTAACATCAAAAGCCTTCAATTTTGCAAGGTCATTTTTTAACATATTTTCGTAATCGAACCCAACTAAAAAAGTTTGATTACTTACTTCGCCTTTACTGTTTTGGTATTCTCTCACACTTACAAAAGAAGTACCTTTAATTGTTTTAACCACTACTTTAGTGATTAACTTTTTTGTTTCAACTTTAGCCGCTTCGCTAATTTTTGCTACCTTTGCCATAGTTTAAATTTAGATTATTAATTAATTAGAGTGCAAATATAGGGGTTTATTTGATACTAAACAAATTATATTTTAAATAAACCAATATTTTTTTTTAATCCTGAATGAATAAATGTAAGTATATCAAAATATTGATTTTAAGGCTTATTTTCGGGCTGCAATGTGTTTTTAATGGGATAGGCTTAAAAAGCAAAAACCCCTCAAATTTGACTTTTTGTATTAATCAGTATATTTATAATAAACTAGATATATGAGTGACAAAAAACCAACTTACTACGAATTAAATAAGGCTGCAATATTAGCAAAGAAAAAAGCCTATAACAAAGCTAATAGGGCAAAGGTATTAGAACAAAAGAAAACCTTTAGGGATAATAATAAGGCTGCAATAAAGGAATATAAACAAACCTATTACGAATTAAATAAAGATACTGTTAAGACTAAAGTAAAGGAATATAATAACAGTAACCCCGACTATCAAACTAATTACCAGCGTGACTATTTTAAAAAACGTTATAATAGTGACCCCTTATTTAGATTGAAAAGTAATATAACCAATATGATAAGGAAAGGCTTTAAAAAAGTTGGTAGTAAGAAAGTATCCCGAACCGAACAAATATTAGGTTGTAGCTATATCGAATTTAAGGCTCATTTAGAGGCTCAATTTGAAGATTGGATGGATTGGTCGAATTATGGATTATATAACGGTTTTGAGGGGTATGGATGGGATATAGACCACATTACACCTAAATGTACCGCTATAACTGAAAGTGATATAGTTAGATTAAACCATTACACTAATTTAAAGCCTTTAGATAGTTACATTAATAGGTACGTTAAAAAAGATAATATATAACAAAAAACCCCACTATGATAGTGGGGTTTATGTTTGTTTTCGAGCTATTTAGTTTGCCATCTCTAAAACCGTTTCAAAAATAGTATTATCGTACTCCCTTAATATGTCGAATGACTTATTAAACTTGTTGTATAGTATCTCATTAAAAGCATTGAAACCAAGCCACATATTAGGTTTAACATCTAACATCAAACTTTCGTTTATAATGCTATCAATTACGATATTAGAATTTAATGAAGGTAAAGGGTTTTTGTCGCTGGCTTCAAATTTGAAAACCTTTGTTTCCTCACAAACTTTTTTTACAAAAGCCTGTACTTCATTAATACCGTTTAATTCCTTCGCCGCTAATACTTCAAACTTTTTTTCTAAAGTGTAGTACTCATTACTCATAAATTCCTTTACTAATAATTCAAGTTTAGGAATAACAACTTCGACAATGTTATTTCTATGTTTAACACTAAACCCTACTTTTGTAGTAGCAATGTTTAAGCCATTACTACAAACCTCTCTAAAAAAGCCAAAAGAACCACTAGTTTTGGCACTACCATCATAACTGTTTACAATGTGTAACATCGGACGAATTTTGTCCTTTATATTGCCATTAATAGCAACGTTAAAAGTGTCATCGTTTAAGATGTAATCTACTGCAAAACTGCAATCATTTTTGTTAATAGACCGTGTCAAATACTGAATGTCAGCATTTATAAGTTGTTCCTCACATGGTAAAAATAGCTTTTCATTTGGCAAATGTCCATACTTGTTTGATACCATATTAACAACTTTGCCATTGCTAATAACTAAATTTTCTTTACCCTTAATAGCTTCAAAACCTGTTAACTCATTAACACTTTTAACACTAGAATCAACAAAAATGTTGTCCTGTTGGATAGTACCACCTTTCAAATTAACATTTTGTACGTTTAACATAACTTTAAATTTAGATTGTTTTACCCTTGCAATATCGCTAAGGCAGTGCAAAGATAGGGGTTTAATTTGAATTGAACTAATCTTTTTTTATTTTATTTAAAGTATTAACGTCCTTTAACATCTTGTTAACAATATCCTTTCAAGGATAAACCCCAAAGGTACGGCTATTTTTTGAAAGTACCAAATTTATTTTTTAATGGTTTATCTTATCTATTACTATATAAGTGTAGATAAAATAAATTTGTTTCAATAGATTAAATAACCTTATATTTGCACTCTAAATTAAAAGTTATGCGAACATTATTAGTTATCAGGTTATTAGCCCTTATTGGTTTATTGTGGTTATTATTTAGCTTCAGTAGTTGTACTAGTACTAAACATTGCCCAAATATGTCATGGGGGGATGCAAGAGCAAAGTATTTACGTTAACCAATCGGACGGGGTTACTATTATTGTAACCTCGTTTATTATTTTATCTAATCTATTAAATTAAACGTTATGGAATTTACATTTGATGCTTTCAGTACTAGTATTCAAGTTGAAGAGTTAATCAACTTAGATGAGTTATTAACCCCAGAACTAGTGGAACTAATTAACTCCTAGTTTATTTAAACTAATAGGGGGCTAAGAAATTAGCCCCTTATTTTGTTTACTATCTATGTACACTATTGTGTGCATGGGAACTTTTTATATTGTACCCTTACATATTCAGTTCGCCCGTAATCCCCTTTTATTGGTGTATCGGTTAACATCTTTGCATTAAAGAAGTTAACCACTCTTATAAGTTCACCATTGAAGTAAAGGTTAACACTTTGCCTCCATCCCAGCCTACAACACTGTTTCCAATCTTTTTTCAGGTTATCTATACTGTCATACTTTCTACCTGTTTCGCTATTACCCCAAGCAACTACAAAAGAATTGTCTTTTGGTAATTGTTCAGCGTTTGGGATACCGTATATCCGACCCCACACTTTTAGAACCTTAGTAGATAAGTTGTCGTCCAACATTTCAATCATTGCAGCCATAACATTTAATTTAGGATGCAAAGATAAGGGTATTTTAGTTACCTACCAAATTTAATTTAGACTAAGTGCAAATAGTGTCGGGTAAGCATCAACCCCTCTTACATCAAAGTTCTTTGATAACCACTTCACTAGTTCAGTAGCACTATCATTATTCAATGATAAGTGTTTAGTGTCCGCACCATTACCATTTGCAAATATTTTGAACGTTGGTGCAAATTCAGTCTTACCAACCTCAATGTTGTTCAACTGTCCTTCGTAATAATTTTGTCCTTCCATAACTTTTAATTTAGGGTACAAATATAAGGCTATTTTTTGGTTCCGCCAAATTTATTTCATTATCCCAAACTATTTCTATAATTTTACAGAATAGACTATCCTTTACATACTTACTTAGGCTGTAATCCCATATACAAGCATAGTAGTAACAATCTAAATGCTTTTTAGAGTATTCTCTTTGCTCATTAAGCGATAAACCGCTCCACCATTCAATGAATAACATATAATATGATTTAGGGTGTAAAGATAAGGTTATATTTGATACCAACCAAATTTATTTTTACTTTGTTTTGAAGTTAAGAACCTCAACCAATTTGTAACCAATATTATAACTGTCACCAAATAATGAAGTACCCATAAAGGCATCGTGTTTGATATTTGTATTGGTAACGGTTTTCATTTCACCGTTGTGCATTATTGTGTCACCTGATACAATTTTGCTAATATGTTTATGTTCAGTTGTATAGTTACTCATACCGTTTTATTTAGAGTACAAAAATAAGGTTATTTTGTGACACTACCTAATTCTTTTTTAAGTGTCTCCCAAAACGATTCATGCACCCTTTCATTAAAGCTAAATAACTGTACAAATAACGAATCAATATCAATATAATTCTTTACATTAGTAACACAATCAAGGTTTTTAATGTTTTGGTCAACCTCACTTTCGTCAACTTCCATATCGGAAAAATGTTCAGCAGCATAGTATTTTACACCCAGACCGTTACCATTACCTTTCCTTTCAAATGTTGTTTTCATACGCCATAAAATGCGTTTCAACTTTTCTTCAACTTCTTTAGTAAAAGTGAAATGTAAATAACTATCATTGCTTTTAGTTAAATTCTCACTACGTTTTGAGAGTATTGTTTGTATGTTTGGATTCTTATTAATTTCGGTTAGGATACTTAATAATCCTTTATCTAAATCCCAATCAGTATCTTTACATTGTAGTACTTTAGCAAACTCATTTTGATAGTATGCTTTTTTTTCAGGTGTTAAGTAGTTACTCATATCATTTAATTTAGGATACAAAAATAAGGCTATTTTTTCACATAGCCAAATTTATTTTTACTTAGTTACAAACTTATTCATATCAGTAGCCGCCTTTAACTTTTCTAATAGTTTATCTAAACTAGCATCATAAACGAATGACTTATTAAATTCTGCTTCATGGCTATTTCTGCACCTGTAACGGGTAATTTCAATCTTTTGCCAACACATTGCATACCTAGTACCATTCCTTTCAGATAAGCTACTAATGAAGATATAAATAGTGTAATATGACACACGACTTTTATCAGCCAGCTTCTTATCAATTCTGTTTACTTGCTTAGTGGCAAAATAACCGTCATTATCTTTGTTATACGTCCAATCAAACTGTGGAAACATTAAACTAACTGCTTCAATATTTTTTAGCTTGTTATACTTAACGCCAAAGGGTGAAAGGTTGTTGTATGGCTTACCGTCTTTCTTAATCTTTTGTAAGAATATGATTGCTTCGCCTAGTTCCATTACAATCCAAATTACCCTATACCTTTTATTCTCATACTCTACAACTTCGCCCTTCTTAATATTTTTGTAGGTATCAACAAAATCACTAGATAAGAAATGTTTTACTTTAGTACTCATAACGTTTTATTTAGAGTGCAAAAATAAGGCTATGTTTGCACATAGCCAAATTTATTTTTCAAATTAGATGAACTATTAAAAAGTATAGTCAGCTATCTTCTCAATACGGTTATCTATTATTTCAGTCAATTGGTCAAAATAGACTTCATCAAATGTTTGGAGTAGTTTACCCCTATAACTAACAATACTTACCTTGTATGTATCATTATAGTTTAGGGTAATTAATACATAACCCTTATGGTGGTGACCCGAAACCTTTAAGAGTAAATAGTTTTTGTCCGCATACCTTTGTGATACACCCCAAGACCAATAAATTGGCTTGTTAATTGTTAATACTTGCAATGTTTCTTTTACATCGAAATCAAGTTGTACCGTGTTCTTAATTACTTCATTTAGTGCTGCACTCATAACGTTTTATTTAGAGTGCAAAGATAAGGGTATTTTTGATACTGGAGAAATTTATTTTTTTATTTGTTTAACTGGAAAAATACCCTTATCTTTGTATCCTAATTAAATTAAACTATTATGACAGTACTTATCACAAAGCAAAACATTCCTTTTTTTCAGTCTATTTTACCTAAACGTAAATACACTGATAGTACTAAGAATACTTGCACGTTTCAAATTAGCTTAAAAAAGTTTGAAGAGTTGAAAACTAAGTTAAGGGAATTAAAGCAAAACCCTTATACTGTTATGCACTGGTAAAGCGTTTTAACGCTTTGCTTATTTGCTTCAATGATGGATTAGGTAAATCATTATACTTCATTGTATAACGACCAATATCTACTCCATCATTTTCAGTATTATATATAAAGCAAGTTACCTTATCCTGTTCAAATATCTCAAACATTGATATGTACTTACCGTTACCCATTGATTCAAACTGTAGTTCAACATCGGACGGTAAATCGGAATAGGTTATAACACCAAACTTTTCAATGTATTGGTTTATCTTAACTATAAGCTCCAATCTAGTCATAATGTGATTATCTTATTTTTATGTACACTTTTGTGTACTTTTTTATTTTACGAACATATTTATAATAAACAATAAATATGCCATACAAGAATAATGATGAAAAAACAGAATATTTTAGACGTTATCGTGAAGCTAATAAAGATAAAATAAAAGCTTATAAAAAAGAATGGTTTGATGCTAACCAAGAAAAACATAAAGAATGGGTAGAAGCCAATAAAGAAAAGATAAAGGCTTATAGAAAAGAATATTCTAAACGTTATCGTGAAGCTAATAAAAAACCACCTAAAGTTAAAGAACCTAAACCTATTAAGGTTAAAGAACCTAAACCTATTAAGATTAAAGAACCTAAACCTATTAAGATACCCAGAGAACCTAAAGGACTTGATAAGATTAAACGTGCTGAATACCTTAAAGAATACAAAAATAAGAATAAAGAACGAATTAGCCAAAAGAAAAAAGAGTATTATGAGGCTAATAAAGATAAACTTTTAAAGGTTATTAATGAATGGTCTAAGAATGAACGTGCAACTAATCCTTTATATAAACTAAAATGTAATGTTAGAACATTAATAGGTAACTCTATTCGTAAAGGTGGTTTTAAAAAACTATCTCGTACTGAACAAATATTAGGTTGCACTTTCGAGCAGTTCAAAGAGCATCTTGAATCACAATTTGAGCCGTGGATGTCATGGGATAATCGTGGGCTATATAATGGTACTCCCGACTATGGTTGGGATATAGACCATATTGTACCAGTAAGTTCTGCAAACAATGAAATTGAATTACTTCAATTGAACCATTATACTAATCTTAAACCACTATGTAGTTATATAAACCGTGATGTTAAGATGGCAAAGGTACACATTAATATTGATAATTGCAAATTAATCTTCGACTAGTTCAACAATAGTATGTATAATAGGATATAAGGCAATAGTCTTACTGGCAGCACTACCACCGCTATCCTTATAGAAGCGATAATAACCATTGGTACTTTCAACCATTCCTGTACATTCAATTATTCTATTATAGAACCCTGGTGTACCGTTAATAACATAGATACGATATTTCTTCATACTTTATAGTTTAGATGAAAGTAAACTTAATGGATGAGTAACGCCACTTGTTACCCACTCTCGAACCTTGTGAGGCTACCATTAAGTCTATCCTTCGTAACCAATTGGAACACAAATATAAGGGTTTATTTTGATACCACCAAATTAATCTTTAATTGATACAATTTTTGTTTCGGGATGCGTACCAGCTTCCCAGTCAATGTCTTCATCTGCTAATGTGCTGTGAATATTGCCACCCAACGTTAAACCACATTGAGTATTAATCAATTCCCTTGCTTCTGTTTTAGATGTAGCATTAATCTTATACTCAACATCAAATGTATATTTAACCTTTACCGTGAATGGTTGTTTAGGGCTATTAGGTAATTCACCTTCGTAATTGTACATAATTTATTATTTAGGATACAAATATAAGACTATTTTTTTAAACCACCAAATAAAAAAAAGGGTCGAGTAGAAACCCAAAAAAATTCTACACTTTCCCTAATATTGATATATTTATACTTAAAGAACTTTATGCCACACAAAGATAAGGAAAAGAAACTAGAGTACCAAAGAAACTATTATAAAGTTAAAAAAGATACTATTGATAAAGAAGCTATTGCAATTAAGAAAAAAGCCTACTATGAAACTAATAGAGAAAGATTATTGGCTCAAAAAGCTGAATATTGTAAAGCTAATAAGGATAAACTGAAAGCCTATAAAGAAGCAAATAAAGATAAACGTAATAAAGCTATTAAAGAACGTAAATTAATTGACCCAGCATTTAAGCTAAAAGAAAGTATTAAAAGTTTAATACTTAAATCATTTATTCGTAAAGATAAGAAAAAAACTTCATTTACTGAATCAATCTTAGGTTGTACTTATCAACAATTTAAAGAACGCTTAGAATCACAATTTGAGCCGTGGATGAATTGGGATAACCGTGGCTTATATAATGGTACATTTAATTATGGTTGGGATATTGACCATATTATCCCATTAGATACCGCCGAAACAATCGAGGATATAATTAGATTAAACCATTATACTAATCTTCAACCTTTGTGTTCAAAAGTTAATCGTGATATTAAGAGAAATAAAAAAGGGGGGACAGACTAAACAGACATCCCCGTTATATAGAACCAAAACCAAAATTAAATGTAGTTAGCTTCGTGTATTTCTTCCCAGTCATCAGGAACACGACCCACCGTAACTGTATCTTGAAACACCGTATGGTTATCTCCATACACCGCCCAAATGTCACATACACCACCGTCAATGCTTTGAACACCAAAACCATTATCGTTTAGATTATCTAATAACGTTTCGTCCGTTACTTCATCTAAACTAAAAGGCTTCAAACCAATGTTTCCGCTACCACCACCCCAACAAGTGACAAATGTAGTACCAGTAACTTTAAACCCTTTAAACTTCAATACCACTTCATTAGGTACTGATTCTTTAGTTAACTTATCCATATCGTTTAATTTAGGATACAAAGATAAGGGTTTATTAATTACCCACCAAATTTATTTTTATATTTTAGATAATCTATTTACCGCAAAACCCCCACCAGTTAGGTGAGGGCTTATTGGCTAAATCTAAACGCTATGTACCTAGTTCTTAGCTACTGCAAGCATATCGAATCCAAGCGTCTTTTGGGATAAGCCTTTAAATTGCAGTGCTACTATAAAGTTCTTTACACTTTTTTCGTCCGCTCCATGAATGAACAAACGTTTTTCTTTACCACTATAAGATGTGGTGAATTTTTTTTCAGTGGCTAACTTAACCACATAACTACGAGTTTTTGTAACTACCTTTGATGCCATAACATTAATTTTTAGATTGTTAATTGATACTGCAAATATAAGACTATTTTCTCATTCTGCCAAATCTTTTTTGAGAATTATATCCCTTATTTAATTTGGTCGGGAAAGGTATAGTTCCACCTTTCGGTTTATCTAATCTAATAGGTATATCAGGTAGGGGTTCCAATCTATAATTCTTTAAGACAAATCTTATTTCGTGACGTAAACTTAATTGTATCATAATGATATATTTTACATTTGTGACGTAATTTTGTTTACGATTATTTGCCCGTGTTCCTTCGCCAATTCCTTAAACATTTCATCGGATAAACCCCTACGTTTTAATGATAATTCATACTCACTATTACAATGTTCTTGTAATTCTTTAATTGAATACATACAAAACATTTTGAAGGGTATTACTTCACCTACAACTGTATCATGTTTCAATGTAAACACAATCCGAGCCGCCCCAGCTTCATATTGTTCAGCAGTATATTTAGTTGTTTCAACATTAGTAACGGTATATGGTAGCTCATTTTTTACTAGTTGAGCATTTACTATTGGTATCAATGATTGCTTTGTTAATCGAACCTTATCCATAATGTTTAATTTAATGATACAAAGATAAGGGTATTTTTGTTACCCACCAACTTTAATTTGTAGGGCATTTATAATAGATAAATCCAACTATTAACACAGCCACCACAATACAACAGATACCAAGGAAAATATTCATAATAGATTATTTAAACTATAACCGCAAAAGCCTACAATTAAGTAGGCTTTTTTGGCTAAATTATAAACTTTTTTAACTTACTAGATATTTATTAATAAACATATATTATGCCATACAAAGATAATGAAAAAAAACGAGAATACGCTAAAAAATATCGTGAACGAAATACGGTTATTCGGAAATACGATGCAGCTAAATATAGTGAGTATCGTGAAGCAAATAAGGTTAAAATCGCTGAACGAATGAAAGCTTATTATCAAGCTAATAAGGATAAATTCATCACTACTAAGAATAAAGAAGCATCTGCTAATTTCTATTCAAAGAATAAACAAACAATTCTTAATAAGCGCAAAGAACGATTAAAAACCGACCCGATATATAAAACTAAAGAGAATATCAGGACAGCTATTTATCAATCGTTTAACAATAAGGGTATTAAGAAAAATGGTAAAACAGAACAGATATTAGGCTGCACCTTTGCCCAGTTCAAAGAACATCTTGAAATCCAGTTTGAATCATGGATGAATTGGGATAATAAAGGTAAGTATAAGAAAGACACCTACAATTATGGTTGGGATGTTGACCATATTATACCTTTAGATACAGCATTAACTGAAGCGGATATAGTTAGATTAAACCATTACACCAATCTTAGACCATTATGTAGTAAGGTCAATCGTGATATTAAACGAGCTAAATTATTATAACGGACAATGGGCTTACTTTCGTAAATCCAAAGCCGCTAAATTAACGTTATGTGAAGTTAAAACTTCCAAATTAAAAAGAAGTGGGCGGCTACTGCATTGTGCCAAATAGTGGTATTTTTCAACCGAGGGGCTTCGCCGCCGCCCTAACTTCTACATTCATAAATGAGACACGGGTTGTCTCGGAGCATAATTTGAGGCTAACTTGCGCCGCCTCAATCGGAACTACATCGGTTGCAACGATAATGTGTAGCTTCTTTCGGGTTACAAAGATAAGTGTTTCTTATCAATCCACCAAATATTTTTTAAAGAAGTGAGGCAGCAAGTTGGCAACTTTAAGCCTTGCGCCGCCAACACTTCTCGATGGCTTTCGAGTTAAGCCTAAAGAGACTATTCCCTAATCACCCAGCTCTTAATGTGGGGAGCAATGGATTTGAACCATTACCGTCCAGTTGCACCGAACCTTCTACTTAAAGTATCTCCCCAGTTAAAAAGTATGTTAGCTGATAACCGCCGCTAATCGGCAACGTTACACTAATCTTGAGTTCATTACCAACTAACACACTGCAAATATAAGACTTTATTTCATAAGCATCAAATTTAATTGTTAAAAAAACCAAATTATCTTATTATTATATTAAATTAATTATTTCCAAGTTAGGTTACTTAGTACCGTCTCTTATTCGATTCATTCGCACT